>JAEEGJ010029186.1_pt1 | contig 10904 bp, 7 predicted proteins | sample 8958761 | NCBI WGS metagenome assembly JAEEGJ01 (sample SAMN16246546, study PRJNA631951) | gut metagenome | biome: gut microbiome; feature: rumen; material: RS-attached | host: Bos | place: Iran: Karaj | collected 2018-10
ATGCATCCATTGATATCGGTGAACTGCACAGGGATAGGAAGATCTTAAGTGACGGAAAGTGGCTGACATTCATCATCGGCCAGATAGTCGATAACAGCATCAAGTACGCATCACCTGACAGAAACCTTAAGCTTTCTTTTAACCTCACTGAAGAAGACGGAAGAGCTGTACTTAATCTTAGTGATAATGGTGTGGGCATGAAGTCTGCAGAGATTCCCAGAGCTTTCGAAAAAGGATTCACCGGGACGAACGGCAGGATAGGAAGAGCTTCAACCGGTATAGGACTGTATCTGTGCAAGAAGCTTTGTCAGAGGCTTGAGCACGAAATAGAGATCGAGTCCAAAGAGGGCGAAGGAACCACAGTTAAGATAAAATTCTAAGATAAATGGGACACGGAGCAGGACCCCGTGTCCCATTTGAATTATTCGAAAGGAATAAATCTTTTAAGTCTTGATGTAAGAGTAAGTGCAAGTGCAATCTTGATAACATCGGGAATGATAAAAGGTAATACGCACCAGGAAAGAGCCGTCGCAATGCCGATAGGCTCTTTTGTATTGGTGTAAACGGTGATGAACCATGCGGTACCGAAGGTATAGCAAATGATCAGACCGATCACCATGGAGATTCCGAGAAGGATTGTTTTCTTACTCTTACCCTTGATGAAGAGATGCTCAAAGAGCCACATGGCCAGCGTGGAGAAGATAAATCCGATGATGTATCCGCCGGTTGTTCCAAGAAGTGCTCCGATTCCGCCTTTGAATCCTGCAAACACGGGAAGGCCGATGGCACCGAGGAGAATGTAGATGAGAACAGATACGGTTCCTCTTTTTCCGCCCAGGAGTCCTGCTGCCAGGAAGATGGCAAAGGTCTGAAGAGTGAAGGGTACCGCACCGGGGATCTGTATCTGGGAACAGACAGCGATAAGCGCTGCGAATAATCCGATGAATACTGTCTGTGTAAGTTTACTGTTTTTCATTTCTGTAATGCCTCCGAATTGTTAACTCAAACGCTGATGATGTTAACATTTAAAATATCCATTGTCAACCACCATTTTAAAATGGTTAACAATACACATTAACGGCAAGTCAAAATCCTAAAAGCCCGGTATTCATGCGTGATTTACCGATAATCCGGAGCTGTATAGGTCTAGGAAACGCTCGTTATAAGAAACGTTTCGAATTGTGTTTATTTCGAGTATAAGCCACAAAATATTGTAAATTATTTGAATTTTCATAAATTGTTTGATAATTTAAGCGAAAACTATTCAATTTTTCAGATTATAGTGTTATAGTACATTATATAGAAAGTCGAAACATCCGATGGGGACTACAAGAAAACGTATTCTTTTATTACACGGATTATTTCGAAAATTACGCATCTAAGTACTGAAGCGGGAGGTCCTTTTACATGGTCAAAAAAGAAATGATAGCCATGCTGCTGGCAGGCGGACAGGGTTCCAGACTTGGCGTTCTCACTTCCAAAGTCGCTAAGCCCGCCGTATCATTCGGAGGAAAATACAGAATAATCGACTTCCCTTTATCAAACTGTATCAACTCCGGTGTTGATACGGTAGGTGTTCTTACCCAGTATCAGCCTCTCAGGCTTAACTCCCATATCGGCATCGGTATTCCCTGGGATCTGGACAGAAATATAGGTGGTGTCAGTGTACTTCCTCCTTACGAAAGTGTTCAGGGCAGTGAATGGTATTCGGGTACCGCAAATGCGATTTACCAGAATATGGAATACATAGAGAATTACAATCCCGATTACGTACTTATCCTGTCGGGTGACCATATCTATAAAATGGATTACGAGGTCATGCTGGATTTCCACAAGGCTAAGGGTGCGGATCTTACCATTGCCGTAATGCCCGTTCCTCTTGAGGAAGCAAGCAGATTCGGAATCATGATAACCGATGAGGACAAGAGGATCATCGACTTTGAAGAAAAGCCCAAGAAGCCGCGTTCAAATCTGGCATCCATGGGTATCTATATTTTCAATTGGGAGACTCTCCGTCAGGGACTGATCTCACTCAAAGATCAGCCCGGTCTTGATTTCGGTAAGCACATCATCCCTTATTGCAGAGATAAAGGTGCCGGATTATATGCATATGAATTCAATTCATATTGGAAGGATGTAGGAACTCTTCATTCCTACTGGCAGGCTAATATGGAACTCATCGATATAGTTCCCGAGTTCAATCTCTATGAAGAGTATTGGAAGATCTATACCAAGAGTGACATTCAGCCTCCTCAGTATTTCGGACCCGAATCGGAAGTATCCAAATGTATCATCGGTGTCGGAAGTGAGATCTGCGGCAAGGTCTACAACTCCGTAATCGGATGTGGTGTAAGGATCGGCAAAAATACGGTGGTCAGGGATTCGATAATCATGAATGAGACCGTTATCGGTGAGGGCTGCGACATCACAAAGGCCATCATCGCAGAACGCGTCAAGGTAGGAAATAATATCGTGATGGGATTCGGAGACGAAGTTCCCAATGACACCGCACCTCAGATCTATACCGACGGAATCGTCACCATCGGTGAAAGAAGCGTAATTCCCGACGGAGTGAGAATAGGCAAGAACTCCGTAGTATACGGAATAACGACTCACGAAGATTATGAGGATGATTATCTCGGATGCGGAAAGTCCCTTATCACTGCAGAAGAGTAAGGAGTAGGATATGAGAGCAATCGGAATTATACTTGCCGGCGGAAAAAATCACAGAATGGCCGAGCTTTCGCAAAAGAGAGCGGTATGCGCTATGCCCATTGCGGGAAGTTACAGGGCCATTGATTTTACTCTCAGCAACATGTCCAATTCACATGTTCAGAAAGTAGCGGTCTTTACGCAGTACAATGCAGGAAGCCTCAACAGACATATGAATTCATCCAAGTGGTGGGACTTCGGACGAAAGCAGGGCGGACTCTTTGTCCTGACTCCGGCCATGACATGTGCAAACAGCAGCTTGTACAGAGGAACCGCCGATGCCATTTATCAGAATCTGGGATTTCTTAAAGAAAGCCACGAGCCTTACGTTATAATCGCTCCCGGCGATTGCGTATATAAGATGGATTTCAATACTCTTCTTGAGTATCACGTTGATAAGAAGGCTGACATTACCGTGGTTTGTAAGGATATGCCCGAGGGTACCGATATGTCCAGATACGGTACGCTCATGATGAACGAGGAGATGAGGGTTGTCGGTTTTGAAGAGAAGCCTCTTCAGCCCAAATCAAAGACCATCTCCTGCGGTATCTACATCATCCGCAGAAGACTTCTTATCGATGTCATCGAGAAGTGTGCGGAAGAAGACAGATATGATTTCGTCAGAGACGTTATCATCAGATATAAAGATGTAAAGAGACTTTTCGGATACAAGATCACTTCCTATTGGAAGAACATCGCATCGGTTGAGGATTATTACGATACCAATATGGATTTCCTCAATCCCGAGATCAGAGATTATTACTTCAATCAGTATCCGAATATCTATTCCAAGGTTGATGACCTTCCTCCCGCAAAATACAATCCGGGTGCCAATTTAAGAAATGCCCTTGTATCGAGCGGATGTATAGTAAACGGAAGCGTAGAGAACTCGATACTCTTCAAATCGAGCTACATCGGAAACAATACCGTGATCCGAAATTCCATCATCCTCAACGATGTCTATATTGGTGACAATGCCGTCATAGAAAACTGCATCGTTGAAAGTCACAGTACCATAAACGGCGGAGAAGTCCACAGAGGCGAGGGGGGACAGATCAAAGTCGTGGTGGAACAAAGAGAACGGTTTGTTATGTAACATTCAGGGACTGATAAAGAAGCTGGATGAGGGGGAAGAAAAAAGTCTTTGGCAGGGCAGCGCGCCCGTGTCAAAGGCTTTTTTTATGCGCTAAAATACTCTATAATAATAACCCGATGTAAAAGCGTACTATTTTCCAAGGATATGGAGATTGAAAATGAAGATGATAGTCGGACTCGGAAATCCGGGTAAGGATTATGAACATACAAGACATAACGTGGGCTTTGATGTGATCACGAAACTTGCCAAGGACCTTGATATCGGTGCAGGTGCATGGAAAGCAGAGCACAGGGCTCACACTGCAAGGGCCATGATCGGAACCGAGAAGGTTATTCTCGTAAAGCCCCAGACATTTATGAACCTCTCAGGTGAAGCGGTAAGGGCACTGAATGATTACTACAAGCTTGAAGGAGTAAGCGATCTAATCGTAATATCCGATGACGTGGCACTTCCTACGGGACACATAAGAATCCGTGTTAAGGGAAGCGCAGGCGGACATAACGGACTTAAGAATATTATTCAGCACATGGGAAGCGAAGCTTTTACAAGAGTAAGAGTAGGCGTAGGCGAATCCGGCGGAGATATGGTGGGACATGTGCTGGGAAGATTTTCTGCTGAAGATGCAAAGACCATGGACGAAGCCATAAGCAAGGCTGCGGATGCGGTAAAGTGCCTTGTTACGGACGGACCGGAACTTGCAATGACAAGATTTAATACCAAGAAAGATGAAGCAAAATAATGCATTGCTGGAGCCCATAAAGGGCCTGGCGGATATCGACAATATAAAAACGGTCATTTCGGGAAAAAGCGTAAGACTCCCTAAGGGAACAGTCTCTATCGCAGGATGCGGAGATTCTCAAAAGCTCCACATGATAGCAGGCATATCCGAGGGAGTTAAGTGCCGTATCATCCTGACATATGATGACTTGAGAGCAAGGGCAGTCGCGGACGAGTTCAGACTCTATGATGAGAATACTTATTATTTCCCCGCGAAGGACCTTATTTTTTTCCAGTCTGATATTAACAGTAACGACCTTGTAAGAGATCGCGTCAGAACTTACAGAGGACTTCTGGAGCAGGAAGACGTAACCGTAGTTACAACTTTCGCAGCTCTTATGACAAGACAGATACCTGTCATGAATGACATGGCTGTCATAAACCTCAATGCGGGTGGAACCGTTGATTCCGCAAAGCTCTCCAAGAAACTCACCTTCCTCGGATATGAAAGATGCGCCCAGGCACAGAGCCCGGGTCAGTTTGCAATCCGCGGAGATATTATAGACATTTACGATCTTACGGAGGATAACCCTTACCGTATTGAGGTATGGGGCGATGACATCGAATCCATAAGAACCTTCGATCCCTATTCCCAAAGATCCATCGAGCAGCTTGAAAGCATCAGCATTTATCCCGCGTCCGAGATGCTCATGGATGATGAGAGATTAAATGCAGGACTTGATCGCATCATGAAAGATGCGGAAGGCAGGTCTGCAAAGCTTAAGAAGGAATTCAGAACCGAAGAGGGAGCAAGGGTATTAGCCGATGCAAAGAGGTTAAAAGAAGACCTTACCGAGATTGGAAGAAAGCTGAATCTTGAAAGCTATCTGCTTTATTTTTATCCGGAAGAGACTCTTTCTTTTCCTGCATGGATAAAAACACTTTTCGGTGACGACGTAAGATACTTTGCTGATGAGCCCGTCAGATGTATCGGACAGGGCAAGGCCGTTGAGATGGAATTTAGGGAGAGCGTAACTTCCAGACTTGAGAAGGGCTATGCACTTCCCGGACAGGCGGATCTTATCTTCGGAACCGGACTTATCATGGAAGAGATGGAGAGTGCCGGACTTGTAGGACTTTCCGTATTTGATTCATCCAAAGAGGGATTTTCGCCTGCGTACAAATATGACATAGGCGGAAGAAACGTTCAGTCATATAACGGCAATGCGGAGCTTCTTGAAAAAGATCTTATGTCATTCAGGAAGAGAGGATACAAAGTCGTTATCTTCTCCCAGTCCAGAACCAGAGCCGACCGTATGCGTCAGGAACTTGAGAAGGACGGAATTCCCTGCGCATATACCGAAGAGCCCGGGGATTCTTTTGCCGAAGGCAGCATTACCATCATGCACGGATACGTCGAGAGAGGCTTCGAATATCCGATGCTTTCTTTTGCGGTGATCGCAGAGAACGATATATTCGGCGGACGCATTCGTAAAAAGAAGAAAAAGAGATCTTCCACCTACACCGGAAGCAGGATCGCAGCACTGGAAGATCTTCATCCCGGAGATTATGTTGTTCACGAGACATACGGTCTCGGAGTATATAAAGGAATCGAAAAGATCTCATCAGGAGATTCCGTTAAGGATTACATCAAGCTTGAATATTCGGGTGGCGGAGTTTTATACGTTCTTGCCACAGAGCTTGATATGGTTCAGAAGTATGCTTCCGCGGATATCGATAAGAAGCCCAAGATCAACAGACTCGGAGGCAAGGAGTGGGAGAAGACCAAGACAAGGGCAAGGGAATCTGCCGAAGGTATCGCAAGAGATCTTGTCGAGCTCTATGCAAAGAGACAGGCAACTCCCGGATTTATCTACGGACCCGATACCGTATGGCAGAGAGAATTCGAAGAGACATTTCCTTTTGAAGAGACCGAAGACCAGCTTGATGCGATAAGAGATACCAAAGCCGACATGGAAAGCGGCAAGGTAATGGACAGACTTATCTGCGGAGACGTAGGATTCGGAAAAACAGAGATTGCGATCCGTGCTGCGTTCAAAGCGGTTCAGGAAGGAAAGCAGGTTGCGTGCCTTGTTCCCACAACCATACTTGCCCAGCAGCATTTCTCCACCTTTACTCAGAGAATGAAGGACTTCCCTGTCAGCATAGGACTGCTGTCCAGATTCAGATCTACCAAAGAGATCAAGAAGACAGTGGACGATCTGAGAAAGGGTCTTTGCGATATTGTAATCGGAACCCACAGACTTTTATCCAACGATGTCATGTTCAAAGATCTGGGACTTCTGATAATAGATGAGGAGCAGAGATTCGGAGTAACACATAAAGAGAAGATCAAAAAGCTTCGCGAAAATGTTGATGTACTTACTCTCTCAGCAACCCCCATTCCCAGAACACTGGAGATGAGCCTTGCGGGAATCAGGGACATGAGCCTTCTCGAAGAGCCTCCCACGGACAGACAGCCCGTACAGACCTTCGTATGCGAATACAACGAAGAGATGGTAAGGGAAGCAATCAGCAGAGAGCTTGCAAGAGGCGGACAGGTTTACTATCTCTACAATAATGTAAGAACAATTCCCGAGCATACGGATGCACTCCGCGAGATGCTTCCCAATGCAAGGATTGAGTTTGCCCACGGTCAGATGAAGGAAAAAGAACTCGAGGATGTCATGTACGATTTCGTAAACGGCGACATCGATGTTCTTGTAAGTACCACCATTATCGAAACCGGAATGGACATCCCTAACGTAAACACCCTGATAATCTATGACGCCGATAATTTCGGTCTGTCCCAGCTTTATCAGTTAAGAGGACGTGTAGGCAGATCTTCCAGAGTTGCATTTGCATTCCTTATGTATAGGAAGAATAAGATCCTGACCGAGATCGCTGAGAAGAGACTGGGAGCCGTAAGAGAGTTTACGGACCTGGGAAGCGGATACAGGATTGCTTTAAGAGACCTGGAGATAAGAGGTGCCGGAAACCTTCTCGGAAAGACCCAGCACGGACATATGGAGGCCGTAGGATACGACCTTTACTGCAAGATGCTCGGAGAAGCCGTAGGAAGACTTAAGGGTGAAGAGGTATATGATGACTTCTCCACCGTTATCAACCTGGACATCGACGCATATATCCCTCAGGAATATATCTTTAATGAAGAGCAGAAGCTGGACATGTATAAGAGGATCGCTTCGATCGAGACTGAATCGGATCTGGGCGATATGAAGGACGAGCTCTTAGACAGATTCGGTAAGATTCCTCTGTCAGCGGAGAATCTCCTCAGGGTCGCATATATGAGAAGACTTGGCCACAATATCTACATGACCGAGATCAAGGGCGGAAAGGGTACGATCACGTTCTCTTTTAAGGCGGATGCCTTGGTAGATCCCAATAAGATCCCCGAAATCCTGGCAAAGCACAAGAGGCGCCTGAGCTTTTCGGCAAACGGCAAGGTTCCCATGTTTACCTATCTTTACACCCCGGAAACCCTGGTGGAGAAGGAAGAGCAGAACCTTATGGCCCTTACGGAGACCCTTTTGGCAGACATGCAGGTCATGAAAATCGAGTCAAATTAAGCGGTTTTACCGCTATTGGCAAGGAAAACGGATTTGTCATCGTTCTTTCATTGAAAGTAAAAATCTATTTTGCTATAATGTCGTTTACATAAAATATCTTTTGATGAAGAGAAAGGGGGTTCTATGAAAGTAATTAGAACTATTCTTATCACTGTAGCCTCTGTGATGTTCCTTGCAATCGCATTTGCAGGACCCAAGTCACAGGCTGCACCCGTCAAGATGGCTGACGGAACCATGTTCGATGCTCAGTACTACGCTTCAGCGTATCCCGATGTAGTAGCAGTATTTGGCACCAATGCAGATCTGCTCTACATGCATTACCAGCTTTGCGGAAAGGCAGAGGGAAGATTACCCGTTGCTCCTTCTGCAGCAGCACCTGCACTTACCACAGGAGCAGCTACCGGAGACTTCGATGCAACTTACTATGCAACCAAGTATCCCGATGTAGCATCAGTTCTCGGATACGATCCCGCGCTCTTAAAGCTTCACTACGATCTCTACGGAAAGGCTGAGGGAAGATTCCCCAACGCCGCAGCAGAGAACGCAGCAACTGCAGCAGCAGTTACCACACCCGTAGCAGGCGGAGCAGCTCCTGCAGCAGGAGTTACCATTTCCTCACTCGGCTCAAGATACGCAGCAGTTTCTGCTGACGTTATGCTCGACGGAACCGGTACCGGATATCACGCTAAGATTTCCCTCCAGAATGGAATCGGAAGTGCAATCAGCTTTGGTATCCAGTATGACCTCTTCGGACAGAAGCCTTACAACGGAAAGACCGTATTCCTCTCTGAGAACGTTGTAAATAACCTTCCCGGCGGACAGGTTTACACCAGACACGGTTATGCTCAGCTTGGTGTTCCCACCAACATCATGATCGCTCTTGATACTCAGACCGGAATGGTTTATCTGTATGTAAACGGAACTCTTGTAGGACAGGTTGCAAATACCAACCTCCTTCAGGGTAACCTCAGCGCAGTAGTTGAAGGTGCTGCAAGAATCGACGGTGATACCGTATTTGCCAACTTCACCAATGTAAGATTCAAGAAGGCAGGAACCAGCAACACTAACGGCGATAGAGTATACTTCTGGCAGACCCAGAACACCAATGCAGGTATCGCTACCGCATATGCAGGCTCCGCTCCCGGAGGATGGTGCACCAGCAGCAGCATCACTGTAAGAGGAACCATCGTAGGCCTCGGACCCTTCGACTGGGATAGCGCATACGCTAACGTTTCGGGTATGGGAATATATGCCCTCTGGCTGTAATCCAAAACTGAAACCTGACTGAAAATTAAAGACTCTGTACCGATTGCTCAGGCAGTTGGTACAGAGTTTTTTTGTTGGCTGATTTGCACAAAAGATGGAAACTATTTTTAGCAATAGGTTTTCTTGTTATCACGAAGCCCTTATTTTATAATGGAAACGTGAAAACTAAAAATCGTTTCCTTAAGTCTCTAATTAATTCGTTCTTCTTTCTGTTCAGAAAGGCAGGTTAATATGCAGGATCTCGCAAAACTCAGAAAAACAATATTGGAAGGTTGTATTGAAGTTTACGGTGAAAAGGGAATCAAGTTCACCATGGACGATCTCGCCAAGCACCTCGGCATGAGTAAGAAGACCATCTACACGGTCTACCGTGAAAAGAAAACACTCTTCATGGCCATGGTCGATTACGTATTCGATTCCATCAAGGAAAGCGAAAGATCTGTTGTGGACGATCCTAATCTTTCTACCGTAGAGAAGATCAGAAAGATCCTCGGCGTTCTTCCTGACAGCTACAAGAATGTGGATCTTAATCAGCTCTATATCCTTCGTGAGAAATATCCCGATATCTATGTGAAGGTTGAAGAAAGACTCGAGACCGGATGGGATCTTACCATTTCTCTTATCGAGCAGGGAATTCGCGAGGGTGTTATAAGACCCGTAAATATCTCTCTTGTAAAGATGATGTTTGAAGCATCGCTTGAGCAGTTCTTCTCAAGAGATATCCTTATCAGAAACGATATCAGCTATGTTGATGCACTTAATGAAGTCGTAGATATCATCGTTGACGGAATCAGTGTGAGATAACGGAGGCAGATATGAAGGAAAGATTTTATTTAAGTGAGAATTGGAAATTTACTTCGGACTACGAAGACAGAATGCTCTTTCCCGAGTATGACGATGCTGCGTTTGAAACCGTAAGGATCCCTCACACCGTTAAAGAAACCGCGTTCAATTACTTCGACGAATCGGAATATCAGATGCTTTCACTTTACAGAAAGCATATCGATGTTCCCGCGGACTGGGAAGGAAAGTGCATTAAGCTTACCTTCGACGGCGCCGCTCATTATGCTGATGTATATGTAAACGGAGACAGAGCGGGAAGACATTACTGCGGATATACCGCATTTACTATCGATATCTCATCCCTTCTTAAATACGGATGTGAAAATCTTATTTCCGTAAAGCTCGACAGCAGGGAAGATCTCGACCAGCCTCCTTTCGGACATGTTATCGATTACATGACCTACGGAGGTCTTTACAGAAACGTATATCTCGATGTATATGATAATGCTCACATGGAGAGACTTTTCATATACTCCGAATTAAATGACACGGGTGTCAAACTTATCACCACCGCATACGCTGAGGGTGAAACCGCAGAAGGCACCGTTGTTAAAGAGTTCATCAAAAAGCACGGATCGGATGAATCTGAAAAAGAAATCGCATCTTGGGAACTTCCCGCGGAAAGCTCGGCGATCTCTTTTGACGCAGATCCGGGAGAGGTTGAGAAGTGGTATCCCGAA
>JAEEGJ010029187.1_pt1 | contig 10903 bp, 5 predicted proteins | sample 8958761 | NCBI WGS metagenome assembly JAEEGJ01 (sample SAMN16246546, study PRJNA631951) | gut metagenome | biome: gut microbiome; feature: rumen; material: RS-attached | host: Bos | place: Iran: Karaj | collected 2018-10
GGAACTCGAAACAGAAATACCACGCTGCTGTTCAATCTTCATCCAGTCACTAACAGTGTAGCTCTTGTTGGCCTTCGCGCGCACGTGACCAGCCTCGCGAATCACATTCCCGTACCACAGGAACTTTTCGGTGATGGTGGTTTTACCGGCGTCAGGGTGGCTGACGATGGCGAAAGTGCGGCGTTTTTCAATTTCTGGATTCATATTGAACTATGGGGTATGAGGTCGTTCGCCTTCGGCGCCCTCTGAGGTATGAGAATTGTGTCATCCTGAGCGGAAACGCAGCGAAGTCGAAGGATCCATAAGAATGTTAATTTTACGCGGGCAAATATAGCAATTTTAAGTGGTAAGTTCAATGTTAGGGAGGTGTGAGCGTTGAGCATCGTCATTCTGACACCGTAGGTGGAAGAATCCAGTAAAAAAAAAAATTAAATTACATTCTAGAAGTTATGGCAACAAAAAAGACACTCGCAAAAACATCCAAGAACACGCGGACGATCGTCACGCACGAGTTTCCCGCACTTTTCGACGCCAATTCGGAAGTTCTTTTGCTCGGATCCATCCCCTCGCCCAAATCGCGCGAACAGGGATTCTATTACGGGCACCCGCAAAACCGTTTCTGGAAAGTTCTCGCAAACATCTTGAACGAGCCTCTCCCCGCGACCATCGACGAGAAAAAGACGATGCTTTTGAAGCACCACATTGCCCTCTGGGACGTTCTCGACAGTTGCTCCATCATCGGGGCAAGCGACACAAGCATTGAAGATGTGGTTCCCAACGACATCGCCTCGCTCCTCGCTCAAACGAAAATCAAGCGCATCTTTTGCACAGGCGCCACCGCCCACAAGCTCTACGAAAAGTACTGCGAAAAAGCAACCGGCATCAAGGCCGTAAAACTACCCTCCACCTCCCCCGCCAACTGCGCCGTCAAATTCGAGAAGCTCGTGGAAGCGTATGAGGATATCAGACGAAAGGACGCTACTACGTAGCTACAGACGAGAGACGAAAGAGGCGAATGCTGCGGGGCTGCTTGCAGACCCATAATTGAGCCGACAAGTCTAAGCTTGAAGAGCAAAGACGAAAGTTTTTTATAGGCGGCGATGCCGCGATTATTCTTCTTTCGTCTACCAGCGAAGCGGTCTCTCGTCTTTCCACTAACAACAAAAACGCCCCGCGGTTTTAACCACGAGGCGCTCTTCATTTTACAAGGAAAAACTTATTTCTTTTTCTTGTTCGCGCTATTGCCGCGGACATCCTTCGGCTTGAACTGGACATTGATTTCCACGTTCGTCACCTTGGAACCGAGTCCAGACGGGTCAAAGACCTTGTACGTAAATTCATCAATTCCAGAGAAGCCCTTGTTCGGGGTATATTCAAAGGAACCGTTCTTTTCATTCAAGACGATTCGACCGTTGCGCGGCTTCATCACAGTCTTCACAGATTCGAGCCTATCACCATCCGGGTCCTTAGCGGCAGACATGAGGCCTGTAGATGCCGGGACCTTGAGGGTTTCGCCTTCGCGAGTCTGGTAAGAAAGCGGCTTCGTTTCAGGAGCGTTGTTCACGGCAATCACCGTGAATGTAGCCGTCTTGTGAGCTGTAGCACCTTCCGGGTCTGTGACCGTGAACGTGATACGTTCCGGCTTGCCCTTCCAATGAGAGTACGGCTGGGCCACAATCACAGTCTTCTTGGCCTTGTCGTAAGTCACTTGCAACTGCTTCTGACCCGTGAACTTCCACTTGAGATCGTCGAAGTTGTGGTCCTTATCGCGAGCGTACTGGTCAAGCTTAATCGTTGCAATCACGCCTTCGTTCTGATTTTCCCTAATAGTATAGTCAGGAATGTCGCGCATCACCGGAGCCGCATTCACATGCTTCACGACGAACTTCACAACAGACTTATCCGTACCACCAGCCGGGTCCGTAGCCGTAAAGACAAGCGTTTCTTCACCGAACCAGTTGTCTCTTCTCGGCTTGATTTCAGCAACGCGGTTGGCGTTGATTCTCACGTCGAGATTCTTGGCGCCAGTAACCTTCCAACGAATTTCGCTGTTCTTATGGTCCGGGTCGCTAACAAATTCATCCAAGTTAATCGGCTTGAACGCCTTGCCTTCGAGAGTCGTCTGTCCCGGAATTTCCTTCACTACAGGAACGTCATTCACGGACTTTACCGTAAAGCGCACTTCAGTAGAAGCCTTTTCCTTGCTCGAGTCAAACACGTTGATCGTCACCGTTTCACTACCGTTCCAGTACTTGTTCGGAATTTCAACAGTGAGGATACCCTTGTCGCTAATGTTGTACTTGAGTTCATGCTTTCCGAACTTCGGAGCAGGCTCGTCTTCAACATGCTTCTTTTTCTTCTTGTCCTTTTTCTTGTCCTTCTTCTTGGACTTTGCAGGAGCAGCGGCAAACGGATTTTCGCCATCGATAGACCACTTGAGTTCATCGACGCTGTTGTCCGGGTCCGTCACAAACTTGGTCAAGTCAATAGCCGGGAAGGTCTTCTTTTCATCGATGACCTGCGGCGGGATCGGCTTAAACTTCGGAGGATCGTTCACCGGGATCACTTCGAATGTAGCCTTGGTAGACTGCTTGTCGCCAGCCGGATCCATCACCGTGAACGTAAGCGTTTCCTTGCCAAACCAGTTCGGGTTCGGCGTCGTCACGCTGGCGCGGCCGTTCTTGATATCGACAACGAGATCCTTGTTGCCAGAAACAGTCCACTTGAGCTCATTCGGCTTGTTATCCGGGTCATTCACGATCTTTGCAAGATCAACCGGAGTAAATCTTTCTTTTTCCTTGATCTTCTGATTGCCGATTTCCTTCGTAATCACAGGAGGATCGTTCACTGGAGTCACTTCAAAATCAATCTGCTGAGAAGCCCTTGCGCCTTCCGGGTCGGTCACATCGAGGCGGATCTTTTCAGAACCGTTCCAGTACTTGTCCGGAGTCGTCACAACCAACTGCTTCTTGGCATTGATCGTTGCCTTGAGAGCGCGGGTCTGGGCAACTTCGATCTTGAGAGAACTCGTCGGATGATCCGGGTCAGAGATGAACTTGGTCAAGTCAATCGGTTCAAAGTGTTCTTTTTCCTTGATGGTCTGGGCCAAAATCGGTCTGATAACCGGAGCGTCATTCACAGACTCCACTGCAAAGTTAACAGTCTTGGAATCCGTTGCTCCATCCGGGTCCTTCACCGTGAACACGACATTGCGTTCACCATGCCAGTACTTGTCGGCAATGTTAATATGAGCGAGGCCACCCTTATAGATCACGACACTGAAGGCATCCTTGACAACTTCTTCTTCCTCGTCGTCGTCATCCTTCTTACCCTTCTTGCCCTTTTTGCTCTTCTTGGCCTGTTCAGATTCCGGCTTTTGCACCTTGACAGCCCAGGAAAGCTGTTCCATGGAGTTATCCGGGTCGCGCACAAACTTGCTCAAGTCGATATCCTTGAACTGTCCCTTTTCACGGATTTTCTGCGGCGGAATGTCCCTCAAGACCGGAGGATCGTTCACAGACACAATTTCAAACGAAATCGTCTGGGAAGTCTTGGCACCATCCGGGTCGCTCACTTCGAGCATCATCAGTTCTGGAGTGCACCAGAAATCCTTGTTCGGAGCCGTCACAGTAAGTACGCGGCTTGCAGAGATTTCAGCCTTGAGCTGCTTGGCACCCGTGATTCTCCAGCGGAGTTCATTCGGCTTGTTGTCCGGGTCCTTCACGAATTCGTCAAGCTTGATCTGCTTGAAGGTTTCCTTTTCCTTGATCTTCTGGTCCGGGATTCTCTTTACGAACGTAGGAGGATCGTTCACACGGGTCACTTCAAAGAGCATCTTGTGGCGAGCGTAAGCGCCTTCCGGGTCCGTCACGGAGAACGTGAGGTTTTCCTTACCGCTCCACTGCTTGTCCGGGACAGAGATAATCACGGTGTTGTCCTTGCGGATATCCACCTTGAGGTCACGATTGCCAGAAACTTCCCACTTCAAGGAAGATGCTGGATGATCCGGGTCTTCGGCGAGAGTCGAAAGGTCGATCGTCTTGAAACGGCCACCTTCGAGAATCGTTTCGCCAGTCGGAGCGTTAGCAGCAATCACCGGAGCATCGTTCACGGAGCGCACTTCAAAGCGAGCCGTCTTGCTTGCAGAAGCGCCTTCCGGGTCCGTTGCCGTAAACGTGATGTTTGCAGCGCCGTGCCAGTACTTGTTCGGGATAACAATGTTTGCCACCTGGTTTGCATCCACGTTTACGCTGAGCTTTTCACCAGCCGGTTCTTCGTCATCCATCTTGCCTTTCTTCTTGGAAGAAGCTTGGCTAATCGGGCTTACCTTGAACGTCCACTTGAGATCACTAATCTTATGGTCCGCATCCTTCACGAAATCAGCAAGCTTGATCGGCTGGAACTGCTTCTTTTCGTCAATCGACTGGTCGCGGAGGTCACGTACAAATTCCGGAGCATCGTTCACAGAAAGCACGGTAAACGTCACTTCCTTGCTGTCGCTTGCGCCATCCGGATCCGTCACCGTAAAGCGGATCTTTTCAGAACCATTCCAGCTCGGATTCGGCAGAGTCACGGTCACCTTATGCGTTGCATCCATCGTCACGCGGAGATCCTTGTTGCCTTCGATCTTCCACTTGAGGCGATTCTTGGCATGGTCAAGGTCTTCAACGTAATTGTCAAGTTCAATCGGCTTGAACGATTCCTTTTCCTTAACAGTCTGGCTTGCAATTTCCTTCATGACCGGCGGGTCGTTCACGGAGACAACCGTAAATGTCGCCGTCGTGCGGGCCTTAGCACCAGACGGGTCCGTCACGGTGAACGTCACCTTTTCGGAACCGTTCCACATCTTGTTCGGGGTCTTGACGGTCACGACGCCCGCCTTGGACATATCGACCTTGAGGTCCTTATTGCCCGTAAAGTCAATCTTCAGGCTTTCAAAACGGTCATCCGGGTCAGACACGAGTTCAGACACGTTGAACGGAGTGAATTCACCCTTTTCCTGAATGGTCTGGTCTGCGACCTGCTTAATTTCCGGAAGGTCGTTCACAGATTCCACAGTAAAGAGTGCAGAAGAGGAAGCCTTAGCACCTTCCGGGTCCGTCACCGTAAACGTAATTTCTTCAGCGCCATTCCAGAACTTGTTCGGAATGACAATCTTTGCAACCTTCTGGTCATCAATTTCGACCTTGAGTTCAGATTCTCTCTTCTTGGAACCGGCAGCCGGCTTGCTAGAGACAGAGAACGTGAGTTCAGAAAGCTTGTTATCCAAGTCCTTCACAAGGTCAGCAAGCTTAATCGGCTGGAACTGGCCCTTTTCGCGAATCGTCTGCGGCATCACCTGTTTCACGAACATCGGAACGTCGTTCACGGATTCAACCGTAAAGTTCGCAGTGCGTTCATCGCAAGCGTTATCCGGGTCGCATACCTTGAACGTCAGAGCTTCGGCACCGTGCCACTGCGGAGACGGCGGAGTGATACGCACGATATGGGCCGCATCCATAGCGACCTTGAGTTCCTTGTTGCCCGTAATCGTCCACTTGAGGCGATTCTTGGCATGGTCAAGGTCTTCGACAAAGTTGTCGAGTTCAATCGGCTGGAATTCGCCCTTTTCCTTGATGGTCTGTTCGCGAATGTCCTTCATGACCGGCGGATCGTTGATTGCCTTGACCGTGAACTTTGCAGAAGTCGATGCACGAGCGCCTTCCGGGTCGGTCGCCGTAAACATCAACGTTTCAGTACCGTTCCACTGGTCGTGCGGGATTTTCACAGAAACTTCATGGGATCTGTTATCGATATTGACCTTGAGATCCCTGTTGCCCGTCACTTCAACCTTGAGCTTGGAGAAGTCATGGTCAGCATCGCTCAGGTAGTCATCCAGAATAAACGAAGTAAATTCGTTCTTTTCTTCGATAGCCTGGTCCGCAATCTTCTTGAATACCGGCGGGTCATTCACAGAACGCACATTAAGAGCGACATCCTGCTTAGCGGAACCACCTTCCGGGTCCATCACCGTAAACGTGGCAATCGTGTTACCAAACCAGCTCGGGTCCGGGATTTCAACAGTGGCGACATGCTGGTCGTCAATTGTCACATTGAGCGTTCCCATTTCCGGCATCGGGCCCTGGTGCTTGACTTCGACATCCCAGGAGAGTTCGGAATTCTTGTGATCTTCGTCCTTGACGAAGTCATCAAGCTTGATCTTGGTGAACTGCTGCTTTTCGTTGATGTTCTGGTTCGGAATCGGGCGAATGAACTTCGGCAAGTCGTTCACGGAATTGACCGTAAACACGGCTTCGCATTCAGCAGAAGCGCCTTCCGGGTCCGTAGCCTTGAACTTGATGGATTCAGAGCCATTCCAAAGTTTGTTCGGAATGCGAATAGTGGCAACACCACCAGAAACAGAGACCTTCAGGTCCTTGGCACCGGCAACAGCCCACTTGAGCATTTCGATGCGGTGGTCCGGATCCTTCACGTATTGGCCAAGCTGGATCGGAGCGAATTCCTGCTTTTCATCAATCGTCTGGTCCGGAATGTTTTGAACAAATTCAGGAGGATCGTTGATGGAGTTGACCTTGAAGAGCACATCCTGCTTTGCAGAAGCGCCGGCAGCGTCCGTCACGGTAAACGTCACGCGTTCCTGACCGTTCCAGTATTCATTCGGGATGGTCACGATGGCAGAGCCGTAATTATCGATTTCGATCTTCAAGTCCTTGTTGCCCGTCACCGACCACTTGAGCTTCATGACATCGTCATCCGGGTCCGTAACATAGTCCGCAAGGGATATCATGTCGAACTGGTTCTTTTCATCAATAACCTGGTCCGGGATTTTCTTCGTGAATGCCGGAGGATCATTCACCGGAGTAACCGTAAATGCGGCCGTCTTGTTGTCGCTACCGTAATCCGGGTCATTGGCAATAAACTTGATTGTGGCAGCGCCATACCAATGAGCATCAGGGACGACGACTGTCGCTACACGGTTTCCGTCAATCGTCACGGACAGGTCGCCATCAGCCTGGGGACCACCAGCCGGGATAACTTCCGTATCCCAGGAGATCTGGTCCTTCTTATGGTCCGGGTCGTTCACAAAGTCGTCCAGACGGATCTTTGCAAACTGTTTGCCTTCCGTAATGACCTGGCTCGGAATCTGCGAAACCACTGGCGGGTTATTCACGGATTCAACCGTAAAGTTCACCGTTTCAGAAGCAGATGCGCCCTTGGAGTCCGTTGCAGTAAAGGTCAAGTCTTCCGAACCGTTCCAAAGCGGATTCGGAGTCGCAATTTCTACAGTATGGTCGGGAGAAATCGACACCTTCAAATTCTTGTTGCCGCTCACCTTCCAGCGGATCTGCGAGGGCTGGTCTGAATCGTCAGATACAAAATTGTCGAGTTTAATCTTCGAGAAAGTTCCGCCTTCCAGGATGGATTCGCCTGGAATACCGCCAACTTGAGGGGGTTCATTCGCCGGAGCTGGTTCAACAGCCGGGGCGGGTTCGCTCACAGGAGCAGCTGCAGGCGCGGGAGCATCTTGTGGAGCCGGGGCCGCAGGTGCAGGATTTTGCGCAAACGATGACGTTGCAATCACACTAGCAGAAGCAAGCAAGGTCGTCATGGACCTTTTCAGTTTATTCATTTTATTTCTCCGAATACCATACACGCAATCAAAATTTCACTGTGAAATTTCTCACACGTCTTTAAAAACGTATTTAAATATAACGCTTTTCCTTAAAATCTTTTCAATTGTCTATCATCTTTTTTCATAGCAAAAAAAATATTTTTGTCCGACAATCTTCTATAAAACGCATAATTCCTTGACAATCAACGAGTTATACGAAAGTCGGCAAAAAAAAGTCGCCTAAAGACCTCCTTTCAAAAAAAACACCTACTGTGAAAAAAAACTGTTATAGCCCCAATCTATTGTAAATTTTTTGTAAAATTAGATAAAAAAGTGGCCTTATCCGTCTCTAAACAGCTCCGAAAAGTGACAAAGCATTCCAAAAAAAACTATTTTTTAAAATAAACCAATACAAATCAGGAAAAACAATGAAATTCGTATTTCTCTGCGACGCCAATTATCTCAAAGGCGACATGGTAAACTTCCAGAATAACTTCCCCACCAATCACGAACTCGTGACGATGACTTCTGAGGATCTTCTCCAGAGCAAGTCTATCATCGAAGGAACCTTCGCAATCTTGGCAGAACGCACCACCTGGCAGAAGAACTTCAGCCTATTCCGCTACTTCGGCCTCCTCCCGCTCCTTGAAGTGCTCCCGCTCGGTATCGTTAGCCGTGGCCGCCGCAATGAGCCGATCAAGGGCCGTAGCCAGAACAGAAACCAGGAAATTTTCTTCAACCCGGCAGCATCTGCAGAAGAACTTTACCTCCAGGTCGACAAGTTCGTCGCTGCTCCTCCTTCTGGCTACTCCTATCCGCGCGGTGCCGCCAAGTAAGGCATGCAAAGAAAGGTCCTGGAAAACCTTTACAATCAAGGCGGGCTAACGCTTTTCGCCATCTCTGACGAAGAGGCATTGCCCACGGAAGCCTTGCAGAAATTCGCACTGGCACTTAACGCCGGTGCGCGTTTTATTGTAATTGACTTTTCCGGCAAGCATCCGTTCGCAGGAAACGCGCCATTCCAGGCCTTAGATCTTTCTCAAAAGCGACTTTCCCACGACGATATTGAACAGATTTCCGCCACCGACGGAAACATAATGTTCTCAGGGAAAAAAGCCATTCCCTCATCGGACACCGAATTTAGAACTCTCTACCACAATCTCAAGAATCTCGAAAAGATCGCCCCTCATGTCATCGGAATCATTTCGACAGAACAAGTTGAAAATGTCGGAGCACTGGTCTCGATGGCCCGAATCCTGATCATGCATGTCACCGAGAAATCATCAAACTCGGCAGCATCGTTCATCGAGGATGTCAAGGAATCCCAAGGAATCGAGATTCTATGGCTTTCAAAAGAACTCCCCGCTAGGCGGAAATACCCGAAAGCCCGTAAAGCAATCCGCCGCAACGCCTGCGCCACCAAAGAAGCTCTCGCTGCCGATTTCCAAAAGAATCCCGAAGAATTCGCAAAAATCGTCAAAAAGCTCCATAAGGTTTCCATTCTCGTCAAAAATCCGCTTGACGGCGTACCGAGGCTCGTTCGCAACCTGTTCCCGCTACTGCTTTTAGCCGTCATTGTCGCACCATTCCTCTTTGTCACAGACATCGACAGGAGCGATTCTAATCTCCGCGACCGCATCCAGGAAAGAAACCAGCTATCCGTAGCCCCGTCATTTGAATACACCTTCGACGGCGTTGAAAACATGCAACGCATCGCCCGTTACGCAATAGGTCGATTTGACGCCATCATCACAAACGAGAAGATGATCAAGAACTACGTTGCAAAAACGCTTGAAGATAACGGTTTTGGCGTAACCGCTTGGGAAAAGGGAAACCTCAACATTCCGCCCAAAGGAACAACAATCCGCTTTTCGCGTCCAGACGACATAAAGCGTCCAGCCTCGGCAGACACCATCGGCGCCGCATGGAAATACTGGACGTCAGTCATTTCGGACAGCATATCCTATATAACCGAATTTTACCACGAATACGCAACGGCCACGCAGAGAAAGCACAACGGCATCGACGTCGCAAGCCGCCAAGGTGCGCGTATTCTAGCCCCGTTTGGCGCCAAAGCATGGACAAGCCGCGATGAACGCGGTGGCGTGATTATAGCGCTCGTTCGTAAGCAAGACGTTATCCTGTTCATGCACTGCGACAAGCTCCTTTATCTGAACGGCCAGGAAGTCATGCCGGGCGACCCGATTGCAACGGTCGGCACCACAGGCCACACCACAGGCCCCCACGCGCACATTGTAACAGGCCTTGTCAGCAAGAAAGGGAAAAAACGCGTCGGCAATGTCCGTTACGATGTCATTGACCCCATCAAGTGGTTTTACAAGTTCAAACCAACATCGAAATAGAATTTTAGGTGTTTTACGTCACACGTAACGTAAAAATATGCAAAAAACGGGCATTTGTAACAGCAAATTTACACCCATACTATCGCAAAATAATCCACAATTAAGTAACTTTGGTACACGGGATTGATGTAGTAAAAAAAGCAATGTCAAAACAAAAGGATTAGGACATGAAAAAATCCATCATTGGGGCATCCCTCATCATCGCAGTAGCACTTTTCACCGGTTGCTCCAGCGTTGTTACCCCCAAAGCCGAACTCGCTTATCATCACGATTCGGTACACAACATTCCCGCCATTGACAGCCTCATCGTAAGCATGAAGCAAGACTACATCAAGCAGTGCTATATGCCTGTCGCAAGCCACTTGCCGCCGGAAAATTCCTGCCAGTCCGATTTGTTCCAGATGGTTGAACGTCGTTACCACATGGATTTCAACCAGAACCATGTTGCAGCAGCCAGCAACGAACTTTTCTTCAAGGACGTTGTTCCTGAAATCCAGAAGAAAGTCAAGAGAGAACCGGCCCTCCGCGATCCGCTGCGCCGCGCATTCTCCAACAGCAACGAAATGCTCGCCTACTACAAGGACAAGTACAAGTTCAACACTCAGATTGAACAGTTCTAATTCAAGTTTTTCTTGTTAAGACTACATTGGCACGGCTTTCAAGGCCGTGTTTTTTGTTTTCGCTAAACCAAAATTCTAAGCTCTAAGATCTAAGCTCTAAATTCTAACAACAAATAGCGAATAACTAATGACTAATGACTAGTAACTAGTAACTACATTTTCTATATTTGACCCGCAAATTAAACCTAAAAGAGACAAATCTATGGGAAAATCACTCTATCAGAAAATTTTCGAAAGCCACACGGTAGCTAAGCTCCCGAGCGGCCAGTGCCAGCTCTTTATCGGGCTTCACCTCTGCCACGAAGTGA
>JAEEGJ010029189.1_pt1 | contig 10902 bp, 7 predicted proteins | sample 8958761 | NCBI WGS metagenome assembly JAEEGJ01 (sample SAMN16246546, study PRJNA631951) | gut metagenome | biome: gut microbiome; feature: rumen; material: RS-attached | host: Bos | place: Iran: Karaj | collected 2018-10
TGCACTTCTGCAGTTCGGGTTCAAAGATGATGTCGCCGCTCATCGACTCCCAGTTGCCATCGAAGGCAAGGCCGATGAGTTCGCCGCGAGCGTTCATGACGGGGCTGCCCGAGTTACCGCCGGTGATGTCGTTGTTGGTTGTGAAGCAGACGTTCAGTGTGCCGTCGGGGTTACCATAGCGGCCGTAATCCTTCTTCTGCCAAATCTCTTTGAGTTTGGCCGGCACGTTGAACTCGCGCACCGTCGGGTCTTCTTTTTCCATTACGCCGTCGAGCGTGGTCTTATAATCATAGGTGACAGCATCGGCAGGTTTGTAACCGCCTATGGTGCCGTAGGTCAGGCGCATGGTGCTGTTGGCGTCGGGGCTGAAGAGCTTGTCGGGCTGCATTTCCATCAGTCCGGCCACAAACAGGCGCATTCCTTCGTAGCGTTTGTCTTCGCCATTATAGCACAACCCGTTCAGGAACACATATTTATCATAGATGTCGTTGCCGGCAACCGCAAGCGGATCGTTAAGCAGCACTTTGCTAGTTGGATTTTTGGCAAAGGCTTCGAATTTTGCCTTGTCGCAGAAAACCGATTTTGCAAAGGCATCATCGACAAACTTGTCAATATTTCCCTTGTATTTGCCTAATAATGTTTTGGTTATGTATTCAGGGTAGAATTCGGCCGGCACTTTCTTTATGAAAAGACGAATCATCTCTTTCGCTGTTTGGCGGTCGACTTCACGGTTGTAATCCTTGAAAAAGTCGGCAGCTTTCTCATCAACCTGCTGACGGATGGTTGCCACGTACTCGGGGTCGGCGCCTTTTTGTGTCAGATTTTGCAGATAGCGCGATAGCCTAAGGGCAAAATAGGCCGACTCAAAGCCCTGAAACTGTGTTTCAACAAAATAGGTGATAGCTTCGTTGTAGGCAAGATTCTGCATCACACCGTCTTCAATCTTGTCGAGAGCGGTGCTGTACTTTGCTTTGCGGGCTTCGTCGGCATTCAGCCATTTTGTGAATTCCGCTTCAAGCTCACGTTTCTTATCGACAACGTGCAGGCGTTTCAGGCTGCGGTTCTGACCGATTGAGTATTTCCAGTAGTTCGACGACCGTGCGAATTTTGAAGCGTACTGAATACGGATTTTTTCGTCGCTATCCATAAATTTCTTCCAGATGTCCTGCTTTGCGCCACGCACCATTGCGCGCACATCATTTGTGGCCTTCATCTCGGCTTCGGTTTCCCACGACGAGAAATAGCGGTCGGTTGAGCCCGGATAGCCCATCACAAAGGCAAAATCGTTCTCTTGGTATCCTTTTAAAGATATTGGCAGGAAATGTTTCGGATGGTAGGGAATATTCTCTTCGGCGTATTCGGCCGGTGTGCTGTCGGGGGCGCAATAGACGCGGAACATCGAGAAATCGCCCGTGTGGCGCGGCCACATCCAGTTGTCGGTGTCGGCGCCGAATTTGCCAACCGACTCGGGCGGCGCGGCCACCAATCTGACATCGTTGAAAATCTCATACACAAACAGATAGTAGTAATTGCCGAAGAACATTGCTTCAATAGTGGCTGAGTAGTGAGTACTGTCGGTGGCGTGGCTGATGATGGTATCGCACAGGATTCCGACAATTGAGTCGCGTGCTGCTTCAGTCGAGCCTTCGGGAATCTGACTCAGAATCTGCTCGGTAATATCTTCGACACGAACCAGCAGCCAGGCCGACTTGCCGGGATTTGGCAACTCTTCGGCCTTGCTACGTGCCACAAATCCGTTGGTGAGCAGGTCGTTCTCAACGGTGCTGTGGCTTTGAATCTCGCTGTAGCCGCAGTGGTGATTGGTCATAAGCAGACCGTCGGCCGACACAAACGATGCCGAGCAACTGCCACCGTCCAATGCCACAATGGCGTCTTTCACACAGGCGTGGTTGATGTTGTAGATGTCGTCGGCCGTGAGTTGGAATCCCAACTCGGTCATTGTGGCCATATTTTTCTCAAGAAGAATGGGCAGCCACATTCCTTCGTCGGCGCGCGACATAAGCGGGCTTGCCATCAGTGCTGAAATCAGCAGTAAAGTTGTTTTTCGCATATCGATTAGTAATTTTTCCGCCAAAAGTAGCAAACGTTTGCAATCAATGGATGGTTTGACCGCTTTTTAATGACAGATATAGCCGTTTCGCCAAAAAAAGACGACAATTGTTTGTAAAATGGTTATGTTTCAATAGATTTGTATTTGCGGAAGCCGAAAAGCACACAGAGTAGGCATATTAAAAATTTATTTTTATGAAGAAATTAGGATTTGCACTTATGGGATTGTTGATGATTTCATCGACAGGTGCGTTTGCTCAAATGTCGTTTGGTGTCAAGGCCGGATTGAATTATTCAAATAATATTATGAAATACGACGGCAAAAAAGATAAAGATGCCAAATTCAAACCAGGTTTTAATATTGGCGCTTTCGCTGATTTCGAGTTGAGCGATTTGCTCGCCGTTGAAGCAGGACTGAATGTCGAGACAAAGGGGCATATGTATAAAGATAAAGATGAAGAAGAAATTTTAGGTAAAACTTATAAAAGCAAGTATAAAGCCACAGCAAATTTGGTTTACGTAACCGTTCCGGTTGATGTAAAACTCACTTTTGGAAGTTTTTATGTTTTGGCTGGTCCGTACGTCGGGGTGGCTGCTACAGGAAAAGCTAAGTCAAAAACGGAATTTGATGGAAATACTGAAAAACATAACGAGAGCTTGGAATTTGGTGACGACCATGGCGAGTTGAAACGCTTGGATTTGGGCTTGGGCTTCGGTGCAGGTTATGAAATCAACGATAATCTTGGCGTTCGCGCAGGTTACGACCTTGGCTTGAGCAATATAGAAGGTAAAGGTAACAAAGACAACAGCACAAAGAACAGTTCAATCAATGTTTCAGTAACTTACAAGTTCTAAAACACGAACCCACAATAACAAAAAAGTCTTGCCACGCGGCAAGGCTTTTTTGTTTGACTTATGTCCGTTGTCTTTAGTCTGAAGTCTTTCCTATGCAAAAATCAGTATCAGCGTCTGCGCCAGCACAATACGCAGGAACATTGCCAGCGGATAGACCGTTGAGTAGGCTACCGAAGGGCGGTCGTTTTCGGCAATCATATTCGAGTAGTAGAGCGCGGGCGGATTGGTGTTGGTGCCCGAAATCATTCCCACAATGGTGAAATAGTTCAGTTTGAAGCACTTGCGCGCGATGCACGAGATGATGAGCATCGGAATCATTGTTATGAGCAAGCCGTAGCCCACCCACCTGAGTCCGTCGCCGTTGATGAGCGTGTCGAAGAACTGCTCGCCAGCTTCAAGGCCAACGCAGGCAAGGAAAAGCGATATGCCAATCTCGCGAATCATCAGGTTGGCACTCTGCGTGGTGTAGCACGTCAGGCCGATTTTGTGACCGAAAGCGCCCATCAGCAGCGAAACAATGAGCGGGCCGCCAGCCAGACCGAGTTTTGCGGGCTGCGGCATTCCAGGGAAGGCGATTGGAATGTAGCCGACAATGATGCCCAGGAAAATGCCGATGAACAGTGTCGAAAGGTGCGGCTCGTTAAGGTGCTTAACCGAGTTGCCAAGAAATTTCTCGACAAGGCCGAGACTCTCGTCGCCGCCCACAACTTTCACTTTATCACCAAGATGCAGCACAAGGTCGGGTGTAGCCACAAGTTCAACGCCCGAACGGAAGACGCGCGTCACGTTCACATTGAACGACTTGCGCAACTGCAGGTTCTGAAGGCTCTTGCCGTCCAATCGCTTGTTGGTAACCAATATTTTACGCGATTTCAACTCACCCGTTTGGCCGTTCAACTCTTCGGTGGTGAGTTTGTCGCCGAACATTGCGTCGAGTTCGGCTTCGCGCTGCTTGGGCGCGATGATTCGCACCAGGTCGCCTTGGCCGAGCACGGTGTCGCCGTTGGGCACAAAAACATTACCACCCTGACTGATGCGGGCAAAGACAACTTCTTTGTCGAACTGCCGCGAAATCACTTTTATCTGCTTGCCAATCACCGAGTTGCTTGTGATGCGATAACTGCATCGTGCAGGTTCTTCGGTGTTGCTGCCAGTGGCTGCGGTGCGCTCTTTTTCATAGTCAATTTTGAAAATGCGCTTAACAATTACTATTCCAAGAATGATGCCCACCACGCCCATCGGATATGCCACTGCATAACCAAGTGATATTGAAGGTGTTTCGGCACCCGATTGCGACAATTGGTTTAGGGCTTGCTGAGCCGCGCCAAGACCAGGCGTATTGGTCACGGCACCCTGCATAACGCCAATGAGCATCGAGAAATCGATACCGCCTAACAAATAGAAAATCAGCAGTGTTACCGCAATATTGAGAGCAACGCTGCCTGCCGCCAGTCCGTTGAGCATCAGTCCCGACTGCTTGAACGACGAGAAGAAGTTCGGACCAACCTGCAAACCAATGCTGAACACAAAGAGTATCAGGCCGAAATCCTTCATAAAATGCAGAATCGACGGCGTGACGGTGAAGCCGAAATGCGACACCAGAATGCCTACAAAAAGCACAAACGTCGAGCCGAGCGAGATGCCCTTCAGCTTGAGTTTGCCAAGCATTGAGCCGATGGCAATCACAAACGCAAAAATCATCACCGTGCGCCCAACCGACTCATTCATTAGCAGCGAAGTAAACCAATTCATCTTTTAAAAAATTATATATGGTTGATAATTAAAATGTTTATTCAGAATACTTATTGTAAATATTTAAAGATTAGCAACAGCGTTGCGAACAGATTCTTTCACGATTTCCCAACTAACATTTTCGAACATTATCGGCATAGGGTCGGATTCCGCATCTTCGAAATAAGTAAGGCTCTTCATTGCAATGAACATAGAGCCATCGGGGTATTTTTGCATATACAAATCAAGAATCTGCTGAAGCGAGAAGTGCCGTAAAAGAAAAAACAAATCAATAAAGTCTTTTTTGGTGCCGCGTCCAATGATTGCCGCCACTTTCATAGCCGCAATATCTTTTACTCCTGCGAGCACAATTGCACCGTCAACAACCGCATCATCAATCCAACCATAACGATAGTTAACAATATCAACTTTCACATTGTCAACAATATAAATATTGATGTTCTGCGATTCCTTGATGGTTTTAACTTGGTGTTCGGCCGATAGGGTACCGCGTATCTCATCGGACGTTACGGCAATGGAGCCAAACAAATCCAAATCGACAGAATTTCGATGGCCCAGTTGGAGCGCAAGTGCAGTTCCTCCCACCAAACGGCTGCCACAGAAAATGGGGTCCGACTGCAATTGTTTCAGAAGTTGCAGTGTTCGGGGGTCGATTGTCGTGTAGTGTAGCATCTGAAATTGTCAATTGGGGTTCCAGAAACGGTGCTGATGAATGAAAGAGCCTTAGGGTCGAGTGTGCGCAACTGCTTTGCAACATCGGCAATTCGCTCTAAACCATAATATTTGAGCAGATGTTTCCAGTCGGTAATCTGCCCGTACTCAAGCACCCGCCGAACCAAAAAAGGCGCGTTCAGAGCAGGGTCAACTGACGTCTTGTCAACATCCCAAAAAATATAGTCTGAAAAACCGTTTATGCATTCTTGTCTTGACATAAGCAACCCTTTTGCACAAAATTACAAATTTCCGCGCAAAATTACCGCTTACTTTTTATTTTCATACATTTGTAAAAATGATTTATTCGATTGAAACAATAGTTAAAACCGATTGATTTATGGAACTGCGTCAACTCAAGTATTTCATCAAAACCGCTGAGACTCTGAATTTTACTGAGGCGGCGCGACAGTTGTTCATCACGCAGAGCACACTGTCGCAGCAGATTCGCCAACTCGAGACCGAACTGCAGGTGCAACTTTTCGACCGCATTGGCAAGCGCACCTACCTGACCGAAGCGGGCACCGAGTTTCTGCCCTACGCCAAGCAGACCGTGGCCGACAGCGAGGGCGGCGTGCAGCGCCTGCGCGACCTGCAGAACATTATGGCTGGTGAGTTGCGCATTGGAGCGGTGTTCACTTTGAGCGACCTTCTGACAAGCACAATCATCTCATTCTCAAAACAATACCCTAACATCAAACTGGTGGTGGTGAGCCGCCCAGTGAACGAACTGCTCGACCTGCTCAAAGAGCGCAAACTGGACCTCATTCTCTCGTACCGCCCCGACGATGAAGACAACCAGATTGAGTTCTTTCCGCTGTTCGATTCAAACCTCTCGGTTATAGTCAATTACAACCACCCACTTGTAGCGCAACGTGAAGTGTCGCTCGAGTTGCTGAAACAGTATCCGCTGGTGCTGCCGTCGGTGGGCTCGCAGGCCCGCACAATGATTGACCGCCTGCTCGCAAGCCGCCACGTGCAGTTAACACCGCAAATTGAGATTTCGAGTATGACCATTATGATGAACCTTGTTGAGACAGGCCACTGGATAGCCGTGATGTCGGAAATGCTCATCCGCGGCCACGAGAAACTGCGCGCCATCCCCATCGCGGGCAAAAAAACACAGATGCACCCCTCGGTGATTGTGCTAAAGGGCATCTATCAGAAACTGTCGGCAAAGGAGTTTATGAAGATTTTGTTCGAGATTGAAAATTAGTATTCTTCTCAATATAAATAAATTGTCGAATTGTGGTCAATAACCCGTGGGCGTTGATAATTGTCAAAAATGGTGAACTCGAGCACGGTATTGGTTGTGATGCAGATGTTGCCACAGCCTCCGCTCACGTTCGAAGGAATCTTCATAGCACCTGACAACAGGGACATATCCTCATAATTCTCCGATTCAACAACATTCAGGGCCTTCATATAGTAGAACTGGTTCTCGCTGATGCTTTCCAGCGAAAGTCTGATTTTCATATTGATGGTGCTGCCCGACATTTTCAGATAATCCTCCGACAAACGTTCCAGACTATTGTCCACATACACTGTTTCAGGATAAAAAACATCGCCAAATGGCTGTTCGACCGATATTTGTATTTCGGCGGCTGAGTTATTGAAAAAGTGGTCGGTGAAGACTTTGTGCTTGTTTTTTACATCGCTAATCAGAATATCAGTGTCGCCCTCATTATCGACCGTTTTCGACATTTCGCCTTCCGACAGAATAGGGTCGTTGCCATATTCGAAATTTATGCCTACCGCGCTGCTCCAATAATTGTCTTCATTTTTATACAAACAGAATACTTCAACCTCGTCATAACCATAGTCGTCTGTGAACTCAACAGAGACAACTTCCAAACCTTTCCGCCTCAGTGCCTCGCAAATGCTGTCGGTGTTTTCAGATGCATAATAATAACAACCATAATCGGTCCATATGGTTTGGCGATAACCATAATCGGCATAAGCCGAAATCCGATAATAGTCATTCTCTGGTGAGATGTCGGGCAGAGTGATTGTGAAATCGGCAAATGTGATTTCGGCCAGTTCTCCATATCGATTCGTCGGGTGATTGGCCAGTTTGAAATCGGCCTTCGGATTCTGAATCTTGCGCGGCGCGGTCTCTTCGGCCCAGGCGTGGCGGCCGTTGGAATAGACATCAATGCGCACAACATCGCCCTCGCCGAAGCGCGTGGTTAGCCTGTAGGCGCCGTTGTAGACAAGTGTATCTTCCGTCTGAGCGGAATTTTCATTGTACCTGTACACTTTCCGCTCGATGGTGGGTGTTACTTTATCAACCGTTTCAACCAAAGTGCCGTTGACACGCATCTCAACCGTGGCATTGTTCACTGGCTGCGGATTGTTCAGCGCCGTCTCCGAAACATAAACAAAATTCGTGTCGTGCTCGGTATAAAGAAAGGCATTGATGGACAGCACTCCGCTCATATCGTCGAAATCGGCATCGATATCGTTCTGGCAAGCACCACACAATACTATAGAGGCAGCCGAAATTGTATATATTAAAGTTTTCATTTAGATTAGAATTTATATGTTAATGTGAATGATGGTATTATTGGCAGAATTGTTACTTTTCTCAGCCTTGGGTTCTCAAGGTGGTAGCCGTTGTCATCGTAGTTATCAAAAAAAACCAGCGACGGATTCATAGCGTTGTAGGCGTTGTAGAGCGAAAGGTTGAAAATCCGTTCGCAACGCTTCTTCTGCTTGTGAAAATTGGCTCCCACGCAAAGCAGATGGGTGCAAGGCAAAAGATAGTTGTTGCGTTCGGGAACGTACTCCACTTTGGTTGTGTAAAAAGGATTTTCGATTCTTTCTTCGTAATAATTCGAATAGCGGTCACAAAACTCACTATAACGTATGCTGTAGTCAGAACTTATCGCGGGGTCGGCGGGATAGACAATGGTCTGCTTGGCGTTGGTGAGCGTGGCTCGGGCACCGCTGTAGAAGGTCCACGAGGCGTCGATGTCGATGTGGTCGTTCAGTTTGTAGTTGACCACAATGTTGAAGTTGTGGCGGCGGTCGTAAGAGAACGGAAAGCGTCGGCCGTCGTTCACTCCCGACGAGCGGCTAAACTGACGGTCGGTCTTCGAGAGCGTGTACGAGAGCATTCCCGTCAGGTCGCCTTCGGTTTTCTGAACCATCAGTTCAATGCCTTTCGACCATCCCTGGCCAGCGGCCACAAGGTCGGTCCACGAACCCGAAAAGCCCATAAAACTCATACCGTCCTTATATTCAAGCACATTGTTGAACTCTTTGTAGTAGGCCTCAACCGAAAACTCCCAACCTGGCAGCACCGTGCTGTAAGCGCCCACGCTGTACTGGTCGGCCGTTTCGGGTTTAATCTTGTTGGTGATTGGCACCCAGAGGTCGGTTGGCAGCGCAATGGGCGACGATGTGAGCAGGTGCACGCACTGGCTCATCCGCGAGTAGGCGGCTTTGAATGAGAGGTAACTCAGCGGCGAATATTTGACCGACAGGCGCGGCTGAACGTTGTGGTATTCTTTCTCTTTCAGCGCGAAAAGCGTGTACGACAAGCCTATGCCAACGTTGAGTTGCGAGCCGATTACCCAGTCGTCGTCAGCATAGACCGAAAACTCGCTGGCTTTGACCGCCTTTCCGTTATGGTAGGTTGTTGTATCGGCTCTCGTATCCTCGTCGGTGTTCCGATATTTTGAGTTGGTGGTTTCGGGCACAAAATCGTGATAGGTGTAATTGGCTCCGAACTTCACAGTGTGCTCGGGCGACGGCAGATAGTCGAAATCGATGATGGCACCGTAGTCCTTGATTTCAGAATCGTAGCGCTGCGAACTGTAGGTTTCCGCACCCAAATCCTCATAGTGCCATTCGGTTTCATCAACTGACGACACAAGCATCTTGTAGTGATTGAAATTGATTGTGGTGTTGGCAAAAAGTTTCTGCGAAAAAACGTGGTTCCACCGCAGCGACGGAATGAAATTGCTCCAGCGCAGTTTCGAGCAGTAATAGTCGGACACTGGCGCACTCTTGAAATCAAGACTGCCATCCTCTTTCAATATTGTTTCAACATAATGAGTCGAATAATCAGGTATTTCCTCTTCACCGTTCAACTTGTCCAGACCATTGTAGAGAGCGAAATAAAGGCGGTCGCTGTCGGAGAATTTATGGTTGAGTTTCAGATTCACATCGTAGAACCAGTAACCCATCTTATAATCCTTCATAAACGGTTTTGTCAGCGCCGAAATGTAGGTTGTGCGCCCCGACAGGCTGAACGATGTCTTGCCCTTGACAATCGGGCCCTCAAGGTTGATGCGCGACGTGAGCAGCCCGATTGACGCCGAGCCGTGGTAGTCGTTCATATCGCCGTCTTTTGTGCGCACGTCGATAACCGACGATGTGCGGCCGTTGTAGCGCGCGGGGAATGATGTTTTGTAGAACGTCACCTTTTTCACCGCCTCGGGCGTGAAGACCGAAAAGAATCCGAACAGATGGTCGATTTTGTAAACAGGCGCACCATCGAGCAGCACCAGATTCTCGTCGCCGTTGCCGCCACGCACATAGAGCGACGACGCACCGCCCACGCCCTGCTGCACACCAGGGGTGAGTTGGATTGTCCGCAGAACGTCGGTCTCGCCCAGCAGCGACGGCGTGTGCTCAATCAACTTGACAGGCACATCGATGCTGCCCATTTTTGTGGACTCGATGCCCGACTCGCGGCTTTTGCCCGTAACCACAACCTCGTCCAGCTCAACGTTGCCCGACAGTTCAACGTTGATTACCGTGTCGTGCGTTGTCACGAAACTGACCGTTTGCGGCTGGCAACCCACGTATGAGTAGGTCAGATTGTGCTGGCCTGCTTTCAGAGTGATGGAGTAGAAACCGAAAACGTTGGTGGCGGTGCCGCGCTGCGTCTCGCTGTCGTACACGGTTGCCCCGATGATTGTCTCGGCCGATTTGCGGTCGGTGATGTGGCCGCTGATGGTAATCTTGTTTTGCGCAAAAGAGTTGGCGCACGCAACTATGCAGCAGAGGGCTGCAAAAGCAGTTTTTCTTAAATACATTTGTGTTAGTTTATTTTTGGCAAACTTAACACAAAAGATGAAATACGTCAGCATCGTAATTTAAAAAACCACCATTCTGACAGGTCTGGCATTAAATAATTCAAAAATATATTCAGCATAGCTTTTACAAAAGTTGAAAATTATAACTTTAGCCCATATTTGAATCATCAAAAAATCAAAAACGAATTATGGCGAAATACAAACGCATATTGCTGAAACTCAGCGGCGAATCGCTGATGGGCGCACAAGGCTACGGCATCGACCCGCAACGTTTGGGCGAGTACGCAAAGCAGATTAAAGAGATTGCCGACCTGGGCGTGCAGATTGGCATTGTGATTGGCGGCGGCAACATCTTCCGCGGTCTGAGCGGCGCATCGAAAGGTTTCGACCGCTACAAGGGCGACCAGATGGGAATGCTGGCCACGGTGATAAACGCAATGGCGCTCTGCTCGGCATTGGAAAGCAT
>JAEEGJ010029191.1_pt1 | contig 10902 bp, 9 predicted proteins | sample 8958761 | NCBI WGS metagenome assembly JAEEGJ01 (sample SAMN16246546, study PRJNA631951) | gut metagenome | biome: gut microbiome; feature: rumen; material: RS-attached | host: Bos | place: Iran: Karaj | collected 2018-10
GGGTTCGTCTCGTTTCCCTTCGGGTTGATAAATTTTCAACTAAATCTGTTCTCAGTTCCGCTTTGCATTCAAACAGAACTTGATCCTTTGTTGTTGCTGATAACCCTACATTCTCATAACCGGTATCTATTCCTAATGTAACTTCCTGAATTTCATTACTTCTCTCCTTTGTTAATTGAACAGTAAAAGGGTGATAATTGACAATGAATGCCTTTTTATCACGAAGCAGATGCCTTACCCTGCCGTGACGCACGGTCGGCATAAGCGGTTCACCTTTGCTGTTCAGAACGTAGATCATATAAAATCCCTTAATGAGTTGCAGTTTATGCTGTTAACAGCCGGAACTCTGCAAAACCGTAAATGCACCTTCGTCAATGTTATTGAGAGGTTTGCCGTGTACAACACTGTCAGCATTACCTACTGTTTAATCATACACCTTAGAGCTTCAGACTAGATGAACATCCGAAGGTAACTATTTGAATTTATTTGCATAAATTCATTCTCTCATAACATAGTTCATTCACTTTTCAGTGAAATCACTTAGACTAAGCAAAAGCCATAATTACCTTAAAGTTTATTATGGATCGTTTACTATTATTGTTTCTCTCTAGAATCGAATCATTACGCCGTACTTTGATCCTGCGGTTAATTTGCCAAATTCTGCAGTTTTTCTACATCAATGTAAATAATTTCAACGCCAATACTTAATTTAAAATTGTTTGCAGCAAATATCAACAATAACTAATCTGTTGTTTGGTTATTTTAGACATGGAAACTTGTATTCAGACTGTTTTACATTGGTTTACGGTTATAAGAACAGCCGGATTTGTTATGAGATTTCAGTAAAACAGGATCATAATTTAGAGCAGTGAGTTGAACTGATTTGAAAGCTCCAAAAAACAAACTATAATGTTGGAAATACCGGATGTCAGCACTCGGAACCGATCTTCCTGAGTAATCCGGATTCAACCGTGTATTTAAAATTTTTTCTGGGGTCTTTTAGTATGGATTTTATTGTAATTATTCCCGCCAGATACAGCTCCACCAGGCTGCCTGGAAAACCGCTGGTCGATCTCTGCGGTAAAACCATGATTCAGAGGGTTGCTGAGAAAGCTCTGCAGTCAGGAGCCTCCGGTGTAATAGTAGCCACTGATTCCGAACTGGTTGCAAAGGCAGTCAAGCTGCCAGGAGTTGAAGTGGTTATGACTTCAGCGCATCATACATCCGGTACCGAACGTCTTGCCGAAGTGTGCAGAATCAAAAATTATACCGATGATCAGATTATTGTAAATGTTCAGGGTGATGAACCGCTCATTCCTCCGGTTCTGATCGGTCAGGTTGCAGAGGATCTGGCATCCTGCGATGCTCCGATGGCCACGCTGGCGGTACCGATTGCCGATGAAGAGGAGGTTTTCAATCCTAATGCGGTCAAGGTGGTGGTAAACTGCAACGGGGATGCAATTTATTTCTCCCGTGCCCCGATCCCGTACGAAAGAAACAATTTTGCCGCACAGCCGAAAAAAGCAGACTGCAGTGCACACCTGCGCCATCTCGGTATTTATTCCTACCGTGCCGGTTTCCTGAAAAAATTTGTGGAATGGAAACCTTCAGTACTGGAGGAACTTGAGAAACTTGAACAGCTCAGAACACTGAGCTACGGCGAGAAGATCCATGTATCTGTAGCCCGGGTGAATCCTCCTGCCGGCATTGATACCGATGAAGATCGCCTTAAGGTGATTGAATTTCTGAAACAGCATCCGGAAGCCTAGCAGTTTTTCCAACTGTACAGTGCGAATTGCCGACCCTGACCATACCTTCGTGATTGCTGTCGGGGTTGACTGAATTCTTCTGACCGGCTGCTGCCTGCTGCGGGTGAAAAGTTATCCTAAAGTACGGTCGATCTGCGGCACCGCCTATGGCAGAACGGAATGGAGCCCTTTTTTTGAATGTTGTAAAACGGACAATAATCGGCATAAAATTGGGTATTGACAAAATATCTTCAAAACTATACTATTAGTATCATAATTTGTCTCAGGACAAAAATATCAACATTTCATATTAATCAATTTATCAGATATAGAGGAGAGAAGATCATGCAGAATATTTCAGCCATCAGTTTAAGACAGTTGTCCGATACTGCTGCGGAATAGTTTTCTGATCGATTTTCTGTTTGCTGTTCAGGCCGTCGGCCGGTAGTTTGTGTGATCGTTTAGAAAACACAGGATCTTTATTCTGCAGGGTAGCCTTGCAGAGACTTTTCTTTTCCCCTTCAGTGTTACATCTGTCATTTTATTCTATTTTTTTCTTTATTAATTAACATGCATTGATCCTTATGGAACTGCATCAACGGTATCAGTTTAACTGTACCGTGAAGTTCCCGCGGCACAATGCATCACAACAGGATAGATAATTATGAGAACACTGAGCGGGAGTATAAATACCGCAATTGTTTACACAGTAGAGCGCAGTGACGCCCAGATAGACCGTTACGCTGAAAGTCAGATTATAAATCTATGCAGTCTTGAAGCCATGGCGGGTTCAAGGATCAGGATTATGCCGGATGTTCATGCCGGGGTGGTCTGCCCGATCGGTTTTACCTCCACGGTTGCACAAAACGTTATGCCGGTGATGATCGGCACTGATGCCGGCTGCGGAGTTACCACCGTAAAAATCACCAGAGGAAGAGCAGACTGGAGAAAACTTGATACGGTAATCCGGGAGCAGATCCCGGCGGGGGCGCAGGTGCGCAGCAGAAGATCCGGATTTGCCGGTGAACTGAATTTTGATGAACTTGTCTGCAGAAAACATATCCGGACGCAGAAGGCAGAACTTGCTCTCGGCACTCTGGGGGGAGGAAATCATTTTATTGAGGTCGAAACTGACGGTGATGATCTTTATCTTACAGTGCATTCGGGCAGCAGATCTGCAGGAAGGGATCTGTTTGAGCATTATATGGCGGCCGGCAGAAAGGAACTTGCCGCCGGTGGAATTGAAATACCCTACGAACTGACCTGGATTTCAGGTGCACTGAAGGATGATTTTCTTCATGATTTAGCTCTTGTCTGTGAATATGCACGGCACAACCGTGAAATAATTCTGCAGGAAATCATGAAGGGTATGAAATGGAAGGGGGAGAAGTTTATTTCCTGTATTCACAATTATGTTGATGACAGAGCTGAGACGGTCTCTCTGTGCGGTGCTCCGGTGGTACGAAAAGGTGCTGTATCTGCACAGAACGGCGAGACGGTCATTATACCGATCAATATGAGAGACGGTGTAATTATCGGAACCGGACTCGGCAACACTGACTGGAACTGCTCCGCACCTCACGGGGCCGGCAGACTGCTTAAACGATCAGATACTGCAGGTCGAATATCCATGGACAGCTACCGGCGCGAAATGAACGGGATCTACTGCAGCTGCATCAGTCGTGAAACCCTGGATGAGTCACCGGAGGTATACCGTGGTGTGGAAGAAATCTCCGCTGCGGTTGCCGGTAACGTAAAAGTTGAAAAAATCCTCAGACCGGTCTACTGTTTCAAGGCCGGAGCTTCAGATTAGGAGAGTGAACATGATTATACAGATAAGTTCAGGGCAGGGACCTGCTGAGTGTGAACTGGCGGTGGGTAAATTTGCTCAAAGCATAATGAAGGAGTTTCCAGGCACCAGAATTATTGAAAGTCATCCCGGCAGACTGCGTGACTGCTTCTGTTCGGTAATGCTCGAATCAGAGGCTGATCTTTCTATTCTGGAAGGAAGTATTCTGTGGATCTGCAGGAGTCCCTTCAGACCGGAGCATAAGAGAAAGAACTGGTTCATAGATGTACATGTGGTTCCCGATGCACAGAAGATCTGTACCGACGGAACAGTACGGTTTGAACGCTTCCACGCCGGCGGATGCGGAGGCCAGAATGTCAACAAGGTTGAAACCGGGGTCAGACTGATCCATGAACCGACCGGGATTACTGTGACTTCAACTGCCGAGCGTACCCAGGAACTCAACCGCAGAGATGCCATGAGAAAACTTCAGGCTGAACTGAGGAAACGTCAGGATGAATCTGATGCAGAAAGAAAGAGCAGCGCCTGGATTATTCACTACCGGCTGGAACGGGGTAATCCGGTAAGAAGTTACGAGGGGCTGCAGTTCAGAAGAAAACAGTAGTGATCGGATATGGTAGCTTCAGAACCGGAGAATTCTGAAACGTGCCGGCAGGCGGCATATTGAACGGTCTGAACGGAACCTGCTGCTGTGTCGGTGCCGCCGTAAGAAACACATTAAGGACGGAACTGTGGAACTGCCGGTTTAAAACCGGTGCTCGGTTATGTCCTTTTTTGATCACGGTTGTACGTCTTGTTTTGATTAATAATCCGGAATGAAATACAGCTGGGTTATTAGATTAGACAATGATGAAAGGAGGGAGCTGGAAACAAGTCGGTATTCTTAAGATCTAGATCCTGTAAAAAATTATTTTTACATGCCCAAAAACAGGAAAGACCTCCCGAAGAAGGTCTGCTATAATTACCATTTGTTTGTTTGGAATTCTTTTGTGGATGAATGTCTGTTCAAAAATTGTTTCATCCGATACATGTCTACATTATGGCTCATTCTTGCCGAGAGTCAAGCATTAAAAATAAAAAAATGTAAAAAAAGTTGATCTGAGTAAAATTTTTTTTAATTTTTCTAAAAAAATTTTATTGCTAAAAAAATTTTTTTATTTCGGAATCTGAAAAATTATTTTTTATTCTTAATAAAAAATTTTTTTTTACCATTTTTATAACTGCGGCTGACGCAAAAAATTTCCGAATGTCTGCCTCATTGAACCATATTTTATGCGGATCTTCAGAGATCAGAAAAAAATTATGCATCATAGAAAAAAAGATCTTTGAAAATGTTTTGATATTCAAAAAAATTAATCTTTTAGTTTTTTGATTAATTAAAAAAGATTAATAAATTTTTTTTGAAAAAATTTTGAAGAAAAAAATATTTTTTGATCTATTAATTTTTTTTACTGTGTGATGCATAAGGTAAAGTCTTTTTAGATCCGGATGAGCGTGGGCGTAAAACATTGATTTACATCAGTTATATTTCGAATTGTGATTTTAGTACGGGAGCAGTTCGATCTCTCACAATCAGTTTCAGATGTGCTAGAATGATTAAGAAACGGATCGTAATGCCGGTTGACAACCATGGTGATGTGATATTTCAGTGCGGTTTGCATCTGAATCACTGTTTAAACTTTACTTAATGAGCTAATTTACTATGAAAATTTGTTTGAAGAAGATCCTGCTGGCCGGTGCTGCAGCAGTATTGCTTGCGTCACCGTCATTCGCCTGGACCATCAGGATTAATGGTAACGGGATGAACTATGAAGGTGCCCAGCGCGGAAATGAACTTGTCTACAGATCAAAAGGTAAGATTATCGGTGTGTCCAGAGTGCTCGGCGGTGAAATTGAATACCGTGACGGAAAAGGCAAGATTGTGGGCTTTGCCAAGAAAAGCGGTAACGAATGGGTGTTCCGTGACGACAGAGGTAAAATCATTGGAACAGCGGTAAAACTTGGTAAAGAGCTGATCTATAAGAATGCCAACAGTTCAATTCTCGGAACTGCGGTGGTTTTCGGCTCAACAACTGAATACAGAAGCAGCAACAATGCTCCAATCGGCAAGGCTGATACCGATATCATGCCGCTTCGACCGATCCCGCTGGAACGTGCTGTTTACGGCAGTGCTCCTGCTAAACCGGCTCCGAAACCTGCGCCGAAGCCTTCTTCAAGTAATCCGTCAAGAAATGCTCCTCATCATCACAAGGATCATTTCCCTTTGAGACAACCTGGTTTATTTGATCTGTATTTTGATCCTCACAGAAGGTAATTCTGATTGAGGTAGTTTAAATCAGTCGAACAGACGGAATTCACGGCTCTATTTTGCTGTCATCACATGCCAGGTTCAGTTCGGGCATGTGCACAGGCAAACGCCTGATCTCATTATAAATTTTCAATTTTCTGTCTTTCCCGTGTTTTTTGCGGCTCATTCATTTCTGTCTTGTCATGCTTTGAGTGCGCTGATGATCCCAGTCTAGAGATTTAGCGGCGGCCCGGATATCATACTGTTTACTCGATGTGTTAGAATTGTGATGGTTAATGCTCTTAACAGCTGACGGTTAGATTTGCTGATCCGGTAGGCTGTTTCCGCGATTTATTTGTTTACTACTGTTTCTCTAAATGAGTTCTACACTATGTATAAAAATTGTTTGAAAAAGTTATTACTGGCAGGATCGGTTGCCGCATTTTCGGTATCACAGTGCTTCGCCTGGACCATTAAGATTACAACCGGCGGTATGACCTATGAAGGAGCACCTCTGGGCAACGAGGTTGTATACAGATCAAAAGGTAAGATTATCGGTTCATCCAGAGTGCTGGGCAATGAGATTGAATATCGGGACGGCAAAGGTCTGATTGTCGGTTCGGTAAGAAAAATCGGTAATGAATGGTCATTCCGCGACGGCAGGGGAAAAATCATCGGCTCGGCGGTAAAGCTGGGTAATGTGCTTACCTATAAAAACGGGGGCGGTACGGTGATCGGAACCTCCGTTCTGTCAGGTTCGAATACTGAATACCGCAACAACAGCAATTTACCAATAGGAAAGGCTGATACTGACACCATGCCTCTGCGTCCGATCCCGCTGGAGAAGGCGCTGTCCGCCAGTACCTCCAGCCTTACCCTGGTGGAGGGGCTGGATCTCACCATGGCCGCGGCAAAGGCCGGACTTAGAGCAGGTGACATAATTATCGGTTATGAAGGTGTTAAGCAGACAACTCTTGAACAGGCTGATCCTGATCCCAAGGTGATGCAGCTCAGTTCCGCCAGCCTGATCCGCAAGTATGAAAACAAGGCGGATGTGGCGCTGGTGTTCTACCGCCCGGCTCCGGATGAGAAAAATACCGCCAGGGGAAAAGTCTATAAGACCGGTCCTCTGCCTGCCGGAAAGAGGGGATTCCGCTACAGAACCTTTGCCAGCTACGGAAGTTTTACCGCTGCCGGCTCCGCCGAGTATGTCGCCCAGATTAAAAAACTCTATGAGGCCGGTAATTTCGAAGTTCCTCCGATCAGCCTGCCGGATGAAAATTCAGCTCAGAAAGATCCGAGAACTGTTTCCGGCGCCACCCAGGAGTTCAGAGAGGAAATGGTTAACGGTAAAGCCGAGATCGGCTGGTTCTGGATTGACAACAGTTCAAGAAAGCTGCTGAATGCACAGCAGGTGGAGAAACGTGCACAGCAGTAGGCGGTGTTTTTATTCTTTGAATACAGGACCGGCACTGCCGGTCTTTTTTGTAACCGGACTGCACAAATATACTGATTGATGTATTTTTGTGTGTCTGCTGTAGCAGTACCGCTCCAATCATATACAGACGGTATGATTTTTGGGTTATAATTGATCTGTTGTTATAAATTAGCTTAAAAATATAAGGAGACACTGATGACCAAAATTTACAATTCGATCCTCGATCTGGTCGGTCATACCCCGCTGCTTAAACTGAATAAATTCATGAGCAGCAGAAAGCTTGAAGCTGAAATCATTGCAAAGCTGGAGTACTTCAATCCTGCCGGTTCCGTTAAGGATCGCGTTGCTCTTGAAATGATTGAGGATGCGGAAAAAAGCGGCAGACTCACCAGAGATTCTGTAATTATCGAACCTACCTCCGGAAATACCGGTGTCGGTCTTGCCATGGTTGCCGCCTCCCGCGGATACAGGATCATTATTACCATGCCGGATACCATGAGTATTGAAAGAAGAAACTTTCTCAAGGCTTTCGGCGCCGAACTGAAACTTACTCCGGGATCTCTGGGTATGAAGGGTGCCATTGATGCTGCCGAGGAGCTTGCCAAATCCATTCCGAACAGCTTCATTCCTGGTCAGTTTGTAAATCCGGCCAATGCTGCGGCTCACCGTAAAACCACCGGTCCGGAAATCTGGGAGGATCTCGACGGTAACGTTGATATCGTGGTTGCAGGCGTAGGCACCGGCGGTACACTTTCAGGTGTGGGTGAATATCTTAAATCCAAAAATCCTGCCATCAGAGTGGTGGCGGTTGAACCTGCCTCTTCTCCGGTCCTTTCACAGGGCAGAGGAGGTCCGCATCAGATCCAGGGGATCGGTGCCGGCTTTATTCCGGAAACTCTCAATACTGATATCTATGATGAGGTTATTGCCGTGGAAAATGATGATGCGTACGCCACCGGCCGCGAGTTTACCCGTACTGAGGGCGTTCTTACCGGTATTTCCTCCGGTGCCGCTCTTTACGCTGCGGTGCTGCTGGCACAGCGCCCTGAGAATAAAGGTAAAAAGATTGTTGTCATTATGCCTGACAGCGGCGACAGATATCTTTCAACCCCTCTGTTCAACTAGTTTCACAGATTTCTGAACGACTCTATACGGGACTGGGCAGTTTCAGTTCCGTTCTGACCGGCGGATTTTTAAGATCCTGCCGGTTTTTCTATTTAACCGAAATGGTGTTTGAATTTTCCTGGTAATTTCCTGGTTTTATTTTTGCTGTGCAGCTAAAGACTGCTGTAGCTCCGGGGCGGCTGTGTTTTTTGTTAACCGGGATCGAGAACTGCATAAATATTTTGGTACTTACAGGATCCGGTCATATAATCATTGATAGAGATTTGGTTCATCAGTGCTTTTCGGCAGGAGGTCGTATGAAAAAAATATTTTTCTTTTCACTGCTTTATTTGATCCTTTCGGCAGGTGCCGCTGACGGGCATATGATTTCCGACGGCAACGGCGGATTTTTTACCGCTGACGGCGCTCATGTCATCAGTGATGGGAATGGCGGTTTTTACATGCCTAACGGAGATCATGTGAGAAGTGACGGTAACAACGGCTTTTATACCCCAAAAGGAGATCATTTTATTTCTGACGGGCAGGGCGGTCTGATGGATCCTGACGGCGGTCATTACTCCAGCGACGGGCAGGGCGGCTTTTTTATGCCCGACGGCACTCATGTTATAGATGACGGCGGAAACGGATTTTTTGTAGAGTAGTCTGCTAAAGCTGGCCGTGACAGTTTGGCATCAGGTGAATTGAACTTCATTCCTGTTGTTAACCTGAGGACGGAAAAAATGCACATATGCTTCCGGTCTGCCTGATGGTCGTCTGTGCCGGACCTTGACATCTGCTTTGTCAGATGTTTGATTGTTGTCGCAGAGCTCCGGAATGAAGCTGTTCATACGCTCTGTTGAACCGCACTAATCCCTGAATGTGCAGCTGCTTTTTCGGGTCGGTTGTGTCAGATTTACGAAGATGTAAACAGTGACTGAATGTTTTTTTTCTGATCCTGATTGCAGGATTACGGGGCGGTGATTTGATCCAGCTTGCACAGTTCTCTGCTGAACTGACCAAGATTGTCAACGGTAATTGTATCAAAAATATCTGTTTCGATTTCCATCAGCGGTAAAAACTGTTTCAGGCTGATGAGGTATTCACCGAGAACCTTTTTACTGTAAAAACAGTCGCCGATGCTGGCACAGTAAAGACTGAAAATCATGTGATTTATGTTCTGCTGCACCTTGAGATTTATTTTCTTTTCGTCCATATGACCTCGATTAATAGTATGCATTGTTGTATGTGTGTAATTGTAGGAGTTGCAAAAAAAATTTAAAGTTTATCGGTGATATTTGGTTTGAATCCGTGAGGAATATCAACTCTTGAAACCGGACGTTTGACGTTAATTGACATAGATCACGCATTGCGGTGTTATTCAGGTGAAAAGTCGATCCGGATTAAAAAGATTTCCTATGATTAATTACAACTTATATAACCTAATAACCCATTTTTATCGTTCTTCTCAAAAATCCTTACATTATAGTGTTAGCCGCACAAATTACTTGAATTTTTGAATATAATTATTAAGAGGTATCGTTTACCAATTTTTATTGAGCCTATTTTTTGAGGATAACGTGATGGTTGTTGAGAATAATAGAAAGCTAATTTTACAAGATGGAAGATGTGTTGATGCACTTAATCCTGTAATTGTTTCTGCAAGCAGGAGTACAGATATTCCTGCATTTTATTCTGACTGGTTTTTTAAACGACTTGAAATTGGGTATTCAATGTGGACTAATCCATTTAATGGAGTTCCGATGTACGTTTCCTATCGAGATACTAGATTTATTGTTTTTTGGTCGAAGAATCCTAAGCCGCTTATTGATCATCTCGACAAATTGAAGGAACGAGGCATAGACTGTTACATTCAGTTTTCCATAAATGATTATGAGAAAGAGGGGTATGAACCTTGCGTTCCTCCGTTAAACCAGCGTATTGATACCTTTAGAAAGTTGGTTGATAAGCTCGGCAAAGGTCGCGTTATTTGGCGTAACGATCCGCTTTTACTTACTGACAAGGTTGATACGAATGTCTTACTTGAACGAATGGAAAGGATTGGTGATAGCCTATTAGGATATACAGAAAAAATGGTGTTTAGTTTTGCTGATACTTATTATTCAAATGTCGCAGATAATCTAAGAAATTGCGGTATTCGCTATATTGAGTGGAATAATGATCTAATGAATGCAATGGCTCGTGGTATTGCAAATCTTAACCAAAAATGGGGTTTCTCACTAGGCGCTTGTGCTGAATCAATCGATTTAACTTGCTATGGGATCAATCCAAATCATTGCGTTGATGAAGAACTGATTGTCTTTCTAGCATGGCGTGATGATAAACTTATGAATTATCTTGGAATAGATATTTTACCTGTTCAAGAAACTTTGTGGGGTATAGAACCTATTCCTGAAAATGGTATCGATCTCGGTAATGGGTATTATGCTGTGAGAAATAAAAAGGCCTTTCGCTGTTTTGTGTGAAGATTTTCTATATCTTGTGTTTTACCCCATTT
>JAEEGJ010029193.1_pt1 | contig 10902 bp, 8 predicted proteins | sample 8958761 | NCBI WGS metagenome assembly JAEEGJ01 (sample SAMN16246546, study PRJNA631951) | gut metagenome | biome: gut microbiome; feature: rumen; material: RS-attached | host: Bos | place: Iran: Karaj | collected 2018-10
TTTGATGGTCAGGTCGGTGACAGCATAGGGGAGGTTGCTGGTATAAAGCAGTCCGGCTACATGCACCGCGTATGGGAGCAGACATGCCAAAAGAATACGGTTGCGGCGCATCCGCTGCCATTTCCAACGGAAATTACCTTCGGCCAGCCAATTGGCCGAAAGCAGAACCAGTCCGATGCTCATTAGTGGCCGGCAAAAGGGTATGCCGGTTACAAACAGCATTAGCGATAACAGGAAAATGTGACGGTGGATGTGTTCGCGGAGCATGTGTGGCGCTATTTTGTCCCTAATATTCTGCGGTATTCCTTATAGTCCGGCTGGCCGAACAGCGTGCGGACAGTCTCCATGCAGGGGTCGTATTGCAGTGCGGCTTCGGATTCCCCTTTCTGATAATAGTAGCGTCCGATGATTTCAACGTGGAGCATTTCGGAAATCTCCTTCCGGTATTTCTGCAGGTCGGTCGCCTTGTCCTTCCCTATGGCATTTTTCAGGGACTGCAGTTCGGTCTGAAGTATCTTGTCGGTCTTGTCCTCCTTCGCCGCCGCCTCAAGCTGCTTCATGGCCTTTTCCGTAAAGGTTTCATATACAATGTTCCGTTTCTCGACAAACTGCACGAAATCGGCGTACATGGCATCAGTGAAGGTGAATTCGGAGACGGGCGGGATTGTCTTGTGCTGCAGCCGGTATTCGTTTGCATAGTTGAAAATCATCTTCTGGGAGATAAGTGCAAGCAGCACGGTGCTGTACGGTTCCGGCTTGACCTTCATGTCAGGCTCCACGCCGCCATAGTCGTAGACGGTGCGCCCATGCCTTGTGCGGAAGGCTGTGGCGTTCGAGTCGGCCTTGCGCAGGTTCACTCCGTTGCTGTCCTTGTGCTGATAATCGATCTTCTGGATGCAGCGTCCGGAGGGGATGTAGTATTTCGATACGGTCACCTTCATCTGGCTGTTATAGCTCAAAGGCAGCACATTCTGGACCAGCCCCTTGCCATAGGTGCGCTCCCCGATGATGACGGCCCTGTCCAGATCCTGCAGGGTTCCTGCCACGATTTCGGAGGCGGAGGCGCTGTGCCCGTCCACCAGTACTGCAATGGGTATCTCTTTGTCAATCGGTTCGGTTGTGGTATAAAACTGTTGGTTCAGATGCTGCTGCTTGCCTTTGGTGCTGACCACAAGTTCACCCTTGGGGACAAACAGGCTGACAATGTTTACCGCCTCGTTCAGCAGTCCGCCGCCATTACCGCGCAAATCCAGCACCAGACAGCGCATCTGCTGCTCCTTCAGCTTAAGAAATGCCTCCTTGACCTCCTTGCCGGCATGTTCGGTGAATTGGGCCAGCCGGATGTAGCCGATGCCGTTTTGCAGCATGCCTGTGTAGGTGATGGAAGGCAGCTTTATCTCCTTTCTGGTAATCTCCTTCACGTTGCTTCCCTTCTGTCCGTAAGGCTGGATTGTCAGACGGACTGTTGTGCCCGGTTGGCCCTTAAGGGCTGTGCTGACATCCGAGACGGTTTTCCCGCGGACCGGTTTGCCGTCAATGGCGAGAATGCGGTCTCCAGCCTGCAGGCCGCTCTCCATAGCGGGGGTATTCTCATAAGGTTCGCTGATTATCACATAGTCGCTGTCCTGCTGTATGAGCGCACCGATGCCGCCGTACTGTCCTGTGGTCATCAGTCTGAACTCCTCCAGATCAGATTCGGGGTAGTATACGGTGTAGGGGTCGAGTTCCTCCAGCATGGCATCGATGGAGGTCCGCACCAGATCCCCGACATTAATGTCGTCCACGTAGTTCTCGTTCAGCTGCCGGAGCAGGGTGGCGTAAATGTCCAAATTTTTGGCAATCTCAAAATCGTTCCTTACGAAACTTAGGCTGCCGCAAATCAGGAGGACAACGGCGAAAATACGTATGGATGTCTTCCGTTTATGGTTCATATTTCAGTGTTTTGCAGGCTTTCGTTGGCTTTTGCCACTTTCTGTTTGAGCGATTCCTTGAAGTCGGACAGCTTGTCGTAAAGGGCCGCATCGCCGGTGGCAATCATCTCCAACGCAAGGATTGCGGCGTTTTTGGCTCCGTTCAGCGCAACTGTCGCCACAGGAATGCCTGAAGGCATCTGCAGGATGGAAAGAATTGAATCCCATCCGTCGATGGAGTTGGATGATTTGATGGGAACGCCGATTACCGGTATGGCCGTATATGCTGCGATCACACCAGGCAGGTGGGCTGCACCGCCAGCACCGGCTATTATCACCTTCACACCGTTGCGACGGGCGTTTTTGGCATATTCCATCACCAGTTCGGGTGTGCGGTGTGCGGACAGAGCCTTTATTTCATAATCCACACCCATCTCCTTGCAGAAGAGGGCCGCCTCCTTCATAACGGGCAGGTCTGATGTGCTGCCCATGATAATGCTGATTGTCGCCATTTCTTTATCTCTTTTAATATTAATCAGTTGTAAGTAATAATTTCTTTTCTTCCATTAGGAGGAAAAGATGCAAAAATAACACTTTTTGGTGAAAGAACTGCCGTTTTTGCCGCAATTCATGTGATTTTGTTTGCAGTTGTTTGGAAATCAGTTCGCTTTTTTTCCTGTTGCCGTGGATAGCGCCAAAGCTGCCAGCTGTTGTACAGGTTCTGCCAGATACTGTGGAATGCGACATATACGGCGGCTAACGGAAGCAGGTACATGTTTGCCATCCAGATGCCCATGGCGGAGTTTTTCTGGGCCAGCATCTGTCCTCCGGCCGCAGTGTCGCCGTAATGTTTCCCGATCCGTTTTCCGACGGCGAACTGCACCATACACATCAGCAGTGACAAAATGCCCAGATACAGGATGTTTCTGCCGTTGCCGCCGCCTTCCAGGAAGATGTAGTCGATGGTCTTCCCCAAGGTGAGCAGCAGGGCGGCTGCCCAAAGATAGAAGGCAACCCCCTTGTATCGTGCGATGCGCCGGTTGGCTGACGGCCAGCACTTCTGCAGCAGCCATGCCACTATGAACGGAATGGCCAGTACTGATGCGATGCGCATGAAAATTATTGTGAATGACTCCCAGAAAGGCATCGACTGCCGTTGCCCGATAAAGGAAAAAATAATCGGGGCCGCGCATGCGACAGTCAGGTTTCCGACCATGGTGTAGCTGACCACCGTCTGACGGTCGGCGCCCAATGCGCAGGCCACCACCGACACGCTGGCCGCCACAGGGCAGAGAATCCCCACAAGCAGCCCTTCGGCCAGAAGCTCGTTGCCTGTCAGCAGCCGGATTGCTGCGTAACCTCCCGTGCTGGCCGCAAGTTGGAACAGCACAATCCAACCCTCCAGTTTGGACGGGCGCAGATGGCGGATGTCCGCTGCGCAGAAGGTGAGCAGCAGGATGCTGAAAATCAGATATGGTGTGAGAAAGTTCAGGATCCCGATCCAGCGATGCAGCAGCACTCCCAGCACGATTGCCGCCGGAAGCACATAGGGACGGATTTTCTTTTGCAGGCTCATTCCTATTTACGGATGCGATCAGTCGCGCAGGATTTCAAATGAATAGTCGTCGGTGAAGCGGATGATGGTGGAGGCCTTCATGTTCTCCACCGTGCCGAAAACCGGATTGACAATGTAGTCCATGCTTTTCTTTATCTCCTCGCTTATTTCCCGGAAATGGGTGGGGGTGGGCTCGCCCGAAATGTTGGCCGATGTGGAGACAATCGGATGCCCAAGCAGGCTTATCACCTTGCGGCAGAATTCGTTGCTGGTGATCCGGATTCCTATGCTCCCGTCGCTTGCCACTAAGTTGGATGGCAGGTTCTTGATGTGCGGGTAGATGAATGTGGTCGGCTTGTCGGTCTGCCGGAGCAGGTCCCAGGCGATGAGCGGGACATGCTGCGTGTAAAGCGACAGCTTTTCCGGCTCGTCCAGCAGAATGAGAAGGCTCTTGCTCAGACGCCTTTTCTTGATTTCATAGATTCGGTTTACGGCTTCCGCGTTTGAGGCGTCGCATCCGATGCCCCAAATGGTGTCGGTGGGGTACAGTACAACGCCTCCCTTGCGCAGCACGTCGCAGGTGCGTATCACCTCTTCACTGATGTTCACGCTTCGTTCCATGGTGGGATATTTTGGATGATTTTTTCAATGGGAATGTCCCATGCGCAGCGGAAATGCTGCTGCGGGCATTGTTTGTGGCCGTGCAGTCCGCAGGGACGGCATGGCAGCGGCTCGTCCGTTTCGATGATGCGGATGTTTTCGCCGTGCGGGGCGAAGCCGAACTCCCTGACAGTTGAGCAGAACACCGCACAGACTTCAGCTCCGACGGCAGCGGCCAAATGCAGTGGAGCCGAGTCGTTGGTGAAATTCATCTCCGCGTCACGCATAAGTGCGGCTGACTGCAGCAGGGTGAGCGTGCCGCAAAGGTTGCGGATGTCGGCCTCCGGGCATGCGCTCCTGATCCGCTCGCACAGGGCAGAATCCTTTCCGGAACCCAGAAGGAAAATGCGGTAGCGGTGGTCCGCCTTATGGACAAGTTCAATCCATCGCTCTTCCGGATATTGCTTGGTTTTCCATAGCGAGGCGGGGGAGATTGTCAGGTAGGGCTGCTCCTTGTAGCCTGAGACCGCCTGCTCGTCGCTGTCGGTGGGGTAAAGTCGGGTCGGTGCGGCCTCCCCGTCGGTCAGGTGGGCGATAAGCCGTTGGTTCCGGTCCGCTTCGTAAAGATATTTTTCGGATGATATTTCGTGCGGGACCGCAACGGTGAAAAAACGCGAGAACGGGTTCTTGTCAAAACCGATGGTCGTTTCTGCACCGCTGCGCAGGCAGATCCAGCCGGTGGCCGCGAACCGCTGCACATTGACCGCCACATCGTAATGCCTTTGGCGGATGCTTCGTATCAGCCGGTGCATCTGAGCATACTTGTGCCTCTTTTTGTCCCAGACATAAAGTGTATGCAGGTAGGGGTGGCCTTCAAACAGTGCGTCCGCGCCCTTCTGCACCAGCATGTCGATCTCGGCTGCAGGGTACTGACCGTGCAGCTTCTCCAACAACGCTGTCGCCAGAATCGCATCACCCAACGACGCCGTCTGTATCACCAAAACCCTATTCATCCACAAATATTTTCTCACGAATGGCCGCCGCACTGCGACGGCCCTACTTTTTAAACCTTTTAACGTTTTCTCACGAATGGCCGCCGCACTGCGACGGCCCTACTTCTATCTTCTGACTTCTATCTCCTTCCTTCCATCTGTTGCAGCAAATCATCACATTCCTCCTTGTGGGCGGGGAATTTTTTGCGGCTCTTTTCAATCAGCTCTCTGGCTCCCTGCGGGTTTCCGGTTTGTGCCATATATATGGCCGAATAGTAGTGCGCCGTAAAGGAACCTCCATTCTTTTCCAGACACTTGTCCATAATGACGCGCCCTTCGTGCGGATTGCCTATCTGCGCGTAGAGCATTGCCAGCTGGTAATAGTTCTCGGCGGAACGCGGATTGCTTGTGATTATCTGCCGTTTCAGGTCAAAGACGCGGTTCAGCAGCTCCTGGTTGCGGGTCTGCTGCATGGCGTTCATATAGACATTTGAGGCGCTGTTCAGGAAATTCTCGCTGGGGCAGACCTGGACAAGACGGTCGGCGAACCAGAGTGCGCTGTCCGTTTTCCCTACGGCCTGGTATAGACCCATGATGCCGATGATGGCCGATTCGTTGTTGGGGTCGTTCTGGAGATACTGGCGGTATTTGGCTATTGCCTGCTGTACGGCGGACATCCTCTCCTCACCGGTTGCATCGGGACTGTTAAGCTGTTGTGTCAGCTCGTATGCCTCAAAGTCAGATTTGTCCTTGCGCTCCAGAATGGCGCAGATGGGCTTGCCGTCCACCGTGATGGTATGGATGGTGTTTTGGGGCGGCCAGTAGCCCTGCTGCAGCTGGTATGCGCAGATGTAGGAGTTGACGATGATTGCGTAGTCCCAATCCTTGTTGCTGCGCTCGTAGTAGCGGAGGTAGCGGGTGGTGTAGTAGCGGTCGGTGTCGTGGCGCAGGTAGTAGGTTATGGCGTTGTTGTCGTTGGAGGCGATTATCAGCTTTTGTCCCTCCTTGACTTTGTGGTTCTCTTTCAAGTATTTGTCTAACCAGAGGGTGGCGGCGCGGGTGCTGTGCTGGTAGTAGTCGGTCTCGTAGTAGCCGTAGCATTTGTTCAGGCAGCCGGCAAACTCGTTGTAGTAGACATATTCATGCGGATGGTTTTTGACGATGTGGATGAGCGGCAGCAGCAGCAGCAGTCCGGTCACCACGTAGGCGATGATGCGGCTCACCTTGTTCTTCATCAGGTCGTAGATGCCTTCCCAGCCCATGCCTGCGGCCGCCACCAAGAGCGGATAGGTGAAGAGCACATGCCGCCAGCCGCCGTAGACGTTCGAGTGCTTATAAATAATGTAGAATACCGGGAAGAAGAAGCTGAAGAAGGCGATGAAGAGCACCTGCGGGTTGATGCGGTGCCACAACCGTTTGGCCATCAGGAAGAAGGCAGCCAGTCCGACCAGTACCGCCACCGGAATGCTCATCAGCATGTATTTGGGCAGGTAGTACCATGGAGCGTCCGTGGACATGATGTTGCCGCCCTCGAAAATCTGACGCAGGTTGGTGGCGAAATGCTCCATCATCTTCAGTGATTCGATGGGATGGTGGATCGGGTCCTTCATTGCGAACGGCCAGTAGAGCAGGCTGATGAAATACCCTGCAAGGGAGACAAGCAGCAGCTTGCCCGCCAGGATGCAGGCCTTTTTCCAATAGTCGCCGCCGCTCCAGTTCTTTTTCTCCGGATTGCTGAAGAAATACCAGCATCCGCAGAAGAGGAAGAGGTAGGGGATCAGTATAAGGCCGCCGATACGCACGCTGTTTGCCAGCGCGATGCCCAGTGCGATGAAAACAAGCCTCTTGATGGAGGTCTTGGGCAGCTCCTGCACCAGCAGCATAATTTGGTAGATGGTGAAGGCATATCCCAGGGCGAACGGCACATCCTTCGGGTTGTTGAAGGAATGTCCGATAAGGCGCGGGGAGAGGAACATCAGCAGCAGCCCGAGGATGCCGGCGCGGTATCCGCAGCTTCTCACCAGGAACAGCCCGATGACCAGAATGAGGCAGGCACCTGTAAGGGAGTTCAGGACATGCCGCACCTCAAACGGGTTGTCGCAGTTGAACCAACGGTTGATGCAGTAGGTGAGGTTGTCGAACGACTGCCCGTAGTACTCCAGATGGGTCGGCTCGCCGTTGGCCTTCTTGACACCGTGCATGCAGGTGGTGTCGCCGTTGGCATAGTAGTCGTAAACATAGCCGGCATGTTCGTAGTTGACGAACTCGTCACCGGAGATGCCTGAATTGAGGCTCATCAGCGGCATCGCGACAAAGATGGCGGCAGCAAGTATCCAGAAGATGAGTTTGAGGATTTTGGGCTGCTCGCGCTGCACGAACGGAGTGACCGGAGTCTGGTTTTTCTTTTGGTTTTGGACGGGCGCGTGTGTTTGTTTTGTGTTTTTCTTATCGTTTTTCATGGATATGAGTTGTGCTATTTGTTTTCCTTCTTTATTTTCCGGCAGATTTCCCGATGGTATTTCCTGCGAAGTTTTATCAGCTCCAGCGGAGTGCGCAGGAAATCTTTTGTTTTCAGTCTTGTGTCGCCCTTTTCAATCCAGGTGTCCAGCGGATATTCGAAGCATTTGTCCATGCAGGCCTCGTATCCGTATGCAAGGATTATTCGTGCGAAAATCTCCACATCGAAGAACCATGGGCTCATGAAGCGCTCCTGAGTGACCGTTTCGGCCACATCCTTCCGGAGAATCTTTGCACCGCACTGCGTGTCATAAACCGGCAGGCACAGTATGCGCGACACGGCTGTGGCGAAGGTCCGTCCCATGTAGTGGCGGAGCGGTTTGCGCCGGATGTTGCTTCCAAGCCGCTGCACCCGCGAACCGCACACCATGAGCAATCCCTCCTTTTGTTCCACGACCTGCATGAACCTGTCAATCTCCTCCAGCGGAGTGGCAAGGTCGGCGTCGAAAAAGCCGATGTGGTCGAACTCAAGGTGGGCGAGGGCGTACCGGAAGGCAGCGTGGGTGATGTTGGCCTTGCCCTGGTTTTTCCCTCCGTCAAAGACGTGGGCCTGCGGATATTTTTCGGTCAGTTTCAGCAGCATCTCCAGCGTGCCGTCGCGGCTCCCGTCGTTGGCGAAGAGGAAATGCACCTCCGGCCGGCTTTCAAAATAGGCCTTGAACTCCTCCTGCGGCAGCCGTTTCTCCTCGTTGTAGCAGGGGATGACAATCACTGTTTTTGGCATATTCTTTGTCGCGTTAAGGTTACAATCAATCGATTAATAAAAATAAATTCCTATATATGAGATGAATGCGAAGCAATTCATCTGTACGGAAAACAAAGTACAAATTTAATGGAATTTGCAATAGGATTTCGTCAATTGGCAGATAAAATTTAATGGCTTTCTCACACCTTGATGCTCAGCTGGCTGGAGCCGTCCGGCCGTTTGGTCACCACCATCTGTTTGTCGATGGCCTTCAGCTCCGGCATGTGCGAGATGATGCCGATCAGCCGGTTGCCGGTGGTCAGCCCCTCCAGCACCTCCATCGCCTGTTCGCGGGAGTTTTCGTCCAGGGAGCCGAAGCCTTCATCCAAAAACATGGTGTCCAACCGGATGCCGCCTGCGGCCGCCTGGATTTCGTCGGAAAGGCCGAGCGCGAGGGAGAGCGAAGCCTTGAACGATTCCCCGCCGGAAAGGCTTCTGACGCTGTCGGTCGAGCCGTTGTGGTGGTCGATGATGTCGATGTCCAGGCCGGTCTGCGCACGCCCTTTGATGGGGTCGATGCGCCGCTTGAGTTCGAACTGCCCCGGGTAAGGGTGCGCAGGTGCTGGTTGGCGCGGCGCAGGATGCGGTCGAAATAGACGGTCTGGACAAAGGTTTCCAGTTCAATGCGTTCTTTTCCGTTGATGAAGCCGTTCAGGGTGTCGGAGAGGGCTTTTTTCCAGGCCAGCTCCCGTATGGTCTGTTCAAAGGCCTGCTGCTCCGTTCGGATGGCTTTCAAATGCTCCTTGTTGGCGGCGATGCGGGTGTGCAGCTGCCGTACCGCATTTTCTTTCACCTTTTTATCAGTTTGCAGCTGCTGCAGGCGTTGCTGTTCCGCCGCCGCATCAATGTGGCAGCCGTCGGCAAGCAGCTTGTCAAGCGCCTCTTTTTCCCCTTGGCATTTCACCAGTCCCTCTTTCTGGCTATGGAAAGCTTCTGTACTGCTTTTAATTTCGTTTTCAATCTCTTTGCATAGGTCGGACTGCTGTTTCAGGGCCGCTTCCGCCGATTTTTTGTCCGGATAGGCAAGGCGGGTTTTCCATTCTGAAGCCTGAATCTCCTTCTCCTTTTTTTGGCTTAACGCTTCTGTCAGCTGGTTGGAGAGTGCGTTATATTCGTCCGTCAGACGCTTGATGAGCGATGCTGCCTCGGGGAGCAGCCTCTTTTCCAAATCCGCTTTGCGCCTGTTTTTCCCCTCCTCAACAGCAATGGCCTGATGAAGCCGCTCAAGCTGTTGGCGCAGCGTTTCCTGATGGCGTAGGATGGTATCGGATGCGGATTCCCAACCGTCGGTGGGGAAAAGCGCCTGAAACTGCTCTTCCAACCTTTTTTTCATGGCTTCCATCCGTCCGGATGTGGCTTGGCAGAGCCCTGTTCCATTATTAATCCTTTCCTGTAAGTTATTGCATGTTTTCTTTTGTTCTTCAATCTGTTTTAATGTTGGTGCCGCTGCTGATTTGGCGGCTTTCGCCGGATGATGGGTGGAGCCGCATACAGGGCAGGGTTGGCCTTCTTCCAGTGTTTCCGCCAAAATGCCGGCCTGTTCGCGGAAATAGGCGCTCTCCATTTCGTTCAGCAGGTCGGAGGCTGCCTTGTGTTCACCGATGATCCGGTTCAAGGCATTCCGGTATTTTTCCAGGTCGGCGCCATCCTTACGGTATTCTTCCAGTTCGGATGCCAGCAGTTTGAGGCTCTGCTGTTTTTCCTCAGCCTGCTTTATTTCGTGCTTGTGCCGTTCCAGCTCCGTTCCGGCATCGCCGAGGGATAGCAGCTCCTGCTGCAGTCCGGCGTGCGTTTTCTCCGCCTTTTCCGACGCCTCTTTCCGTTGGTTGGCGGCGGTTTCCAGTTCCGACAGCTGCTTTTGCAGCTGTGAAGCCTGCAACTGCAGGTCGTTCAGCTTGTCATAATCGGGGAGGGACTGCGTGAGGGTGGTGACGGCGGCGGCAAGACGCTCCTTTTCGGGCTCCCGGAGCAACGCCTTTTTCATGGCATCCTCCTTAATTACAATCTGCTTTCCCGCTTCAGAGAGGGTTCGGACGACCTCATCCCTCTTTTTCAGGTTGAGCCGGTAGGTTTCCGCCTCCTTCAGTTTGTTGTTTGTGTCAATAATTTTCTTTTCAGCCTGTTCAGTCCATAGCCTGATTTGTGCCTCCGCTGTCTCGTCCTGCCGGATAAGTTTGTCTGTAAAAGAAAGCAATTCAGGAAGATGTGGCATCAGGGAGCCTTCCGCGGAGCGCAGCGTTTCCATCGTTTGCGCCTCCGTATCGGAATTGTCCCATTGCAGTCGGCGCACCTCATTGGCTATGAGGTTTTCCGCATCCCGCAGCCTGCCTTGCAGCTCCGCCACACCTTTCTTGGCAAGTTCCTGTAACGTGTTGTAATGTTGTGTGTTGAAAATCCTGCGGAAAATCTCCTGCCGGGCGGATGTGCCGGCGAAGAGCAGGTCGCGGAACTGCCCCTGGGCAATCATGGCGATCTGCGCGTACTGGTTGCGGTTGACCCCCATGATTTCCGTGATTTTTTCGTTGACGGTCTGTAGCTTGGTGATGACCTGCGGACTGTCCGGCAGCTGCAGTTCGGCTTTGG
>JAEEGJ010029196.1_pt1 | contig 10901 bp, 3 predicted proteins | sample 8958761 | NCBI WGS metagenome assembly JAEEGJ01 (sample SAMN16246546, study PRJNA631951) | gut metagenome | biome: gut microbiome; feature: rumen; material: RS-attached | host: Bos | place: Iran: Karaj | collected 2018-10
GTCCGATCCACTTCTTAGGCAGCGTGTAGGTCAGCGAGATGTTGCGGATCTTCACGAAGTCACGGTCGATGAAGTAGAACAGACGGCCTTCAGTACAACCGTATTCGTCGAAGTAATTCTGGTAGGAACTATCACTGGTATAAATCGGAGTGGTATTCTCGACGAAAGTGTTGTCTTCAATCATCTGCACGGAGTTCGGAATAATGAACGGATCACGGTTGTTGTAGGTCGTGACGAAGCCGTTACCTGTGAACTGCATGATGTTCTTCGAGCGTGAGAACATTTTTCCACCCTTGCGGATATCGAGCGCAGCGCCGAAAGAAATGTTCTTGTAGGTGAGGTTGGTGGTGATACCGCCAGTCCAGTCATAGTTGGCATTGTACCCGGTCGGGGAGAGATTTTCCGACATCACGATCTGACCGTATTCATCCACAATGATCTTACCGACATTCTTACCCGTGGGATCATAGTCGGGGTTCGGAATCGGTTTGCCCGTGGTTTCATCAGTACCCAAGTACTGCTGGTCGGAAACGTATCTCGGGAGATAGGTCCAGTAGGAACCGAACGGCTGACCGACTTCGGCATACATGTACACCTGATCCTTCACGGCGGAGGTGGAGTAACCGTCCAGCTGGAGTTTGCCGCCGATTTCCTCAGGCAGGGATTCGACCATGCTCCAGTTCTTGGCCCAGTTGATGGATAAATCCCACTTGAAGTTGCGGGTCTGCACAGGAACGAAGTCGAAGAGGAGTTCGATACCCTTATTGCGGACGTCACCGGCGTTGGCCACCATCGAGGAGTAACCCGTAGCGGGCTCCATCGAGATTGAGAATATCTGGTCGGAGGTAAGACGGTTGTACCAGGCTGCATCGACACCGATGCGGCCGTTGAAGAACTGCAAGTTGGCACCGATCTCAAACTCGGTCGTCATTTCCGGCTTCAGGGTCTGGCTGGCGATGGAGTAGCCACGACGGAAAGCGTTGACCGAATTGATCGGGAAGCGCAGGATGTCGCTGGCATAAGTGCCGGAGAAACCGGCCTGGGTGAAAGTAGGATATGTGTTGTAAACGTCGGCATCGTTACCGGTCTTACCATAGGCGAGACGAATCTTACCGAAGGAAAGGACGTCGTTCTTGGGCAGCCAGTTGGTAAAGATGGCGCTCAGGGTCGCACCCGGATAGAAATAATTGTTGTTGTTCAACGGGAGGGTGGAGGACCAGTCGTTACGGGCGGTAAGTTCGAGGAAGAGGGTTTCATTCCAGCCGAGAGTCACATCACCGAATAAACCAATCAGGCGACGCTTGTTCTGGGTATCGCTGAGGGTGGTCTTATTGGCACCGTTGGAGAGGTTCCAGAAACCGGAGTTGATCGTCAGAACATCGGTCTGTCCGGTCATATAGGTATGGTAGCGCTCGTTTAAGTTGAGACCGACCACAGCATCGACACTAAGCTGCTCGTTCACAAACTTTTCACTGTAAGAGGCCAGGAAGTCGTGATTGATTTCATACTGACGATAGTACTGCGCATAGACAGATCCGTCTTCATTCATCTGGGACGGAGCATAACCCATGTCATCCCAGATTTTGGAATCGTCAAGGGCAATCTGCGGGGCGCCGCGCTTGAGGTCATAGTCACGATGATAAAAACTGTAGCGATAAGTCAGGGTGAGCGGCTTGACGGGCTTCACATCCACCTGAATCTTGCCGAAGAGGTTGTTCTGGGCCCTGTTGTCGTAACGGTTCTCGATGACCCAGTAAGGGCTGGTGATACCGTAAGGAGTCATATAGGCTTCCGGAGAATTAAAGGCCGCAGGAAGGTTTTGGAGGTCCACCAAGGAAATATCACGCGGGAACTCGTACAGAGCGTCGATAACGGAAGTACCCTGGAACATACGCATCTCCTGCGTCTGGGAAGTGGCAAAGTTAATCTGTGAGGAGAGCTTGAGCCACTCGACCGGCGTGTAGCTGTTACGCATCGAGATGGTGTTGCGACGGTAGTGGTCCTTGTTGCTCGGCATGATACCGTCATCGTCGGCCAGGGAGTAGGACAGATAGTAAGTCATGCTCTGGTCCTTGGAAGCACCGCTCATAGAGATGGAGTGCTTATGGTTCAAGCCGATATCGAAGAAGTCGCGGAGGTTGTTCGGGAGGGCCTCATACTTGTGGAGCAGCTGCTGGCCATTCCAGATCGGGCCATAGAGTTGCATCGAGCCGTCGAAGCGCGCACCCCAGGAACCGTTCTCAATGAAGGTCTGCTTACCGTTCCAACCCTGACCGAAGTCATTCTGCATGATCGGAAGGAGGGAAACCTGACGGGCTTCGATACCACCACTATATTCGATAGTAAAGTTGCGGTCTGCACCGCGCTTTCCCTGACGGGTGGTGATGACGATGACACCGTTCGCAGCGCGGGAACCGTAAAGAGCGGTAGCGGCCGCACCCTTTAGGACGGTCAAGCTCTCGATATCCTCATTAGAAAGGGTACCCATACCGCCAACGACAATACCGTCAACGACATACAGCGGCTGGTTGTTACCGTTGATGGAACTGTAACCACGGATGACCACATTCACAGAAGCACCCGGGTCAGTGGTCGTGGAAGAAATCTGCATACCGGCCACTTTACCGGAAAGAGCCGTAGTCACGTTGGTGGCGTGCTGGCCGGCCAACTCTTCATTCTTCACGGTCGTCGCCGCGTAGCCGAGGGTTTTCTCGGAACGGGTAATGCCCATGGCCGTGACGACGACTTCGTCGAGCGTCATGGCGTCTTCCTCCATGGTGACATTCATCTCGCGTCCCGATACGGGAACTTTAAGGGACTTCATGCCAAAGAGGTAGAAAGAGAGGGTTTGTCCCTGTCTCGCACTGATGGTGAAAATACCGTCAGAACCAGTGACAACGCCCAGTGTCGTGCCGTCCACAATCACAGAGACGCCAGCCACCGGCTCACCGTTTTGGTCGGTGACTGTACCGGTAACTTGCTGTCCCTGAGCGAAAGCTGCCGAAAGAACCAGCATCAGGCACGCCAAGAACAGTTTTACTTTTTTCATAAGCATAAACGTTGGTTAAACATAAATATTGATTGATTGTTATCTATTTCGTTTTTAAACGAGCTTTCCCACAACTAATCAAGATGCAAATATGTAAAACAAAAACGAAATATGCAAATAGTGTAATATATTCATTCTGTGTGCATTTTATTCGTTACCCTTATTTTTACCTTCTATTTCGAAACATTCACCTATCAAAAACTAACATTTTATAACCAAACAATACCTTATAATTCAAAACTAAATATTTTTAATAAAGTAAAAAACTTATTCATTTCCCTATTACAGAGGCCTGTACCCCATTTTTCCCTTCCCGGAAATTGCCTGCTATAATATATTATAAGTTATTGTCGGTACCCTAAAAAAGAAGCCGCAGGAGGTAATTCCTGCGGCTTCTGACTCATCGGAGCGATACTCCTTACTCGCTGAAGCGGGCCTTCAGATACTCCCGGTTCAGGCGGGCAATATGGTCGATGGTGACGTGTTTCGGGCACTCCATCTCGCAGGCGCGGGTGTTGGTGCAGTTGCCGAAACCGAGTTCGTCCATCTTGGCGACCATGGCGCGGGCGCGGCGGGCGGCCTCCGGCTTACCCTGCGGCAGCAGGGCCAGGGAGCTGACGCGTGCGGCCACGAACAGCATGGCGGAACCGTTCTTACAAGTGGCGACGCAGGCACCGCAACCGACGCAGGCGGCGGCATCCATCGACAGTTCCGCGTCATCGTGCGGGATGAGGATGGTGTTGGCGTCCTGGGCGGCACCGGTGCGGACGGAGACGAAACCACCGGCCTGGAGGATCTTGTCGAAGGCCTGACGGTCCACCACCAGGTCCTTGATCACCGGGAAGGCGGCGCTGCGCCAAGGCTCCACGGTGATGGTGGCACCCGGCTTGAAATGGCGCATGAACAGCTGGCAAGTGGTCACCTGGTCGTCCGGTCCATGGGCGCGGCCGTCCACATACAGGGAGCACGCGCCGCAGATACCCTCACGGCAGTCGTGGTCGAAGGCGATGGGCTCCACACCCTTGCGGATCAGCTGGTCATTGAGGATGTCCAGCATCTCCAGGAAGGAGGCATCCTCCTCCACGTCGGTGACATGATAGGTCTCGAAGTGACCCTTCGCTTTGGCGTTCTTCTGACGCCATACTTTCACGTTATATTCCATAATCGTCGTTAGTCTTTATAGTTACGGGTCGCAATCTTGATGTTCTCATACTTGAGCGGTTCCTTGTGGAGTTCGGGTTCCACACCCTCGCCCTTGTATTCCCAGGCACCCACGTACATGAAGTTTTCGTCGTCGCGCTTGGTCTCGCCTTCCTCGGTCTGCATTTCCTCGCGGAAGTGGCCGCCGCAGGATTCCCGGCGGTTGAGAGCGTCGCGGGCCATCAGTTCTCCGATGTCGAAGAAATCGACAAGACGGAGGGCCTTCTCGAGTTCCTGGTTGAACTCCTCGTTCGTTCCGGGAACGCGGACGGTCTTCCAGAATTCCTTGCGGAGAGCCTGGATCTCAGAGATGGCTTTCTTCAGGCCTTCCTCGTTGCGGGCCATGCCCACATACTCCCACATGATGTGGCCGAGCTTCTTATGGAGGCTGTCCACGGTCTCGGTACCCTTGACGGCAAAGATCTTCTCGATCCGCTCGCGGACGGCCTTCTCGGCCTCGGCGAACTCGGGAGCGTTGATGTCGGTCTTGGGCTCCGCAAACTTATGGGACAGATAGTCGCCGATGGTGTACGGGAGGATGAAGTAACCGTCGGCCAGGCCCTGCATGAGGGCGGAAGCGCCGAGACGGTTGCCGCCGTGGTCGGAGAAGTTGGCTTCGCCGATGGCATAGAGGCCCGGGATGGTGGTCTGGAGGTCATAGTCGACCCAGATACCGCCCATGGTGTAGTGGATGGCCGGATAGATCATCATCGGCTCCTCCCAAGGGGAAGAGGAGGTGATCTTCTCATACATCTGGAAGAGGTTGCCGTAGCGCTCTTCCACTCTCTGGTGACCCAGACGCTTGATGGCATCGGCAAAATCGAGGAACACGGCCAGGCCGGTCTCGTTCACGCCGTAGCCGGCGTCGCAACGCTCCTTGGCGGCGCGGGAAGCGACGTCACGCGGAACCAGGTTACCGAAGGCCGGATAACGGCGCTCGAGGTAGTAATCGCGGCGCTCCTCAGGGATCTGGGAAGGCTTGATTTCGTGCTTGCGCAGCTTGATGACGTCCTCCATGTTGTTCGGGACCCAGATACGGCCGTCGTTACGGAGGGATTCGGACATCAGGGTGAGCTTGCACTGCTGGTCACCATGGACCGGAATACAGGTCGGGTGGATCTGCGCGAAGCAAGGGTTGGCGAAGAAAGCGCCCTTGCGATAAGCCTGCATGGCGGCGGAGCCGTTGGAATTCATCGCGTTGGTGGAAAGGAAGTAGGTGTTTCCATAACCACCGGTGGCGAGAACCACGGCGTGAGCGCCGAAACGCTCGATTTCACCGGTCACGAGGTTACGGGCGATGATACCCTTCGCCTGACCGTTGATGATGACGAGGTCCAGCATCTCGTGACGAGGATAGCTCTTGACGCTGCCGGCGGCGATTTCCTTGTTCAGGGCCGCATAGGCACCGAGCAGGAGCTGCTGACCGGTTTGTCCGCGGGCGTAGAAAGTACGGCTCACCTGCACGCCGCCGAAGGAACGGTTGGCCAGATATCCGCCGTATTCGCGGGCGAACGGAACACCCTGGGCGACGCACTGGTCGATGATGGCCGCACTCACCTCGGCGAGACGGTACACATTGGCCTCACGGGAACGGTAGTCACCGCCCTTGATGGTGTCGTAGAACAGACGATAGATGGAGTCGTTGTCGTTCTGGTAGTTCTTGGCGGCATTGATACCGCCCTGGGCAGCGATGGAGTGCGCCCGGCGCGGAGAGTCGGAGATGCAGAAAATCTTGACATTGTATCCGAGCTCGCCCAGGGACGCAGCTGCGGAGGCACCGCCAAGACCGGTTCCCACGACAATCACTTCAAGCTTCCGCTTATTGTTCGGAGAAACAATCCGGATTTCAGCCTTGCGCTTCGACCATTTCTCGGCGAGCGGCCCGTCCGGAATCTTGGAAATGAGTTTATTATCAGCCATATAAGTGAAAAATTATAGAAAATATCTCGAAACAGTCCACAAAGTAACGCAAATTTCGGGACTTTTACAATTCAATATAGGACTTTTAAGGAATCTGCGGCTTCATTCCGTCGATCGTATAAGCCTTGTACGGATTCTTGTCCGGCTGCCCGAGAGAAGCCCACATGACGCCATTCTCAAAAACGATGGAAGCCGTGGTAATGGGACGAAGAATCGGATCTCCGCTGCGGGAAATCTTGTTGATCAGGAAATCGTGGTCCCACTCAGAAATGGGAATGCAGGTTTCCGCCAGAAGCGAGCAGGCCTTCTCATATCTTTCCACCCCTTTCCGGTCCGCTTCCCTGCCCGACCAGGTGAAATTCGTCACCACCCGATATCCGGAAGGTTCCTCATTCACATCATACTTCGCACGAATCCTCCAATTATCTATTTCATAGTACATCGCACCGCCATTTGCGTCGATGACCCCTACATTTGCTTCGATGCCCATCGGTTTCGAAAGAGTATCCAGGAAGTGTTCGAAGTCTTCCAAGGTCGCGCAGATTTCCAGGGCGCGGTACATCATATATCCTTCCCGGTCCATCAGCTCCATCGGCACATCATCTTCCTTCAGATCATACGTCGCCGTGTTCATGATGCTGAATCCGGCGCTGTTGGTTCCGGCCCAGACCGCCTTTTCCAACGGTCCGTCCGTATCGACCAGGCCGATAAAGCTGTACTTCTCCCCCTGGAACCACATGATGTCATTGCTCAGATGGCCCGTATCCCGATGCTTCATCATCACCGGCCTCCCATCTGCCCGCACCTTCCCGCTGATAATCACGGACGTGCAGCAGAATGCCGGCATGCAACAAACCAGCATCAACAAAGAGAAGGCTATTTTTTTCATATGCTAAAACAGGGTTCCGTTGTCGTCCGGGTTGTAGCGGCGCTGGGGGAGGGCGGATTCCATGCCGAGATGCTGGTAAGCGAGGTCGGTGGCGACACGGCCGCGCTGGGTGCGGATCAGGAAGCCTTCCTTGATGAGGAAAGGCTCATATACTTCCTCCAGCGTGCCGGCATCTTCGGATATGGAGGTTGCCAATGTTCCCACACCCACAGGACCGCCCTTGAAGGTCGTGATGAGAGTGCGAAGGATCTTATGGTCGATGGAATCGAGTCCGCGCTTGTCGATCTTGAGCTTGTTCAGGGCGAACCGGGCGATTTCCACATCGATGCGACCGTCTCCCAGCACCTGCGCAAAATCACGCACCCGCTTGAGGAGGGCATTGGCAATACGAGCCGTACCGCGGCTGCGGAGGGCGATTTCGAGCGCTGCGTCATTGTCGATTTCGATACCCAGGATCGTCGCGCTGCGGATGACAATCTTCCGAAGGTCCTCCGTATCATAATATTCCAACGCGCAGTTGATGCCGAACCTGTCCCGCAGGGGGGCCGTCAGCAGGCCGCTTCGAGTGGTAGCGCCCACCAAAGTGAATGGATTCAGGGATATCCGAACGCTTCTGGCGCCGGGGCCCTTGTCGATCATGATGTCGATGACATAATCCTCCATCGCGGAATACAGGTATTCCTCGACTTCGGGGGAAAGGCGGTGGATTTCGTCGATGAACAGCACGTCGCCCTTTTCCAGGGAGGTAAGCAGACCCGCCAGGTCGCCCGGCTTGTCCAGCACAGGACCGGAGGTTACCTTCATGTTTACGCCCATCTCGTTCGCGATGATGTGCGCGAGCGTGGTTTTTCCCAGACCGGGAGGGCCATGGAAGAGCGTATGATCCAGGGCGTCTCCGCGCATCTTGGCGGCCTTGATGTATATTTCCAGGTTCGAGACGATTTCCCGCTGTCCGGTGAAATCATCCAGTTCCTGCGGGCGGATAATTCCGTCCAATTCATTATCTTTGCGGTCAGTAGTGCTGCGCGGGTCGAATTCGCTCATGGGCGGTCGGATCTGTTTCAGGTACAAATATAGTTTTATTTATTGAATTTCTGATGATATATATGTTCCTGTCAATTTGTTGATAAGTAGATGGAACTATTTGATGATCATCAGATTGAGTGCTTTGAAAACTGTTGATAACTCCGGTTTTCCCCTGTTGGTAACTTGTGGAAAGACCGCGTGAAAAAATCCGCCCGAGTTTTCCACATCGCTGTCCACAGGGTTATCAACAGCTTTTCAACAGCCTTTTTGAGCAGAATGTTGATAAGTCAGACATCGACAGCCTTGCTCCGCCGCAGGATGAATTCCTCCATGGAAACATTCTGCAGCGGGCTATTTCTGTCTGCGCGCTGGTTCGTCGTATCCCAGGCAGTCGAGAAAGGAACCCATCTCATCGTCCTTCCCACCCGGGAAGCGGCGGAGTATTGCAGCGCGGACCTTTATAATCTGGTGGAAGGCGACTGTGTATTCTTCCTTCCGGACAGCGGCGGCGCCGTAGAACGGAGCAATTACAAATCCTCCCTCGGTGTCCAGCGCACTGCGGCCATCGGCAAAATCATGGATCCGGGAGAAGGTCCCTTGTTCATCGTCACCTATCCGGCTGCCCTGGAAGAACCGGTGCCGGACCAGGAAAAGATAGCGGGAGCCCTCATGACCATCAATGTAGGTAATGAGATTCCCTACGACGAACTCTGCCGAATCCTCATCAGCCAGGGTTTCGAACGTGTCGATTTCGTATCGGCGCCGGGCCAGTATGCCGTTCGAGGCGCTGTCATCGACATATTTTCCTATTCCCTGGAGTATCCTTATCGCCTGACATTCTTCGGCAATGAAGTGGAGAAGATCCATACCTTCGACTGCAATACGCAATTGTCGCTGGATAAGATGGATACGGCGGAAATCTATCCTGATATCGTGGCCGGCGGCCAGGAAGAGGGCGGCGTCAGCATTCTTACTCTGTTCAAGGAAAATACGACAGTGTGGCTGGATTCGTCCGACATGTACAAGGATAAGGAATTCTTTCCGGAACTGACCGCCTTCCGTCATGTATATCTGGAAATTCCGCTCCAGCGCCAGAACGTAGACAGCGTGGCTTTTTCCATCGCTCCCCAGCCCGTTTTCAACAAGAATTTCGAACTCCTACTTTCCGATATCCGGACACGGCTGGAGAACAATTATAAGGTTTACATCTACGGAGAAAAGGAATCCCAGCTGGAACGTTTGCGCTCCATCATGCTGCAGGACGAGCATGCGTTGCTGCCCGAGTTCGTCAAAGGAAAGAACATTCATGCGGGATTCATCGACAACGAAGACCGGATATGCTGCTATTCCGACCATGAAATCTTCGACCGTTTCCACCGGGTGCGCATCCGCCGGACGGTGGAAAAGTCGGAGCAATTGACCCTAAACGATCTGAGTTCCTTTAATTTAGGTGATTACATCGTCCATATCGACCACGGCGTCGGTGTCTTCGGCGGTCTGGTCAAGATGACCGACGACAAGGGTCGTGTCCATGAGGTCGTGAAACTGATGTACCGGGACAACGACGTCGTGTTCGTTTCGGTCCATTCCCTGCATAAGATTTCCCGTTTCCGGTCCAAGGAGGGGGAGGCTCCCCGCATCAACAAGCTCGGATCCAAGACTTGGGCGACGATGAAGTCCTCCGCAAAGTCCCGCGTCAAGGACATCGCCAAGGAACTCATCCAGCTCTACGCCCGCCGCCGGGCCTCAAAGGGCTACGCTTTCTCTGCCGACAACTACCTTCAAGAAGAACTCGAATCTTCCTTCATGTATGAAGATACTCCCGATCAGGAAAGAGCGACAAAGGCGGTCAAGGAAGACATGGAAGATACCTGCCCGATGGACCGGCTCGTCTGCGGAGACGTCGGCTTCGGAAAGACCGAAATCGCCATCCGAGCGGCCTTCAAGGCCGTTTGCGACTCCAAACAGGTGGCCGTCCTGGTGCCTACGACGATCCTCGCCCTCCAGCATTTCGAGACCTTCAAAGCCCGTTTGAAAGGACTCCCCTGCACCGTCGATTACGTCAGCCGCCTGCGGACTGCGAAGGAAATCACCGACATCAAAAAGCGGTTGAAAGAGGGCAAAATCGACATTCTGATCGGCACCCACAAGATTCTGGGGGCGGGTTTCGAGTTCAAGGACCTGGGACTCCTGATCATCGACGAGGAACAGAAGTTCGGCGTTTCCGCGAAGGAAAAGCTCCGGCATCTGAAGGCGTCGGTCGATACCCTCACATTGACGGCGACGCCGATCCCCCGCACCCTCCAGTTCTCCCTGCTGGGCGCCCGCGACCTTTCCATCATCAATACCCCGCCGCCGAACCGCATTCCCGTCCAGACGGAAATCATCCTTTTCGACGAGCAGGAAATCAAGAGCATCCTCCATTACGAACTGAACCGCGGCGGACAGATTTTCTTCCTGCACAACAAGGTGGAGGAACTTCCGGCCATCCACGATATCCTGCACCGGCTGGTTCCGGACATGAAGATCTGCGTCGCCCATGGGCAGATGGAAGCGAAGGAACTGGAAAACAAGATGTTGGATTTCATGCGGGGCGACTACGACATGCTCCTGTGCACGACGATCATCGAAAACGGCCTGGACATCCCCAATGCCAATACGATCATCATCAACCAGGCGCAGAACATCGGCCTGAGCGACCTGCACCAGCTTCGGGGCCGGGTGGGACGGTCCAACAAGAAGGCCTTCTGCTATCTGGTGGTTCCGCCGCTCATTTCCATCACCGAGGATGCCCGCCGCCGGCTGAAGGCCAGCGAA
>JAEEGJ010029203.1_pt1 | contig 10899 bp, 4 predicted proteins | sample 8958761 | NCBI WGS metagenome assembly JAEEGJ01 (sample SAMN16246546, study PRJNA631951) | gut metagenome | biome: gut microbiome; feature: rumen; material: RS-attached | host: Bos | place: Iran: Karaj | collected 2018-10
CGTCGTCGCCGTAGGTGCCGCGGTTGCCGGGCACGATCTCCTGCTTCTTGAAGCGGGCGCCTTCGAAGTCGTAGGCACCGGGGTTGTTGATGGAGTGGACCTCCACGGTGTACACCAGCGGATAGTTGCCGGCGGCGTGGCTGTGCTCCTTGTGCTTGGGATCGGCGGCGATCATCGCATCCGTGAGCATGTCCTCTCCGTCGTCGGAACGCTTCTGCTCCTGCTCGTAGATCGGGAAGCCGTCGGTGTAGTAGTACTGCTGGCCGATGGCCCAGGTGTCGGTGAGGCGGGTGTCGTCCGGATCGTAGGTGTGGATGAACTGCGGCACGGCGCAGGAGCCGTTCCACGGCGTTCCGCTGTAGCCGAAGGCGGCGCCGCCGCGGCCAACGAAGCACTTGTTCACCAGATAGTTGTGACTGGCCTTGGCACCATCGAGCGGAAGGACGAAGATGACCTCCTGGGCGGTGTTCAGGTTGCACTTGCTGTTGTCCAGGTAGTTCTCGGCAAGGGTGTAGCCGCCTTCGTCCACGACGATCTTGGCATACTCGTAAGCCTTCTTGTACCACTTGTAGCCGTTCTGCTCGTTGGTTACGAAGAACTCGCTGTCCCAGTTGCGGTTATCGTTCGCATACTGGCTGATCACCAGGTTGGTGGAGGCGTTCTTCTCAAAGCCGCGGAGCCAGGCGTCGTGGTTCAGGAACACCTTGGCCGCCAGCATGCAGGCGGCGTACTTGTTCATCCGGCCGTACTTCTTGGTGGTAGGCATGTCAGGAATGCACTCTTCCACTTCCTTGGCCAGGAAATCCCACACATGCTCGGGAGCGCTCTGCTCCGGCAGGTAACCGGGTTCCAGGGTGTTGGCGTAGCTGATTTCCAGCGGGATGTTGCGCCACAGGTCGAAAAGGACGAAGTAGTAGAGGGCGCGGATGGCGCGGATTTCGGCGAAGGCTTCCTTGTTCTCGATGATGGACTCGGTCTCCAGGAGCTGGTTGGCTTTCATGATGCCGTTGTAGCAGTAGTTCCATTCCTGCCAGAGGTGCGGAATGCCCGCGTACGGGTTGTTCTGGTGCAGGTTGATGTACTGGGCGCCCCAGCCGCCGTAGGTGCGGTACGGGGTCATGATCAGGTCGGAACTCTCCTCGTTGATGTCGAAGTAGCCCTCCCAGGACCAATACATGAAGCGGAGCTGGACATAGAGGTTGCCCAGCATATCCTGGACCTCGTCATCGGTTCCGGACAGGTTGTCCGGCGACAGGGAGGAGTAGATGTGCTCGTCCAGGTTGGTGCAGGCCGGAGCCGCCGCGAGGGCGATGGCCGCAAAGACGGTTGCAAAAAGTTTGGTGATGGTTTTCATATCGTATCCTCCTTGATTACTTGTTGCCGAAAGTGAGGTTCACGCCGACGGTCCAGGTGCGGATGGTCGGATACTTGTTGCGGTAGTCCACGCCGAAGCCGAAACGGTCGCTGGTGGACATTTCCGGGTCGATGCCCTTGTAGGCGGTGAGACAGAACACGTTCTCGCCGGAGAAGAAGATGCGGGCCCGGTCCAGATACTTGACCTTCGAGGTGTCGAAGGTGTAACCGAAGTTGAGGTTGTCCAGCTTCAGGTAGTCGCCGTTCTCCAGGTAGTAGCTTACGGCCACCGGCTGCTGGGCGGGAGAGAGGACGCCGCCGTAGACGGGCAGCACCGCGCTCTTGTAGCGGTTCAGGCCGATGTTCAGGTTCTCGTAGAACATCCGCTGGCAGTTGAAGATCTTGTGGCCGAGCTGGCTGGAGAACGCCATGGTCAGGTCGAAGTTGAACAGGCGGAAGGTGTTGCTCCAGCCGAGGGAGACCTTCGGAAGACCGGAGCCCAGGTACTGGCGGTAGCTGGAATCGTAGCTGCGCATGCCGTCCACGAACATCTCGGACTCGCCGGTGGCGGGATTCTCGATCATCCACAGGCCCTTGTTGGAACGCGCGGTGCCGAGACCGGTGGACTTGAGCATGTAGAAGTCGCCGAGGGAACCGCCGATGTAGGTACGCTGCAGGACCATGGAGGTAGGTTCCTCCGTCCAGGCGCCGTCGATGTAGTCTTCGGTCTCGTAGAGGTCGTTGGACAGGGATTCCAGGATGTTCTTGTTGTGAGCGGCCGTGAGGGTGGTCGTCCATTCAAAATTGCGCGTGCGCACGGGAACGCCGCCCAGCATCAGCTCGACACCGCGGTTGCTCATGGCGCCGACATTGGCGGTGGTGCTGCCGTAGAGGTTCGGGGGAACCGGGACGCTGTAGTCCCAGAGCAGGTCGGTGGTCAGCTTGTAGTAAGCGTCGACGGAACCGAACAGACGGCCGTGGAACAGGCCGAAGTCCAAACCCACGTTGATCTCCTGGGTGTTCTCCCACTTGAGGTCGGGGTTGGCGTTCTGCGTCGGGGTGAGGGAAGGACGCCAGACGCCGTCCGGGGTGATGTAGTTGCCGTAGCTGGTGTCATAGTCGTACAGCAGCAGGGACATGTAGGAATCGCCGGGGATGACGCCCGTCTTACCGTAACCGACGCGCAGCTTGAGGTTCTCGAGCCAGTCCGTACCCTTGAGGAAATCCTCGTTGGAGATGGTCCAACCGGCGGAAACGGCCGGGAAGAGACCCCACTTGTGACCGGCGCCGAACTTGGAGGATCCTTCGTAGCGGAGGGTCGCCAGGAGGTTGAACCGGTTGTCATAATTATAGGTGAGACGGCCGAAGAAGCCGATCAGCAGGGACTCGTTCTTCCAGGAGGAGACGCTGCCGTAGGTCTTGAGCGTGGTGGTCTTGCTGTCGCCCTCGCCGGATTCGATGAGCTCGGCGAAGCGGCCCGCCTGGAGCTTGTTGTACAGGTAGGCGTCGGTCGGGAACTCGGAGTTGGAAGCGCCGAAGCCGTCGGCGGAATCCTTCATCCAGCTGTAACCGCCCATGATGGTGGCGTGATGCCTGCCGAACTGGCGGTCGTACTGGGAGGTGATTTCCAGGAGGTTCTCCGTGAAGTCGCCCTGGCTCTTGCCGGCGTTGCCGTTGATGCCGCCCCAGCGGTTGCCCTGGATCTTCGCGGTATTATAGTATTCGTTGATGGAATTGTTGCGACGGGTGGAGAGCTGCAGGTTCGTCTTCCAGCCGCGGATGGGCTCGAGGGTGACGTTCGCCGTGAGGCGGGTGCTCTCGATGCGGTAGTCGCCGACATGCTCCTTGTTGTACGGAATCGGGTTGTAGTAGTACAGCGGGGCCGTCTGCTCGTAGTAGTCCTCGTTCGGGTCCCCGTTCACGTAGATCGGGGCCGTAGGATTACGGATCACGGCCTGGTGATACATCGTCCAGCTGTCCTGGTTGTCGGTCTGGGAGAGCGTCTTGAGCATGTTGAAGTTGATCTTCAGGACGTCGTCGAAGAGATATTGCGTCAGGTCCATCTGGGCCCGCAGGTCCTTGGAGTAAGAGCCGACGATCACACCCTGGTTATCCCGGTAGGTGACATTGGCGGAATAGGCCATGTGCTTGGCGCCGCCTTCCAGGGAGATGTTGTGGTTGTGGGTGAACGCGGGCTGGGTGATCTCGTCCAGCCAGTCCGTCTCATAGCCCAGGTCGGAGAACGGCGAGTACTTGGACAGGTAGGTCACGCCCTTCTTGTTGGTGCCCAGGTCTTCCAGCATGTGCATGAAGTCGGCGTCCATGAAGTCCACCCGCTTGGCGAAGCCGGAGAGGGAGGCGTAGCCGTTGTAGGAGATGTTGAAGTGCTCTCCCACCTTCCCGTTCCGGGTGGTGATGAGGATGACGCCGGCGGCGCCGCGCGTGCCGTAGATGGCGGCCGCGGAGGCGTCCTTCAGGACGGTGATTTCCTCAATGGCTTCCGGTGCGACGGTCTCGAGGGAGCCCTCGATGCCGTCCACGAGGACGAGCGGGGTATAACCGCCCTTCAGGGAGGTCACGCCGCGGAGCATGATGGTAGAGGATGCCGTCGGGTCACCATTGCCCTTGGTGACATTCAGACCGGCCACCTTGCCCTTGATGAGCTGGGCGGCGTCGCCGATGTTACCGGCGAGGAAGTCCTCGCTCTTGACCGAGGCGACGGCGGAGGTGATGTCACCTTTGCGCTGGGTGCCGTAGCCGATGACGACGGCGTCGTTCAGGGCCAGGAAGTCACCTTCCAGGATAAAGTCGATCCGGTTGCGTCCGTTGACGGGCTCTTCCAGGGTCTTGTAGCCGATGGCGGTCACCGTGATGACGGCGTCCGGACGGACACCCGTGATCCGGTACGTTCCATCCAGGTCAGTCACGGTGCCGGAAGGCGTGCCGGCGACCAGGACGCCAGCGCCGACGACCGGCTCTCCGGAGGCCTCGCGGACCGTTCCGGTAACGGTCAGGTTTCCTTGTGCGGAAGCGGCGAAGGAAAGCAGGAACAAAGCGCCCGAGAGGAGCGCGGCTGCTGTTCTCGCCTTGAGTGAAAGAATGGAAATGGACATATAACTAAAAGTTGGTTTGTTAGTTTCGGTAGGTTTCAGTTAGCTAAATGCAAAAATAAACGAGGTTCTCCTGGAAAAGAATAACAAAAGTCCATTTGTCTTGTAAAATCGTCCAAATGCTCGTCCTTGCGCTTTCCCCTGCCGTCCGCGGCTCGGGGAAAACCGGCAAAGTGCGGGAAGAAACGTCTCTTTGGACGATTTTACAAAAGAAATGTACTCCCTTATATGGAAGGGTGGGGGATAATCACTACTTTTGTGAAGACCGCTTAACCGCGTACCCCAGTGACACTATGACAACAAGAATCATCACCCTCGCCGCCGGCTTTGCCGCCGCCGTCCTTGCGCAGGCGCAGCCTGCCGCCGTTCCCGCTTCGGGAGGCTATCCCATCGACCCCGTTCCCTTCACCAGCGTGAAAGTGATCCCCGACTCCTTCTGGGGGCAGCGCCTGAAGGCTTCCCGCGAGGTCACCATCCCCCTCGCCTTCTCCAAGTGCGAATCCGAAGGCCGGTACGAGAACTTCGTGAAGGCGGAGAAGCAGATGCACTCGCCGGTGAACCTGGGCTATGAGGTCAAGGGCTATTCGTTCGACGATACGGATGTCTATAAGACCATCGAAGGCGCGTCCTACGTGCTCCAGACCTATCCGGACAAGAAACTGGAAGCCTACATCGACAGCGTCCTCGCCATCGTCGCGGCGGCGCAGGAGCCGGACGGCTACCTGTACACGGCCCGGACGATGAATCCGGAGCATCCGCACGAATGGGCTGGCGACAAGCGCTGGATCATGGACGAGGAACTGAGCCACGAGCTCTACAACCTCGGACACATGGTGGAAGGCGCCGTGGCGCACTGGCAGGCCACCGGCAAGCGGAACTTCCTGGACATCGCCATCCGCTATGCGGACTGCGTGTGCCGGGAGGTCGGCCGCGGCTCCGGCCAGGCCCGGGTCATCCCCGGCCATCAGATCGCCGAAATGGCCCTGGCGAAACTGTATCTCGCCACCGGGGACAGGAAATACCTGGACGAGGCGAAGTTCTTCCTGGACGAGCGCGGAAAGACCGGCCATAACGATCCGTACAACCAGTCGCACGTGCCGGTCCTGGAGCAGGACGAGGCCGTTGGCCACGCGGTCCGCGCCGCCTACATGTACGCCGGTATGGCCGATGTGGCCGCCCTTACGGGGGACCAGGGCTACATCGACGCCATCGACCGCATCTGGGAGAACATCGTCTCCAAGAAGCTGTACATCACCGGCGGTATCGGCGCGACCAACAACGGCGAGGCCTTCGGGGCCAACTACGAGCTCCCGAACATGAGCGCCTACTGCGAGACCTGCGCCGCCATCGGCAATGTCTATGTCAATTACCGGATGTTCCTCCTGCACGGCGACGCCAAGTACTACGACGTGCTGGAGCGCACGCTCTATAACGGCCTCATCAGCGGCGTGTCCCTGCAAGGGGACGGGTTCTTCTATCCCAACCCGCTCGAGTCCATCGGCCAGCACCAGCGCCAGGCCTGGTTCGGCTGCGCCTGCTGCCCCTCCAACATCTGCCGCTTCATCCCGTCCGTTCCGGGCTATGTCTATGCCGTGAAGGGCAATGCGCTGTATGTCAATCTGTTCATGCCTAACACGATGACGCAGAAGGTGGCCGGTAAGGAAGTGACCCTTACGCAGAAGACTGGCTATCCCTGGGACGGCGACATCGAGATCTCCATCGACAAGACCGCCCTCAAGAAGGAGATGACGCTCCGGATCCGCATTCCGGGCTGGGTCCGCGGCGAGGCCGTTCCTTCCGACTTATATACCTATTCGGACGACGCGCACCCGCATTACTCGGTGACCGTGAACGGCGAGCGGGTACAGGCCGTCGACCTCGAAAAAGGTTACTTCGACATCTCCCGCAAGTGGAAGAAGGGCGACAAGGTCGTTGTCCATTTCGACATGGAACCCCGCGTCGTGAAGGCCGACGGCCGCGTGATGGCCGATGTGGGCCGCGTCGCGGTGGAGAAAGGCCCCGTGGTATATTGCGCCGAATGGCCGGACAACCCCGGCTTCTCCGTCCGGAGCGTCCTGATGAACCAGGAGCCGCGGTTCTCCGTGAAGCATTCCGACGAACTGTTCGGCATCGACAAGCTCGTCACCAAGGCGCAGACGCTTTCCTTCGGCAAGGACGGCCGCTTGGAGGCGAAAGACGTGGACCTGACGCTGATTCCATACTACGCCTGGTGTCATCGCGGCAGCGGCGAAATGACGGTTTGGCTGCCGCAGGAGCTGCGTTCCACCCTGCCGTCCAAGCCTGCCACCCTCGCTTCCCAGAGCAAGTTGAGCGCTTCCACGCCTACTCGCGCCCTCGGCTCCGTAAGCGACCGCCTGGTCCCGCAGTTCGACGGCGATCGGTCCGCCCCGTACTACCATTGGTGGCCCAAGCAGGGCGGCACCGAGTGGATCGTCTATGAATTCGCCGCGCCCGCGACGGTGTCCCGCAGCTCCGTCTGGTGGTTCGAAGACCAGCCCTGGGGCGGCTGCGGCTTGCCCGCGGCCTGGCGCGTTTACTATAAGGACGATGCCGGCAACTGGGTGAAAGTCAATGACCTTTCCGGCTATCCGGTCGCGAAGAACCGCGCCTGCGAGGTGCAGTTCGCGCCCGTCACTACCTCGGCCCTGAAACTTGAAATCGACCTGCCTGCGGAACTCTCCGCCGGCCTCTTTGAATGGGAAGTGAAATAATGAAAAAAGCATTCTGTTTAGCCGCCCTTCTGGCGGCCCTGACCCTTTCGGCGCAGCCGCAGGGGAATTACTTCGTTGTGGATGATAAGGCTCCGGGCATTCCCGTCCAGCCGACGATGTACGGTATCTTCCTGGAGGACATCAACTTCGCGGCGGACGGCGGTCTGTACGCCGAGAAGATCTGCAACCGCTCCTTCGAGTATGACAACCCCCTCCAGGGCTGGAAAACCTTCGGTAAGGTAGAGGTCCTGGACGAAGGCGGCCCCTTCGACCGGAACCCCCATTATGTGCGGCTGAAATACCCCGGCCATCCCGTCGTCAAATGCGGCCTCGAGAACAGCGGCTGGTTCGGCATCGGTCTGGAAGCGGGCGCACAGTACCGCGTCTCCTTCTGGGCGCGCACGTCCGGAAAGACGCCGACGACCGGTGTCGATGTCTTCCTCTGCGACCCCGCCACCTGGGATGAAAGCCAGATTCTCACGACGGGAGAAATAACGGTAAAGGGCTCTAAATGGGCAAAATACGAGGTGATCCTGACCTCTCCGAAGACCTTGCAGAAGGCCGCCTTCCGCGTGCTTTGGGCCGATGGGAACCCGGCCGCGGCCGTGGACATCGACCATATCTCCCTGTTCCCCGTCGATACGTTCAACGGGGACGAGAACGGACTCCGGAAGGATCTGGCGCAGGCCCTCGCGGACCTGCACCCCGGCATCCTCCGTTTCCCGGGCGGCTGCATCGTGGAAGGGACGACGCTGGAGAACCGCTACCAGTGGAAGAACACCGTCGGCCCGGTGGAGAACCGGCCGATCAACGTCAACCGGTGGACGTATGACCAGTTCGGCCGCATGTACCCGGATTATTACCAGAGCGGCGGCCTCGGCTTCTACGAGTATTTCCGCCTCGCGGAGGAAATCGGCGCCGAACCCGTGCCCATCATCAGCTGCGGCATGGCCTGCCAGTTCGAGAATGACCCCGCGACGAACCCCGACTGCCCGATGGACGAACTGGACACCTACATCCAGGACGCCCTGGACCTCATCGAGTTTGCCAATGGTTCCGTCAAGAGCAAGTGGGGGAAGGTCCGGGCCGACATGGGACACCCGAAGCCGTTCAACCTCAAATACCTGGGCATCGGCAACGAGCAGTGGGGCGACGCTTTCAAGGAGCGCTTCGAGCCGTTCGTGAAGGCCGTCCGCGCCAAATACCCGGACATCCTGATCGTCGGCACTGCCGGCCCTTACTCCGGCGGTGAAGGGTTCGACGACCTCTGGAACGAGATGCGCCGGCTGGACGTGGACCTCGTGGACGAGCACTTCTACAGCAACGAGCGTTTCTTCGAGCGGAACGCCGGCCGTTATGACGACTATCCTCGCACCGGCCCCAAGGTCTTCGCGGGCGAATATGCCTGCCACGGCAGCGACGGGAAGAAGTTGAACCACTTCAACGCAGCCCTTCTGGAGGCCTCCTTCATGACCGGCCTGGAGCGCAATGCCGACGTGGTGTACATGTCCAGCTACGCGCCCACCTTTGCCCATGTGGAAGGCTGGCAGTGGCGTCCGGACCTCATCTGGTTCGACAACCTGCGCGTCATGCGCTCCTGCAGCTACTATGTCCAGCAGTTGTATGCCGCCAACAAGGGCACGCGCGTGCTTCCTCTGACGAAGGGAGGCAAGCCGGTGGTGAACGCCGGCGACCTGAACGCCACCTGCGCCGTGGACGATGCCACCGGCGACCTGATCATCAAGATCGCCAACGTGAGCCCTTATTCGCAGGCCGTCACGTTCGAGCTGCCCGGCGGACTGACCGGTGCGGAGCGGACCACCCTCCACAGCGACAATCCCTATGACGAGAACACCCTGGACGAGCCGGAGCGCGTGGTTCCCATCACGGAATCCATTGACCTGAAGGCGGTTGCCAATCATGCCAGCGGGAACGGCCGTACCGTCTTCAGCGAGCGCCTGGGCGGCCGGACCTTTGCCTTGTACAGATTCCATCGGCAGTGACCTTCCGCCGTCATATCGTCCTCGCCGTCTTTGCCACCGCTCTTCTGTCGTGCGGGAAGGACGTCATTGAAGAGGGGCAGGACAAGCCCTTCTCCGGGAACGTTTCCTTCACCTCGGACGTGATTGCGCGGATCGATATCACGACGGACGGCGGCGTGGCGGTGGATTCGAAGGATCCGGCCAACTATCGACCCTGCACCGTGAAGGTATCCGGAAAGGACGAGTACGCGATGACGGTCCGGGGGAAGATCCGCGGCCGGGGCAATTCCACCTGGAACTGGTATCCGAAGAAACCCTACCGGATCAAGCTGGACGTCTCTTCCTCCTTCCTCGGGATGGCCCCGAACAAGGACTGGGTGCTGCTGGCCGACTACCGGGACGTCACGCACATGATGAACCTCGTGGGGTTCTATCTGGCGAAGGAACTGGGACTTCCGTATGCCAATCACGTCCGTTACGCCACGGTCTCCCTGAACGGAGAGGACATGGGCCTGTACATGGTTACCGAGCAGGTGGAGGAGGGCGGTCACCGGGTGAAACTGGATCCGGAGGAGGGCATTCTCCTGGCCCTGGACATCAATGACGGGCCGGGCGACGTGCCGAATGCGACGGACAACTTCTGGTCCGAAGTGTTCCGGATGGCCGCCGCCGTCAAGTATCCCGAGGATGCCGACAGGAAGGTCCGGGACAATGTCCGGGAGGAGTTCGCCTTCCTGGAGCGCGCCATCGACAGCGAGGACTGGATGTCCGTGAAACGGGAATTGGACGTTGAGTCGATGGCCCGCTACATCCTCATCCAGGAGATAATCTCCAACGTGGAAATGGACAATTATCCGAGCATGCGCAGCGGATTCATCCATCGCCACGACGCCGATTCCCTTTGGGTGATGGGCCCGCTCTGGGACTGCGACGGCGGCTTCAACTACAACTGGGGCGACATGCGTGACTCCCGTGGCTGGGGCCATACCTTCTTCGAGAGTTACAGGACGCTGGTCTTCGGGACCGACCCCTATAACCATGCCGGGGCTTACGGCAGTACGCCCTCGGACTTTTTCTGCCGACTGTTCGGCATCCCTGAATTCGTGAAGCTCCTCCAGAAGACCTGGACCGAGAACCGCGGCCCCCTCCTGGAAGGACTCCTGGAATGCCTGGCCGAGACGGAGGCGCTCATCGGAGAAGAGGCGCAGGCGGACATGGACCGCTGGGGCATCACGAACTACAACCACGCGGAGGAATACCGGAAGCTTCGCTCTTGGCTGACCGACCGCTTCAACTACCTGGACCGGATCATCCGGAACTATCCGATTCACTAAAACTTTTAACCTGCTTGACGGATGAACCGATTCTCCCCATTCCTATTGTTCTTGATGCTTGTCCTGGTCGTGGCACCGCTGCCTGCCCGTTCCCGTAAGAAGACGCCGCGGACCATCCGTGAAACGGCTCCCGTCCTGGTGGAAACGCCCGTGGGTACCGCCCCGTTGCTGCCGTACCAGGTCTGGGTCACTTATGCCGACAATACCGGTGAGTGGCGGCAGGTCAAATGGACCAATTCCCTCCGGGAGACCGAGGAAGAGGAGGCCGCGCTTCCTGTCGGAACGGACTACACCGTACAGGGTTACATCCTTGGCGACAATACGACGGACAACGGCTATCCGCTGGAGGCCCGGGTGAAGGTGACCGCCGGGAAGGCGCCTGCTCCTG
>JAEEGJ010029205.1_pt1 | contig 10899 bp, 7 predicted proteins | sample 8958761 | NCBI WGS metagenome assembly JAEEGJ01 (sample SAMN16246546, study PRJNA631951) | gut metagenome | biome: gut microbiome; feature: rumen; material: RS-attached | host: Bos | place: Iran: Karaj | collected 2018-10
CTTCCCTGACCTATAATGCTTCTGACGTGGTCGTCCGCAAGAAAATAATACACCGTCTTGCCTTCGCGTCTGCTTGATACGAGCTTTGCGTGGCGCAGAAGCTTCAGCTGGTGAGATATCGCGGACTGCGTCATTTTAAGAAGCTCAGCGATAGCGCAAACGCACATTTCGCGCTCGAAAAGCGCCCAGAGTATTTTGATGCGCGTGCTGTCTCCGAATACGGAAAACAGCTCGGAAAGCTCCGCCAGCACTTCGTCCGCCGGCATTTGCCCGCTTACGTCCGATAACAGTTTTGAATGATCGTGTGTTTTCATACCCGCCTCTTTCATAACATATGTTCATTTGTTCATATGATAACACATAAAACGCGTTTTGTCAAGATATTAAACATAAAAAAACCGCGCTATTTGCGCGGTTATTTTGGTTTATTTGCTTATTTCTTGTTAACAGCGTTCTTAAGAGTCTGGCCTGCTTTGAATGCAACTGCTTTGCTTGCTTTGATCTTTACGGCTTCGCCCGTTCTCGGGTTCTTGCCGGTTCTTGCGCCGCGCTTTCGGACGTCAAATGTACCGAATCCGGTTACCTGAACTTTTTCGCCTTTTTTAAGGGAAGCCTGGATAACAGCTATAGCTGCGTTTACTACTGCGTCTGCAGTCTTGGCGTCTACTCCGGCCTTTTTCTGTACTGCGCTGATAAATTGTGTCTTATTCATTTTAAATTCCTCCTGAATAATATTTTCATTTATTATTATACTATATCATCTTGTATTTGTCAATCGGTTGTTTGATTTTTTTCGGTATTTCTTTATGTTTTTTTGCTGTAATTTTCTTGTTTTTTGTGCGTTTTGCGCTTTTTCCGGTTTTATGCATGAAAATACCCCGCAGATGACTGCGGGGTATGCGTTTTTTATTCGCCGTACATTGACGCGTACCATTCGTTATAAATGTATACTACGCCGTTTTCGTTGTCCGCCTGCTCTTCGCCGACGTTCATGAACTGCTGATAATCCGCGTTGTTTTCCTCAAGATCCGTTACCGTTTTCTTGAAGAATTCGGTGTAGAGGTTCAAGGCTATTTCATCATAGTATTCGTATGATTTGGTCTTGAATCCGTCGTATTCGGACTTCGCGTTCTTAAGCGTGATATTGAGCTCCGCCATTCTCGATTCTATCTCGGAAATACGTGTGAATACCTCGGAATTCGCTAAAAGCTCGTATGCGTCCTGCTTTGTCTTCAGAGCCGCTTTTGCCGCGTCGTATTTGCTCTTTTCGCCTGCGGCGGGAGCGGTGGCTTTGTTGTAAGCCGCTACAAGATCAGACAGTTCTTTTTCAAGCTGTTCCGTCTTAGTCTCGTCCGTGTTGGCGGCTATCTCGGCTTCCTTCTCTTCCACGTAGGACAGAGCTATCGCGCCGTCTCTGTTCTTCTCGTTATAAGCAGCCTCGGCTTCTTCAAGAGCCTTCTGCGCGTCCTTTACCGCGCTTTCAGCTTCGGCAAGTTTATCTTTTTCGGCTTTGGACTGGGTGTTAAGCGTCGTGTATTCTTCCGCGAGCTTATCGTATTCAGTCTGCGTGCTGTCTATAAGCGCCTTGAGATCCGCGTAATCTTTGTCAAGCTTGCTCTGCGCGGGAGCCTCGAGAGCGTCTATTTCTTTCTGGATGTTTTCAACGTTGCCGTTGAATGTGTTGTAGTTGTTCAATCTGGCGCTGTACGCCGTCTTCATCGGGTATTCGACTTCCTTGCCGGAAGAATCTATACCGGTTACCTTAAGAGATTCGTACTCGGCTTCAAGATCCGTTACGACTTTGTTGTTTTCGTCGTACGCCGCCTGAGCCTCCGCAACGGCTTTTCTCAATTCGTAGGAGTAACCCTTCTGCGCTCTGATCTCAAGCTCGGCTTCCTCTATTTCCTTGTTCCAGGCGTCTATCTTTGCCTGATCGGGAGCGAGGTCCGGCTGATCGTCCGTCGCTTTGACTTTTTCTTCGTCCGAGATCTTCTTTTCAAGATCTTTTATGAGGTTCTGCTGTGTTTCTATTTCTTTATCGTACGGTTTTACCGCGTTCTTTGCCGCGGTAAGCGCGTCCGCGTAAGGTTTGAGAAGTTCTTTTGCTTCTTCGATCCTGTTCAGATACGATTCAGCGGTGTCTTTTACAAGATCTAGCTGTTCTTTGTATTTGTCGGCTTCCGCCTTATATGACGCAAGATCCTTCTTTAACTCTTCTATCTTTTCAAGACGTCTCTGTTCAACGTCAAACGCTTTTACCTGCGTGAGCACGGTCTTGGAAAGCTCTTTCATCTTTTCAACAAGATCCGCGTTCTTTTCCTTTTCGAATATGAATCCGAGGTACGGGGAGACTATCGTGCTTCTGTTTGCCGCTTTGTCTTTCTCCCAGACGTCAAGTTCCATGTCTTCTTCCGGATATGCGATGAACGTGTTGCCTGTTGCGAATATGTTCATCATATAATCCTGGGTTATGCGCTGCAGTCTTCCGGTCTCGCCGTCTATTCTGTAGTTGATGCCTTCAACGCCGTACTGGAGGAGGTTTCTTATTTCGGAGTTCGTCGAGATCAGGGTTATTATTTCCATGCATCTGTTGACGTCTCTTGTATATTTACTGATACCGAACATGTACTGACCGATCGAATCGGTAGTCGCCATGCCTTTGCCTAAAACCTTGACGATGTATTTGCTTTCATCGTACTTTTCAAGTTCATCCTCGGTCATGCTTACGACTTCCGCGCCGAATCTCGCGTTTTCATCGTCAGACTCTACGATGTAGCCGTTGCGTTTATACTGCTCCATATAGATTATATGGTCTGTGTACTGGTATGCGGAAAGGAGGTTTTTGGGAACTGCCTTGAAACCGGTGACTGCCGTGTTAGCCACGTACGTACCGAATATGGATTCTTCTCCGAACAGCGATACGATGCCGGGGGCCTCGGGCGCGTTCTTTAACGGGATCACGTCTTTTTCGTTATCTTTGATCTGCTGCAGATAAGACGCGAATTTAGCGCTTGTGAGCGTTCTTATATCGTCTTCCGCGAAGCCGTATTTCTTCATCAGCGCACGGTCGAGTATGAGATACGTCGACTGGTCCGCCAAACGCTTGTTGGTCGGGATGGCGTACTGGACGTTTCCGACTTTACCGGCTAAAAGTATGGTTTCGTTTACGTACTGTTTTATTGCCTTTGAATTGAGCGTCAGCGATTCGTCCATGGAAACGAGGAACGATTCGTCGTCCGTCGCATACGGCTCTTCAGTAACGTATTTGTTGAGGTTTTCCGTGCCGCAGATAAGGAATATATCGAGCTGGGTATCGGTGGCGTCCGGATATTTCTCTACGCTGTCACCGAATATGTTCTGGGTGGTCTCGTATGTATAGTCCTCTTCGTCCGTCTCTTCTTCTTCACCCTCGGTCTTCCATACGATGAGCTTCTTTGTCGTGACTTCCGCCTTGTCCATTGATATGAGCTTGTCGATAGCCGCCTTTCTTCTGGACTCTTTCGCCATGGAGGCGTTCAGCGCTTCCTCGTCGGCTTTCTGCTTTTCTTCAAGCGCGATATCCGCGACAAGATTGTCTATAACGGTATCATACTCCGATTCCTTGTAGAAGCGGAGCTTTATCTGCGTTGAATAACGCTTTTTCGTTATCTGGTTTATGGCGTCTTCCACTTTCTGTATCGCTTCCGGAGTAGTCTTCTCATCCGTTATGCAGTACAGAGTTATAGTTAGTGCACGTCTCGTTTGTTCATCTTCAATGATCTCGGTGCTGTTGTTGCAGCTTGTGAGAACAGCTCCGCATATCATAACGAGCAACAGTAATAACGCCGCTATCTTCTTTTTCATTTGGCAACAAAACCTCCTAAAATGACGTACTCATATGAGCCTCATCATAATTATATTATATTTTACATTAATTAAGCGTCAATGTCAAGTATAAAAATATGAATTCATCGCTTAATTATTCGCACAACCTTCCCGGTATGCCCGATATGAGGTATTTTTTTATGCATTATAAACATAAATAAATAACATATTTTGTTAGGATGTATAATATATTCTGTCAAATGCATAAATGCTGTAGTTAAAAATTGTTTAAATTGCCGGTATTATTCAAGGAAGTCTTTTAAGCGCTTGGAACGGCTGGGATGACGTATTTTTCTAAGCGCTTTTGCTTCTATCTGTCTTATACGCTCACGCGTGATATTGAATTGTTTGCCCACTTCTTCAAGCGTTCTCGCCTGTCCGTCCTCAAGACCGAAGCGCAGGCGGAGAACCTGAGCTTCACGCGGAGTTAAGGTGTTTAGCACGTCGTTCAACTGCTCACGCAGAAGCGTCTGCGAGGCGGCGTCCGCCGGCGCGGGAGAATCGTTATCGGGTATGAAATCGCCCAGATGCGTGTCTTCCTCTTCGCCTATCGGCGTTTCAAGCGATACGGGATCCTGCGCTATTTTCATTATATCTCTTACTTTTTCCACGCTCATGTTCAGCTCCACGGCTATCTCTTCCGCGGTGGGTTCGCGTCCCTTGTCCTGAACGAGCTGACGCTGTATCTTTGAGACTTTATGGATGGTTTCGACCATGTGGACGGGTATCCTTATGGTCCTCGCCTGGTCGGCTATGGCGCGCGTTATCGCCTGTCTGATCCACCACGTTGCGTAGGTGGAAAATTTGTAGCCCTTTGTGTAATCGAACTTGTCCACGGCTTTCATAAGACCGAGGTTGCCCTCCTGGATAAGATCGAGGAAGAACATACCGCGGGAAACGTATCTTTTCGCGATACTTACGACAAGTCTTAAGTTGGCGTTGACGAGCTCCTTTTTGGCGTTGCTGTCGCCGTACGCCATACGCTCCGCAAGCTCAAGCTCGCGCTCCTGGTCAAGCAGGTTGTATTTGCCGATATCGCGCAGATAAACTCTGACGGGGTCGTCTATGTTCAGACCTTCCTGCGTCAGCATTTTTTCCATTTCTTCCGCGGATTCGTACTTTTCTATTTCGCGCTCAAGACCTTCTATGTCCGCGCTGTCGTCTAAGAATCCGACGACCTCAATGCCTTCGGCCTGCAGTTTTTCGTAAAACTTTTCGACCTGTTCAAGGCTCATATCGAGCTCGTCAAGAGTCTCCATTATTTCGCTGTTGGAAAGAGTTCCCTTTGCCTTACCCGTTTCAATCAGCGCTTTTACTACCGCTTTCTTATCGTTTTCCATCTATATTCTCCCTTTCATTTATTACTCTTTTTATTTATCAGCGCCTGTATGTCGTCAAACGACGCTGTGCCGGTCGGTCTCTGATCCTCCTCGCGCAGAGCTTTTGCGTTTTCTTTAAAAACCTCGTAGCCGTTGTCGGAAAGATCGTTTCTCGCGATCAGCATACGCGTTATCCTGCCCGTTTCGTCCGGTGAAAACTCCGACGCTATGAACGACAGATCGTATCTGCCCTCGGTTTTGATGCAGTTTTTCATAGCCGTATATACGCGGTGGTTGAACGCAGTTTTGAAGTCGTTTTCGTCAAGCACACCCTCCTCTTCCGCTTTGAGCAGAAAATCGGGGTTTATCTGCGCTATGCCGAGCAGAGCTTCCTCCGCGTTAGTCGCTCTTGTCATACGGATCTTGTCCGGATTGACTCTGTCTCCGTAACCTTCGCTTTGACGTATGAGCTTCGTCTGGTCGTTTTTGCTGTTTGCTTTTCTCTGCTTTATATGCTTCTGCTCGATCAGAGCTTTGAAGCTTTCCGGCGAGACGTCAAGCTGCTTTGCGTATTTTACCGTGTATATCTCGCGCTCTACGGGAGACGGCACGGCGGCGATTATATCCGCCAGCTTTTCGCTTGCGATCACGCGCTGATCCGCGGATTTCAGATCGTAAGAGGCAAGCGCCTGTCCGCATCTGTAATCCATCTGACCTATGCTTTTCTGCAAAAGGAGCGAAAACCTCTCCTTGCCGTATTTTTGTATGAATTCGTCCGGGTCGCACCCGTCCGGCAGGCTAACGACTTTCGTCTCCACGTTCGCACCGGATAAAATTTTTATAACGACGTTCGTTTTTGATATGCCCGCGGCGTCTCCGTCGTAACAGATAACGACTTTGTTTTTGTATCTGCGTATGAGCGCCGCCTGCTCTTCGGAAAACGACGTTCCGAGCGAGGCGATGGCGTTTGTGAAACCCGACATATGGAGCGCTATGACGTCCGTCTGTCCTTCGCACAAAATGAAGAAATCTTCTTTGGAGTTCTTTGCGAAATTCATGGCGTACAGATTTCTGCGTTTGCTGAAAGCCGGCGTATCGTTCGTATTCTTATATTTTTGCCCCTCCGCGGGCTTTTTTTCAAGCGACCGCGCGCTGAAGCCGACGACGTTGCCCGCAGCGTCTATTATCGGGAACACGATGCGGTTTTCAAACGTGCTGTATCCGCCGCGGTTGCACAGAAACGCGTCCAGCAGTTCATTCGGCTTGTATCCGAGATCGGTCAGATACGCAAACAGCTTTTTGTCCGGCGGGCTGTAGCCCAAGCCGAAATGCCTTACAGCGGCGGTAAGTCCTCTGCCGTTTATATAATCCGTCGCCTCTTTGTATTTACCCGAGGTGAGCTGCGTGTTGAAATATTTCGCGGCTTCCCTGTTCGCGTCAAGTATGCGTCTTCTTTTGTCGGACGCCTCGCGGTTGTAGCCGTCGTCCGGGACGGTGAGGCCGGCGCGCTGGGCAAGCTGTTCTATGGCGGACGGGTAGTCTATGTTATCCGCTTTCATAACGAAGCTCACGACGTCGCCGCCGGCTCCGCAGCCGAAGCAGTAGAACGATTCAGTCCTTTCGTAGACCATGAAAGACGGTGTTTTTTCGTTATGGAACGGGCAGCAGGCGGTGTATAAAGTTCCGGCGCGCTTCAGCGGCACGTAGGAATTTATAACGTCGACTATCCTGTTTCTTTTTTTCAGTTCTTCTAAAAATTCTGCCGGATATGCCAAAATTTCACCACCTTTCGTATATAATATACATTTTTATTCCTTGTTTTACTCTTTTTGTAAAAAAGTTTTTTTAAAAAATTTCCGCTGTGATCTTCTCACAGCGGAGAGTTTAGTTGTTGTAGTTTCGTTTTATCTTTTTGGACGTCGTTTTTTCAAACTCCGTTTCCCTCAGTTTTATTTCGGAAATATGTTTATACGTGGCGTGGCACGACATTATTGACTTGACGTCCGCCCACAGTTTGTCTTTTATTTCCTTCTCCGTCATTCCTTTCGTACGGTCGAGATCGGGGTATATCTCGGCAAGAAGACCGGTCTCCTGCCCAGCTTCGTTTTTGATTCCGTAAACTACGACCTCGGCTATATATTCGGAAGCGGAAAGATACCCTTCTATCTCCTCAGGATATACGTTTTTGCCGTTTTTTAAGACTATCAGATTTTTCTTTCTTCCGGTTATCACGAGCCTGCCGTCTTTATTGAAATGACCTATATCTCCGGTATGGAACCAGCCGTCTTTGAGCACCGCGTCCGTTGCCGCGCGGTTTTTGTAATATCCGAGCATTACGGTATCGCCTTTTGCGACTATTTCCCCGTCGCCGTTCTCGTCCGGCTGATATATTTTTATATCCACGCACGGTACGGGAACGCCCACGGTGTGGTGATCGCTGTAATCGTTTCTGTTGACGCACAGAAGCGGCGAACATTCGGTTATGCCGTAACCGTTTCTTAACTTTATGCCTATCGCGTCAAAGAAATCGCCGAGCTCTTCTCGCAGCGGCGCGCCGCCGGTGACTATCATTTTGAGATTTCCGCCGAAGCTGTCAAGTATTTTTGCAAAAAATCTGCTTCTTAAATCAATTCCGGTTTTTCTCAGAGCGTTGCTTATTTTTATAGAATTGCGCAGAGTTTCCGCTTTGCCCGTTTTTTCCGCTTTTTTCCATACGGCGTTGTAGAAAAACTCAACGAAAACGGGAACGACGAGAATATAATCCGGTTTATAAAGTTTTAGATTCTCGGATACTGCGCGCAGACTTTCGTTTACGCATACCGTGCAGTGCTTGTGGAACGATCCTAAAATATCGCATACGGCTTCATACATATGGTGATACGGCAGAACGGAAAGACCCACGCCGTCCACGGTTATCGTCTGCAAGCCGTAATAGACCATTGAGGTGAGGTTGCGAAGGGATATCATAACGCCTTTTGCGCTGCCCGTCGTGCCGGACGTGAAAACTATCATTTTAAGATCGTCGCGGCGGTTTGACTGTTCAAGATACGTCCTGTTTCCAAAGTCAAGCTCTTTGCCGCCGAATTCGAGAAGCCTGTAAAAAGAACTGTACCACTCTCCGTTGCTGTGATCGTCGAAGTTTATAAACAGCTTTATGTTCGGCATTTTGTCTTTATTGCCCTCAACGAACGGCTTTTTAGCAGCGGAAAAGAACAGCACCGTCGCGTCGCTTTTGTTTACGAGGTGCAGCATCTCATCCTCCGGCAGATCTTTGTCTATCGGCACCATGACGCCCGCGCCTTTTAATACGGTTATGAACGTGGTTATCCATTTATAGCTGTTTTCGGATATGACGGCGAATTTGCAGTTTTTAAAGCCGAGAGACGATAACGCCGTACCGAGCTTATCCGTTTTTTCTTCAAGCTCTTTGTACGTTATCTCCTTGACCGTTCCTTTGCTTTTGTATTTCAGCGCGGTCTTGTCGCCGTCTTCTCTTACGGCGATGTCCATCATTTCCTTGAAATCATAGAATTTTGTCACGCTGTATAAAGGATAGTTTTTATTCATAATAAAACTCCGAATTATTCTCTTGACTTTATCGCTTTTTTATGTTATATTTAATACCGCTAATACGTATTTTGTTACATACTTTTCTATTAAATTATTCTTTCCCCCGGAGTAAACAATATGCAGATATTCAGTCTGATATTATTGTCTTTGAGCCTTGCAATGGACGCTTTTTCGGTTTCACTTTGCAAGGGGCTTAAATTAAAGACAAAGCTGTTTAAAAGCGCGGTGATAATCGGCCTGTTTTTCGGCGGTTTTCAGGCGCTTATGCCGGCTGTCGGCTGGCTTCTCGGCCGCGGGATAATTGAATACATAGATAAATTCGACCACTTTATCGCTTTCGGCATACTCGCGTTCATAGGCGGCAAAATGATATTTGACGCGATAAGAGGCGAGGACGACAAGACGTCCGACAAGCTGAATATCAAAGAGCTTATCGTACTGTCGGTAGCGACGAGCATAGACGCGTTAGCCGTCGGTTTCACTTTCTCGTTCAACAATAGCGTCAACATCGGCCTTTACGCCGCGGTCATAGGCGGTATAACGTTTGCGGTGTGCTTCGGCGGAGTGTTTTTAGGCTCCGTTTTCGGAACCAAATTCGGCAAGCCCGCTTCTGTCATAGGCGGCTGCGTACTTATACTTATAGGAATAAAACTTTTGCTTGAAGGGTTGGGGGTACTATCGTTATGAGACCTTCGCATATCCTCTGGGATTTCAACGGCACGATCTTGGACGACGTCACGCCGTGCATAAAAAGCATAAACGAACTTCTGATCAAATACGGCAAAAAGCCGCTTTCCGGCGTTGCCGAATATCAGAAGGTCTTCGGCTTTCCGATAAAAGATTATTACGCAAGGATAGGTTTTGATTTCAACGAGGTCAGCTTTGAAGTGCTGGCGATCGAATGGGTGGAACTTTATAACAAGTATAACGACCCGATAAAAGCCTGCCCTCACGCGGAAGAAGCGCTGAAATACGTTAAAAGCGCGGGGATACCGCAGCTTATACTCACCGCGTCAAAGACCGAAATGGTTTACGAACAGCTTGATATGATGGGTCTAAGAGGCTATTTTGACGGTGTGATAGGACTTGACAACATACACGCCGCGGGCAAGACTGATATAGCGCTTGAATGGGCAAAGCGCGCGAATCCCGCCTGTCCCGTACTGATAGGCGACACGGAGCATGACGCGCAGACCGCGGACGCGATAGGCGCAGAGTGCCTGCTCGTTTCCTGTGGCCACATGCCGGCGGAAAAGCTGCTCCCGCTGAAGCCCGTTTTCGACGACCCGCTTGCCGCCGTACGTTCCTTATTCACGCCCGAAGGGCAATTCACGCCGTAAGGCAATTCACGCGCCGCGAGGCGCAATTCACGCCGAAGGCAATTCATTTTTAAGATTTTTATGATTAAATAATAAATTCGTATTATGAATGAATTTCCGCTGACGCGGAATGAATTGGCTTTGCCGTGAATTGACGGATAAATCCGTCGTGAATTGAATTGCGCCGTTATGTCTGAGTGGTAATTTATTTTAACCTCTTACAAGCGCAATTCATTGGGGCTGCAGCTTAACGCAGCAGCCCCATTAATTATCCCAGTCTTTCTTATCTTTTATATCCTCGTATAAGGATAAATAAGACCCGTATCTTTCCGCTCTTATGACGCCGTCGGACACGGCTTTTTTTATTGCGCAGCCGTCTTCTTTCGTATGCGTGCATTTTGTATATTTGCACTTGAACAGAAACGGCTCAAATTCCGGGAACAGGTACGGCAGCTCTTCCTTTTTACAGAAATCGAATCTCTCAAAATCAAGCAGGCTGAAGCCGGGCGTGTCCGCCAAAAACGTGTTTTCATCCGTTTCATACAGCGTTACGGCTCTTGTAGTGTTTTTGCCGCGCTCTGTCTTCTTGCTAATCTGTCCCGTTTCACACGTAAGATCAAGTTCCGGGAATAACGCGTTTATAAGCGTTGACTTACCTACGCCGGACGCGCCGCAGAAAGCGCTTACGGCGCCTTTTTTGTTTCTTATATACTGTTTCAGCTCTTCGATCCCGGTGTCATCCGCGCTCGATACCGCAAAACTGTCGTAACCGCATGATGAGTAAAGCTCTGCCATTGCATCGGCTTTTTCTTTATCAAGCTCGGATT
>JAEEGJ010029207.1_pt1 | contig 10898 bp, 12 predicted proteins | sample 8958761 | NCBI WGS metagenome assembly JAEEGJ01 (sample SAMN16246546, study PRJNA631951) | gut metagenome | biome: gut microbiome; feature: rumen; material: RS-attached | host: Bos | place: Iran: Karaj | collected 2018-10
TGTTCATCGCCATCGCCCCGTCCCTCGGATTCCTTGGTACCGTTATCGGTATGATCCAGGCCTTCGACGCCATCCAGGCTGCCGGTGACATCTCCCCGAACGTTGTTGCGGGTGGTATGAAGGTCGCTCTGATCACCACCGTCGGCGGTCTTATCGTCGCGGTTATCCTCCAGCTCTTCTACAACTACATCCTGTCCAAGATCGACAGCCTCACCATCGACATGGAGGACGCTTCCATCCGCTTCGTCGACACGATGGTCAAGTATAACAACAAGTAATCAAGTCATTAACCGATTAATTCCAAATTAAAAATGGAAAATCCGTTATACGCTAAGATATTCAAGTGGATCAGCTGGGCGCTCCTGCTCATCAGCGTCGTCCTCGCCGTCTGGGCATTCACCCGGTTCGGCGGCAGCGGCGAAGGTGCAGCGGTGGAGACGATGCTCTACTGGGCCTACGCGATGCTCATCATCGCCCTGGTCGCAGTGCTGTGCATCGGCCTCTACATCACGGCTACGACGAACCCGAAGAGCCTCGTGCGCATCGGTATCGCCCTCGCCGCGGCAGCCGTCCTCTGCCTGGTCGCCTACCTGCTTGCTTCCGGCAAGCCGGCCCTGGGCTTCACCGGCGCGACCCCGCCTACCGCGGGCGAGCTCAAACTCACCGATACCGTCCTTAACCTCACCTACATCCTCGGTGCGGGCGCCATCGTCGCCATCATCGCCGGTGAGATTATCTCTGGCATCCTCAATAAAAAAGCGTAACTGTCATGGCAAAGAAAACACCGGAGATCAACTCTAGCTCGACGGCGGACATCGCGTTCCTGCTGTTGTGCTACTTCCTGATGACCACCACGATGGGTGATCAGTCAGGTCTGCAGCGCCGTCTCCCTCCTATCCCGGACTCCAAGCAGGCCCAGGACCAGAAGGTGAACCGTCGTAATATCGTCATCGTGCGTATTAATTCTGCAGATAAGCTCTTTGCCGGTAACGAAGCCATGGATATCGCCTACCTGAAGGACAAGATGAAGGAGTTCCTTGCCAACCCGACCAACGACCCGAACCTCCCCGAAAAGGAAGAGAAGGAAATCGAGGGTAAGAAATACATGGTCTCCAAGGGCGTCATCTCCCTGCAGAACGACCGTGGTACCAGCTACCAGGCCTATCTCGCAGTGCAGAATGAGCTCGTGAAGGCTGTGAACGAACTCCGTGACGAATTCTCCATGCGCGAGTATGGAATGAAATTCGCCCGTCTTTCCGAAGATCAGCAAGAAATCGTCAAGAAGGCCGTGCCTCAGAACATCTCCGAGGCCGAGCCGAAGGACACGGGAAAGAAATAATGGAGGAATGAATTATGTCTAAATTCGGAGGTTCAAGAAACAACAAGAGCGTTCCCGGCATTTCCTCGGGTTCCCTCTCCGATATCGTGTTCATGCTCCTGTTCTTCTTCATGGTGACGACCCAGATGCGTGAGACGGAGAACAAGGTCATCGTCAAGCTCCCCGTGGCTTCCGAAGCCGCGAAGCTCGAGCGCAAGGACCTGTCCGCCAACATCAACATCGGCTCGCCTACCCGCCAGTATCAGGCCATGTACGGTACCGATGCCCGTATCCAGCTGAACGATTCCTTCAAGACGATCGACGACATCCGCGACTTCATCGCTTCCGAGCGTGACGCCATGTCCGAGGCCGACCGTTCCCTGATGACCGTCAACCTCCGCGTTGACGAGGACGTCAGAATGGGTATCGTGTCGGATGTCAAGCAGGAGCTGCGCCGCTGCTCCGCGCTGAAGATCATGTACGCTTCGAGAAAACCCGGCGGAGAATAGTCCGCACGAGAATCAATGCAAGAAAGCAGCCTTCCCGGGCTGCTTTTTTGTTATATACGGCGCACCGTAGGCAAATAGGGATTTTTTCCGTATATTTGCATGATTTACACGTATAAGAGTATGAAAAGGACCAAGATCAAGGAACTGCTCGGGATGCAGCCGGGCGCGGAAGTGCTGGCCAAAGGCTGGGTCAGGACGAAGAGAGGCAACAGGCAGGTGAAGTTCATCGCCCTCAACGACGGTTCCACCATCAACAATATCCAGGTCGTGGCGAACGCTGAACTCTTTGACGAGGAGCTCTTCAAGCGCATCACCACCGGCGCCTCCCTCGCCGTGAAAGGCGAGCTTGTCGCTTCCATCGGCAGCGGACAGCATGTGGAGATTCAAGCCAAGGAAATCGAAGTCATCGGCGAATGCGACCCGATGCGCTTCCCGCTCCAGAAGAAGGACACTTCGCTGGAGTACCTCCGCAGCGTCGCGCACATGCGCCTCAGGACGAACACCTTCGGGGCCGTCCTCCGCATCCGCCACGCCATGGCCTTCGCCATCCACAAGTTCTTCAACGACAAGGGCTTTGTCTACCTCCATACCCCGCTCATCACCGAATCCGACGCGGAGGGCGCCGGCGACATGTTCCAGGTCACCACGATGGACCTCAAGAACATCCCGCTGGACAAGAAGGGCAATGTCGATTTCTCCAAGGACTTCTTCGGCAAGAAGACGAGCCTTACCGTGAGCGGACAGCTCGAGGGTGAACTCGGCGCCACCGCCGTGGGTGAGATCTACACTTTCGGCCCCACTTTCCGGGCGGAGAATTCCAACACCCCGCGCCACCTGGCGGAGTTCTGGATGATCGAGCCGGAAATGGCCTTCTACGACATCAACGATGACATGGAGCTCGCCGAGGAGTTCGTGAAATACCTCGTCCAGTACGCCCTGGACCACTGCATGGACGACCTGCAGTTCCTCAACGACAAATATGACGACGGTCTCATCGAGCGTCTCCGCAGCGTGCTGGGCATCGCTTTCCAGCGCGTCACCTATACCGAAGCCGTGGACATCCTCGAAAAGGCCATCGCAGACGGCAAGCAGTTCGAATACCCGGTCCACTGGGGCACCGACTTCCAGAGCGAGCACGAGCGCTATCTCGTGGAGCAGCACTTCGGCAAGCCGGTCATCCTCATCGACTTCCCCAAGGACATCAAGGCCTTCTACATGAAGCAGAACGAAGACGGACGCACCGTCCGCGGCATGGACGTCCTCTTCCCGAAGATCGGCGAGATCATCGGCGGTTCCGAACGAGAGGCGGACCTCACCAAGCTTGAAACCCGCATCGACGAACTGGGCATGTCCCGCAAGAACCTCGAATGGTACATCGACACCCGCCGTTACGGCTCCGTGCCGCACAGCGGCTTCGGCCTGGGCTTCGAGCGCCTGCTGCTGTTCGTTACCGGCATGTCCAACATCCGGGACGTGATCCCCTTCCCGAGAACACCCAAAAACGCCGAGTTTTAAACTATGTTAGTCATTGGTATCGCCGGGGGTTCCGGCTCAGGCAAGACCACGGTTGTCAAGGCCATTGTAAACCAGCTGCAGGGCCGCGTGGTGGTGATTCCGCAAGATTCCTACTACAAGGACTCCAGCCACGTCCCCGTAGAGGAACGCAAGAACATCAACTTTGACCATCCGGACGCCATTGACTGGAAACTCATGTGCCAGCAGATCCGGGAACTCAAAAGCGGCAAGCCCATCGAGCAGCCGGTGTACTCCTACATCACCTGCTCCCGTTCCACGGAAACCGTCACGGTGGAACCGGCCGAAGTCATCATCATCGAAGGCATCCTCATCTTCACCTGCAAGGAACTCCGCGACCAGATGAACATCAAGATTTTCGTGGATGCCGACGACGATGACCGGCTCATGCGCATCATCGTGCGGGACATCGCCGAGCGCGGCCGCACCATCGAAACCGCCATCGAGCACTACTGTGATACCGTGAAACCCATGCACCTGCAGTTCATCGAGCCGTCCAAGCGCTATGCCGACGTCATCGTCCCGCAGGGCGGACACAACAAGGTGGCCATTGACATCATCACCAATACGGTGGAAAAAGCCCTGAACCAAAAGAAGCATAACAAGCGCAAGAAATGAAGCTCTCCCCGGACCGGAAAGCAGGACTGTACATCACCGCGATCATCCATCTCGCGGTGATTGTCGTTTTGCTGGCCGCCCGGGTAGGCTATGAGGTGAAGCAGGAGACCAGTTTCGTGCTGGATTTCACCCGGCAGGAGGAGATGGAGAAAGAGGCCGAGCAGGAGGAGCTCCAGCGCCTGAGCGCGCAGCAGCTGGAGGAGATGATTGCCGCCGCCCGCGCCAACGAGCCGCTCCGGAACGTGGCCGTGGACCGCGCCACCCTGAAAGACGACCGCGGCACCAATGCCGAGGAGCTGTACCGCGAGGCCGAACGCCTGGCCCGGGAGCTCCAGGAAGGCAAGGAGCAGGCCCACCCCGACGACGTGGCCGAAACCCCGGTCCAGAAGCCGGAAGCCCCCAAACAGGAGACCAAAGCCTACAGCGGGCCCTCGGTGCTGGCATGGAGTTTGGACGGAAGGCAGGCGTCGCATCTGCCCATCCCGGCCTACCGCTGCTTCGGCGCCGGAGAGGTAACGGTGGTGATTACGGTGGATAACCAAGGGAAAGTGGTGCATGCCAAGGTGGATGAGAGCCTGTCCACCGACGACAACTGCCTCCGCACCTACGCGACACGGGCCGCCCGCCTGTCCCGCTTCTCCCCTTCCGCCACCGCTCCCGCCCGGCAGCTGGGCACCATCACCTACGCTTTTATCGCACAATGAAGATGAAAAGAATCATAAGCCTGGCCTTGTGCCTTGTCATGGGCCTGAGCGCCCTGGCACAAGGAACCGTCACCACCCGCAGCCATCGCCTGGCCGACTTTACGGATAAAGTCACCAAAATCGTCCTTCCCGGCAACGAAGTGCTGGACGGCGCCCTCCGGGATGAAATCGTAACCCGCTGGAGCGTGTCGCCCTTCGAATTCTGCACCCCGGCCGACTTTGAAGCCCAGAAGACATCGGCCGACTATTACTTCCTCCTGGCGGCCGAAAGCCGCTTCAAGGACGAGGAGAATCCCGGCATCGTCTTCCTGACGCTGGTAAAGGGCGATCCGGAAGCGAAGAACGGCATTTCGGCCATGCCGGAAGTCATTTCCCTCCCGCTGGCCGCCGCCGGCACCAGCTCGGGCCGGGAACTGCTGTACCTGGGCGCCCTGGTGGACGCCGTGCAGCAGTACACCCTGGCGGCCATGGAATCCGAAAAAGTGGCCTACGGCATGGAGAACTGGTTCAATGCCGTGTATCTTCGCAACGGCAAGATGAAGACCATCTGGCTGTCGGAAGACGACCTGTCCGAGAAAGTGGACCAGAAAGACCTGGACAAATACCTGGACGAGGACTGCCACGTGTGCGACGAGGACGAGGCGGACGCGGTCTTTACCCGGGGGCAATACCAGGGACTGGTGAGTTACGTCGTGGCCCCCGCCCACCCCGGGAAGGGCTCCTACTGCTATAAAATGCTCTTCGAGGCCGATTCCCACGCCCTCTGTTACCTCCATCGGCACAAGATCACGTCCCGCAGCGGCGTAGGCTTCATTACCGACGACCTCAAACGCATCGCGAAGGAAAGATGAGAAGCGGCGTCACTCCCTCCGGCATACGCTATGGTGTCAAGCAGAGCGGCCGGGCCGTGGCCTACTGCGCCCTGTCCATCGGCTGCGGCACGCGCGACGAGGCCGCCTACCCGGCCGGCATCGCCCATTTCGTGGAGCACACCCTGTTCCGGGGCACCCGCCGCAAAAGCGCGGCCGTCATCGGCGGCTATCTGGACCGGCTGGGCGGCGAACTGAACGCCTACACCACCAAGGAAGAGATTGTCCTGCACGCCACGGTGCTGAAGGAAGACCTGGGCAAAGCCGCGCGCCTGCTTTTCGAACTGGCCCGCGAAGCCACCTTCCCGGACGACGAGATCGAGACCGAAAGGGGCGTGGTCCTGGACGAGATCATCTCCTACAAGGACAACCCGGCCGAAGACGTCTATGACCGCTTCGAGAGCCTCCTTTTCGAAGGGCATCCGCTGGAAACGCCCATCCTGGGCACCCGGGCCTCGGTCAAAAAGATCACCCCCGCGATGCTCCGGCGTTTCGTGGCCGAAAAGTTCGTTCCCCAGGCCATGGTCTTCACCGTCGTGGCCGATATGGAAGAGGCCCGGCTGGAAAAGACCGTCCGGAAAATCATTGCCGATTGTGCCCCGGCCGGCCAGCCGGAAGCCGCAGCCCGTCCCGTGCAACCTGCCGGACCGGCTTGGAGCGGCAAGGTCTTCACAAAGGTCGTTGACAAGCGCAACCACGAGGTGAATGCCGTCATCGGGGGCACGGCGCCCTCGCTGTACCAGATGCCCGACCGGCTCGTGGCCGCCATGCTGGTGAACCTGCTGGGCGGACCGGCGTCCAATTCCCTGCTCAACAAGGAGCTGCGCGAAAAACGCGGCTGGGTGTACGGAATCGAGTGCTCCTATACGCAGTATGCCGACACGGGCATCGTGGCCATCAGCTTCGGCTGTGACAAAAGCAACCTGGCGCCCTGCCAGGCCGCGATCGGCCGCATCCTCGCCGGACTGCGGGACAAACCCCTGTCGGCGGCGCGGCTGCGCAGCTTCCGCCGCCAGCTCCTGGGCCAGCTGGCCATCTCCGGCGACGCCGGCGAGGCCCAGTGCCTGTCCATGGGCAAGAGCCTCCTGTCCTGGAGCCGGATCATGCCGCCGGAAGAAGTCCGTGCCCAGTTGGAGGCCATTACGCCCGAGGACCTGCAGGCCATGGCCCGGCGGCTCTTCGCCCCGGACCGGCTCTCCTCCCTTATCTACTTGTAAACAGCGCTCCCGATACGCATAAACGGGCCAAAATGCGTAATGCCAGCCACCGGAGTGGCTGGCATTACACGATAACGGGCTACAACGCGTGACGCGGGCGCCCTGGAGGCATCAGAACGGGAGGTCGTCGGCCGGATTGTCGGCCGGCATGTCTTCCAGGGACGGGGCAGGGGCCTGCGGGTAAGCGGGAGCGGCGGGCTGCGGCGCATAGGCTGCGGCCGGAGCCTGAGGGGCAGTCTGGGCTTCCCCGGCGGGGGCGATGCGCCAGATTTGCAGGTCGTTGTACCAGCGGCCGTTGTATTCACGGCTCTTGAGGTTGAAGGAAACCTTTACGCGGCTGCCTTCCGGGTACTTGGCCAGTTCCTGCACTTTATCCTGTCCCCAGGCCGTAAAGCAGGCCTGGGAGGTGAAATTGCCGTCCGGAAACTCCAGGATGAATTCCTGCTTGGCCCACGCGCCGCGGGCGGACATGCCGCTTTGCATGTCCATCTTCCTGCGCAGGGTGCCTTCCAGTTCCAGTGCCATGGATTAGTTCTCCTTCGCTACGAACGGATGAACTTCCAGCAGGTCCACATCGAAGATGAGGGTGGCGTTGGGGTCGATGCCGCGGTTGCCGCGCTCGCCATAGGCCAGGTTGGCGGGGATCACGAGGGTGATCTTGCCACCTTCGCCGATGAGCTTCATACCCTCGGTCCAGCCACGGATTACGCGGTTGAGCGGGAAGCTGATGCCTTCGCCCTTGTCGAACTCGGTGCCGTCGATCTTGGTGCCGCGATAGTTCACCTTCACGGTGTCACGGTCGGAAGTGGCGTGCAGGGCGGAGCCGGAATCCTGAATGAGGTACACGATACCGGAAGCGGTGGAGTCGGCGCTGTTCTTCACGAAGAAGTCACGACGGAATGCATCACCTTTCTCTTTGTTCAGGGCACCTTCATAGGCCATACGCTTCTGGAGGAAGCCGTTGATCACCATGTTCATGGTGGAAGGATCGATCTTGAACTGCTTTACGAAAGCGGAGTCCATGGGCTGGCCTTCCTTGGCGTTGAGGGCGTCGTTCATACCCTTGCGCACCTGGGCCATATTGAGCTCGCCGAAACCGCTCTGGGTAATGGCAAGGCCGAAGTTCACACCCAGCAGGTAGGAAGTGGTATCCACCTCACCCTTGGAGGGAAGCAGTGCACGGACATCTTTGGAGCCCTCCACCTTGGGAGTGCCGCAGGCCACCATCAGCACGGCGGCCGATGCGATGGCAAAGAGTTTGGTAAGTTTCATATTATTATACATTTAAATGTTTGTTTTCTGTGCTTTTGAGCCAGTTTTCACGCTCAGTCTGCAAAGATAGTGATTATTTCCCGGAAAAGGAATTTTTTATTTTCTTTTGGAAAAGTTCGGGATTATTGCTAAATTACAACCCGAAACACAGTCTGAGCCATGTCCGTAGATTCCGTCACCCTCCACGCCAAGCTGAAGACCTTCTTCGGCTTCGACTCCTTCAAAGGAGACCAGGAGCAGATTATCCGGCATCTGACAGACGGGAACAACGCCTTCGTACTCATGCCCACCGGCGGGGGCAAATCGCTGTGTTACCAGCTCCCCGCCCTGGTGATGGAAGGCACGGCCATCGTCATCTCCCCGCTCATCGCCCTCATGAAGAACCAGGTGGACGCCATCCGCGGCTTCGAGGCCGGGGACGCAGGCATCGCCCACTTCCTCAACTCCTCCCTGAGCCGGATCCAGATCACCCAGGTGCAGGAAGACCTCCTGAGCGGGGTCACCAAACTGCTGTACGTGGCGCCCGAATCGCTCACCAAAGACGAGAACATCGCGCTCCTGAAGGAAATCAGAATCTCCTTCTACGCCGTGGACGAAGCCCACTGCATCTCCGAATGGGGCCACGACTTCCGGCCGGAATACCGGAAAATCCGCGCCATCATCGACCAGATCCAGCCGGCGCCGGTGATTGCCCTCACGGCCACCGCCACGCCCAAGGTCCAGAGCGACATCCTCAAGAACCTGCACATCCAGGACGCCCGCGTCTTCAAGTCGTCCTTCAACCGGCCCAACCTCTACTACGAAGTGCGGGACAAGGTGGAAACGGAGAAGGATATCATCCGCTTCATCCGCCAGAACCCCGGCAAGAGCGGCATCATCTACTGTCTCAGCCGCAAGAAGGTGGAGGAACTGGCCCAGCTGCTGGCCGTAAACGGCATCCGCGCCCTCCCCTACCATGCAGGGCTGGACGCCAAGACCCGGGCCGAGAACCAGGACAAGTTCCTGATGGAGGAGATCGACGTCATCGTGGCCACCATCGCCTTCGGCATGGGCATCGACAAGCCGGACGTGCGCTTCGTGATCCATTACGACATTCCCAAGAGCATCGAAGGCTATTACCAGGAAACCGGACGGGCCGGACGGGACGGCCGGGAAGGCATCTGCATCACCTACTACAGCTACAAGGACATCCAGAAGCTGGAAAAGTTCATGCAGGGGAAACCCGTGGCCGAACAGGAAATCGGCAAACAGCTCCTGAGCGAGACCGTGGCCTATGCCGAATCCAGCCAGTGCCGGCGCAAGCTGCTGCTCAATTACTTCGGGGAAGATTATCCCCAGGACAACTGCGGAGCCTGCGACAACTGCCTGCATCCCAAGACCCGCTTCAACGGGCAGGAGCACCTGTGCCTGGTCATTGAACTGATAGACTCCCTCCCGGAGCATTTCAAGCTGGACCACCTGGCCAATATCCTCTCCGGCGTTTCCAACGCCATGATCAAGTCCTACCAGCACGACAAACTCCGCTTGTTCGGCGCCGGCAAGGAGCACCTGCCCCGCTTCTGGGCCACCGTCATCCACCAGGGGCTCATCCTGCACTACCTGGACAAGGACATTGACAATTACGGACTCATCTCGGTCACGGACGCCGGCCTGGAATTCTACCTGCACCCGCACGAGGTCCTGCTGGTGGAAGACCGCACTTTCTCCGACGGGGAAGACGAGGAGGAGGAAGACAGCGCCGCCGTACGCGGCGGGGGCGGCGGCGACCCGGTCCTGCTGTCCATGCTCAAGGACCTGCGCAAAGCGGAAGCCCGCCGGCGCGGCCTTCAGCCCTGGGTGCTCTTCTCGGACCCGTCCCTGGAAGACATGACCATCGTGTATCCCCTCACCCTCAAGGAACTGTCGGAAAAGTGCCAGGGCGTGGGAGAAGGGAAAGCCCATAAATTCGGCCCGCCCTTCATCGAGCTCATCGGCAAATATGTAGAGGAGAACGAGATTGAACGGCCGGACGATTTCGTCCTGCGATCGGCCCCCTCCAAGACCGGGAACAAGGTCTATATCATCCAGTCCATCGACCGCAAGCTCCCGCTGGAGGACATTGCCTCGGCCAAGGGGCTGGACATGGACGAACTCCTCTCGGAGATCGAGGCCATCGTGTCGGCCGGCACCCGGGTGAACCTCAATTACTACATCGAGGAGGAGCTGGATCCGGAGGTGGTGGAGGAACTCTACGACTGGTTCCGCAACGAGGCCGGCTCGGATTCCCTGGAAGAGGCCCTGAAAGCCCTGGAATCGGACTACGAAGAAAGGGAAATCCGCCTGGTGCGCATCAAATTCCTCTGCGAAATCGCGAACTGAAGAATTCTTCGTATCTTTGCATCTTAAAAGATAGCTAAAGATATGTTTTCATTTGGATACAGAGATAGAAAATGGCAGATAATCAAAGATATCTGCTTTATTTTGGTGGGCCTTGTCCTCATCTGGAAAGGCCGGTTTTTCGGGGTGCTGCTGGGCGCCGCCATCCTCTCCTGGTATGGCTACAGCCTGTACCTCCAGATCAAGCTGGCCAAGGCCGAGAAGGCGCAGCAGCAGGACGTATCGGCCCCGCAGCCCCAGGGCCCGGCCGATGACGGAAAAATCAAGATTACGAACCTCTCCGACGCCAAAGAAGTCAATTTCGAGAAAGAATGATTCCCAAGGAGACCGTAGACCTCATCCTGGACACCGCCCGCATCGAAGAAGTGGTGGGCGATTTCGTGACGCTCAAGCGCCGCGGGTCCAGTTTCGTGGCCTGCTGTCCCTTCCACAATGAAAAGACCCCCTCTTTCCACGTAACCCCTTCCAAGGGCATTTACAAG
>JAEEGJ010029208.1_pt1 | contig 10898 bp, 10 predicted proteins | sample 8958761 | NCBI WGS metagenome assembly JAEEGJ01 (sample SAMN16246546, study PRJNA631951) | gut metagenome | biome: gut microbiome; feature: rumen; material: RS-attached | host: Bos | place: Iran: Karaj | collected 2018-10
TAAATTATATATTTTAAAAGGTATAGAAGCAGGTTTCTATGGACGAGACACTCATGGAGTGCAACAACTTGTCCATACGATTGAGACTTGCCGCGTTCTCTTACAACAAGTCGGCTTAGGTCGCCGTTCCATCTTGATGGCCATGCTTTATCCACTTGCCGAGCATAAGGTCATCAGTCAAGAGGAAATGAATCGCAACTTCGGTCCTGAAGTTGTAAAACTGGTCTCCAACATGGCTAAAGTACAGCATCTTTATGCCGACCATGACAGCCTCGAGGATGAAAACTTCAGCAAGCTAATGCTTTCGTTTGCCGAAGATATACGAGTCATCATCTGCATGATTTGCGATCGATACACCCTGATGAAGGCGCTCAACCATACCCAAGACATTGATTATCGCCATAAGGTGACACAAGAATGTCGACTGCTCTATACGCCCATAGCTCACCGTCTCGGACTATATGTCATCAAAGGCGAACTCGAAGACATGGCCGTGAAGTACGACTACCGTGATGTTTACGATGACATAGCGCATCAGTTGCAGCTCACAAAGCGTTCGCGAGAGGAATATATTCAGCAATTTATCTCTCCTCTTGAAGCCAAACTGAAAGAAGTCCTTCCAGTCCCGTTCCATATCAAAGGCCGAACGAAGAGCATCTCCTCCATTTGGTCAAAGATGAAACGTCAACAGAACAGCATTGACAAAATCTACGACCTCTTTGCCATTCGTATCATCATTGATGCCGAAGGTCCCAATGAGAAGGCTTTGTGTTGGCAAGCCTACAGTATCGTGACCGACATGTATCAACCCAACCCTAAGCGATTAAGGGACTGGTTGTCGATACCCAAGTCGAACGGATACGAATCATTGCATATTACGGTTTATGGGCCAAGTGACCGTTGGGTAGAAGTGCAGATTCGAACAAAAAGGATGGACGAGATTGCCGAACGCGGTTTAGCTGCTCACTGGAAATACAAGGGCGTCAAGAGCGAAGGCAATTCGGCAGATAAACTTATTGCCTCGATACGTGAAGTGCTCGAAAGCGGCGCGCCGAAAGATGAATTGATGAAAGACTTCTTTATGGGTCTTTACGATGAAGAGGTTTTCGTCTTCACTCCCAAGGGAGAAGTTCATAAGTTCCCAAAAGGTGCAACAGTGCTCGATTTTGCGTTCAGCATCCATTCAAAACTGGGTATGCAGTGTGTCGGTGCGCGTGTAAGTGGCAGAAACGTCAAGATAAACCATCAGCTCAGCAGTGGTGAGACTGTGGAGATTCTCACCTCTTCCCAACAAACACCGAAACTCGACTGGCTGAACATCGTTAAGACCTCGAAAGCTCGCAGCCGCATCAAAGCAGGCATCAAGGAAATTGAGAATCGTGAGGCGCAGACCGGCAAGGAGATGCTTCAACGTCGATTCAAGAATAGAAAGATTGAAATCGACGAAGCCGAAATGTCGCGTGTAATCATACGACTTGGATATAAGACGCAAACTGCCTTTTATCACGATCTTTCCACAGGTGATATCTCCGTCGACGATGTTTTGAAAGAATACGAGTCAAGCCAATCACCTCAAATTCAAGGCGAGCCAGCGACTCATTCCGCAGCCGACTTTACGGCAACACCAGAGATTGTCGCTGAAAATGAAAAGAAACAAGCAGGCAACGACGTTCTTGTCATAGACCGCGACCTGAAGGGAATAGATTACAAGTTAGCAAAGTGCTGTCATCCCATTTATGGTGACGAAATCGTTGGTTTTGTATCTATTGCTAGAGGCATCACTATTCATCGAGCCGACTGCTCCAACATCAAGAGTTTGGAAAAACAGTATCCCTATCGTATTCAACGAGCTCGTTGGAGTGGCAAGAGTGCAGGTCAATATTTCATCACACTTCGTGTCGTTGGAAATGATGATATAGGCATTGTGACCAATATATCATCGGTCATCAACAAAGAACCCAACACTCTACTTCGTTCGATCTCTATTGATACCGAAGGTGGCCTTTTCCAAGGTCATCTTACAGTAAGTGTCTCCGACCTGTCTTCGCTCAATATCCTTATACGCAAAATACAGTCGGTAAAAGGTGTTAAAAACGTGTCACGAACCAACTAACATTCCGCAATGATTAGCAACGAAACAATTAATTTAATATAAGTATGAAATCTAACCTCTACTATCTCCTGATCGCACTCGTTCTTGTATCCTGTTCAGGGTCGAATGGACCATCTGTTAAGCAACGTCGAGCCGAACAACTCGAAAAATTCCGCACTCAGCTTCAGACAGAACGACGAACACTGAAGGCTACCGATTCACTAATGATGGCTCTCGTGCCCCAAATTAACACCGCCAAAAGTAAAGGCTTCGTGTATGAGAAGTCACAATATGACGACCTTGGCAGGTTTCGTCCAGAAGGTTTGGATCCAAGTAAAAATCTGTTCAAGAGCTATTTGCGTTGTGCTGTAGACGATTATGGTCGCACACAACTCATTGCTACATATTGCGGTTCGAAAAGTTTTGTCGTACATCAGATTCGAATCAAAGCAAGCGACGGCACAGAAGTTACCACAAAGGCTATTGAGCCAAACGATGGAACCAACTACAGCTACGACATCAGAGGCACACATTATCAAGCTGTCACTTTCACCTATGCCGGAAAAGTCACCGAAGGAATGTCGAATGACAGCACCTTTTTGGCCAATGCCGATACCGACAACGGAGCTTTAGGATTCATTGCTCAACATGCAGATGACAGAAATCTGAAAGCCAACTATATATCTATTGACGGCAAGGAACTATTAGTTAACATCGGTCCAAAGACTCGTGAATCGATGGCTGCCACCTACGAGCTCGGTATTCTCCTACGCGAAAACACACGTCTGCAGCAGGAAAACAAGACTGCCGGTTTGAAAATCCAATATCTTGAGCAGATGATTTTGCGCAAAGAGATTGAGGAAGAAGAAGGCAATTGACGATATTTAAATACATTATTAACCTCTTAAAACTAAACACGATGGAAAAATTAATGTTAAACTACTCTGTAATTAGTGCATTCATCCAAGCTCTATTTTGGAAGATTGTAATTGCTATTGTCGTTTATATCATCGGCAAATGGGCTATCAACAAGGTCTGCAATATCAGTACCAAGATGATGGACAAGAAGGGTGTAGAAGACTCATTGCAAGGTTTCCTCGAAAGCATCATCAAAGTTGGTCTCTGGCTCTGCTTGATTATTGCCATTATCAATATCCTAGGTGTCGATACAGCAGCATTCGTCGGACTCTTTGCCGGTGCCGGTGTTGCCATCGGTATGGCTATGTCTGGCACACTTGGCAACTTCGCTGGTGGTGTGATGATTCTTCTCTTCAAACCTTATAAGGTCGGTGATTTCATTGCTGCCCAAGGTTACGAAGGCATTGTCAAGGATATTCAAATTTTCAACACTATCTTAGTCACCACTGACAACAAGACCATCATTATCCCGAATGGCGGACTTTCGACCGGTTCAATGATCAACTACTCCAAACAACCTTATCGCCGTGTGGATGTTAATTTTGACTTCTGCTATGGCACCGACTATGAGAAAGTTCGCGAAGCCATTGAAAAGATTCAGAATGCGTGCCCACTCATTCTCAAAGAACCTATCGAAGGCGAACCCGTTGCTGGTCCCTGGCAAGGACTTGCCAACATGGGAGAAAGCGGTTGCACTATCGCAACACGATCCTGGTGCAAGAGCGCTGACTACTGGGCTGTAATGGGATATATGAAATACGAGGTATATCAGCAGCTCCGCAACTCCGGATTCATGTTCCCATTCAATAAACTCGATGTAACCCTCATTAAGGAATAATGCATGAATCTAATTGAGTTTCTAAATGCCAGTCCTGTGAATTATCTTGCCGTGGCTACGCTCGAAGAGCAGCTGCAGGCGGCTGGCTTCCACAAGTTCGATCCCGCAATGCCAATGCCTGACGTTAAGCCTGGAGATAAGCTTTACGTCACCAAGAATGATTCCTCGTTATATGCCTTTCGTCTGGGCTCAAAACCTCTGGGAGAAAGTGGCATACGATTGATTTGTGCCCATTGTGATTCGCCGACTTTCCGCATAAAACCCAATCCTGAAATCCTGATGGAAAAGGGTTTTGTGAAACTAAATACCGAAATCTATGGTGGAGCAATCATGAGCACATGGTTTGACCGCCCGCTTTCACTGGCTGGACGTGTGATGCTTCGCACAAGCGATCCTTTGCACCCACAAACACGCCTACTTCATATCAAGGAGCCGATTCTCATAATTCCTAACTTGGCTATCCACTTCAACCGCCAGGTCAATGATGGTGTCAAGTTGTCGAAACAAAAAGATATGCTCCCAATTTTAGGCGTAATCGACGATCAGTTATCAGCCAACGGTTTATTGCTCAATCTAATTGCATATCACCTTGATGTCACAGCCGACGACATTCTCGATTTCGACCTATATCTTTATGACACAACTCCAGCATGTGAAGTTGGGCTGCAAAAAGAGTTCATTTCGGCAGGACGTCTTGACGACTTGTCGATGGTACATGCCGGGCTGCAAGCTTTGTTAGGTACTGTAGTTGAAGGAACAAAAACCAAGGAGGTTCAGCAACAGACAATGGTGTTGGCCATCTTCGACAATGAAGAAACGGGAAGCGGCACTAAGCAAGGTGCAGGCTCACCTTTCCTGTCACAATTACTCCAACGTCTCGTAAATGCACAAAACAAGATGCTCGGCCTCGTTAGCGATCAATACGACGATTTTTACCGGATGATTGAGAATAGCTTCATGGTGAGTGCCGATAACGCACATGCCTGGCATCCTAACTATGGTGAAAAGATGGACCCGACGAATCATCCAGTTCTCGGTGGCGGACCCATCATCAAGGTAAATGCTGCACAGAAATATGCGACCGATGCCGATGGTGCTGCAGTATTCGGGGAGATTTGCCGCCGAGCAGGTGTACCCTATCAGCGTTTTGTCAATCACAGCGACATTGCCGGAGGAAGTACGCTAGGCAATATTCTCACCAGTTCTCTGCCATTCCGCGGTGTTGACATGGGCAATGGCGTATGGGGTATGCATTCTATCCGTGAGACAGGCAGCGTCAAGGACCAAGAGTATGTCATTAAGGCCTTTTCCGAATTCCTTTGGGGGTAACCTTTTGACTCTCCTCCCTTCAAACAACTTCCTATCAACAACAAAGGCATGGTTCAATAAAGAACCATGCCTTTAAGATTGTTTAGACAAATCGCAGGAAAAAACGTACCAACGAAGCGCCAATAGCGCCCAATCCGCACCAAATCCAATAGGTGTTTGGGTTACCGAACCAATGGTCTTGGGCAAAGCCAACCAATGCACCAATGACCAACACATAGAAAAGGATGCGCAGGACTTTCTGCATAATTTCAATTGGATCCATTTTGTGTAGATATTAGCTGCAGTGAAAACAGCGGGTTATTTAATCTTAAGTCGTTTACCCAATTGTAGTTTGGTATTAGCTCGAATGCCATTCAGCTTGCACAAACGATTAACTGTTGTTCCATATCGTCGAGCAATACCACCCAAAGTATCTCCCTTACGGACAACATGAATGGAGGGCGAAGACCTTCTCGAACCACTCTTTCGACTCGATGAACCTCTTGAACTAGCCAACGAACTTTTTTTGCCCTTGTTAGACTGCTCCCATTGAGCACGTTTTCGATCAAGTTTGTAGACTTGTGAACGAGGTTGGAACGTGACAAAGTCAATCAGGTCAGCAGGGTCAAGCGCAATACCCATATAACGCATCTCGAAATGCAAATGTGGGCCCGTACTACGACCAGTGCTTCCGCCAAGACCAATAGCCTGCCCAGCTTTAACATATTCATCCTGTTTGACGATATGCTTTGACAGATGACCATAGATGGTCTCAAGTCCGTTGTCATGACGAATGACATAGAAGTTTCCATATCCACGGCGGTCGCTACGGCAAATCCTGACTCTGCCATCGAAGGCAGCACGCACCGTATCGCCAATATAAAGCTTAATATCTTCGCCTTTATGCATACGTTCCTTGCGCCATCCAAAAGGCGAAGTAACCATCCCCTTGATAGGAGGATACCATCCAGAAAGATCAATATCAACATTGTTAGGAATATTGGCAGGTATCTTGCCATTCATAGGGTCGAATTTATCATTCCAATCGCTGTAAAGATCCAATTCGGGACGCAGTTCGAAGGGTTTTTCACCTTCCAAAGTATTGACGGAATCAGACATAGTATAAAAAAAACGTGCAACATCCTGTTGCTCCTGTAAAGTGCGATGAATGTCGCGATGCACCTGAGGTACCACATCTCCTTTTGCCCAAATACAGTCCGTCAAAATAAATGTCGCAACAAGCGACAAAAATATTTTAGTAAATTTCATGATGCAAAAATACGCAATCTTTTTGGAATATCCAAGAAGATTGCGTACATTTTAACTTAATTTGTCATTTAACGAGCTGATTCAATGGCTTTGACCAGTGCTTTTGACAATTGGTCAGGGCAAGATGTTGTTTTATTTCCACATCGAATACCTTTGATCTTGTCAATCACATCCTGCGCCTTTTGCCCTTTTACAAGCGACGAAATGCCCTGAAGATTACCGTGGCATCCACCCATGAATTGCACATCTTGTATGACGTCGTCATCACTCAATTCGACATGTATGAACCTCGAACATGTTCCTTCGGTCTGATACCATATGTCTTTCATAATCACTCTTGTTTAGTAAAGAAATACTTGATACGGCTGAACATTGACTTTCGGTTCTCTTCGGTAGGAATACAGTTCGTACCTTTGGAAAGTTTCTCAACAGCCTTCTTTTCATCAGACGAGAGTTTCTCAGGTACAAATACAAGAATATTCACTATCAAATCGCCTATAATGCCGGTATCCTTCGATGGCAAACCTTTTCCCTTCAAACGTAAAATCTTACCAGGCTGGGTGCCTGCCGGGACATTGATCCTCACTCGGCCATTAAGCGTAGGTATCTCTACGGGCCCACCTAAAGCAGCTGTCGGGAAGGATATGAGGCAGTTATAGACCAAGTCCTGATGGTCACGCAATAGTTCTGGATGAGGAATTTCCTCGATGTTTACTACCAGATCGCCAGGTGTACCTTTGCCTCCTGGTGCAGCATTGCCTTTCCCCTTAGCCATAAACTTCTGTCCCTCCATCACGCCCTTTGGTAAATGTATCGGAATGATATCCTCAACCTGACGGACAGTACCCGTAGCATCGGCAACTGAATGCTTTATCTTAACTTTCTTATCTACACCATTCATCACATCGTCGAGCGAAACGCGTAAAGTGATGTTGATGTCTTGACCTTTAACGGCCTGTTGGAATGGATTGAAGCCTTCCGAACCATTGCCGAAGCCAAAACCCTCGAAGCCGCTGAACGGATTGCCTGATGTAGTGTAAGTATAGGTTGTTCCACCACGAGAACGTCCTTTTGCACCAGCACCTCCGAAAAAGGCATTGAAAATATCGAATGGATCAAAATCCATTCCATTGAAATCAAAGCCTCCTGTGCTGCCACCTCCTCCGAAACCGCCATTCATACCGGCATGTCCAAACTGATCATAGCGAGCGCGTTTTTGTTCATCGCTGAGAACCGCATAAGCCTCGTTGACCTCTTTGAAGTTTTGTTCAGCGGTTTTCTGCTCTGCCTCGCTGGCTTGTTGCCATTTATCCGGGTGCCATTTTATGGCCAACTTTCGATAGGCTTTCTTTATTTCATCGGCCGTCGCTCCCTTTTGGAGACCTAAGACCTCATAATAATCTCTCTTTGCCATATAATTACATTTTCTCCTTTATTAAATTATTGACCTACGACTACTTTCGCATACCGAACCACCTTGTCATAAAGCTTGTAGCCCTTTGTAGGGCAATCGACAATTTTTCCTTTAAGTGATGGATCGGGTGCAGGAAACATAGTGATAGCTTCGTGGATCTTGTCGTCGAAGACATCTCCAGGATTTGCAGGAATAACGGTGACCTGCTGTTGTTTAAGATAGCCTTGAAACTTCTGAATAATCAATGTGACTCCTTCTTTCACACTATCAATATCCTCTGCTTTGTCGATATGTTGCATTGCACGCTCCAAGTCATCAATTACAGGTAAAAGTGCCTCAATTGCTTTCTGGCTACCATATTTGATCAAATCAGCCTTTTCCTGAATAGTACGCTTGCGGAAATTGTCAAACTCTGCTGCACGATATAAAGCATCTTTCTGAAGTTGTTCAACCTTTGCCTCTAGTTCGGCAATTCGCTCTCCTGGCGTTTGCTCGTGTTGTTCTTCCTCTTCAACTTGCTTCGATTCCTGTGCATCGATGTCATTGTTGGGTTCAACTACAGTGGTATCGTCAACTTTTACCTCTTCATCGTTGAACGGTTGCTTATTTTCTTCCATAATATATATAAATTTTTGTTAATATTCGATATCGAAAGAACAGCAAATATCATGCCATGACAATTTTTCAGTTTTTTTTCTTAAAATAAGATTTTTTTTGTGAGTAGATTTCTATATTTCGAAAATAATATATATATTTGCAGCGCAATTTTGTCACACTTTCGTTTACACATTATATATTATATATGATAATCTTTCCTGAAGCCAAAATCAACATCGGCCTCAATGTTACACGTCGTCGCGAGGATGGATACCATATCCTTCAGACTCTTTTCTATCCTATCAATTGGTGCGATGCTCTCGAAATCCTTCCCATGTCGGATGCAAAGAGTGTCAATTGTATTTGTACAAATGACAACAAAGTACATTGGTATCAGACTGGAATTATTGTCGATTGCGACCCGGAACTGAATCTATGCGTGAAAGCATATCGATTGTTACAAGAACGATTCCCCGAATTGCCTGCAGTCGAAATGCATCTGGAAAAACAGATTCCCTTTGGGGCAGGACTGGGTGGAGGATCGTCTGATGGCGCACATGCTTTGCTGATGTTGCGAGAAATGTTCAGACTAAATGTTTCAGATGACGAAATTGAGACCATGGCAGCACGCATGGGCGCCGACTGTGCTTTCTTTTGCCGATGTGGCAACCAATTGAATACGGCCAACAATCATCGAAAGATGCAAGCTCAATATTGCGAAGGCATAGGCAACGAGCTTGTTCCCCATGCTTTATCTCTTCGAGGCAAATATATCGTTGTAGTAAAACCTCCCTTTGGAGTAAGCACACGCGAGGCTTATAGCGGTGTTCATCCCTTAATTCCCGAGGTTCCCCTCAATGAAATGCTTTCTCGCCCACTTAACGAATGGAAAGATTGCATACACAATGATTTCGAAAATTCCGTTTTCCCACTCTATCCGCAACTTGACACAATCAAGAAGAACCTCTATCATCATGGAGCCATCTATGCAAGTATGTCGGGTTCAGGATCAGCTCTCTTTGCCATCTTTGACCAAGAGCAACCCGATTGTGCAACATGGTTTGACGAAAAATATATTGTACGTGGCCACTGGGCTTTAGTGTAAACGATTGCCTAAAAAACAAAAGGAGGAATTGAATTTAATGCAATTTTTGTTATTATTGCACATTTTTTCAATAAAAAATTTGGATTTAATTGTAAAATCAATTATCTTTGCACCCGTACAACACTTTAACAAAAGAAACATTTCCTATATTAATCAACATGGGCGAAAAAGGAAAAGTAACTATTTACGACCTGGCTCAAAGACTCCATACTACGGCTTCAACGGTTTCGCGAGCCTTGCAAAATAACCCACGCATTAGCATCAAAACGCGCGAAGCGGTGCAAAAACTTGCGAAGGAATTAAACTACATTCCAGACCCTGTGGCACACCATTTGCGCACAGGCAAAGGTAATGTACTTGGTATTATAGTGCCACGTATTGACCGCAACTTTTTTGCAACCATCATATCATCATTTCAGGATCAGGCACAAAAGCATGGATTTCAAGTAATCATTGCCGCCAGCGGCGAGAGCGAAGAACAGGAATCCAATGCTATCAAAGCTATGATTGCCAAGAAAGTCGATGGCGTAGCAGTTTCCCTCTCTACTGAGACTCAGAATCCTGTCTATCCCGAAATGCTCTCACAGCACAATATCCCCCTTGTATATTTCGACCGTTTGCCAGACAAGGTCTCTGATTGTGACTCCGTATGCAACGACAATTTCCAAATAGGTTATGATGCTGTTGTCCAGTTGCACAAACTTGGGTGTCGTAAAATCTGTCATTTCGCCGGTCCATTCGTTCAGCCCTCCTACTCCGACCGTTATAAAGGTTATCGAAAGGCTCTAGAAGACTTTGGGCTTCCATTCCGCGACGAATGGCTGTTCCAGAGTTCCATCACCATTGAGGCCGGTACCGAAGCAGCACAACGTATCCTACAAATGGAAGATCGTCCCGATGGAATTTTCTCAGCCGGCGATTTCCCTGCAATTACCGCCATCGATATCTTCCGTCGTAAAGGCATCAAGGTGCCTGACGAAATAGCCATCATTGGTGTAGCCAACGAACCTTTCGACAATTACCTCTCCACACCTTTGGCCTCGTTTGACCTGCACCAACAACGCATTGGAGAAATGGCTGCCAAGCTGCTTCTGTCCCACCTCGGCGAGATACCTGAGATGAACCATCCATCTCATCTCATCGTCAACCACAATTTGATATTACGTGATTCTGCTATTTAACAATTGTCAATCGACAAATAAATACTAAATAATTTTGTAAAATTCCACTAACCATTAAATTTTCATCAACATGACAAGTTTGAAAGACTTTTCTCTTGAAGGCAAAAATGCCTGGATCACCGGTGCGTCTTACGGTATCGGTTTCAACATTGCCAAGGCTTTCGTTGCCGCTGGCG
>JAEEGJ010029209.1_pt1 | contig 10898 bp, 7 predicted proteins | sample 8958761 | NCBI WGS metagenome assembly JAEEGJ01 (sample SAMN16246546, study PRJNA631951) | gut metagenome | biome: gut microbiome; feature: rumen; material: RS-attached | host: Bos | place: Iran: Karaj | collected 2018-10
CTTCTGTACGCCGAGGCACGAGAACAGGAGGATGAACGAGATACCCGTAACGAGGTCAGGCATAACGTTCGGAACGTATGTCATCGTCATGGCAAAGCCCTGAAGCTTCTTGTTTAAGTAAGCGAGGCCCAGTGAGCTCAATACACCGAAAGCCGTTGAAGCAACTGCTGCGATGGACGCAACCTTGAGGGTCTCGATGAGGGACTCCAGGATGCCGCTTCCGTCAGAGCCCTTGAACAGGCTCTTGTAGTTATCAAGCGTGAAGCCGCCCCAGATGAAGGACTTCGGCAGGCTGTTGAATGAGTAGATGATCAGCACCGCGATCGGCAGATAGATGAAGATCAGAATAAGACCGAGATAGATATCGGGGATAAGCTTTTTTGCAAATCTCATAATGCCATACCTCCGCCTGCTTCTTTATCCTGTCCTCTTAAGATTCCCATGGTTATGAGAACGAATATGAGGAGCAGGAGCGACAATACGTTGCCCGCCTGGTTATATGTGGTCGATTCGTTCAGGATGAAGTTCTGAACGGTGTTTCCGATAGTTGTTTTCGAACCCTCATTGAGGATATCGGGGATCATGTAGAAAGTAAGTGACGGCATGAATACCATCTGGATTCCCGAGATGACGCCCGGCAGTGACAGAGGGAAAATGACCCTCGTGAACGTCTGGAGCTTGGTTGCACCGAGATCGTACGCAGCCTCCGACAAGCTGCCGTCGAGCTTAACAAGGACTGAATACAGCGGCAGGATCATGAACGGCAGGAAGTCGTTCGTCATTACGAGCTTTGTGATGATGTCTGCGAGCATCTCGTTCTTGAGGAACAGGATGGGGCTATCTATCGCACCCCACTGCTGGAGGATCGTGTTGAGCACGCCTGTCTCGCTGAAGAATGCACGCCAAGCGTAAGTTCTGAGCATCGTGTTCATCCACATCGGGAGAACGAAGAGCATCAGGAGTCTTGAGCCGCTCTGGCGCTTTGCCTTTGACCTCTTTGCGAGGATATAGCTTACGGGATAACCGAGAAGCAGGCATCCGATCGTTGTCCACAGGGCATAGTCCAAACTTCTGAGGAAGATGGAGAAGTATTCCTGGAGCGTGACGTCGAATCCGTAGAATCTCGTCTGGACCGTCTTGTTCTGGAACAGGACGTTAAAGCCTGCTGTCGTGAACTCATATCCGCCGCCTGCTGCCTTCTTGAAGAAAGCGCGGAAGAAAATGAGGATCAGAGGCAGGATCGTAAAGATGACGATCCATACCAGATAAGGATAAGCAAAGATCTTATAGTTCATCTTGAGGTTGAGCGCACCGTAGAGGCAAGCCGCAACGCCGATGCCGAGCACGATGACCATGAGGTTTCCCGCAAAAGTCTGTGCAACATAAAGCTTCTGGGGAGTAAGGCCGTTGTCGTTGACCATCTGCTCTGAAACCATGTTTGAGAGTGTTACGACGTGAGCGATGCCGCGTCCGACAAAGAGAACGAGAACGCTCAAGTAGCCGATCTTGCGCTTGTTGCTGGAATTATAGTAGAAGGGGTAAGACAGCGACAGAGTGAGCGCTGCTACCGCCAGAACGATCGTAATAACGAAGGCCCAGGCAGCGAAAGCCTGGAAATTGAGCTCGACCGTTCCGCTTCTCAATACTTTCGAGACTTTGGGGTCCAAAAGCAGCGAGAACAGAGAGTATGTACGGTAAGGCACATACTGGACAAACAACTCGAACATCGGAATAAAGATGCTTATGAACGAGTACAGTGCCGCGAACACCATGACGAACGCATGGACCGGCATAACCTTTATTCTGGCCTTGAGTTCAGTCATTTATTTTCTGTCTCAACCTCCGTGTCCCCGTCCTTCTTTATGTCTGCTTCTTCGACGACATTCTCGCCGATTGTATGCTCATTTACTTCGCTCTTCTCCTGACCGGGGTGCTTGATTCCGAAGCTTCCGAAATCAGGTGACAGTTCAGATCTTCTCATGATCTGGATATCATCAGGATCGACATAGAGGCCTACGCGGCTGCCGACCTTGGAGGGGTCAACGTTCTGTACGAGCCACTCGATGCCGTCGTCTGACTTAACGATCATCTCATAGTGAACGCCCTTGAATACGAGGGATTCGACCGTTCCGTTGATGCGTCCTTCCTTCTCCTCTGCGACATAGAAGTCCTCAGGTCTGATGACGACGTCAACGAGGTTTGCAATGCCCTCCGTAAATTCAGGGAACAGCGGGTCAACACACTCGAAAGTGATTCCACTCGAAAGGACTACTTCCCTGTCCTTCTTCATTGTGCCCGCAACGATGTTGGATTCACCGATGAAGTCAGCAACATAAGCGTTCTTTGGTTCGTTGTAGATATCGATGGGTGTGCCGATCTGCTGGATGACGCCGTCCTTCATGACGATGATGGTGTCGGACATCGTGAGAGCCTCTTCCTGGTCATGGGTAACGTAGACGAACGTGATGCCGAGTTCCCTCTGCATCTCCTTGAGCTCGATCTGCATCTCCTTACGCATCTTGAGATCCAAAGCTCCGAGAGGCTCGTCCAACAGGAGGATCCTCGGGCGGTTAACGATGGCTCTCGCGATCGCAACTCTCTGCATCTGGCCGCCTGAGAGCTGGTCGATGTATCTCTCGCCGTAATCGGCAAGACCTACCGTCTCCAGAGCCTTCTTTACTCTCTGCTCGATCTCGGCCTTCGGCGTCTTCTTGATCTTGAGGCCGAATGCAACGTTGTTGAATACGTTGAGGTGCGGGAACAGAGCGTATCTCTGGAATACGGTGTTGATGTTTCTCTTGTTTGCGGGAACGCTCTTCAAGTCCTTGCCCTCGAAGTTGACGATGCCTGAATCAGCGGTCTCAAAACCCGCGATAATTCTGAGCGTCGTTGACTTACCACATCCGGAAGGTCCCAGGAGCGTAATGAATTCGTTGTTTCTGATATAAAAAGTGATGTCCTTAAGGACTTTGGTGCCGTCAAAGCTCTTATTGAGGTTCTTGATCTCAATGATGTGCTCGCTGCCGGTGCTGTCTTCAAGAATCTGGTTGTAAGGCATTTTGTCTTTATTCCTCCCGCTAATACTTGTTTCTTATCAGAACATCGGCGGCGAAGAGATCCATATTGCCTTCGCCTGATGGCTTGTCTTGTTCTCAAGGTAATGAGGCTTGTCACAGGCGATGTAGAAACTCTCGCCCTTCTTGGCCTGATATCTTTCTTTGTCGATGACTATGGTAATTGTGCCCTCCAGGACATATCCGACCTCTTCTCCCTCGTGAGGGTTGTCGGGGTATGTCGATCCGCCGGGCTGGAGCGTGATGAGGATCGGTTCCATCTTGTTCTTCTGGGCATTGGGAATGAGCCAGCAGATCTCGTTCATGAGATCCTTGTCCTCTTTTACGAAGAAATCATCCTTGCCGTAAACGACCCTCTCGTTCGACTCTTCCTTGAAAAAGTGCGCGAAATCCGTGCCGAGGGCATTGAGAATGTCTTCCAATGTTGCCATGGATGGAGATGTCTTATCGCTCTCGAGCAGTGAGATAAAACCCTTCGAAAGCTCGCATCTGTTACCCAGTTCTTCCTGGGTAAGACCGTTCTGGAGTCTGAGGTTTTTGATCTTGGTTCCGATTTCCATAATTCTTTCCTGTTCTAAACCTCTGGTTTACTGTTATTAAACTACCGATTGTGCGATTATACACGCTGCTAAACTCCGTGTAAAGTATTTCTAAACAAATAATGAGAGTTTTTTCTTTAATAGCCGCAAGGCTTTCCGTGCAATCTGACTACATCCGAAATTGGCCGCAAAAATGATTTTCGCAGCGTCAAAAAGTCTTGAAATTTCCTTTGTGCAAAGTATAATAAATTTATATAAGAATATTCACAAATTTTTTACAAAAAACTGATCAATTTCAGGGGGCGAAGGGATGGCTAACATTTTAGGCAACGTTTTTAAGGGCAAGGACGGCATCAGCGGCGGTATGGCACCGCAGGGTGCAGGATCTTCACCTGCAACACCCGGTATCAGACCTGCCAATGGTAATTTCGTAAATATGCAGACGTCGGGACGTCCCGGCGGTCAGACAACGACCCATTCCTCATCTGCTAATTCTTCTGCTGCACAGCTCGCAAGAGAGCGTGCTGAAGCTGCTAAGGCTCAGATCGAGATGCGTAAGGCTGCAGAAGCTGCACGTAAGGATGAGAAGGGTTTTTCCGACAAGAACGAGATCACACCTGTCGGACTCAAACCGCCGATCAAGAGACCTAAGTCTGCATCTATCAATCACGCACAGTACATTGCTGAACAGCAGCAGAAGGAAGAAACTGCTACTGTTTCACCTGTAGCACCTGAGGTCAAGAAGCCTGTTGAGCGTACAGCTCCCCAGCCTGCAAGATCCCAGGCTCAGTCCGCACTTGCACTCGCACAGTCCGTAGCACTGAGAGCACAGAACGAGGAGCGCCGCGCTAACCAGAAGGCTAAGGGCGCAGCAGCTAAGGTAGTTGAGGCAAGAAGCGCCGTTACAGCTGCCGAGGAAGCTCTCATTGCAGCACGCAAGACTGAAGAGTCAACAATTGCCAAGGAAGAGATCGCAAAGAAGGCTACTCTCGAGGCAGTTGAGCGCGCTGAAGCAGCACGTGCAGCAGCTACAAAGGCTGAAGAGCTCGCAAAGATCGCAATCGCTAAGGCTGAAGAAGAAGAGAAGGCAGCAGCTGCCCTCACAGCTGAAGAGGCTAAGCTCACAGAGCGCAGAAAAGCTGACGAGAGAGCAAGAGTCGAAGCTGAGAAGGTTGAAGCTGACGCTAAGGCAGCTGTCATCACAGCTACACAGGAGCAGGAAGCTGCTACAGCTGAGTACGAGGAAGCTAAGGCTGCACTCGAGAAGGCTCAGAATGATCTCGACTTCGCTAACCAGATGAAGGCTGAAGAAGATGCAAGAATCGCAGCTGAGAAGGCTGAGAAGGAAGCTCGTCTCGCAGCTGAGAAAGCTATCGAAGAAGCACGTATCGCAGCTCAGAAGGCTGAGGAAGCAAGACAGGCTGCAATCCTCGCTGAGGAGAAGGCTAAGGCCGCAGCAGCTAAGGCTGAGGAAGAAGCACGTATCGCAGCAGCTAAGGCTGAAGAGATCGCTAAGCTCCGCGCAGCTAACGGACTTGCACCCGAGCCGGCTAAGGAGACTGTTGCAGAAAAGCCCGCAGCACCTGTTGCTGAACCGGCACCTGCAGTATCTTCTGCTCCCATGAGACCTGCGGCTGCAGCAGCAACAAGACCCGCAGCAACAAGACCTGCTGCTACGATTGAGAAGACAGAGACCGCATAATCCGAATCTTAGTTTTTAAACGCAAAAATTAGAGGCTGTCCTTACGGGCAGCCTCTGTATTTTGTATTCCCTAAGTGATTATCGGGAAAAAGGAATACCGAAGTTTATATTTCCCACGCCTTATCCTCTCTCTCCCAAGACCTTCTGGATTCTGTCCTGAGCGATAGCAATGACTGAATCGAGATCCTTCTGACCAGAGAAGTAAGCGGGCATCTCCTCAATGAGGATGATATTGATGTCGGCATCTGCCGAGTTGATACGTGAGCAGCTTGAGATGATGTTTTCCATGGAATCAATGTGCTCTTCCGTAAACTTGAAGCGGTTCTTAGTGTCTGAACCGAAGTAGTAGTCGTAACCGTCACCGTTGTAGTACTCGACTGCCTTCTGTGCTCCCTGTCTGAACGCCTCACGGCTTAATACGAGGTTATCATTCATGGCGAAATTCAACTGTACGTCATCAGACATGAGCATCTTTACGAACTCACCGCATGCATCAGCATTTACAGACTGTGCGGATACGGCAACAGACAGATAGCTCTCGACAGCAGGTCCTCTGCCGTCTGCAGAAGGAAGACCATAGATTCCTGTACCGCCCTTTGTCTGTACCATGGTCGTTAAGTAATAGCTCATTCCATAACATGTTGAGTACACAGCATCGTACTGATCGGGATAGTATGAATCACCCTTAAATACTGTTGCGCCTACTCCGACGGCATAATATGCGTTCTCGTCATCATTGTACATTTCATCCCAATTCGTGGCGTTGGGGCTGACATTGTTCTTAACGTATTCAGCAATAGCCGCGAATTCAGGACCGGAGAAATCTGCCTTGCCGTTTACAATAAACTTATCGCTCATTGTATTGAAGAGCTTGGCAAAGTAAACTGCCTGACCCGAAGTAATGACATCCTTGCCGTTCAGCGTTTCCTTAAGAAACTTCTCGTATTCTTCTGTGGTAAATCCGACACCTGAAGCACCGGCATATTTTGTATCAGTCTGGATTCCATCGATACCAAAGCAGATGGGAAGGTTGTAGAGCTTACCGTCAACCTTGGAAGCGTCAATGACGTTGGTAAAGTACTTATTGGAATCAAGTTCTCCTATATAAGTCGTAAGGTCTACCAGGTAATTGCTGTTGTTGAGCTGACCATATTCGCCTACGTTCATAAGGATGTCAGGACCTTCACCGTTAAGAATGTCCATGGCAAGCTGGTTACTGAGCTTCTGCTGAACATCAAGATTTGCACTTTCGTAATCGTCATCGTTTTTAACGGTATCAAACATCGACTGACTGTAGTCTTCCTTATAACGGTCAGTAACCTCAATGAAGTACTCGCTGTTCGTCTGGTTAAACTTAACGATTGCATCACCAATCTTATCCTGTGTGTATCCCCAGTTCTGGTAGAGCTCGAGAATGGTCTTGCCTGCATGAGGATTTGTTGCAGCCTTGGTGAATTCATACATTACAAAGTCTGACTGGCTAAGAGGATTATACGGATCCGGGTTGTAAATTTCGCCGCTGAGGATCAGTGTATCATCAGTGATGTCGGCGATCTCAAGGTATGCGAGCTTGTTTCTGTTGATATCACACCAGCTGAAATCGAAAAGCTTCTCGATAACCTTGTCCTTCAAATTGACCTTGCATACTCCGGTGGGGCTTGTAAAAAAGGTCTCGCCGGCCTTGTTTGTATATGGAGAATAAACATCATCCATGTTCATCCATTCATAATCCTTGCTGTCGAGCTCCTTACAGGTTCCGGACTTGAGATCAAGTTCAAAGAACTTCCAGCCGTCTTCAGCAGATGCCGGTATCAGTGCAGTGTTTTCATCGATACCGATGATAAGACGGATATCATAGATGCTGGAATTATTGTCACCGAGCTTTACAACATTCTTAGTGCCGTCAGGTGAAGACAGATGGAGATTATAGCCGCTGCTGGTCTCTGTCCATTCATACTCTGTCTGAATTACGTAGTCACCGACTTTGAATGTGTTCTCGTATGAATCTGTTGAAATGTTATCTTTATGAGAATCCAAAACTGCTCCCGTATTGGCATCCAGCTCGATCGTCTTCGAAATACTCTCATATGTATTCATGTCGAAAGAAGTGACGTGGCAGATGATCTTTCCATCTGACAGCTCTGCACCATCGAGGTAATCTTCTCCGTCGAGCACCTCTGAGAGATCAATAGTCTTAATCGAATCGCCTGTAGCGCGGTCGATAACATCGATAAAGTTGAACACATAATCTGCGTAGTTGAAGTTAGCATCTTTCAACATTGCATCGGAAACATCATCCATTTTATAGGAACCGGATGTGATAATGAGCATCTTATCCTTGTCGATTCCGCCAAGTCTCTGGGCAGAGTATTCAACCGGCCTGGAAGGATCAGCTTTTGTGTTGACATTCAGCTGTTTCACATCGAACCAGGGTGAATCAGCGGAGATCTTTACACCGCTACGGCTCTGGTTAGTAACTGCCACACCGCCGGATCCGCTGCCTCCGCCCAAGAGTCCTCCTAATCCGCCGTCTCCGGCAGCGCCGGAACCTTTATCGCAGGCTGCAGCCGATAACATCAGTGATGCCACCATCGCAGCTGACATAACTCTTATAGGTAATCTTTTCATTTTTTGTTTTCTCCTTTTTCCCCATAGGTTTAAACAAGACAGATTGTAAGACCCCGAAAAATCCATTCAGCATCAAAACATAGGCAAAAGTTAGGTAAACAGATTAAGCGGAAATTACATTGATTTTCGAAAGAAAAAGGGCTGCTCCCGGAGGAACAGCCCTGTAACTCTATTGTTTTGTTTGCCTCATCCGCGTTCGTTAAGCACCTTCTGTGCTCTGTCCTGAGCGATCGTGATTACATCTGCGAGGCTCTTCTGGCCTGAGAAGTAAGCCGGCATCTCTTCGACGAGAATGAGATTGATGGAAGCATCCGGAGAGTACATCTGTGAGCAGCTCAGGATGATGTTCTCCATGTTATTGATGTTCGCATCAGAGAACATGGTGCGGTTATCCAGAGGTTCGTCTGTATAGCGGTCGTAACCGAACATTGTTTCTCCGCCCTCGCCGTTGCAGTATTCAACAGCCTTTTGAGCGCCTGCCCTGAAAGCTTCACGGTTCAATACGAAGTTGTCGTTCATGGCAAAATCATACTGTACTTCATCAGACATGAGCATGCTTACGAATTCTCCGCATGCACTTACATCGTATGCCTGAGCGGATACAGCTACGGATACATAAGGCTGTACCATGGGTCCGCGTCCGTCACTTGAAGGATATCCGAGGATTGCAGAAGCACCGTTTAACTGAGCCTGCTGCATGAAGTAGCTTGTAATGCCATAGCAGCTTGTATCCATGGCGACTTCATTGGCGGTGTCACCCTTAAATGTCGTTACTCCTACGGCATAAACGGGATCATAAACGCCGTATTCTGTCTCGGCATACATCTCATCCCATGACTTTGCGTTCTTGCGGACATTTTCTTTTACGAATTCAGCAAGAGCTGCGAACTCAGGTCCCGAGAAATCAGCCTTTCCGTTAGCAATGAACTCATCGCTCATGGCATTAAAGAGCTTTGCAAAATAGTGAGCCTGTCCGCAAGAGATAACATCATTGCCATTAAGAGTGTCCTTAAGGAAGGCCTCATACTCAGCAGTAGTGAATCCGATTCCGGATGCTCCCGCATACTTGGGATTTGTCTGGATACCGTTGATCATGTAGCAGACAGGAAGGTTATAGAGAACTCCGTCTACCTTTGCAGCGTCGACTATATTCGTGAAATACTTGTCTGAACTGAGAGTACCGATAAAAGGTGTGAGATCTGCAAGGTAATTCTTGTTGTTGAGCTGGCCGTATGAGCTGACATTCATGAGGATGTCCGGGCCTTCGCCGTTAAGAATATCCATTGCGAGCTGGTTACTCATCTTTGAATCAGCATTGAGAACAACGCTCTGATAATCGTCTTCACTGGACATGTCACTATTCCACATGCCTGCGTTGACATCAGAATAGCGGTCGCTGACTTCAATGAAAAATTTGCCGTTCTCACGGTTAAACTTCAGGATGGCTTCACTTACATTGTTTTCCGTATATCCGTTTTCAGAATAAAGTTCAAGGATCGTCTTGCCTGCATGAGGATTTGTTGCGGCCTTCGAAAATTCAAAGATCATGAAAGAAGAGTCACTTGAAACCGTATAAGCGTTATATGTGTAATCCTGACCGCAGAGAATGAATGTATCACCGGTATAATCTGCGATCTCGAGATTGGACAGCAGGTTTCTGCTCTGGTCGCACCAGCTGTAATTGAAGACCTGTACAGTCTCCTTCTTCTTCATGTCGATCTTATTGATACCGGTTGAATTAGTGAAATAAACCTCGCCTTCGGAATTAATATAAGGCATGTACAGGCTGTCGAGGTCTACCCAGTCGTATTCCTTTGAATCCTTAGCCTTAAGTTCCAATGTCTTAAGGTTAAGTTCGAAGAACGAATAACCTGCGGCATCAGTACTTACGGGAATCAAAACATTCTCGTTATCGATCGGAAGGATTACGGGAATGTCATAGTAGTTCTTTCCTGTTTCCCTGAGCGGAACTGTGTTTTTGCTGCCGTCAGGTGAATAAACGAAGATGTTATATGCGGCATCGTTAGTTGACCAGTCCATTGCCGTTTCAACCTTGTAGCCGCCGATGACAAAAGTATGCTCAATACCGCTCTCGACATCTGCTGTCTCGCGGGAACCAAGTACAGCACCTGATTCACAGTCGAAATCGATCTCTTTACGGGTTGTAGCATAAGTGTTCATGTCAAAACCTGTATAGAATGCCGTAATCGTTCCATTCTCGTAGGTGGCATTATCAATGTAATCATTGGTGCCGAGGTTATCAGACAGGTCGATGTTATTTACTGTCTGGTGTGTTGCTCTGTCCACGATCGAAATAACAGCGATGGCATACGCGTTGTAGTCGTATTTATCCCAGTCAATGTCACTGGATGACGGCATCTTATAGTAACCGGTGGTAAGTACAACGATATACTTTTCATCTGCTCCTACAAGTCTCGGGTATGTATATTCAACCTCTTTGCTGTTGTCGAGAGCTACATCTACGTCAACAGAAGCAGTCTCATACCACGGTGTGTCGTTGCCGATCTTCTTGCCGCTGCGGCTTCCCTCTCCGCCGTTCCCCTTATTGGCGCAGGAAGCTACCGAAAGCATCATGGACGCGGCAAGCGCCAACGATATCAACTTTGCGGGTATGTTCTTCATAAACACATCTCCTTATTCCTTTTTATGAAAGGATATTTTTATCTATCCTGATTGTAAAATCGCAAAATATCCAATCTGCATCAATTTTATGGCAAAAATGAGGTAGGCAGATTAAGGGCATATTACATGTCAATTCCCAATCAGAGAAAAGAGCTCCGGGATTACTCCCGAAGCCCTTTTGAATCAACTAATTATCTAATAATAGAAATTACTCGATGATTGTAGAAACTGTACCAGCGCCTACTGTGTGACCACCCTCACGGATAGCGAACTTAAGACCCTGCTCCATAGCGATAGGAGTGATGAGGTCAG
>JAEEGJ010029211.1_pt1 | contig 10897 bp, 8 predicted proteins | sample 8958761 | NCBI WGS metagenome assembly JAEEGJ01 (sample SAMN16246546, study PRJNA631951) | gut metagenome | biome: gut microbiome; feature: rumen; material: RS-attached | host: Bos | place: Iran: Karaj | collected 2018-10
CACGGAAAATGTCGCTGGCAAAAGCTTGGTCTTTGAAAACATCGTTCCATAGATAGAAGATAACCTTTGACACAAAGGTTTCTGCTGATACTATACCATTCTGTGCCTTACAGAAGAAATAACCCAACTTTTTATCTTCCGACTTGGTCTGCTCGTTAATCTCGGCATTGATCTTCTCAACGAACTGCCACCAGTCGTATAAATGACCTTTAACCTTAATCTTCCAACCTAACGAAACACCGTTATCCATTCCCTCACAGATAGGCATGTATTTCCAATCCCAACGACGCTTAAATGCACTATCAATTGGGAATAGGCTTTGGTCGCTTGTGTTCATAGTAGCCCATATATAGAGATTATCTGGCAATAACAGAATGTCGCCATTCAGCACTTGAGCCACAATGTCTTTACCGTAAATATCATTGATGCGTTCTGCATCTAAGATAGTTATACCCTTGAAAGCCTTGGCCAGTTGTTTCTTCATGTCTTTATCCGCTGTAATTGGATAGTCAGAGAATCCGTAGCCATTCCTATCGAGCAGCTGGAACAAATCACCGAAAATCTGAGCACAATTACCACGGTTGATTTCCTCAATCACGAGATACTGCTCTTCAGCTTTCTCTCCATCTGCCTTGTTTGAATAAGCAGCCCATGCCTTTGTGTATGCTTGCAAGAATGCTTGTTCCACAAATTCATAGACTATGCGGTTCTCTGTAACCTGCTTGCCGTTCTCTACAATAACCTTTCCTGTCACATCACGTACCGGGACTTCTATAGAGGTTGGCTTATAGGCTCCAACAAAAGTGGAATAATCACTGTCTGGATGGAAAGTGGTGCGGATAACCTCCTTGTTTTTTGTTATTCGATCTATCTCAAAAGACTTACCTGTTCCTGGAGCACCAAAATAAATAATCTGCTTATTGGTATCCTTTGCCCCTTTTTTCTTTAACAATTTTGATCCGTAGCTTTCATCTAAAACAACTTGATTAAACTCGGATTTAGGCAACGATGGGGTCAAGGTACAATCATTGGCAATTGTGAGATAATACTTTCCGTTGGCCAATGGCACGTCATCCAACGTGACCTTATAATAATCTGTTTCATTTGGAGAGTCAGACCTTTTCTTTCTTGATTCAAGAAAAACAATTTTGATGGTTTTTTCAAGGCCATCAATGGCAACTTTTAATGAATACGAATTGTCATTCTGTAGAAAACGTTGTAACCTTTCAAAATTAACTATTTCTGTTCGATCTCCATTAGCGCTTAGACAAACCCGATCATAGTTCCTAACAGATAGTACGTTACTTATTTCACCATCTATATCATAATGTGTAATTACAATCTCATCACCGGGCATCACGTTATAATCCCTAAAGATTGGCCCCATCTGGTTAATTCTAAACTCACTTGGTTTAGCAGATCTCAACACATAGGATTTCCCCATTAGAATATCCTCAACAATAGTGTCTTTGCCGAGTGGGAACACTTTAGACATATCTGTTTTGGAGTCAACAAGCAGATAAGTCTCATGAGTATTGCCAAGTCCCAACTCAGTCATGTTGGGACGATGGATGTACTGAATGATTTTCGTTTCGCTCATAGGTCAATATATTTTTTTATTACTTTAGCTATTTGTTTTGCCATCAGCACAGGTACAGCATTCCCTATTTGCATATATGTTTTAAGATATGCTCCCAGGAAAAGGTAATCATCAGGGAAAGACTGAACTCGTGCGGCTTCTCTTGGTGTTATACTTCTTATCTGATATGGATGTATGTGGGAGAGGCAGTCCATTCTAAGATGGGCTGTAATAGTTCTGCATGGCCTGTCGGCATACAATTTGTAATATTTATCTTTGAAAATATTATTTCTTCTTGCATAAGGCATAATATCTGCTATCTTGGGATTAGTCGCATCCTCGCCTTGATCCAACCTTTTGAATATCTCATAGTTTACATCACTGCAATAACGAGCTTTATGATTAAATACATAAGGAAGTTGACGCCCTTGATTTATATTTGCAAGATAAGAATTCCCGCAACTGTCATAGGCATTTATCCCGATTTTCATACCAGTGTTCTCGTCATCAGTCTCTGTCTGCCCCTTAATACGTGGAGCTTCCAGAGGCTTGATATATTCAAGGGCAGATTGAAGATTAAAATGGGGATTCTTCTCACATGCCTTTTCAATTTCTTGAAAAAGAACTTCGGGCGTAACGTGTTTGGAATAAGCAACGTCATCCCGAATGGCCAGATAGATTAGCCTTTCTCTGCTTTGTGCTACCCCGAAGTTCATAGCGTTCAATAAACGGTAAGAAACATCGTATGAATATTCTTTGCCGTTTTTTTGTATTCTTATAGATTTATAGTCCTCAACTACTTGGTTCGCAACAGAAAACATTCCTCTTACATTTTCCATCACAACAAATTTGGGACAGATTTTTTTGATGGCCTCTATGTAATACTTGTATAGTTCATTACGAGGGTCATCAATAATACGTCGTTGATTTGCACTACTGAAGCTTTGGCAAGGAGGACCACCGACAACAATATCTACATCACTATCAATATAATCATTAATGTTGGCAACAATCTTTCTAATGTCTCCCTTCAATACATTTTGAGATGACAGCTCCGGATGATTGTAGCGATATGTCCGTACACAAACATCTTCAAAATCATTTGCAAATACGACTTTATATCCTGCTTGGGTGAAGCCACAACTCAAACCGCCAGCGCCCGCAAAGAAATCAACCATTTTCGGCTTACGAGCCTTTGCTTCTTTCTTCTGGAGTTCTTTTCTACGCTTGTTATTTAGCTTATCAAGTTGATTGCCATAAAGCTCCTTGTGGGAGAGGAAGAAAGACAATGCTGATAAGAAACGCTGGTAGTTATTCCCAATGGTCTTATGCAAAACGATAAGGTCATCTTTATTCTCCAAGATACCCATGTCTTTCATTTCTGTCAACATCTCCTGAGATACTGTAGAAACAGTAGGTATATGGAACCCTTCTCGATTTGCTAATAATTCAACCAATCGAATGTATATCAGAATCTTCTCTGAAAATTCTTCTTTGTTTGTCTGATATGTAATTCTATCAAATATCATGCAGTCAATTCATCTAAATTTTTTCTTATAGATTTTGCCAAAGCTTCGGCAAATAACGGCGGAACAGCATTGCCTATCTGTTTATACTTTTCACCGCGAGCACCCATAAACACGAAATCATCAGGGAAAGATTGAATTCTCGCAGCCTCTCGAACTGTAAATGTTCGTCTTTGAGTTTCATCAGGATGAATAAACTGAAAGCCATCCTTGTAAATATGGGCAAGAATAGTTTTTGAAGGCAAGTCCCACCATTGGACAACATAACTATTGTCAAAAACTCGGGCATGCTCGTGTTCGTATTGCGGCATCTCTCTCCTAAGTTGACCAAAAGACCAATGGTTATGAATCATCACTTGAAAGCGTTCTCGATCCATATCATTATGTCGTCGTGCAATGTGATCCATTAATGGGTGAACCCCTGGCTTACCTATACGCTTAAGGAATTCATTGTCACATGGGTATTCGTACTCAGCGGACGAAGCATCATAGCCCGGCTCTACAGGAGGTAAATCCCCAATCGCTTGTCTTACATCTACAAATTGCTTTTTGCCTTTCCTTTCTTCTTTAGGTGTTTCCGGATTCCAATGTGTCTTGACTACATCTTTATATAGAGCCATCACGTCCTTATCTAAATCCTTGCGGACTCCAATAATAATGACCCTCTTGCGTAATTGTGGTACACCATAATCGGCAGTATTATGCACAAGTATATCAGGATCGTTTACTAAATTGTACTTATTACCAAGTGCTTTAAGCACTTTTGGCAATATTGGAGTGTTCCTTACTTTGGCAGACAACAATCCTGTAACATTTTCAAACACGAAAAACTTCGGTTCATAATGTTCCAAGATTTTGACGTAACTCTCAAACAAGTAATTGCGCGGGTCAGATGCCATTTTCTTACCATCTCGCACTCTCCCCGCAGTCGAGTAAGCTTGGCAAGGGGGACCACCAATAATTATATCAACTGCTCTTCCGTTTACTGCATTATCTATTCTTTCAAGAATATCTGCAGATGTTATATCGTGTTCAATAACTTCATTTTCATAATCCTTATATCCGTAGTGCTTCATTCTTGCACGTAGAGTCTCACAAGCCCAATGGTCTATTTCAACATGGGCCAATGCTTTGAACCCCTCCCGATAAAAGCCCTCAGAGAGTCCGCCACATCCGGCAAATAAGTCTATGAAAGTATATTTCTTCTTTGTCATTATTTTCCAGTAAATCCTAATTCTTCTGCTTTTTCTACTATCTTCAGAGCAAATACAGCTTGTTTCAACGATGTAATGCCTCTGTTGCGTGACTTCATTGTTCCAAAATTAAATGCTGCTTTGCGCTCTATCGGTGTCAGCAGGTTCCTACTCTTTGCCCAATTAGCCAAGCCAAACCAATAATTAGGCTCGATTGCTTCGGCTTCTTGGATTCGACTTTGCTGGGTCTCATTTAGATAAGATCCATCATCGTTGGTGTCTGGCTGCATCAGATCATCGTCGAACTTCTCCATCTCACCCAATTTCAGCTTCAATTTATTCCAACAGTCAGGCTTCTTACTCCATTCGCCAACATTGGAGGATTGGCTAACACCACTTGCGCTATTTGTCAAGTGCTCCCAAACCATAGGAATGAGTTCCTCAACTTTTGCCAACACCTCATTCTGAACGCTCTGATGCTCCCAAATATATGTCAAATCGAGACTGCCTCCAGAAAGGAATGAAATAGAGGACATCAGATAGGCATTCATGTTAGCCTTATATCCACCAAGGTTCTTTGCCTTAACTAAAGCATCAATAGCGTTAAACAGAATGCCTTTGGCAATGACTTTCTTGTAGTACACCGCTGATATTGTAGGCTTTTCCCGTTTAATATCAGCCACAAAAGTCTTGTAGTTCTTTTCTGCACCCCAACAAACATCGTATGGACGTTGTTTCCATGCAGCTTCATATTTTGCAATATCTGTCTTTGTAACCTTCTGTTTCTTGGGGTACTCTATCTTAAAACTCTTTTCATTGAAGCCACTTAGTTGGGCCAACTGGTCAAGATACTGACCGCGAGTACGCTCGAAATACCACTTACAGATGGGCTTATTGTTCCCGTTGGGTACCCATTCTTGACGGCTGAACCTTTCAAGGTCAACCAAATATGGGTCATTTGCCGAAAAGTCTGAGTTCTTGATAGCGGTTTGACTGTTAGCAGAAATTGAGATGGATTTGATTATCTCATCATCATGGTCTGCGTCACGAATTACACTAATTTTCATGGGAACAAAGACTTTGCTCAAATCAACTTCTTTGTCAGTCAGGGATGCAGCAATAGACGCAGTTGTCTGGCCTCCATTCACAATCTGCCAGTCGAATAGGCGGGTAATGTAGAGCATACCATCTATCTCCTTTGTCTCAATCTCGCTGGCAGTTGTCGAGATGCCATTATTATAAGAGAAAAACATATCAGGCTTTTCACGCAGAGTCCTACGGATTTCCTTGTTCACCTTTCCTTTGAACTGAAGGAATGTTCGAACGTTCTTTTCCAACAACACCTGTTGGTACTGCTTGTAGATTTTTGCCAATGTGATACCTGGTATGATGGCGAGATATGCATCAACAAAGAGGTTTTGCTCGCTCATTTTCAGGCACTGCAACTCTGTGTTGTAAGTGGTCGGGAAATCGATTTCCACTTTCTCCTTACCGGCACGGATATTATGCTGCTGATAAACACGCTGCATGTCCCATACGTTGAACTCGATGACGTATTCTTCATCATCGCTTTCCACTGCAGCGGGGACTGCCGATGGATCTGTCAGGCCATCGGTGATAACATAGACGCGCAGTTGTTTGATTTGCCCCTTGGTGCTTTGCACAAGTTTGGCTACTTCAACAATTTCATCGCTGGGCGCAACATCCTGATTCTTGAACAGCTGACCGTTCATTGCCTCGCGATAGAACGCCATCAGGTAATTGTAGCCCTGTTCTACTTTATTGTTATTTACCTTGCCAAGTAGTGTGTCTGCCTTAACGAGGTAGAAGAGATCAAGTGACTCTGCTTCGTCATTATAGTCGTAGGCTGTAATGCGGGTGCGGGTCTTCTGGAAGGAACAAATCTCTGGAGCATTTACCTCTCCATTGTCTTCCATATACTCCAAGATGCTCGTGGCCAGCTCCTGGTCATAGTCACTGCCAGTCATCTCTACCGACATTTTGACGTTCTCAATGAACTCTTGTGCAAACTCCTTTATATCCATAGCTCTTTCTGTTATTCGGCAATATTACAATTTGTTCTTAGTCTCAACTTCCATACCTTCATCCTTGGCCAGTTTTACTATTTTCTTCATAGATTCCTGTGTCCATTGGGTATTCACGAAGAACACGATTCCATCAGCAGACTCCATCCTTCTTAACGGTTTGTATGGCTGATAACGCTTCTCTTTAAGAAGGTTGTTCCAATTGTTGTACTCAGTTTCCGTACATAAGAATCCTATAAATCTGTAGCCTGTGGCACAAAGGTCGTCATTGAATTTTTCTTTGAGCTGCAAATAAGTCATTTCAGGATGGGATTCCTTGTATTTCCTAACCAGATAAGCGACAAATTCAGATTTTGCCATAAAACCGCTCCCGTTCAATGAATATTGGGTCAGGTCATGTTTCATGTTCCTTTTCTTTTTCTTAGGAACAACTGTCTGCTCTTCGTCTGAACCGTGAGCAATTTCTGTGTCTTCTATGTCAAAGTCCACATCCTCATCTTCTTGACCAGGAAGATAAGATGGCCATATTCTTACCGCAACTTCTGCCAGCCATCCTGCACGTTCAATAATTGCAGTCTCATTCCACTCTTTCTTCTTGATGACATTCTTTAAAGTCACTAAGTCAGATGCATAGTAAGCAATACCATTCTGCTTTTTGTTGCCCTCTTTCTTTACCTTCCATTTCGCATTGCTGATAGAGGAGTTCAAACGCTGTGGAAGGATAGCCATATTGCCTAAGGTATTTATCAGGAATTTCCTGACATCTTCATCGTAACCATCAATAAGTGGCCAGTTCTTCTCATACTTTTTAGGCATGAGATGTTCAAGGCTATACTCCTCGAAAGGATATAGCTTGGTTGCGTGAGGCCTTCCAGAACGCAGACGCGTTTCCATAAGGAACAATATTGCCAAACCTCGTTTGTTTGGATGGTCTGTATCTAACAAACTTTCCCTTATTCTGTCATCATTAGGCAGGGACAAAACCTGAATCTCACCTTTATTTTCTATATAGTCTTTCAGAGCTTCAAGTGTCAGGATCTGATTCCCTACCAAATTTTCTGAGAAGAGATCACTATAGCTATTGTTTTCGCTCTTACACAATTGTCGCCTGACAATGTAGGATTCCAAATATCCAAAGATAAGATTGCGTTCTGATGCGCTTCTCACATTGCGTAGCACGTAGAGGACATATGGCAACATAGTTGAATTATCCATAACGGAAATCAGGAAGTTGATTCGTTCGATACATGGTTTGCCGGGTAATTCGACGCTGTCAATATCTGGATTTATGTTTGACTTGTAAATCTCGGCGTATTCCATAATCTCCCACAGCAAGTCTTTCTTTTCTAACCCGTATGTATTGATCAGATCCTTATAGTTGCTGAAAATGGAATCCGCACGACGATAAATTGCCTTGTGTTCTGCATCAACCCCGATTTTAGGGTCATGGATTTTTATGTTCAAGTATGCAGCAAAGAAAGCATCAATGTTGCTTCTACGCATACGTCCTGCAGAGACTGTACTATCCCAATAGTTGATGACATCTCGGTCTTTTTCAAAGATAGGCATCCAGAATTGTTCGTATTCTTCTCTATGTGCCTCTGTAAAGAAGTAGTTCTTCAAAAGTTCAGCTGTTGTCAATCTGACTCCAAGGGAATTAATGGTGTCAAAAATAACTTGTTCGTCATCTTGTTGCTGTAACTCAATAGCAATAAATACTATATGAGCCATAAGAGTGTCGATGTCAAGCTTATCAACATTAATGTTCTCTTGGAAGAAGTTATAGCAGTTAAGAATATTACTATGTGCATCTTCAATGGGAACATCCTCTTCAAGAGCTAGTATCTTTTCAAAATCAGCCCTGTCGTTCAGACTATGGATTAGTGCAAGTGACTTTGTGCCTTTTTTCTTATTACGAACAGTGAAATGTTGGTTGAAGGTGTCAATGTCATTCGTCTTAAGACACAAAGATTTAGCAAACAGAGCAAGAGTAGTAAAACGCTGTTGGCCATCAATGATAGTCCGATGGTCGTTTGATTCCCCCATGTCCGTCATTTGCTGCTTAAGAATGACTGATCCCAAGAAATAGTCCTGGTTACAATGGGTAATAAACTCCATATCTTCAAGGAATCGCTGCCACTGTTCTATCTTCCAAACGTAGCTACGCTGGTAGAATGGAACCTCGAGCACTCGATGTCCGTTGAAAATGCTGGCTATTTGCTGTTTCGTTGCTTCCATAGTCTCTTATGCTGCCTTAACTTCAAATAACTGTTGGAATTCGTCCATTCCAATACCATAAATATCAACAGAAGCCTTTTCGCACACTTCAAAAGATTCGTCCATCAGACGATTATATATCGCTACCTCCTCGTCAGAGAAGGTAGGAGTATGATCTTTCAGGCTGACGTAATTTGCAAAATCATCATCTGGATGAAAGTTCACCTTGCGTTCGTCTATCAGATGATGGAAGAACAACTTTACGTCATCGACGGATAGAATATGTGAATCTGCATTATAATCCATAGTCGTCTACTTTGTTTCTTTTGCAAGGAAATGCTCGTTGTACTCTCTAACGAACAGTTGCCTTATGTCCACTTCAAGTAAATCTGCTATCTTTAGCAGACAAGCAAGGTCTGGCTGAGAGGTGTTAGTACACCACTTACTCACGGTTGAGGGATTGACTCCAAGTTGCTCAGCAAGCCACTTACTGGTACGCTTTTTCTCAACAAGAACTACTTTTATTCTGTTTACATCTTCCATGTGAATGCAGTTTAATGCCACAAAGATAATGAATAATTCTCATTTTAAGTATAATTTCTCCGTTTTTCTCTCAAAATTACGTTTTTTTACGACTTCGTGGTTTCTCACTTCTTTACCAAACAGTCTGTTCGATATTCATTCCACCAATAGACAGCATCGTAGAGTGCGTAGACTCGTTCTTTGATGAACTCAGGGTATTTTGGAGTGAGTTCTGTGGCATTAAAGCCCGCAATCACGCAGATAAAGGACAGGTCGCCCTCGATGTAATCACACCAATGATTCTCTCCTAAACAGAATCCGAGAATATTATCAAACTCTGCATCAGTCTTTGGTAACTGAACATGTACCACCAGATGGGGTTTGGCTTGTTGGTAGAGTAGCCAGTAATCACCATGACCTTCTACATGCTTTAACTCTGCCTTAAACAGATCACGCTCTACATGTTGGGGCTTCAGTCCAGGTCTTTGCAGACGTGGGAACATCACATAATTGCAATTCTCAATCTTCTTGATTTCCATATTTTCTAAGAGTTTTATTTGGATAATTGAGAGAGAAGAGCAATCATCAGATCGTGTACACTTCTCCTATATGCATTATCGGTTTTCAGACGGAGTGAACCATCTTCCATATACGTTTTCTTGTTGACCTCCAGCATCATAGATTGGTACTGAAATGAGCACGTTGGAGTTTCTGAGTTGCTATAGGGCTCATTGATGCCGACCTTATAGCCGTTCTCTTCAAATAGGTTTACCGCCATTTCAATAGTGCTAATGTTGGGTTTCGACCAGTCTTCATTGAAGCCAATACAAATGTCTACATTGCCCATTTCAGAAGGGAAAGAGTGACAATCCAACAGTAGCGCATCCTCACAGAGGCTATCTCTCAAACGTTGCTGATGCCAATGCCATAGACCAAGCAGCCGTTTCTCATTCTCTTTTGGAACCATGCGTATATATTTCCCGAACTGCCTATAGACAATTCCTTGGCCTTGCTGTTCCAATGGGTCATCCCATAGCCTTTCAGCATCAACAATGAATCGAGAATAAGGGAACCTAACGGTTCTGATATTCTCATTGCAATAACCATGAAACAGATAATCGGTGTGCCAATCGGTCCATTTCAGCACAATGTCATTGATGAAGTGCTCATCAATGCTCCAGAAACTCAGTTGGTTGTCATACAAGCCTTCTACGGAGGCATGCGGTTCATTAAGTACAATTCTCTTGTAGTTCATATCGTTTACATTTAGTTAAATGAAGAATAATCTTCCTAACTCGCATCTCTTTACCACCGTTGCCAACGACATGAACCCGAGGCCGGTTGGTGTGCATTTAAGCACTCTTGATGCAAAATTTGGTGCAAAGGTACATTTTTCTTTTGATAAAGCCAAAAAAATTTAGATTATTTCATAAATTGATGAATGGCAGCTTACAAAGACTCAAACTCTTCATGAAATAATCTACCCCTTTCTTGGGGGCTTCAAATCCTCTTTTATCCTACCAATTCATTCTAACAATTTGATTGCAAAAATAGTGATTTCTATTGAAACTAAATTTTAAAATGAATTCCATCACTTCTGTTAATAGGCTCAATTTCTAAAATCAAATCATCTATATCCATCTTCTCCCTGCTTTGTCGCCTTTCAATCTTTGGCATTCCCATCGGGTTCTTAACGATTTTCTCAGTGCAAAGGTAGCAAGCCCCTATGACATGGAAAGTACCGCGATGCTATTTCAGGAGAAAGTTCTAACGGATGCTCCGCGAATTTTCTGCTGAAATTCCTTGCCGTAGTCA
>JAEEGJ010029212.1_pt1 | contig 10897 bp, 10 predicted proteins | sample 8958761 | NCBI WGS metagenome assembly JAEEGJ01 (sample SAMN16246546, study PRJNA631951) | gut metagenome | biome: gut microbiome; feature: rumen; material: RS-attached | host: Bos | place: Iran: Karaj | collected 2018-10
GCAGAATTCCGACAGCAACGGCCGTTTCCATTCCGACTGGTGTTCCATGATTTACAGCCGCCTGCTGCTCGCCCGCAACCTGCTCACCGACGACGGCGTGATATTCATCAGCATCGACGATAACGAACAAGCGAACCTGAAAAAGATTTGCGACGAAGTGTTTGGTGGAAGTAATTTTGTTAGTGACTTGATTTGGCAATCAACAGCGGGCTCTAATACGGGGACGGATATAGTAACTGTAACAGAAAATGTGTTGGTCTATACAAAAAACAGAAACATCTTTGTTTTTGACGGAATGCTTGCTGATGAAAAAAGTTACACCCTTTCGGATGAATATGAAAGTGAACGTGGTAAATACGCATTAGATAAGTTGGATAGAAGACGAGTGGGAACCCATTATTCAGATGCGTTAAATTATCCGATTGAAATGCCCGATGGAACAATGCGTTATCCTGGTGGAGGGGGAACGAAATCTAGTGAAGGTTGGAACTATCTGTGGAGTAAAACGAAAATAAAATGGGGGTTAGATAACGGCTTTATTGAATTCAAGAAAATAAATGGCGAATGGAATGTTTATAATAAACGTTATGCAAAAATAGATAATGAAGGAAATGCAGTAGAAAGGACTATACCCTTTAGAAATTTGATAACATCAGATTTGTTTAATACTGCACAGGGGACAGCTGAAATAAGAACTTTGTTTGAATCAAGGCCATTTGATTTTCCTAAGCCTTCAATGTTCATAAAACATTTGCTATCTACTGCAGTTAGAAGGGATAAGAAAGCTCTAATACTCGATTTCTTTTCTGGTTCCGCGACAACAGCTCATGCCGTTATGCAGTTGAATGCCGAAGACGGCGGCCATCGCAAATTCATTATGGTCCAACTTCCAGAAAAATGCGACGAAAATTCTGAAGCGGCAAAGGCCGGCTACAAGACCATCTGCGAAATCGGCAAGGAACGCATCCGCCGCGCAGGCGACAAAATCTTCGCAGAACAACAAGCCAAAGAAAAATCTGCCGCCGACAAAACAGACCTGTTCGATAGCGCAAGCGACAAGCACGCAACCGCAAAACCGTTGGATATCGGTTTTCGCGTCCTGAAAATCGACGACTCCAACATGAAGGACGTCTATTACTCCGCCGGCGAAATCTCCCAGCAAGACCTCGTCGAGCAAATCAGCAACGTCAAGGACGGCCGCACCGACATGGACCTCCTCTTCGGCTGCCTCGTCGATTGGGGCGTCCCGCTCTCGCTCCCCATCAAAACCGAAACCATCGAAAACCTCCAAGTCTATAACGTCAACGACGGCGACCTCGTCGCCTGCTTCGCAAACGACATCCCCGAAGCCGCCATTCGCCAAATCGCAGCCGCCAAGCCCCTCCGCGTCGTCTTCCGCGACTCCAGCTTCAAAAGCGACTCTGCCAAAATCAACGTCACCGAAATCTTTAAAACAATCAGCCCCAACACTACAGTCAAGGTGGTGTAAGATGAATTTTTTTGCTACAGAAGGTGATTTTGCTCATTATAAAGCATATGCTAATGTAAAAAGTGCAATGAACGAATCCGTATCTGTTCATATGGATTCTACAAGCTGGAAACCCAAGAAAAATATTTTTCTTTCTCATAAACATGATGAGTTAGAAGAATTGAAAGGCATGATTGGTTTTTTGGAGCATGAGTACAATGTTAAAGTATATATCGATTCATTTGATCCAAGTATGCCTTCTGTTACTAGTGGGGAAACTGCCGTTAGAATAAAGAAAAAAATCGATGAATGCGACAAATTCATTTTACTGGCAACCGAAAAAGCTATTGCTTCAAAATGGTGCAACTGGGAACTTGGTTACGGAGACTGCAAAAAGACAATCTCTAAAGTGGCTGTTTTCCCAATAAAATCTAAAGATCATGCTTTTACGGGTAATGAATACTTGCAAATATACCATCATATCGTTTATGAAGATGGATATAGTTTTTATTCGAATGGGAGTAGAATTCCAAAAGGATATTACATTAAGTATGTCAATACAAACATTATTGCTCCTTTAAATGATTGGTTGAATAAATATTAGTATGGGACATAAAATTTTCATTTCTTATAAATACTGGGACTCAAATGTTTATCCTCTTGGGTGGGCGCCTAAGTATATAGTTCGTGATTATGTTTCCAAACTAGAGAAATATTTTGGGCTGACTGAAGACGTGTATAAGGGTGAACATGATGATGAAGATTTAAGTGATTTAGACGATGAAACGATTTGGTCAAAATTAAAAGATCGGATTTTTGATAGTACGGTCACAATCATTATGATTTCTCCTGGAATGCGTGATTTTACTAAACGTGACAAAAGCCAATGGATTCCTTGGGAAATTTCCTATTCTTTAAAGGAAATGGAACGTAATGATAGGACTAGCCATTCAAATGCGCTGCTTGCTGTTGTTCTGCCTGATAGAAATGGAAAATACGATTATTTCATAGAAGATAGATCTTGTTGGGATGTTGGTTCATATCGCTATTTGAAAACGAATGAACTTTTTGAAATACTACGTGATAATATGTTTAATCACAAAAATCCTACTTGTAGATATTTTTCATCTATTGATTCAAATCTTTATTATGGAGAAGCTTCGTATATCGTTTCTGTGAAATGGAAAGATTTTTGCGATAATCCCCAATCATATATTGAAAGGGCTGTTAGTATAAAGGACAATATTGACAATTATAACATAACAAAAGAGTTGTAAAATGTGCGAATACGATAAAAAACATCATATAGATCTTGTAGAAGCTCAGATTTTGCGAATGAGCGAAAACTCAAAGCAAATGAAGACTTGGTGCTTTGCTCTTGTTACAGGAGTTGTTGGAATTTATGTTCAAACAAATAATTGGCGTTTTTTGTGGATAGGTTTTATCGCCATTTTTTTGTTTGCATGGCTTGATGCGTATTACTTGTTATTAGAAAGAAAATTTAGGTGTGTCTATAAAGACATTGTTAGAGATGCTATTTCGCCTTATGATATGCCTCTTGATAATTATAAAAAAGGTGTTAAAAATCATTTGGATCCTATAATTTCTGTGAGCATATGGCCTTTTTATCTGATTGCTATAATCGTTTTGGCGATTTTATTAAAGTTCGATCCTGCAACGGAAAAAAAGGACGATAATATTCAAAAAATTCAGTTAGTTAATTCTTCTATAAACCTAGAGACTATATCTCCCTTGAAAATGAACGGAATTGATTCTGTATGGGTGAAAACTAGTACCCCGATAGAAACTATCGTAAAAATTGATGACACGCTCTTGGTGAAAAATTTTAATAAATGTGTAAAATATGTATCTGTTCCATGTGCAAATAAGGATTAATGATTTATGTTAAAGAATTTTTTTATTACCCAAGAAGATGTTGACACACTTACTCAAGGAATTACAGCAAAATCATTATGGAATGAAGAAAAGTATAAGGAATGGAATGATTCTTTAGAAAAAAAACTTGAGCAATATATTGAAAATTTATCTGGAAAAGAATCGTTAAAAGCGGATGAAATTTATAATTTATTCTATCCGGAGAAAGATATCCCTATTTTCATTTCTCATTCTTCTACAAATAAAGATGTTGCGCAAAAATTAGCTTTATGGTTAAAGGATAAATTAGGTTTATATTCATTCATTGATTCTGATTTATGGGGTAATATCAATGTTATTCAGAAAAAACTTGATAAAAAATATTGTCCAAAAGGGAAGAATGTATTTGATTATGATAAAAGAAATATGTGTACTGCTCATGTGCATATGATTCTATCATATGCTTTAACAAGGATGATTGACAAAGCTGATTTCTTTATTTTTATAAAAAGTAATGGTTCTATTTCTTTAGAGGGTTCTGTTGAAAGAACTAGCTCATCTTGGATCTTTCACGAATTGGTAACGGCATCGTTGATAGAAAAAAAAGCCCGTTTTGATATACTTGATACAAATGTAAAGAAAGCTATTGTGGAAGCTTGCACTGGAAAGATTCCTATTTCTTATCCGGTGCCTTTAGATGGCTTTAATACGCTAAATTCTCAAACGTTAAAGTCTATAGCACAAACTTATTCTGATTTGAAACTAGATCCTTCATCGCATGAATTTGGAAAATATAGTCAAAATACGGCTTATTGGACTGCAATATGTGCTGATAAAGGAATTCCGTCAAATGAGACAATTGCAAAAAATTGTTTATTAGGATATAAAAGGAAAGATGTTGATGAACGTTTGGCTTCTGTTTTTTCGAATGGTTGATGACTATGCAAAGATAGGAAATCGAAATGGACTTAGAATCATTCAAAAATCTCGTTGTAGAAAAAGCAAAAGCTTTTGTGGATAAGAATCCTTCAATAAGGACGACTTTCTCTTGGTATAATAATAAGTATTTCCAGTTTAAGACAGATAAGGCTTGTTTTCGAGACAATACGCATTATGAACTTAGGATTATTCCGCTTCAAAATGAGGGTGGCGATTTTCATTTTGTAATAGAATATCACTTTGAGAAGAAAGATGATGTTCGCCTGTCATTCATGAAACTTGCCAAGGGATTTTTTTCCGATTCCTCCAAATATTATTTTAAAGAGAAATCTGAACATAGAATTAGGTTTGTTCGCTCTTTGCCAGAAGGTGAACATTGGTACTCTATGGCTGATGGTGCTGATGTTGCTTCTGAAATCGATTCTGCATTAAGTGATTTGGCGGATTTCGTGGAAAATGACGAGGATAAACTTGTAGAGTTGATTCACCAAGCAGAGCAAGTTCCCATGACTGATGAAGAAAAATTTAAACATCTTCTTGAATATTTTGTGGCGCACCTAGAGTATATTCAAAATAATACCACTGATGGTGTTGGTTATGAACAGTATATAAAACCGATAGAGAATAATTTTGCAAAAACAGGAAAGGGGAGTGATAGAGGAGAAAAAATCCAGTCGCAAATTAAGGCATGGACTCAATATTCCAATGGCGCAGAAATTGCGATTAATGTGAGTATTTGTCGAAATAAAGTGGCAAGATATGCCAGTCGCTATTCGTATTTGAATTGGTTTGTTGATGGGCATGGTACATGGAAAAATGTTTCACCATTGTGGATGGATCACAAGATTGTTACGGGTTTTTATTTGACTGATTTCGAAGATGGAACCCGGATGAGTCCGAATTATACGAGAGACGATTTAGGGCTTTATGATGGCCAACCGGCAAATGAGAAAATTAAAGAACTTTTAAATCAGTTTAAGAATTTATTGCTTCCTGAAATAGAAAGGAGAAATAATACAATGTTTGAAAATGATGAAATGCTCAAAATCATAAAGAAAAAGAAAAACCTGATTTTGCAGGGTGCTCCAGGAACTGGCAAAACATTTGAAACATCTTCTTTAGCACTAAAGATTCTAAATGAAACAGATGTAAATTTTGAAAATCGTAAAGAAGTGATGAAGCGGTATCGTCAACGTTTAGAAGAAGGTAGAATTGCTTTTGTCACATTTCACCAAACTATGGATTACGAGTCTTTTATTGAAGGCTTACATGCCGTTCCCATAAAAGATGAAGAAGGACATACTCTTGGTGGAGTAAGTTACGAACCCAAAGCGGGCATATTTAAGGAAATTTGCGATCGTGCTAAAATAAAAGATGGCGAAGATATAGAAACATGTATTGATAAATACTTAGCTACAATAGTAGGATTTGCGAATAAGAAACAAATTCCTACCACTACTGGAAGAAGTAGTTTTTATGTATGGTGGGAAGGAGGAGATGCTGTTACATTAAAAGTTCGAAGTGTTGATTGCAAAAACAAAGATCCTCAATATTCTCCATCTCCATTGAATATCCAAAAAATAAAAGATCAAGCTACAGGGAATGGCGTAGAAAATAATTGGAAACAATATGCCGCTGCATTTATTAATGCTGTAAAGGCAGAATATGCAGTAAAGGAAGATTCTGAAAAAAAGCCTTATGTTCTTATTATTGACGAAATAAATCGAGGCAACATTTCAAAGATTTTCGGTGAACTAATTACATTGCTTGAACCGGACAAACGTCAAGATGAAATTAATGAAATTTCTGTTAAATTGACGTATTCAGGTGAGTCTCTTACGGTGCCATCTAATCTATACATTATTGGTACAATGAATACGACTGATAGAAGTGTCGGTGCGGTTGATTATGCGATTCGTCGCCGTTTTGCATTTATAACATTAGAATCAAACAAACAAGTCATAGAAAATTATCCTGAATTTAACTCTCCAGAAACGAAAGAAAAAGCAGTGGCACTTTATGATGCTGTAGTTACGTTCTTAGACGAAAAAGACAATAAAGTTGATATGGATTTTGACGATTTGATGGTTGGTCATAGTTATTTCCTTGCAAAAACTAAAGATGACCTTTTTATGAAATGGGATTATGAAATTCTGCCTTTACTTCGTGAATATTATAAGGATGGAATGATAAAGAAAAATCCTGATGAACAATCATGGCCCCGTTAAAATTTACAGAACATGAAGAAAAATTTTTGTGTGAAGATGATTTAAATCGTCTTTTGGATTGTAATTTTGTTCAACCAAATTATATGGAAGAACCAAAATATTTGGGGCTTTCTTGGAATGGGCCGAAATCTTTGCAAGCTAGCTATTATGTAGGCGCGTCTTGGCTGATTGATAATGAATTCGCCGTTGTTGTAACGCCTAAGATGAATGATATTGATTTTGTAGAAATGTTCATGATGGCACTTGCTGTTGATTCCGCTCCAGAAGCGGATTATTTTAGCAAATGTTATGGGATAGATTTTGATGCTCCCAAGATAACGGTTGATAAAAACTTATGCCAGGTGACACCACTAATTCTTTTGCACTATATAGTCCTTTTAGAAAAACTGGTAAAGCAGGGCCTAAAAAAGGGCTATGTAAATAGAGAGGAAAATCTTAATTCAAAGGTTCGGGGACGAATTTATATTCCGGCGCATGTGCAAAAGAATGTATGTATCCAACGCGAAGATAGGACGTATTGTCGTTTTCAAGAATATACCGAAGATATTCCAGAAAATCGTTTGCTGAAGAAGGCGTTGAATTTTGCTTATCGGGGAATTAGCGGTTATAAAAGTCTTAATAGATACCGTATTAAATTACAGAATCGCTTAAATCGGCTCTTTGCCGCTTTTACCAATGTTTCAGACGATATTGATGTTCGTCAGGTTGCAAGAGTCTCACACAATAAATTATATCGCCATTATAGCGAAGCTGTTCGCGTTGCCAAGATGGTATTGCGACATTATGATAATTCGATCCATAATATAGACCGTGATGAAACTCAAGAAACGGCCCCTTTCTGGATTGATATGGCTAGACTTTTTGAATTGTACACATATAGCAAGTTAAATGAGAAATACCCCGGCCAAATTAGATTTCAGACGCATGGTTATGGTGGCATTTGTGACTTTCTGAAAATTGCGAATGGATATTCTGCAGAGCGTCTAATTATGGATGCAAAGTATATACCCAAGTACAAAAATAAGAATATCAAATGGGAAGACATTCAAGAAATCAGTGGCTATGCTCGTGACAAGAAACTGTTGGCTGAATTGGGCTGGTTCAAGAATGGTGAATTGAACGTTCAGGAAGTTCCTCTATGCGTTGTAATCTATCCGGAATATGGTGAAGTAAACGACACCTTCGGAGAAAATCTTCTTGATAATGCGGAAGTTGTTTCTGACTATACCAATTTCTACAAAATCGCAGTAAAAGTGCCGAGATTGCAATAATGGAAAAGTTCCCCTTGACATCGACGTAAAATAATTATATATTTTGTAGTGCTCAAAAGAGCAAAATTCGTATAACAAACAGTGCCTTGCGGTTGTTTTTGGCTTGTCTGCAAGGAAAGGAGTATATGAAATTGAGTCCGAGTTATGTATATTTTCACTGCAACTTGATGGAGGCATTATGCTTTTTAACGTAGAAAAGCTCATGGGCATAATCGCGTGCATTATGAAACGGATGGACGTGAAATCCATCAATTACATGAAGGTCATCAAGTTGATGTATCTTTCGGACAGGTTGCATATCGATAAATACGATTCGTCGATTTCTAACGACGAGTACTATTCGATGCCGCATGGCCCTGTTCTTTCTAGGCTTTACAATCTTATCATGAACGAGTCCTGCGACAAGTTCCAAAAAGAATGGGACAAGTTCTTTTTGCGGGACGGATACGATATCGCCATAAGGGACACTTCGGTCAACGAAAAGATTCTTGAGTTGTCCCGTGCCGAAGAGAATACCATTGGCGAGATTGTAGATAAATATGGCAAGATGGACAAATGGGACTTGGTGAATAATGTTGCGCACAAGCTCCCCGAATGGGAAGATCCGCAGGGGTCTTCTACTCCGTTGCCGTTGCGCAAGATTATGGAAGCCTTGGGCAAGGACAAGAACGAGATTGATGCGGTCCTTGCAGAACGTGAAATCTACGAAAAAGAGTTTGCGTAATTATTTTTCTTATAAATCGGACTTTTTCCCGAGAAAGTTGTTGAAATACGTTCTGTGAATAGATTTTCGTAGCGTACTTGGCACCTCCAAAGAACGCCGGATATTATCCTCTTTAATGAAAAATAAGTATCTTTTAAATTATACGGAGGCATTATGATCCAGGATTCATTCGAATTTGTCGTGTACATGATTCACGCTTGCGCGAACAAGTGGAATCAGCTGCCGTCCGCCGTTTATAAAAAACTTAGGGATTCTGGTTGTATCCAAAAGTTCCTTGTTCCCAATTACGAAATAATGCACACGCAAGGGACTGATTTTGTCGTGAGCGATATCGAAGAATATTTGAAAGTCCGCAAGGTGGCTATATGATTGTTTACCACGGTTCAATACAGGTCGTGCAAAAACCTGATATCAATCATTCCTATAGGCCCCTTGATTTCGGGATGGGGTTCTATGTGACTACCATTCGCGAGCAGGCTATCCGTTGGGCCGAAAGAAAGTCAAAAATTTATGACGGTGCAAGTCCTGTTCTGAACATCTACGAGATGTCGGATTTTACAAGCGATTTATCGGTAAAGACTTTTCCAGAAGATTTGACGGAATGGATAAATTTTGTCTGCAAGTGCCGCGATGGGGCTTTGGATTACAAGGATTACGATGTTATCGTAGGCAAGGTTGCGAACGACAAGGTTTTCCGTGTGGTAGATATGTATCATTCGGGAATCTGGGACTTAGACCGTGCCTTGAGAGAAATCAAGGTGTATCCGCATTACGATCAGATTGCCTTCATTACGCAGAAAGCGATTGATTCGTTACTGACGTTTGTTTCTGGCGAAGAGGCTTAGCTTATGGATGGCGAAGTTCTAGAGAAGGTTTATCAGGAACGCCTGGAAGAACGGATTATAGCGCATTTGGCGCAGGTGCGTAAGTGTTCGCTGGAAGAAGCTATGGATCTTTATTACCAGAGCAAGCTTGCCGATAAAATCCATGAGGGCGTTGAAGGCATCCAGTATCTTGATTACAAAGTCCTTGTGCAGATACTTGAAGAAACAGAACTTTCTGCAAAACATTCCTAATTTTACACTATGAAAATCCAATTCAAGTACCAGCAGTTCCAGGCAGATGCCGCGAAGGCCGTTTGCGATGTTTTTGCGGGGCAGCCCTATTTGGAATCGAGCTACTTGATGGATTCGGGTACGACCAAGCTCTTTGGCGGCAGTGTGCCTGCGCAGAGGGGCGTGACCGGTTTTTGCAACCAGCGTCTGGTGCCCGAGCTGAGCGATTCCAAGGTGCTTGCGAACCTGCAGGCGGTGCAGTCTGCGAATCTTTTGCCGCAGTCCGACAAACTGGAAGGCCATTACAACCTGACCATCGAAATGGAAACGGGTACGGGTAAGACCTACACCTACATCAAGACGATGTACGAACTGAACCGTGCCTATGGTTGGACCAAGTTTATCGTGGTCGTGCCGAGTATTGCCATTCGCGAGGGCGTCTATAAGTCGTTCCAGATTATGCAGGAACATTTTTTGGAAGAATACGGCAAGTCCATCCGGTTCTTTATCTACAATTCGCAGAACCTGACCGAGATTGACCATTTCGCATCGGACAGTCACATCAACGTGATGATTATTAACTCGCAGGCATTCAACGCCACGGGCAAGGATGCGCGCCGCATCCGCATGAAGCTGGACGAATTCCGTAGCCGTCGCCCGATTGATGTTATCGCGAGTACGAACCCGATTCTGATTATCGACGAGCCGCAGAGTGTTGAGGGCACGAAGACGAAAGCGGGTTTGGCGGAATTCCATCCGCTGTTGACTTTGCGTTATTCGGCGACACATCGCAAGGACGCCATTTACAACATGGTTTACCGCCTTGATGCGATGGATGCCTACAACAAGCACCTGGTCAAGAAGATTAGCGTCAAGGGCATTACGGTGAGCGGTTCTACGGCGACAGAGGGCTACTTGTACTTGGAAGGCGTTCAGGTGTTTACGGACAAGGCTCCTGTCGCGACACTTGAATTTGATTGCAAGGGCAAGGGTGGCCTGCTCAAGAAAAAGGCCCATGTCACGAAGGGTTTTAATCTTTACGAACAGTCGGGTGGTCTCGAAGAATACAAGGACGGCTATACTGTTACCGAAGTGAACGGCAATGAATCTTCTGTGACTTTCACGAACGGCAAGAAGATTTATGCTGGTGACTGCGTGGGTGTGGTGAACGAGGAACAGTTGCGCCGCATCCAGATTCGCGAAACGATTATTTCGCATTTCGAACGCGAACGTGCGCTTTTCAGCAAGGGTATCAAGGTGCTTTCGTTGTTCTTCATCGACGAGGTCAAGAAGTATCGCGATTACGACGCTCCGGACGAGATGGGCATTTACGCCAG
>JAEEGJ010029213.1_pt1 | contig 10897 bp, 4 predicted proteins | sample 8958761 | NCBI WGS metagenome assembly JAEEGJ01 (sample SAMN16246546, study PRJNA631951) | gut metagenome | biome: gut microbiome; feature: rumen; material: RS-attached | host: Bos | place: Iran: Karaj | collected 2018-10
GAGGTGGTCTTGTAGGTGCGCTCGCTCGACTTATCGCGGCCGCGCATCACGAGCACCTGGGTTCCCTTGGGGACAAAGCAGCCCACAATCTGGATAGCTCCCTCGACGATACCGCCGCCATTGCTGCGCAAGTCCAGCACGATGCTCTTCACGCGCGGGTCCTTCTTGAGCGCGATGACAGCGTCACGCACCTGCTGGGCCGACTTCTCGTTGAAGGTCGTCAGGTCGATGTAGCCGATGTTGTCGCGCGTCACGCCATAGTAGGGCACGGGGTTGACGCTGATGGTCTCGCGGTTGAACGAGAAGGTCTTGATGCTGTCCTCGTCATAGGGGCGCACCACCTTCACCGTCAGGTGGGTGTTGGCCTGTCCCTTGAGGCGCTTGCTCACCTGCTCACTCGTCCAGGTGTCGGTGCTGTCGCCGTCGATCATGATGATGCGGTCGCCAGCGCGCAGACCTGCCCGCGCCGCCGGGCTGCCCTCATAGGGGCCACTGATGTAAACCCCCTTGCGGCCATCGACCGTGCGCTCCATCAGGTAGCTGCCGATGCCGCCGTACTCACCCGTGCTCAGCGTCATGAACTCGTCGGTCTCCTTCGACGGGATGTACTCGGTATAGGGGTCGATGTCGTCAAGCATCGCGTTGATGGCATTCTCGATGGCCTTCTGGGCATCGATTGTATCGACATAGAAGGTGTTCAGCTCCTTGTACAGCGAGTTGAAGATGTCCAGGCTGCGGGCTACAGCAGTGTCATCGTTCACCGCCCTATCGGTATCGGCAAGGGCTGTCGGGGCAGCCAGGCACAGCGCCACGCAACCCCAAGCGAGATATTTAAGCGTCTTTTTCATTCATCACATGATTTTGGCTGCGAAAATACTATTATTCCCCGAATATTGTCCACTTTAGCAGCCTAAAAAACCTTTATCACACGAAAAAAAGCAAGTTTTTTGCAAAAAATATTGCACAGTTCAAATATTGGCAGTAACTTTGCACCGCATTTTTCGGCAGGGGTCTGCCGAGGGGTGCAAAAACGCTTCTTTAGCTCAGTTGGTTAGAGCATCTGACTGTTAATCAGGGGGTCCTTGGTTCAAGTCCAAGAAGAAGCGCTTAACTTTCATAACAATGACTGCTTCTTTAGCTCAGTTGGTTAGAGCATCTGACTGTTAATCAGGGGGTCCTTGGTTCAAGTCCAAGAAGAAGCGCCCGAAGGCGGGACTGCGCAAGCAGCCCCGTCTTTGGTTATTATCCCCCCCTAACCGCAACACCTCACCATTACATTAATAAAACAGGAAGACGATGAGTTCGAGGAATGCAATGAATTAGGGTGTCGTCGGGGGTGTTTGATGGATATCGGCAGGGGCGGGAGGTGAAAACGGAAAGTTTTTTGTAATTTTGCAGTCTTATGGAGATTACGCAACTGTGTGAACTGTTTAACACGGCTAGTCGCAAGGCGGCAGTGAAGAAGCTGTTGGCCGGTAGCGGCAATGCCGTCATCGACGGACTGGCGGGGTCGAGTGCAGCGTTGCTGCTCTCGAGGCTGCCCCAGCGGGAGTGCCCCTACCTGATTGTGGTCAACGACCTGGACGAGGCTGGATACATGTACAACGACCTGTGCCAGCTGACCAGCGACAAGCAGGTGCTGATATTCCCGTCGGGCTACAAGCGCGACATCAAGTACGGCCAGGTGGATGCCCCCAACGAGATCCTGCGCACCGAGGTGCTGAACCGGTGGTTTGACGACGCTACAGTGCAATGGGTGGTCACCTACCCCGAGGCGCTGGCCGAGCGCGTGCGTAGCCGTGAGGACGTGGCAGCCAGCACGGTGCAGTTGCGCGTGGGCAGCACGGCCGACCTAACGGAGGTGTCGGCACGGCTGCGCGAACTGGGCTTCGTGATGGTGGACTATGTGTATGAGCCGGGGCAGTTCAGCGTGCGCGGCTCTATCCTCGACGTGTTCTCCTACAGCAACGAGCGCCCCTACCGCATTGACTTCTGGGGCGACGACATCGACAGCATACGCACATTCAACGTCGAGACGCAGTTGAGCGAGGAGCGCCTGGAACAGGTGAGCATCCTCAACGGCGACGCGTCGAGCAGCGGCCGCGAGAACAACGTGTCGCTGCTGGAGTACGTGGGCGAGAAGACCATCGTGCTGTGCCGCAGCAAGCACTGGCTGACGACGCGCATCGGCGAGATTGCCCGCGAGGGCATGTCGGCCAGCGCACTGATAGCGGGCGAGGGCGACACCCAGGCCACCAGCAAGCTGGTGGACGCCGACCAGTTTGTCGAGCGCCTGTCGCAAATGCGGTGCATCGAGTTCACCAACGGCGAGGCAGCCCCTGAGCGTGGTGTCAAGCAGTTGTCGCTGCACTGCAAGCCACAGGGCATCTACCACAAGAACTTTGACCTCATCGGGCAGTCGTTCACCGACTTCCTGTCCCGCGGTTACCGAATCCTCATCCTGAGCGACAGCGCCAAGCAGATTGAGCGCCTGCACTCCATCTTTGAGGACCGTGGCGACAATATCACGTTTGAGCCCGTGCTGCGCACCATCCACGAGGGCTTTGTGGACGATGACCTGCAGCTGTGCGTGTTCACCGACCACCAGATCTTTGACCGTTTCCACAAGTACAACCTCAAGAGCGACCGTGCGCGTTCGGGCAAACTGGCGCTGTCGCTCAAGGAACTCAGCCAGATCGAGAAGGGCGACTTCATCGTGCACGAGGACCTGGGCGTGGGACGCTTTGGCGGCCTGATGCGCATGAACATGAACGGCACGCCCCAGGAGATGATCAAGCTCATCTACCTGCACGGCGACGAGGCTTATGTGTCCATCCACTCGCTGCACAAACTCACCAAGTACCGCAGCAAGGACGGCGAACCCCCACGGCTCAACCGACTGGGTTCCAACACATGGGCCAAGATGAAGGCGCGCACCAAGAGCCGCCTGAAGGACATCGCCCGCGAACTCATCCGCCTGTATGCCGCGCGCTGTGAGCAGCGGGGCTTTGCCTTCACCCCCGACGGCTACCTGCAGCAAGAGCTCGAGGCATCGTTCATCTACGAGGACACCCCCGACCAGCTGACAGCGACACAGGCCGTCAAGGCCGACATGGAGAGCGACAAGCCGATGGACCGCCTCATCTGCGGCGACGTGGGCTTCGGCAAGACCGAGATTGCTGTGCGCGCTGCCTTCAAAGCTGCCATCGACGGCAAGCAGACGGCCGTGCTTGTACCGACGACCGTGCTGGCGTTCCAGCATTACCGCACCTTCAGCGAGCGCCTGCACGACTTCCCCGTGCGCGTGGACTACCTGAGCCGCGCCCGCAAGCCCAAAGAGGTGAAGCAACTGCTGGCCGACCTCAAGGAGGGCAAAATCGACATCCTCATCGGCACCCACAAACTCATCGGCAAGACGGTGCAGTTCCATGACCTGGGGCTGCTGGTCGTGGACGAGGAGCAGAAGTTCGGTGTTGCCGTCAAGGACAAACTCAAGCAGTTGAAACTCAACGTGGACACGCTGACGATGAGCGCCACGCCCATCCCGCGCACGCTGCAGTTCTCGCTCATGGGCGCCCGTGACCTGAGTACGCTGACCACCCCGCCCGCCAACCGCTACCCCATCCTCACCACCGTGGGCACGCTCAACGATGACATCGTCGCCGAGGCCATCAACTTCGAACTCTCGCGCAACGGCCAGGTGTTCTTTGTCAACCACCGCATCGAGCAGCTCGAACAGTTGGAGAACATGATACACCGCGTGGTGCCCGACGCACGCGTCGCCGTGGGCCACGGCCAGATGCCGCCCGAGCGGCTTGAGCAGACCATCATCGACTTTGGCAACCATGACTATGACGTGCTGCTGTCGACGACCATCATCGAGAACGGCATCGACATGCCCAACGTCAACACCATCATCATCAACAATGCCGACCGCTACGGACTGAGCGACCTGCACCAGCTGCGTGGCCGTGTGGGCCGCAGCAACCGCAAGGCCTTCTGCTACCTGCTCGTGCCGCCGGGCAAACCGCTTGCCACCGACGCTCGCCGCCGACTGCAGGCCATCGAAAGTTTCAGCGACCTGGGAGCCGGCATCCAGATTGCGATGCAGGACCTGGACATCCGCGGTGCGGGCAACCTGCTGGGTGCCGAGCAGAGCGGTTTCATCGCCGACCTGGGCTACGAGACCTACCAGCGAGTGCTCAAGGAGGCCGTGACCGAGTTGCGCAACGAGGAGTTTGTCGATACCTTTGCCGGCAACGACCAGCAGGGCGAGGACACCGAGTTCATCACCGACTGTGTGGTAGATACCGACCTGGAACTGATGTTCCCCGCCAGCTATGTGCCGCAGGAGAGCGAGCGCATCACGCTGTACCGCGAACTCGACAACATGGAAACCGACGAGCAGGTCGAGGAATTTGAGAAGCGGTTGGAGGACCGTTTCGGCAAGATTCCCGACATGGCCGCCGAACTCATCCGCATCGTGCCGCTGCGCCGCACGGCGCGCCGCCTGGGCATCGAGAAACTGGTCATCCGCCAGCAGAGCATGTACCTGTTCCTCGTGGGCGAGGAGAACGTGGCTTACTACCAGTCGCCGGCCTTCGGGCGCCTGCTCCAATACCTGCAGCAGAATCCCAAGCGCTGCGGCCTGCGCCAGAAAAACGGCCGCCGCAGCATCGTCATCTTCAGCATCCCCAGCGTGAGCAGCGCCCTGACGGTGCTGCGCACCATCACCCACCTGGACAGCATCTAAACCGAGCATTGATTTAGCCGTTCGCCAAGGCCCTGCGGGGCGCATGCTAATTTCACGAATTTATCTAATTAAAGGTTCATATTTAAATAAACTTTCAGGGTCAATTTCTATCTCGTTCCATTAAAAAGTCAGCGGCTCCCCTTACAGGAAACCGCTGACATATCTAACTAAGAGCTAAAGCCTTATCACTTCAGCACCTTCAGGGTGGTGCCGTCGGAGTACTTCTCCAGGTAGATGCCCCTGGAGGGAGCCTGTTCAAGCTGGCGGCCCTGCAGGTCGTAATACCCGACGATGTAGGCATCATCGGCCACGATGGTCTCAACGCCCGAGTTGTCGGGAATCAGTGCCGCATCAAAGTAATCCTGAAGGCTCAGGTAGCCCGTCTTGTTGATGCCGATGCTCAACGGATAGCTGCAACTGGTGAAGGTGCGGTTGGTGTCGTCGCAGTTAAATTCCACCTGGGGTACCAGCAGGCCCGTGCTGTTGTCAAACGCGGTGAGGAAGAGAGGATAAGTGGCGGAGTACTCTTCCTTGTAGCTGCCCAGGAACTGGGAGAGATTCATCACCAGTTTGCCGTCAACCAAGCGTCCCATCACCCAAGCATTGGGCAGGAGCTCACACATGCCACGGATATAGACCTCGTCCTCGAAGAAGACCACCTTGACCTTCATCTGGCGCGGCACGAGCGGGCCATAGGGACCGGCCTTGGTCTTATAGGAGAAGTTGTAATCATGCTCCTGGAGGCCGATGGGCGGTATCACGACAATATCGGGATACTGCGAGAGCGTCAATCCCTGGTAGTAATTGATGTATTGCAGTTCGTCCTTGTGGACGGTGGTGAAGATGTAATCAATCGTCGAGAAACTGCCGTCGCCGTTGATGGTCAGTTCCATGTTCTTCTGCGTAGTGTTGCCGGTCGTCGGGTCAAATGCGGCGCACTTGAAGTAGAACAGCATACCATAGGAGCCCAGCAGCTGGGGATTCTCAAAGACAATCTTATCACCCTGGTGCACACCCTTGATCCAAGCATCGGGCAGATACCTGGAGATGCCCTGCAACCACACGTCTTCACCGTCCATGCCCATCTTCACGACAACGGCAACGGGGTCCCAATCCATGCCGTCGTTGACGGCCGTGGTCATGTAGAAGTCAGAAGTCACCAGGCCCTCGGGAGGCGTCAAGGGCTGCTCTTCGGCAAGGACATATACCGAGGCATAGTCGCCATCCTGCAGCCACTCGTAGTCCAGATACTGGAACACGTCGCCAAAGGCACGGTTCATCGTTCCCAGAATCAAGGTCTGGTCGGTGCCGTTCAGTCTCACGGTGCCGTCGTCCTCGATGGTGTAGGTCACTTCCTCGACCGACTCATCGTAGAAGTAGGTGCCGGCTTCCTCGTCATATCTGAACATAGCCACCTGTACCGCCATCTCCAGCGACTTGGTGTAGGCGATGTACTGGCCCATGGGCACGGTAATCGTCCTGCCGTCGTCGCTCAGCGTACCCTCTACCCAGCCATCGTAATAGGACAGGGAAACGGGATGCTGGATATAGACCTTGTTGTCGGGCGCATAGACGATGCTCAACGCACCCTCCTGCTGGCCGTAGATAATCTCATAGGGGCTCTCACCCTCTGGTACGGTGTAGTCCTTCTCGACCTCACTGACGACACCGCCCATGCGCATGTACAGCTTCAGTTCGCCCTCGGGCTGGGTCTCGATTACCGGCGGCACGAAGGTCTCTTTCTCGGTGAGGGTGTAATGGAAGACCATCTCGGGGTTGGACTGTCCCGAGATTTCGCTTGAGATGCAGTTGGCGGGCACGGTCAGCGTATAGGTGCCTACCACGCTCAACGGGTATTCCTTATAAATCACGGCATTGCCGCCAATCTCCATCATGTAGCACTCAAATTCCTCGCCCGTTTCATCATTGGACAGGATGGGATGTGCCGCCTCGTCAACAGTCACATTCTCGCCGTAGGCGATGGTGAAATACTGCAGGATGTGCACCTCACCCTCGGGGGGATTGATGGTGTATGCGGGCATTTCGCCACCCGTGATGGCATAGTCGAACTGGAGTTCCCGTATCGTCTCGCCCATGGCATCGATGATGACAGCCCCGACGGGGATGGTCAGCGTGTATCGGGCAGGCTCGGTGATGGCCTCGGCGAGGTCCACATACACCTTGTCGCCCAGGGAAGACATCGCGGCTTCATAGGTCGCGCCCGTCGTGGTGTTGGTCAACATGGCCATGACATCGGGAGCCAGGGCGTCGACTTCCATCGGGAAAGTAATGGTGAAGTGCTGCAGGCTCTCCACCCTACCCTCGGCAGGATCGATGGTGATTTTGTCATAGAACGACGGGGCGGTTCCTGTCAGGGAGTAGTTGAACGTCAGCTCACGCACCTCGCTGTCCAGCGTGTAGAACACGATGGAGCCGGCAGGGATGGACAGCGTGTAGTCGCCCGAGTCGGTCACTTCCCTGGGGAAATTGGCCAATACTTTGTAGCCCACATCAAACATCTGGCCCTGATAGACATCTCCAGTCGTGTTGTTGGTCAACGTTGGCCGGCTGCCAAAGGCAATCTCGCCCACATACTCGGGGAAGGAAATCGTGAAATTCTGCAGGCTTTCCAACTCTCCCTCGGCGGGGTCGATGGTAATCTGGTCATAGAACGACTCCATGGTGCCGCTGATGTTGAATCGCAACGACAGCGGGAGCAGCGGCTTGCCGTCGACCGTGAGGGAGCCCCCAGGGAGATGGAGGAAATAGTGTCCCGAAGCGGTGCAGTTCACGTCAAAGTCGATGAGCACCGTGGTTCCCGCTTCATCGGTCTGCATGCGTCCCTCATAGGTCGCACCGCCGCCTTTCTCGAGTAAAGGTACCGCATCCTCACTCACCACCACCGGCAGTTCGGCGAAGGTGATGGTGAAATGCTGCAGGCTCTCCACCTCGCCCTCGGCGGGGGTGACCTGCATGACCTCATACGGGTCAACTACAGCCATGGCCGACGAGCCGTAAATCACGGCCATCATCAATAGAGCCAAAAGTCGTACTGTTTGCTTCATTAGTCTTGAATCATTTTGGTATAATTCGTGATGTCCAGGCGAGAAAACGGGGCCATTCCCGCTCAAGTCCCTTGATGGTAGTTCCCGATGCCTTCACCTTCCGGCATGCACAAATTCATGGTTAATAATCAGTATTTCTAGTTAAATATTTTTTGCAAAAGTAATTGAATCATTGAAAACAGCAGCAAAAAAGCCATTTAAAAATCCATAATTTGATAAAAACAGCCCAAATTTCCGCCGTTCAATAACAAATTGTCACCCCGATAACACACAGTGACAAAAACCGGTGCCCGCTAAAATGCCCCCTTAGGGTGCTGAACATTTTAGCGGGCATCAATTAGGTTGAATCACTGTAGGTCGGGGAGTCCTGGGCAGGTATCCGTTTCCTGTCAGGAGCATATCAATGAGCGCCGTCACGTCGGCAATCGCCACCTCTCCATCGCCGTCAACGTCGGCAGCCGCGGGGGCCTCACCACCGCCAAGCAGGATATCGATGAGCGCCGTCACGTCGGCAATCGCTACCTCGCCATCGTCGTCAACGTCACCGACAATGAATCCGCCTCCGCCACCGATGGTGTAGTGGTAATTGAGCTCATGCACCTCCTCGCCCAGCGTGTAGATGATAATAGCCCCGGCGGGGATGATCAGCGTGTAGTTGCCCGCCTCGGTGACCTCGTCGCCAAAGTACACCAGCACGTTGAAGCCCACGTCATACATGTCGCCCCAGTAGGTCTGCCCGGTCGTGGTGTTGGTCAACTTGGCGCTGCTGCCATAGTCAATCTCGCCCACATACTCGGGCAGCGAGATGGTGAAGCTCTGCAGACTCTCGACCTGGCCCTCGGCAGGGTCGATGGTGATCTGGTCATAGAACGACTCCATGGTGCCGACGATGTTGAACCGCAGCGACAGCGGGAGCAACTGCTGGCCGTTGACCTTGAGGGAGCCCTCGGGGAGATGGAGGAAATACTGCCCTGATGCGGTGCAGCACACGTCAAAGTCCACGATAACCATGGTTCCCGTTTCATCGGCCTGCATGCGCCCCTCATAGGTGGCTCCGCCGCCCTTCTCCAGGGTGGGCACCGCAGTCTCGTTGACCACCACGGGCAGACCGGCAAAAGTGATGGTGAAATGCTGCAAGCTCTCGACCACGCCCTCGGCAGGTGTCACCTGCAAGGCTTCATAGGGATCAACCACTGCCAGGGCCGACGGGCCGTAGGCGACAGCCAGCATCAGCACGGCCAGTATACGCATTGTCTGTTTCATTGTGAATGTCATTTAAAGGTAAAAAACAATAAGTATTGATAAATGGACACCTCACGGGCATCACGGTTGCAAATGTACAAAAAAATGATACCCGCGCCCATTTTCTACTTGAAAATATCTTACTATTTGGCCGAAAAAATTCGGGGATTGGTTGAAAACTGGGGAGTTGAACTTGCTTTTTATTATAATGTTGCCTAGTTTTGCGACAATTAATCATGTTTTAATCACAACCAAACACAACAAAAGTTTCACATCTATGAAGAAAAGATTCTTAATGGCAGCATTGATTGCTGCAGCGAGTGTTTTGGGCTATGCACAACAGACCATGTGGATACACACAGGGCATGTGCACTGGGCCTATAACACCGAATCGGTGGGCACAATGCCGTATAGTTCGGCCAACATGCTCACTGTGCTCGAGAAGGGTTTCACCCTAGCCGATGTGGACAGTGTGACCGTCGCCAACGAGACGTTTGCCGACGACAATGTCCTCGTCAAGTACAACAACACCGTGGCCGACGTGTATGTGGCCGGTAACATCGCCAACCACATCACCGCTCAGGTGAACGGTGCACGCGTTGCCGTCATGCAGGACGCCAATGTCGCCACCGAGTACACCTACACCCTGCAGGGCAACAGCAACAGCGGCTGCTTCTACCATGCGGGCTTCTACAAAATGACACTCGTGATGAACGGCGTGAACCTGGTTAACCCCGACAGCGCCGCCATCAACATCCAGAACAGCAAGCGCATCGCCGTGCAACTGGCTGCCGGCACGACCAACTCCCTGGCCGACGCCGCCAGCAACACCAAGAAGGCCGCCTTCCTCGTGAAGGGCCATGCCGAGTTCTCCAAGGGCGGCTCGCTGACCATCACGGGCAACAAGAAGCACGCGCTGGCCTGCAACGAGTACATGGAGGTGAAGAAGACCGTGGGCACCATCACCATCACGAGTGCCGTGGCCGACGCCATCAACGTGAGCCAGTACTTCCAGATGAACGGCGGTACCATCAATATCCAGAGCTGCGGTGACGACGGCATCCAGGTCGATGCCGAGGACATCACCAATCCCGAAGAGGACGGCCACGTGCTCATCCAGGGCGGCACGCTCACCATCAACGGCAGCGGCGCCGGCACCAAGTGCATCAAGGCCGAGGGTAACGTGGACATCCAGGGCGGCACCCTGACGCTGAACCACTCCGGTATCCCCGTCTGGGACGAGGAAGACAGCAAGATTAAGGAAGCCACCGGTATCGGCACCGACCGCAACCTCACCATCGACGGGACCGACACCAAGATCAACATCACCATGACCGGCAACGGCGCCCGCGGCATGAAGTGCGACAGCACGTTGACCATCAACCCCAGCATCATCGACATCAACTGCACGGGTGGTGACTGGGCCTACGGTACCGTTGACACCAGCAGCGTGAAGTGCGTCAAGGTCGACTATAGTTTCCTCCTGAACGGTGGCAGCCTGAAGTGCACCACCATCAAGGACGAGGCCGTCGGTGTCCACAGCGAGGGCGATGTCCGCATCCTCGACGGCACGCTGACGCTCAACACCTATGACCACGGTATCAAGAGCGACTTGGATATGCAAATCAACGGCGGCACCATCACCTACAACATCAATGGTCCTGCCAGCAAGGCCATCAAGTGCGAAGGCTACCTGCGCATCTCGGGCGGCAACATCAGCGGCACCGTGAGCGGTGGCGGCGAGACGGCCAGCGACCAGACGACCAGTGCCAGCGCCGGCATCAAGTGTGACAACAATGTGACCATCGACGGCGGCACCTTTGACCTCAAGGCCACC
>JAEEGJ010029215.1_pt1 | contig 10897 bp, 10 predicted proteins | sample 8958761 | NCBI WGS metagenome assembly JAEEGJ01 (sample SAMN16246546, study PRJNA631951) | gut metagenome | biome: gut microbiome; feature: rumen; material: RS-attached | host: Bos | place: Iran: Karaj | collected 2018-10
TCCGGATCCGTGGCAATGCTCGCAGGGAACGTATTTATTGACTTTGATTTTTTTCTTAACGCCTTTTTCGATTTCCTGGAGGTTGAGTTTCACCTTGACGCGGATGTTTGACCCGCGTTGGCGCACCGTACCACCGGAGCGCGAACCTCCGCCGAAGCCGCCACCGAAGAAGCTGCCTAGGCCGAAGTCGGCAAACAGATCGCCAAACTGGCTGAAGATGTCGTCCATTGACATGCCTTGTCCGCCTCCTCCGCCAAAGCCACTCATGCCAGCGTGGCCATAACGGTCATAACGGGCACGCTTATCGGGATTGCTCAGCACCTCATAAGCTTCTGCCGCCTCCTTGAACTTCTCCTCTGCCTCCTTGTTGTTGGGGTTGCGGTCGGGGTGGTATTTCAATGCCAACTGCCGGTACGCCTTCTTCAGCTCTTCTGGAGAAGCGTCCTTGCTGACACCTAACACTTCATAATAATCTCTTTTTTCTGCCATTATAGTATTCTCCGTTTTCCTTTTTAGTTGCCAACAACGACTCTGGCGAACCGGATCACTGTCCCGTTAAGTTTGTAGCCTTTTTGGATGACGTCGATGACCTTGCCTTTTTTGGATTCATCGGGGGCGGGGATCATCGTGAGTGCTTCGTGTTCGTCGGTGTTGAAGTCGCAGTCGATAGCGATAATCTCTTCCAAGCCTCTCTTCTGAAGCGTGGTTTTTAACTTGTTGTAGATTAGAGTGACCCCTTGCAGGTCGGCTTCGTTGCCGTTTTTCTCCATGTTCTGGAGTGCGCGTTCGAAGTCGTCCATGACGGGAAGCATGTCTTTGATGACGGCTGCGGATGCCGTGGCGGTCATGTCGAGTTTCTCTTTGGCGGTACGTTTGCGATAGTTGTCGAACTCTGAATAGAGACGAAGGTACGTATCGTTGAGTTCGGCATATTTTGCTTTTGCTTCCTCCAAAGCCTTGGTCTGATCACGTCTGCCTTTATGGCGTCTTTTTGAAGGCTCCTCGGCTGACATTTTTTCCTCGTTTGGTGTGTCTTGTTTCTCTGTCACTTTTTCTTTGGGTTCTTCTGATGGATTCTCAACTTCCTGATTAGTTTGGTTTTGAATCTCATCTTCCTGAATTTCAGTCTCTTTCTTTTCTTCCATGTTTATCGTTGTATTTAATTAATAATCAAAAATAAAAATGCGCTTTTGGCATAGCAAAAGCTCTGCCAAAGGTTTGAGGTTGACAAAATGGCAGTGGTTTTCAGATTCTTTCAATCTTGGCACCTAGACTGTTGAGTCTCAGGTCGATATATTGGTATCCTCGGTCGATTTGATCGATGTTGTCGATAATGCTGACACCATTGGCTGACATAGCTGCGATGAGCAGGGCGACACCGGCACGGATGTCGGGAGAACTCATGCGGATGCCTCTTAAGTTGTGGTGGTGGTCCAAGCCGATGACATTGGCACGGTGCGGGTCGCAAAGAATGATCTGTGCTCCCATGTCGATGAGCTTGTCAACGAAGAACAAGCGGCTCTCGAACATCTTTTGGTGGATGAGTACAGTACCTTTGGCTTGGGTGGCGACCACGAGGATGATACTGATCAAGTCGGGGGTGAATCCAGGCCAAGGAGCATCAGCGATGGTGAGGATGGAGCCATCCATGAAGGTCTCCACCTCGTAATGGTCTTGTTCGGGGATATAGATGTCGTCGTCTTGATACTCCATTTTGACACCGATCCTGCGGAACATCTCGGGGATGATTCCTAGCTGAGGAATCCCGGCGTTCTTGATGGTGATCTCTGATCCAGTCATGGCTGCCATGCCGATGAAGGAGCCGACCTCAATCATGTCGGAAAGGAGGCGGTGCTTGGTGCCTTTTAGTGTATCTACTCCTTTGATTTTCAATAGATTTGATCCGATGCCATCAATCTTGGCACCCATGCTGACAAGCATCTTGCAAAGCTGTACCAGATATGGTTCACAAGCGGCATTGAAGATGGTGGTCTCGCCTTCAGCCATCACAGCGGCCATCAGGATGTTGGCGGTGCCGGTGACCGAGGCTTCGTCGAGTAGCATATAGCAGCCGTGGAGGCCATCAGGGGCCACGGCTTTCTGAGTGGTGCCTTCGATGCTGAAAATGGCCCCGAGTTTTTGAAGACCGATGACATGGGTGTCGAGTCGGCGGCGTCCGATTTTGTCGCCTCCGGGTTTGGGCATATAGGCCGTGCCAAAACGTGCCAAAAGCGGCCCGAGCATCATGACGCTGCCACGGAGTCTTGAGGCTTTTTGGATGAACTCTTGGGTTTTGAAATAATCGAAGTCAATGGCATCGGCTTGTAAGCTGACCCGGTCGGGGGTGACTCGCTTGACTTTGACGCCCATACCCTTAAGGAGGTCGATAAGGTTGTTGATGTCGAGGATGTTGGGAAGGTTTTCGATGATCACTTCCTCGTTGGTGAGTAGCGAGGCGCAGATGATCTGCATCGCTTCGTTCTTCGCTCCTTGAGGCACGATTTCTCCGTGGAGTCTATGGCCTCCTTCGATCCGGAATGAACCCATGGCTTATTGCTGTTTTCTTTTCTTGTAGTTGGGGTTGTTGGGGTTGTTCATGTCGGCCTTGAGGTTCGACTGTTTCTTTTTCTTCTTTTTCCCGTTGGTTGCGATGCCTTTTTGCGCAAGCACGGGCTTTGAAAGAATCTCACTAGTGCCGTTCAGCTTGGTTTCTTCGCCCAGCACCAAACGTCCATTCGACATCACCTTGAGGTCTTCGATGATCTGTTGGTCGTTGACGACGTTGCCGTTCCATTCCAGGTAATTGCGTTTCATCTGGTTGGCCATGGAGTAGGCGAGGGCTTGTCGGGTCTCTTCGTCTTCAACGGTGGAGGCAAGCTCAATCATCTTTGCCATGTAATGGCCATAATGACCGTACTTGATGTTGTTATTCTGATATTCAATGTGATGCGGTTTTGTATTTTGGTTAGCGGGTTGAGGTGGCTCAAAGGGACTGTCCACATCAAGTTGATAGTCAGAGATAATGTAAAGATGGTCCCAAAGTTTATGGATGTAATCGCCCGAGTCTTTGACTTGGGGATTCATCTGGGCCATGACCGAGATGATGAATTGAGCGGCCTCAGTACGTTTTTGACGATCCTCGATTTGCATGAGATGACGGATCATCTGCTGCATGTTACGGCCATACTCCGAGATCGTGATCGGGTCACGCTCGGTATTGTACAATAAACTGTTTTTCTCCATGTGTTTATTTCACAATGAGTTTATCATTATGGATGAGGGTGTTGTCAGAGAGAACTCTGACGGTATAGAGTCCTGATGCCAAACCGCTGATGGTGCAGCTGTTGCCATTCATCGTCTCCTCGAGGGTCACTTGTCCCAAAAGGTTGACGATTTGAACTTTAACGTTGGATTTGACGTTTTCAGGAAGCATGATATGGAGCTCTTGGTTGCTGCTCATGGGGTTAGGATAGATGTTGAGCAAACCGGCAAGGGTCTCTTCGGTACTCAGCATTTCTCTGAACTCAATATGGTAGGGTGAGTCGAGCTGTCCGAAGGTGGCATTGTCGCTATAGCTGATGCGTTGATTGTTGGCAGCAGTATAAACAGCATTGGTGTTACGGTCCAGCAATCTGAACTGCAGTTCGTCACCTTCGTTTCCGTAAGCGGTGAGGAAGGCGAGATAGCTATTGGTAGCTCCCACATAAATCAATGGTGTTGCACCGCGGCATTCGTCTCCATGGAACACGCCAAGCTCATATTCGCCACTGTTGACCTCAATGCCTTGTAAGCTGACGGCACCGATGAGGGTCATGTTCTGAGCGTATGCACTTGGATTAGGGGTCCAAATTGTCTTAGGGATGTTGGTGGTTGCTACCCCGTCCTTTGAAGCATTGCCATAGTGGAAAGAAGTGCTTGAGGAAGCATTCGAGAGAAGGATGTATCCTTGTCCGGGTTGCATTTCTGATAACACACCGTACCATACTCCATTTTCTGCCGAATAAGTTGCGAATTGTTCTTGTGATTTGATCAGATCGTTGTTATTCGCACTGAAATTGGCCAAAGCATCATTAATGGCTATGGTTGATGAGCACGGGTATCCGATCCAATTCCATCCATTATTGATGTTGATGTTCACGTCAGCAGGTGATATGACGGTGCCTTCCAGTTGAAATTCACTAGCACTATCATTGAATAGGAGCATGTACATCTTGGAGTTGTCCAGTTCCGTCATTGAGCCACTCCAAGTTCCCGATTCATTGTCAAACGAGACGAAATTGTCATTGCTTTTAATTAAAGAGGCCTCCGTGCCCAAAGCGTTTTCGAGCAAGCTTAGTCCTCCATTGCTTAAGTCAATGTAGGATGACCACCAGTTGAATCCACTATGTGGACTAAACACCTGAACTTGATTGCTTAACCAAGCAGGTTGGTTTTCAGACAATCCGTGGTCATTGGGAAGCATGGGATTTTGTGCATTCAGCATCAGTACAGATGCCATCAAGGCTAATACAAGAGTAAATTTCTTCATATTTTAATATTTTAATTATCTAGTAAAAAAACGATTCAAAATTACATTTTTTTTCGATAAAAAAAGCAAAAAGCGCAAAATATTCAGACGATTTTTAATTTTGCGAATTTGAGCATGAGTTGTTTTGTTCCTGAGCTGTCAAAATGGACCGTGGCTTTTTTGTTGGCGCCTGCTCCGTCGAGAGAGATTATGGTGCCTTCCCCGAACTTCTGGTGCAGCACTCTCATGCCTTCTTGGAGCAGGTCAGAGTTAGATGCTTCAAACGGAGCTCCTGGGGCGCTGGCAGTGGGTTGGGCTGCTGGTTGGCGTGAAGGAGTCTCGGAGGCTTTCTTGAATCCGCTTCCAAAAGGTGAGCGGCCCCATGACCGTCGCTCGTTGTCGAATGAGGAGGTGCCATGGAAGTTGGCTTTTCGAGGTCGGTCGATGAGTTTGTCGTCGATTTCCTCGATGAAACGCGATGGTTCGCTGAGGGTGAGGTTGCCGTAGCGGTAACGGGTCTCGGCGCAGCTTAGCGTAAGCTTGGTCATGGCGCGGGTGACAGCCACATAAAATAGCCTTCGTTCCTCTTCCAGTTCCTCTCGTGTGCTGAGACTCAGAATCCCTGGGAAGAGGTTCTCCTCCATGCCTACCACATAAACGTAAGGGAATTCCAGACCTTTGGCGGAGTGGATGGTCATCATGCTCACGCAGTCTTCCTCTTTGTCGTCTTTCTTCATCTCATTGTCGGTGAGCAAGGCCACGTCTTCCATGAATCGCACCAAGTCAACTTGAGCGGCCTCGCCAGTGGTCTCGTCAACCTGTTGGTCAGAGAACTCCATGATGGCGTTGAGCAACTCCTCGATGTTTTCTACTCGGCTGATGCTTTCCGGTGTGTCCTCCTCTTTGAGTAACTTGATGATTCCGATGCTGTTAGTGATGTGTTTGGCGAGTTCGAAGGCGTTCATTTTGCCTTGTAGGCTTTGGAAGCTCTTGATTAGCACCACAAAGTCGCGCACACGGTTGATGGTGCCCATGTTGAAGTCTTGGGGATACTGGTCGTTGGAGATGCACTGCCAGATGGAGGTCTTTCGCTCGTTGGCAAATACCATCATTCGTTCGATGGTCTTCTCGCCGATGCCTCGGGCAGGGTAGTTGATGATCCTCAGTAGCGACTGCTCGTCCTCAGGGTTGATGACTACACGGAAGTATGCCAACAGGTCTTTGATTTCCTTGCGATCATAAAAAGAGAGTCCGCCATAAATCTTGTAGGGGATATTCTGTTTGCGAAGCGCAGCTTCCATGGATCGGCTTTGGGCATTGGTGCGGTAGAGGATGGCGAAGTCTTTGTTTTTGAGTTGTCTCGACATCTTGTAATGGAAGATGGAGTTGGCTACCATGACGCCTTCCTCGGAGTCGGTGGCAGCATGGAGCAGGGTGATTAGCTCGCCTTGCTCGTTGTCGCTCCAAACCCGTTTCTTGATCTGGTCCTTGTTGTGTGCAATGATGTTGTTCGAGGCCTCGACGATCGTCTTGGTGGATCGGTAGTTTTGTTCCAACCTGATGAGTTTGTAGTCGGGGTAGTCGTTCTTGAAGTTGAGGATGTTCTGTATGTTGGCTCCGCGGAAACCATAGATGGACTGGGCGTCGTCACCCACCACGCAAAGGTTCTCGAAGAGGGCAGCGAGACGACGGACGATGAGATATTGGGCGAAGTTGGTGTCCTGATACTCGTCAACGAGGATATATTTGAAGTGGTTTTGGTATTTATAGAGGATGTTGGGGTTGTCGCGAAGAAGGACGTTGGTGTAATATAGGATGTCGTCGAAGTCCATGGCGTTGGCACGGTGGAGTCGGTCGTTATAGACTTGGAAGATCTGTGCAATGAGCGGTTTCTTTGCTTTTTGGTCGGTCTCCTGGATCTCGGCGTCGTTGGCATAGTCTTCAGGTGAATAGAGGCTCGACTTGGCGGCGGAAATGCGGGCGAGCACCGTCTTGGCGGGATAGACCTTGGTGTCGAGTTGCATCTCCTTGAGTATCTGGTTGATGAGCGACTTGGAGTCGTCGGTGTCGTAGATCGTGAAGGTAGATGTGAAGCCGATGTATTGGGCTTCGATGCGAAGGATGCGTGCAAAGATGGAATGGAAGGTGCCCATCCACACGTTGCGGGCGTCATTGGCGTTGATGAGTTTGATGATACGTTACTTCATCTCGCGAGCAGCCTTGTTGGTAAAGGTGAGCGCCATGATGGAGAAAGGATCTACTCCCTCGGAGATCATGTAAGCGATACGATAGGTGAGTGCACGGGTCTTGCCTGAGCCGGCACCGGCGATGACCATCACTGGGCCGTTGATGGTGGTTACAGCTTCACGTTGTGGAGCGTTGAGTTGATCGAGGATGTTGGACATATCGGGGACGACAATTTAGCCGCAAAGATACGGAGATTTTGTGATACTGATGAGGTTTTGTCTGGGGTTTTTTCCTAGGGTGCTCGCTGCGCTCGTACCCTAGGTTACTGGTGGGTGACGCCTTCAGCGTCATAGGTGATGAGTGAGAGATAGGATGCCGCCAGCTGTGAGGTCTGCCGGTAGAGACAAGACCGCAAAGCGGTCTCCCAATAGTAACCGCAGTGTCCGCAGGACCTGCGGGTGATGGGAGAGAGTGAGAGAGGTGGAGAGCACCCTGGAGGGGTGCCCCATGAGTAGGAGAGAGTGCCCTGGTAGGATGCCTCCGTGTGACTGGTATGACTGTGGTAGTAGGAGCTCTCTGTGGGTGCTTCCGTGTGTGCTGCTGTTCTCGTCGACTCCTGGGGTGCTCGCTGCGCTCGTACCCTAGGTTACTGGTGGGTGACGCCTTCTGCGTCACAGGAGATGAGTGAGAGATAGGATGTCGCCAACTATGAGGTCTGCCGGTAGAGACAAGACCGCAAAGCGGTCTCCCTACAGTAACCGCAGAATCCGTAGGACCTGCGGGTGATGCGAGAGGGTGAGAGAGAGGAGTAGAGCACCCTGGAGGGTGCCCCATGAGTAGGAGAGAGTGCCCTGGTAGGATGCCTCCATGTGACTGGTGTGACTGTGGTAGTAGAGGCTCGCTAATAGTGTTCTGATGATTGTGGTATGTAGTATATAATTTTTGTAATAAATATTTTGTAATAATATAATAATGTATAAATATTAATATTATTTTTGTAGCCTAATTTTATTATTGTTTCCATATGGCATATACAAAACTACTCTATCACATTGTCCTTCGTACTCATCAAGGGACAGCGCCCATTGTTGAGGCACATGAGAAGAACCTTTATAGGTTTATCCATGGCTTCTGTAAAAACCACCAGTGTTTACTCTATCGTATTAATGGCATGCCTGACCATATTCACATGTTTGTTTCTATACCTCCTTTTATCTCTGTGGCTGCATTCGTTCATGACTTGAAGATTGCCACTCATAATTATATTAAGGCAAATCGAGACTTGTTCCCAAGTTTTGTGAAATGGGAGCGGGGTTATTGTGCTCTTTCTTATGCTGAATCACAACGAAAGACTGTTACGAACTATATCATCAACCAAAAGAATCACCATCGTCGGAAATCTGTCCGTGATGAGTTGATATCCCAGCTGAGAGAGGGAGGTGTGGAATTTGATGAGACCTATGTATGATAGGGTTTCTGCTGAGTAAGTGATTATTTGGGCTGCGGCCCATAGGTGCTTGTTGAGATCGCGTCCCGAGGGTGATCAGTGTGGGTGACGCCTTCAGCGACTTTTGACCTCGGCCATGCCGCTGACAGTATAAGTCCGGCCATTGTCCAAGCATTCACATTGATAACGAGTGCGACGCTTAGGGCCTTTCCTGAAGGTCATGCCATTGGCAAGCTGAAAGATTGTACCTTCGGAGAGGTCTTCTACAGTGACTGCGGATTCGTTTGTGGGGTTGGAATCATAGCGTTTCATCACCTTGGCGAGGTTCTGGTCTGCCGTGGAACTCGCCTTGATGTGTCGGAGATGGTGCTGCAGAGCTTCGATGACATCTTCAGGGAAAATCTCGGGCTTCAGGTAGGGGAGAAGCAACCTGGCAAACGCCTGCCTCCATTCGTCACCATGGGGTTCCATGCGTTTTTGGGGATGGCTCATATAAACGGTGTAGTGGGCAAGCTCGTGGACGAAGGTGACCAACATCTGATAAGGGTTGAGGTCCAAATTTAAGGTGATGCAACAGATGCCGTGGTCGCCATGCGGTGGCCTGAAGTCGCCCAGCTTGGATGCCCTTGGCCGTTTGAACTTCAGCTGAAACCGCGACTGCATATAAGCCTCAACTACCATTGGGACGGCAGCGGCAGGGAAATAATGTCGCAAAATCTGAAGCTCTTTGTCGTTCATACTGCAAAAATAAACAACACCTTTCAATTTTCACCTTTCACTTTTCAATTTTTAATTACTTTTGCGCTCCAATCTCAAAAACGAAAACAATGGCAGTACCTCAAATACCCACTTTGCTGCTCACCGGTTATCTTGGTAGCGGCAAGACCACTTTGGTCAATAGAATCCTGAATAATCGTAAAGGCATCAAATTCGCAGTCATCGTCAATGACCTTGGCGAGGTCAACATCGACGCTGATCTCATCGAAAAAGGCGGTGTCGTCGGTCAAGGTGACGACAGTCTGATGGCGCTCCAAAACGGCTGCATCTGCTGTACGTTGAAGATGGACCTCGTGAAACAGCTGAGTGAATTGACTTCCATGCGGAAATTCGACTACATCGTCATCGAAGCCAGTGGCATCTGTGAGCCGGAGCCGATAGCACAGACCCTCTGTACCTATCCTAGGATGGGCTATGAGTTTTATAAAGATGGTTTAGCCCGTCTCGATTGCATCGTCACAGTGGTGGATGCTTTGCGTTTACAGGATGAGTTCGCTTGCGGTGAGAACCTGGTGGGGAAGACCCTTCAGGAAGACGACTTGGAGAGCCTTGTTATCCAACAAATTGAGTTTTGCAATGTCATCCTGTTGAACAAAGCTTCAGAGGTCACCGACTCCGAACGTGGTCGAATCAAACAGATTATCCGTGCATTGCAGCCCAAGGCCGAAATCATCGAGTGTGACTATTGTGACATTGATCTTGACAAGATTTTGAATACCAGAATGTTCGATTTCGATGATGTGGCTACTTCCGCCACGTGGATCCGTGAGGTGGAGGGTCACAATGAGCTTGAAGATCATCACGATGACGACGATGATGATGACCACGATGAAGAACACGATCACGAAGGACATCATCACCACCACCATCATGACCATGAGGAAGGCGAGGCGGAGGAATATGGTATCGGCACCTTTGTCTATTTCCGCCGTCAGCCTTTCAACTTGGCTCGTTTCGATGAGTTTGTGGCTCGCAAGATGCCTCGCAATGTGATTCGTGCCAAAGGAATCTGCTGGTTCAAGAATGAAGATGAGGTTTGTTACATCTTCGAGCAGGCAGGCAAGCAGGTGCAGCTCCGCAATGCTGGTGCCTGGTTTGCCACCATGCCTGAAAGGGATCTTCGCGAGATGATGGCCCGAGATGAAGGCCTGCGTCGTGATTGGGATGAGACCTATGGCGACCGCATGCAAAAGCTTGTTTTCATTGGTCAGCACATGGATGAAAAAGCTTTGACTGAGGCGTTGGATGAATGTCTGACGGTTTGACGGTTTGAGGTAAATAAATGAAATGATGGCACGATTGTTGCAATATTTTAAGAATTATTATTTCTTATTACTGATGAACAAAAGTTGCGCCCGACACACATTTAGGGATCATACTATGAAAAAACTCTTCATCTTTTCCGTCATGGCTCTGCTGTTCTGCGGTTTTACAATTACTGTAAATGCCCAAAGAGTGAAGGGCGTGAATAACGTGAATAAACCTAAACCTCAACAAACCCAAGGATCCAATGCCACCCAACAAACTAATCTTGACCAACAACCCAGTCCTAACCAACAATCCCAAGCATACGGCTATATCACTCGCAAACTTAATGAATATGAGGAATGCATCCAAGATATTATTACGTTGTCCAATGAGGACAAGATGGGTAATTCCAACGATATTAACTATTACATGAGTAAGGCGTACGATCTGAAAAGGAATCTCAATAATTTGCTCAAAGAGATGACTCCGGACCAGAAAAATCGCTTCACGAAGCTGAATACACGGCTGGACAGATTTAAATCTAGAGGAAAAAGAAAATAGGAACCCAAGCGTTTTCAGTTCAACTTTGAAAAAGGGCAGCATCAGCTGCCTTTTTTTGTTAAAAATCATATCTTTGCATGGACTAAGAAGAAAACATCGACAATGCGAAAAATAATTTTCCTTTTCCTGCTCTTATGTTCCATTGATGTCATCGCTCAAGATGCTGACGA
>JAEEGJ010029217.1_pt1 | contig 10895 bp, 9 predicted proteins | sample 8958761 | NCBI WGS metagenome assembly JAEEGJ01 (sample SAMN16246546, study PRJNA631951) | gut metagenome | biome: gut microbiome; feature: rumen; material: RS-attached | host: Bos | place: Iran: Karaj | collected 2018-10
TCCTCAACCATATCACACTTGTTCAGGAATACAACCAGACGGGGAACGTTTACCTGACGAGCGAGCAGAACGTGCTCACGGGTCTGAGGCATAGGACCGTCAGTAGCTGCAACAACAAGGATAGCACCGTCCATCTGAGCAGCACCAGTTACCATGTTCTTCACATAGTCGGCGTGTCCCGGGCAGTCAACGTGAGCGTAGTGACGCAGCTTGGTCTCGTACTCAACGTGAGCGGTGTTAATAGTGATACCACGCTCCTTCTCCTCGGGAGCGTTGTCAATCTGGTCGAAAGACTTAATCTCAGAAAGACCCTGCTTAGCCAGTACGGTAGTGATAGCAGCAGTCAGAGTAGTCTTACCATGGTCAACGTGACCAATTGTACCAATGTTTACGTGCGGTTTGGTGCGCACAAAATTCTCTTTAGCCATAGCTTTTTATTAATTTATTGTTTTATAAGTGAATGAATCGATTTAAATCGTCGTTTTCTCAAGAGCTGTTACCGAGACTTGAACTCGGGACCTCTTCCTTACCAAGGAAGTGCTCTACCACTGAGCTATAACAGCGAGCTATGAGCGGAAAACGGGGCTCAAACCCGCGACCCCCAGCTTGGAAGGCTAGTGCTCTATCAACTGAGCTATTTCCGCATTACTTCCTTTTCCGGAAGTGGGTGGTGATGGATTCGAACCACCGAAGTCGAAAGACAACAGATTTACAGTCTGCCCCATTTGGCCGCTCTGGAAACCACCCTTAATGTTTTGCCTCTCCTCTGCTAGAGCCTCTTGTCGGATTCGAACCAACGACCCCGAGATTACAAATCACGTGCTCTGGCCAACTGAGCTAAAGAGGCTTGCTCTAAGCATCCGCTAACCGATTGGAGTCTGTTTATATCGGAAAGCGGATGCAAAGGTACTACTTATTTTTGAATTACCAAAACTTTTCGAGCTTTTTTTTATCTATTTCTCAATTTTTCCTTAAATTTCTGCAGTTGAACCTTCATTGAGTCCACACAAAGGTCGGTACTTTCCTCAAAAGTATCACTGGTTTTCTCTACGAAAAGTGTCGAACCCGGCACATTGACAGTCATACTTACTTCCTTGTTTTGTGCACTGGCAGGTTTTACTACTTTGCATTGCACCTCTACTTTCTGAATATCTTCAAATGATTTTTCCAACTTGGCGACCTTCTTTTCGATGAACGCCTCTAACTTCTCAGTAGCGTCGAAATGAATCGACTGAATCTTAATTTCCATAGTTACCTCCGTTTTTTAAGGGTAAATAAATCAGGTTACGCCCTTGGATGGGCATCTTTATACACTCTTTTCAATTGCTCAAATGTCGTATGCGTATAGATCTCCGTGGTGGCTACACTCTCGTGTCCCAAGAGTTTCCTAACGCTCTCCAACCCTGCCCCATTGTTCAGCATGGCTGTGGCGAAGGTGTGACGGAGCACGTGCGGCGAGCGTTTCTTCATCGTGGTAACCCGCGAGAGGCCCGCTTTGACAACCAGTCCAACTTGGGATCGCGTCATCCGACATCCTTTGTCGCTGAGGAACAGTGCGGCATCCCGTTTCACGGGCTGCTCGTCACGCTGGCTCATATATGCCCTGAGGGCCTGCTCCAGTTCCTCGCCGAACGGTACGATGCGCTGCTTGTTTCTCTTGCCAGTGACTTTCAGCTGGCGATTGACGAAATCGACGTCCTGATCGTCCAGCCCAATGAGTTCTGCCAGTCGGATACCTGTCGTATAAAATAATAATATAATAGTACGCGCGCGCATATCTTTATAACTATCACTCCACATCTCAGGCATATCTATCAACCGGTCCATGTCGCCCTCGCGCACAAACTGCGGAAGCGGCTTCTTTTTCTTCGGCCCCCTGACGTTATGCGCAGGATCATTGGTAACCAATCCCCTGGACAAAGCAAAACGAAAAAAGGAACGCACGGCACTCAAACGGTTATCTACCGTGGATGCCATGTCGCCTTTATCCATCATACTCTCCATCCAGTCACGGATCAAGTCCGAGTCTACCGACTCCCAAGAGAGATGACTTTCTCGATTTTTGAAGTACGATTCGAAGTCACATAAACTCCGTTCGTAGTTGCTTACGGTGAGATCTGAACGATTCCGCTCGTAACGCAAGTAGTTCAAAAAATCTTCTATCATCAGCATCGTTGCATCGTTTTTCGGCAACGAAGTTACGAAATTATTTTGAAACTACCAAAGAAAACTCGTACTTTTTTTACTCTTCTGTTGCACGAAGCTTCTGTACGTAAATAGCGTGTTCCATCTTCAGGCGCTTCAGTACAGATGGCTTGTCGAACTGCTGACGTGTGCGGAGTTCCTTCACTACACCTGTCTTTTCGAACTTTCTCTTGAACTTCTTGAGGGCCTTTTCGATGTTCTCGCCTTCCTTTACTGGTACAATAATCATTTTGTTTTTTTGCTTTAAATTTTAAATTAGACATATGCCTTCGGGCACAGGTGCCACGAAAAGCGGGTGCAAAGTTACTACTATTTTCCCAAACCACCAAACGTTTTCCCGTTTTTTTGCATTTACATGGTAAAAGACGCTTAAAAAACACGTTATTTTCGAAATTGTTTGTACCTTTGTAACGCAATTAATCAAACGACACCGACAAGATGAGCATTAAAACAATCCTTCTGCTATTCGCCAGCATGGCTTTTAGCACTGCCGTGCAGGCTCAGGACAATAACGAGTTTCAGCGCATTGCCAAGCGCATCATGGACGCTTACGATGTGGGCGACGAGATAGAGCATGCCCCCGATTCGGCCCACTTCTATGGTGGTGCCTACTTAGGCGCTGGCAGCAACGGTCGCGCCATGCCCTCGGGCTATATTACTTATTTAAATGACAACTTGCTGATCACGAGCCAGCTGGCAGTCGACTTCAGTGAACTGAACACCGAAAAGGATGTCACCACCAACTTCCTGAAAGGCGCCCAGCGGCTGACCAACTCGGATATTCTGACGAAATACGAGAAGCAGGACTTCTCGGCACGCCTCGACTATGCGCCCTCCAAAGGACATATCCTGACCTTCGGCATCATCGAGAGCTTCGACCACAAGCGCATCAGCGAGAACACCATCAAGAACGGACAAGAGGCCGACGGCACCCGACAGGAGTCGCAGTACGAGGAGCAACGCCGCACCAACAAGGACCTGAAACTGGGTGCCCTGCTGCAGTATATCCGCGACTTCGAGAAAGCCGGACGACTGACGGCACGTCTGAACCTGAAATACAACTACAAGCCCACCGATGTGGCATCCGACACGTGGGCAGCGCATTCCGAAGCATCGCTGCGCGAACAGCACCAGACACTCTACAATTTCGACCCCTATGCCATAATTAAGTTTCAGTCGAAGTCGTTCGGCGGCTTCAAGTTCGGCATAGAGGAGAAATACACCATCGAGGACATGCGCATCAACGATACCGAGACGCAGTTCAACTTCAACACCTACTCGTCGCTGACCTCACTGTCCGCCAACTATTCCCACTCCTGGCTGGCACTTGCCGCCACATTCCGCTACGAACACTTCATCAACGACATCGACGACCATCTGTCGGCAGAGTCGCACGACCGCACCTACAACGACTGGATGCTGGCCACACGGGCCACGATGAAGCTGAACAAGAGCAACAAGCTGGTGCTGAGCTACGACCGCGGCATTTCGCGTCCCACCTATACGCAGCTGTACCCCTTCATCCATATCGGCAGCAGCATCGGCGTCATGGTGGTTGGTAACTCGTCGCTGGCACCATCGAAGAGCAGCCAGCTGAAGCTTAGCTACACACACAGCGCCAAGCACTTCACACACACCCATAGCCTGGCCTACAAGCGCATTAGCGACGACATCTCGCAGATATCCACCTTCGACGAGACCTCGCAGCGGTCGGTGAAGACATGGATCAACGATGCCCGCTACGGCTATCTGCGCTATGCCGCAGAAGGCGAGCTGAACTACGGCGCGTTCTCTATGACCATGGGCTTCCATGCACAGTATCTGGACTACGACAGCGAGAACGTGTCGTCCGATAATGCCTGGTCATACAGCTTCAAGGCACGTCCACAGCTCCAACTGCCTAAGGGATGGACGCTGGCTTCCGTACTGCTTTATACCGGTCGCGAGACGCATCGCTACTACTACAACCGCTCCACCCTCTATTGGTCGCTGCGTGCCGTAAAACAAATGGGCGACTGGGCTGTCTACGCCTTCGTACAGGACATCCTGCAGCCCGATAAGGAGCAGATCCTGACGAATACGGACTACAGCACGACCACCCTGACCAAGCCCAATTCCCGTTGTCTCATCGTCGGCTGCTCGTACACCTTCTGATTAGCAAGTATTAATAGTAGCAATTGTAAGTATTAAGGGTAGCAATTGTAAGCATTAATAGTAGCAATTGTAAGTATTAAGGGTAGCAAAAAAGGAGATGCACGACCTTGCTTTGGCGAATACAACCTCTCGCTTTGTGGTCTCTCAATAGAGGATATGCAGACTGCCCTCTGTATACTCACGTCTGTCAAACACCCTGTGCATAAGGGGTTGAGGCCTGCGATGTGAAAAAGTGAGGATAATTTTGAAATGCCGTCAAAAAAAAAGGATGCACGACCTTGCGGCCATGCATCCAATTACTGCTTGAACGTTATCAACAGCTTCATGACTTTGTCATAGCTGTGCTCATTGGTTTGTCGTAACGGATTAGTCCTTGACGATGTCGTCTCACTCCTCGATTTCTAAGAGTTCAGGGGCATAACCGGAGTTAGTACTAATTTCGTCTTGCAAACTGGGGCCGCTGCCTGCAAGGAGTTGCAGACCACGTTCGATTACAACAACCTCCATCTGAGGCTTCATATATCCTTTTTTCATAATCTCTATTTATTTTACTACTACTTTACGTCCATTCATGATATACAGGCCCTTCTGAATGGGTTTCTTTTCCAGCTTACGACCTTGCAGGTCACACCATTCACCTTCCATCTGACCCCTTACTTCTTCCATCAAGGTGAGGCTTGTGGTCTCGCTGTCAGGAAGTCCGATGAAGGTAGGTGCACTTGTCGCAGGCAGGGCGAGCCATGCCTTGTGAGCTCCGGAGGTGAATGCAACTCCGTTGGCAGCTCCCCAGTACCAGCCAAACAGACTCTGATGACCAATGGCCGTTCCGTAGGTCAGCTTATAGTAACTTGCACCACCTGTAGTTGTTGCTTCGACATCGCTGCCATGCAACAGGCTTGCGTCGAATGAACGACTATCAATATCTGTACCATCCTGCGTCAGGTTAGCGGAATTAGCAGAACATTGGAGCATCACAGCAGTTCCGGCAGGCACAGTCGTCATGGCTGCGTCGCCATCGGCAATAGTCTCGTATGTCAGTTGTCCACCAGCCTCTGCGGTCACAATCTTAGCTGTAACGCCAGCTGGTAGCACGGCATCGAACTTGCTGTCATAGTAGGTGGCATATCCAGCGTCAGCAAAACTGATGGGAAGGGTCCATTTAGTATTGATTGTAGCGTTTCCGTCAGCCACGGTCAATGTGTAAGGATTCTCCGTACCGCTAAGAGTGCCTGTATTTGAACTATATCCGACGAACGTACAACCTTCACGATCGCCGTGATTTAAGGTAAGGTCGACTTTTTGATCCGTTCCGCTATAGAGTTTGTTGTCGTAGCTGATGGCAGTTGTACCGTATGCCGTAATGCCGCTGACATTGTATTCGGTTGCAGTGGCTGCTGGAGTAACGGTAACAGCAGTACCTGCACTGATGCGGCGCGCGAAACGAGAACCGGGCCAGTCACCGTAGGTCAGATCGCCTCTGGTCTTGAAATTGGCTGTCGTAGAATAATTGTTAGTTACATATTCGGGGTTTTTGGCATTACCGACAATGGCACCATAATTGGGGTTTTCATTGAGATTGTTACCTACTGTAAATGAAGCACCAGCAAAGAGACAATTCTTAACAACGCCATAATCAAGTCCTACGATACCACCGAAATCCCTACCATTTGTCACGGAAGAGATTTTGGCAGCACTATAACACCCTTCAACATTTCCATATTCACTATATCCAACGATACCGCCCACATAGCGGAAGTAATTATCATTATATTTCTTGCAAGAAACAGAAACCGTGCTTTCTACACGACAATTACGAATTGTACCTTTTCGCGCGTCGCTCTTGCCTGCAATGCTACCGACAGCAAATCTTCCTTCAAATGAACTGCTGGCAAGGTGAACATTCTCCACAATGGCTTTTTCATCGAGGTATCCGAAGAGACCGATATAGTCATTATCCTTGCTGACAGAGATACCACTCAAAAGATAGCCACCGCCATCATAGGTGCCATTGAACCTTTTTTGGTCGTTACTGTTGGTACTATTTCCAATAGGCGTAAAAGATCCAATATCAGTAATATCAGCTGTCTGACGGAAGGTAAGACCCTCACAACTTTCGCCTCCGTTCACATAACTTGAGAGGCGCTTAAGGTCAGTCTTATTTTCGATGGCGTATGTATTTTCACCAATGTTGGTGAACATATCGATAGTATAGCCCTGAGCACTATAGCCTGTAAGAATATAATCTTTTAGGTTTTGAATGCCACTAAAGCTGTTACCCTTAAGATCTGTTATGGTACCGCTAAAGCTTTCGAGACCAAGAACTGTTTTGCTACCAGTGCTTATGGAACCAGCGAAGGAGAGAACATTAGTTCCGTCACCTGTTACATACTGGAAATTGCCCCAGTTAGTTTTGAGTGTTGGAGTGCCTGTAACCTTAACTATCTCATTGAAGGGAATGCTAATAGTAACGTAGCTTCCATAATAATAGGGACCCTCAGACACAGACATATCGCCTCTAGGTTTCGTGGATGGCCCCCATTCATCGACAGGTTCAATTTCAGCATAGACATCATTGACGTACCAGTCGTCTTGATTATTTCCACTCGCATCAAATCGGATACCAAGAGTGTTAATATCCTTGAGAAGTCTAAGACGTCCGTCGGAGGCACGGCGAGAACCGTAAATATCGGATTTAAATCGCTGTTTCTTTAGTTCTGCCTCATACTCAGTGTCGTTGCTAGTTAACTTCATCAGAACTTTGCCTTGGTTGTCACCCACCGACACTTCGGGAAAAGTGTATGTATGTTTAGCAGTCATCTTGACACCATTCCAATGTGTAAAACAGGCCAAATATTCCGAGTAGTTTGGAGTACCGGGATCGCCATTATCATTCTCGTTATCATACTCTACATGGTTGTTAGCCACTATCTGGATGTACTGATAACCGTCATCCTCCTCCCAGACTTTCATGCTTACAGTCATGCGAAGCTCCACATTAGTTTCCTTGAAATAAGCCTGCGGTGCAGTTGCGTTGAAGAAGTTTGCAAGTGGCACAGCATGATATCCTTGTTTAAAACCTTTGTCAGTCACTTTGGTGTCAGTCGTAATGACAGCAAGCTTCTGCTTATTAAACGGTGACTGTGAGATTTTGTAGCTATCGCTATAAGTAAGGGTACGGTCACAGTAACAGAATCGTTTACCCCCATCATTGTAAACCTCAAAACGATAGGTACGTGTGTTCCCGTCCTGATAACAATAAGGTGAAGGGATGTTCTTAACGTCTGTTTCTGCAACAGTAATGATCTTTGAACTTTCGCCAACAGCGAAATCCAATACACCGACATTAGCGGTGAAATGCTTGCCAGCAAGGGCTGAAAGACTGACGGTACGATACCTTACGCTCTCTGACGTCGTCGTTTCCGAACGAGTTACAGTAAACTTGTTGGCGATGTTTGACACTGTAAATGTACTCACAGCAGCAGCTGTAATGTGCCCCGCCACCAGTGCTACTATCGTCAGCACGAGGGTAAGGACTTGGCTTTTGAATTTGGTTAATGTTTTTGTTCTCATATCGTTTATTGCGTTTAAAATTGATTAGCTTTTATACATCTTATATAATACGTGCAAGAAAAAAAAACAGAGCACTGCATAAGCCAGAGTCAGGATGGTGGCGAGCACGGGGGCGTCGTGGAAGAAATCTGTAATGGTCATAAGTATGCTATTAATATTTTCGATGCGAAGTTAAGAGAAAAGAACGGAATAAAGTGTATCAAAACCAACAAAGGTGTATCTATTCAACGAATTAGGTGTATCTATTCGTCGAATTGATACACTTTTTGGCATTTTTCTTGTGTATTTAAACACTTTTTTGTATCTTCGCAACCGAAATGAAAGAAATGCAGTTTTCTATCACCGTACTGACAACATTGATGTGCGCAGTACTGGTATTCCAGATGCCCAAACGCGTGAAGTGCGATGTGGTGTCAAATCGTTCGCGCTGGCTAATGGTCGGTTCTCTGGCTCTGATAGCTGTGCAGTTCTTGATTCAATACATTACGGAGTTGCGTGCGTTAGGCGTCACGCAAGCCGTATTGGTAAATCTGACATTCTTGATGCCTGCCTCGGCACTGATGAGTCTATCTGTGCTGAACCTGCAGCGGCAGGGCCATCTGTATGCCTTTGAGCGCTGGGGGTGGATAGTTGCCTGGCTCGTGGTCATGACAGGCCTGATAGTATCCGTGGCTATGGACGGAAATCCGATAGAGAGTCTGTCAGAGCGCGTACGATGGACGGAGGTAACGATGAGCATTATATATGCTGCCATGCAGGTGTACTATTCCATCATGCAGATGCATGAACTGCAACGCATGCAGGCGGCCATTGAGAACTACTACGACAACGAGCGCAAGGGGTTGACCATTTGGATGAAGCACGCCATGGCCGTCACTGGTCTGATGGCTATCTTCGTCCCTATGCTTATCTTCGGTCCGAATTCCATACTCATTGTCTATGCTCTTTCGCTCTTCTGGGGTATCTTCGTCATGTGGTTCAGCTTTATCCGCTACTTTACGAGCAACGACATCAAGCAGGTACACGAGGCTGAAGCCAGTACGGACAATACGGACAGTACGGACGACAAACTGTCGCCCGACGCGATGCTGCACGTCAGCCATGCCGTGGAGCGCTGGCTGGCAACGCGCGACTACCTGAAGGCAGGCATTACCAGTCCTATTGCTGCCGACACAATGGGCATTCCCCGTTACCAGTTGACGGCATGGGTCAAAAATTCTGGGTACAACTCGTTTACTCGCTGGATGACCATGCTACGCATAGAAGAAGCCAAGCGCGTACTACAAGAACACCCCGACTGGAACAATGAGACGGTGGCTGACCACTGTGGTTTCAGCCGTACTCACTTCCAGAGAATATTCAAGCAGGAAACGGGCATGGCGCCAGCGGAATACATTAGGAGAAAGTGAGAGCGGACATACAACAATAAAAGGGAACCGATGCCGGTTCCCTTTTATTATTGTTGGTGTTGCCAAACAATTAGTCAGCAACAAGTGTGAAGCGCTTGAAAGCGGTAATCTTCAGCTCCTTGTCCTGCTTGGCCAGCCACTGAGCAACAGTAGCCTTGTCGCCGTCGCCGAACTGGAACTCCTGGTCAACCAGGCAGCTTTCCTTCAGGAACTTCTGAACACGACCCTTGGCGATGTTCTCGATCATAGGCATCTTCAGGTTAGCCTCGCCCTCAACCTTTGCATCAGCAATGATCTTACGAGCCTCGTCAGCCTGAGCCTGTGTGAGCCAACCCTTAGCCATGTTGCTCTCGATGTGATCCTCAGAGTCAACGAGGTTGGGGTTCAAGCCAGCCTTCTTAAGCTTCATCTCAACGAACTTCTCGACCTGCTCCAGCTTGGTCTTCTCGAAAGAAGTCTTGTACTCCTCGTCGAGGATCTTCTGGTCAACACTCTCAGCATCGAGGGCGACGGGCTTCATGGCAGCCACCTGCATAGCTACGAGGTGACCCTGCTCGGCAGCGGGCTTGTTGGTCTGAACCATGGTGCACAGGGTATGCTTACCCATGTGGTCGTAAACCTCAATATTGTCACCTTCGAGAGTCAGGTAGCCGTCGAGCTCCATCTTCTCACCAGTGATACCACTACGCTGGGTAACGGCCTCCTGAGCGGTCTGACCGTTGATATTGAGAGCCTTTACAGCCTCCAAGTCAGCAGCCTTAGCAGCGATAGCGGCGTCAAGGATGCTCTGGGTCAGAGCGATGAAGTCAGCACCGTTAGCCACGAAGTCGGTCTCACACTTCAAGGCGAGCATGGCGGCAAAGCCGTCAACAGCCTTTACGAGTACACAACCATTAGATGTCTCACGGTCGCTACGCTTAGCAGCGATAGCCAGGCCACGCTCACGGAGCAGTTCCTTAGCCTTGTCGAAGTCGCCTTCAGCCTCGGTCAGAGCTTTCTTTACGTCAGCCAGACCAGCACCGGTCATTGCGCGAAGCTTCTTGATATCGTCAATTGAAATTGCCATAACTTTAATTCTTCAATTTTTAAATATTTCAATTCGTTTATTACTCTGCAGCAACCTCTTCGGTAGCGGGAGCAGCCTCCTCAGCAGCAGGAGCCTCGGCAGCCTTGCGGGGCTTGCGAGCCTGGCGGCGGGGCTTGTCGTCAGCTTCAGCATCAGCATCAGCCTGAGCGTCAGCAGCCTTCTCGTCAGCCTTCTCGACCTTGCGTTCCTCGAGGCCTTCGTTGATAGCTGCGCAGCAAGCACCGAGGATAGCCTCAACGCTGTCCTTAGCATCGTCGTTGGCAGGAATGACGAAGTCGATATTCTTAGGATCGCTGTTGGTATCAACAACACCGAATACGGGGATACCCAAACGGTTAGCCTCGCGAACGGCAATCTGCTCCTTCAGCACGTCAACCACGAAGAGGGCGCTGGGCAGACGAGTCAGGTCGGCGATAGAACCGAGGTTCTTCTCCAGCTTGGCACGCTGACGGGTAATCTGCAGCAGCTCG
>JAEEGJ010029222.1_pt1 | contig 10894 bp, 6 predicted proteins | sample 8958761 | NCBI WGS metagenome assembly JAEEGJ01 (sample SAMN16246546, study PRJNA631951) | gut metagenome | biome: gut microbiome; feature: rumen; material: RS-attached | host: Bos | place: Iran: Karaj | collected 2018-10
TCCACCAGGGTGAAACGGATGCTGGTGACGGTCAATGGCCCTCCAAGGTCAAAAAGGTTTACGATAACATTATTAAGGATTTGGGTCTTGGCAATGATGTGCCGTTCCTTGCGGGCGAAGTGTTGCGTAGCGGCTCTAGCAAGGGCGCGAACAACAATATCGCTAAACTCCCGCAGCAGTCTAAAAACTTTTATGTGGTTTCATCTGAAGGCTTTAACCAGGCGCTTGGCGATGGGCAGAATGTCCACTTTACTTCGCAGGAATACCGCGACTTTGGCAAGCGCTATGCCGAAAAGATGATTGAAGTCCTTGGAAACAAGTTGGATCCTGTTGCAGAATCGAGCAGTAGCGAAACTCCATCGAGTTCGTCAGAAGCGGAAAGTTCATCGAGTGTTGATGTTTCTTCGAGTTCGACTGTAGGCGGAATTATCTTCTCGGATGCTGTGCGTTCTGTGTCGATTGGTCATGTGGCGTATGCAGGTGATTTTGTACAAGTTCCGCTTTCTCTATCGAATGCTGGCTTTGTGAATATTCGCCTTTATTCTGTGCTCGGTACAGAGGTGGCTAGTGTGAGTCGCTTGTTGAGCTCGGGTTCGAGTAACGTTCTGGTTTCTAAGCGAAAAGTTCCTGCGGGCGTTTATATGATGAGCGTTATGACATCGTCGTCATACATTGTGCAGCGCGTGAATTTACAATAATAAGTTCTCCTCAATGCTAAGGGCTCCGTGTTCGCACGGGGCTCTTTCTTTGTTGCATTGTCATCCCGGTCAATGTGCCGGGATCTCTTTTTACGCTATACTCACAATTTCAAGTTCGTTGCCGATAACCTTGAATTTAACTTCGTATTCGGCGAACGGGAAACCATAAACACGCTCGGGATCGTTCTGATAAGCGGGGCGCGGGTCCTGCTCCAAGACTTCTATCAGAGCGGTGCGTTTTTCTTCACTCAGCTTTGCAAGTACTTCGGGATTCTTGACGTGAACTTTGTTCTGCTTCACGGCATCTGCAAAACCGCCAATCGCTTCGGGGTGTGCGTCCGTGTAGGGGAGATACGGCTTGATGTCGACAATCGGGGTGCCGTCCATGAGGTCTGCGCCGCTCACAACGATTTCAGGACCTTCAGGACCGTCGAGGTTGATTGCTTCAATCTTCACGCAAGAAAGTGCCACTGGATTCGGGCGGAAACTTGAACGCGTGGCAAAAACTCCGAGACGCTTGTTCCCGCCGAGTCTAGGCGGGCGCACGGTTGGGCTCCATGTGCTGCGGATGTTTTCCGAAAAAATCCACATAATCCACAAGTGGCTAAAGCCCTCAAGACCGCGGAGTGCATCGGCATTGCGATATTCCGGTTCAAAGCGTATTGTGGAACGCAAGTTCTGCACAAGCCCGCTCTGTCGCGGAATGCCAAACTTTTCACGGAAATCGCTTTTAATTCGCGCAATAATTTTAAACGTCAGTTCTTGCATCGCCTAACAACATAGCAAAAAAGAAAGGCCAGAGTTTGCAAGCATTCGCTTTGGACTCTAGCCTTTTTAAGTGTGGGTTTGTGATTATTGAAACTTACTTGATGGCGATGGACTTTTTCAAGAGCAACTTGCCGTTAGTACCGACAACCTTTGCAATGTACTTGCCGGTCGGGAGCTTCTTGAGGCTTACGCTTCTGTTGCCGTTCACGTCTGCGGTGAGGAGCGTCTTGCCGTTCAGCGCGATAACTTCAAGCTTGCTTTCGCTCGGAACATTCACCTGCAAGGTTCTATTCTGCTGCGTGAGTGTTGCCTTGCCAATGTTGAGTGCTACCTTGTTGAGGCCGGTGGGCGGAACTTCGACAAACTTTGTGCCTTCCGGAGCGCCCACGATGGTGCCACGGCCGACTGTACTCATGTAGACAACGCCGAAGGTGTTCATGTCGCCCTGCACGAAGTTGCCGTTACCCGGACCGCCGAACTGGTGTAGATCGTCGTTCACGCGTTCAAAGGTTTTGCACTTGTCTGTACTGCGGTAGATACCAATCGGATCACCGGACTTTGCCGCGCCCCAGATGAAGATGGTTTCGTAGTCGCTGCCTTCTTTGGCCTTGCCGATGCCCACGGCGATTGCGGTAGAAGCGCCTTCACAGCGGTTCCAGCTTTTGCCACCGTCTTCTGTGTAGGCAAGTCCGTATTCGGTGAATCCCTTGGGCTGCCAGACTTGAGCTTGGTCCATCGGTACCCACAGATGTCCTTCTCTCTTAGGAACGGTGCGGATGAGTCCGCCGCCGTTGTAGTATTCGCCGGCCTGTTCGTTCTGCAAACGGGCTTCGGATTCAGCAAAAGTCTTGCCGCCGTCAGTAGATCTGTAAAGCGAGCCCATGCCGCCCATGACGTAGAACGTTTTGGGGTCCACCGGGTCAGCAACAATGCGGGAATAGTTTGTCTGCGTGCCCGTTTCAACAGCGGTCCAAGAGGCGCCATTGTCGTCGGATCGGTAAACGGTGGCGCCCTGGTCTGGACGGTGCAACATGATTTTGCCGTCAGCAGAAAGTACCACCAAGCCCTTCGGGCCCTTGAGTGTGGTCTTTACGCTGTCCCATGTCTTGCCCATGTCATCGCTGCGGTACATCACGTTGAAATTCTGAGAATCGTACTTGCCGTAAACGGTAATCACACCTGTGCGAACCAAGCTTCCGGTGAGCGGGGCGTAACCCATGCTTTCGGTGGTGCCGATGGTCGGCTTGTGGCGCTGTGCGCTCTGCTTGATGTCCGTATAGACTGCGCCGTCGTAGTCGCCAATGGCGGTGACCAGCGGGCCTCCCGGAATGCTCACGATGTCGAGGGGCACAGTCTCTTCGATACCCTTGGACATAAACTTCCAAAGGGGAACCTTTGCGGAGACATCTTCGGTCATGAAGATGCCGTTACCGCTAGTGACCCAGGCCTGCTTGTTGTTGAACGGGTTGATTTCAAGAGAACCCGCCCAGTGGATGGCGTTGCCCGGGATCCAGTCGGTGCCGTTGGCGTCAATGTTCGGAATGTCGTTGTAATGCTGTCCGTGATTCCAGGTCTTGCCGCCGTCTGTGGTGGCGTAGATACGGTCGCCGTAGTTTTCCTTTTCGTCTTTGGTCACGTGGCGGCCGGTGTACTTGCCCAATGTCGAAATCACGATATGGTTCTTGTCTTTGGGGTCGATGGCGACACCGCCGTAAGAGCTCTTGTCTTTTTCGTAGCTCTTGGTGGTGCTGCCTTCGTGTTCCACGGAGTCACTCGGGGTAAGGTCGGTCCACGTGCCTCCAGCGATGTTGTACTTGTAAAAGCCACCGCTGGCGATGTTATACGGACCGGGGCCGTCGGCGAACGTCACGTACATGTCGCCGTCAACAATCTTTGCGCGGTGCGGCATGAGTCCAGTGGGGACGCCCTTGATGGCTTCCCAGGTGGCGCCGCCGTCGTGGCTGACTTGCAAATTATCCTTGGTTTCGGAAATGCCGATGTAGATGGTCTTGGTGGAACCATCGGCGTTCTTGCCCTGCGTTTCGTCGAACATCACGAAGCTGATGCCGTTCACGCCGTTCAGGCTGGATTCTGTTGCGGTCGAGAGCGCGACTTTGTAGGCGCTTGTCCAAGTTTTGCCGTAGTCGGTACTCTTGTAAAGGCCCTTGGTGCGGCTACCGCAGAAGATGATGTTTCCCTTGTTGGGGTCCACGGCGAGCTTCTCGCCGGTCTGGCGGCCCATGCCGTTACCGTGGGCGAGCATTTCGACATAGCTCGTGTCCCATGTGGCGCCGAAATCTTCACTGCGGAGCACTGCCGTGCGGCCCTTGCTAAAATAGCCGGTTCCTGCCAGCACGTAAATGCGCTTGGGGTCGTTGGGGTCGAGAGCGAAAGCTTCGGTGCCGTAAAGACCCTTGTCGTTTTCCGAGATGAAGTCCATCAGCGGAATCCAGGTTTTGTTTTCAAAGTCAAAGCGGTAAATGCCGCCCACGTCGGTGCGGGCGTACAAGACGTTTTCAGCCTTCGGGTGGAACATTACAGCGGAAACGAATCCGCCGCCGTCAAAGCGCACATTGCCCCATTCGTACTTTTCGGCGCTTACGTTTGTGGCGAGTGCGGACAAGGCGGCGATGCCGATTATTGAAATTTTACCAAACATATCGTCTCCGTTGAAATTTTGAGAACAATTAAACCTTTGCAACTATAGCTAATATAGATAAAAATTAGAAAAGTGGTTCTTACATAAATGTTAAAATGAGAAACTTTTTGAGAACATTTTGGTAAAAATCGCCGAACTCCATATGCGATTCCCGAAAAAACGCTATATACAAAAAGACCCTCGACTAAATCGAGGGTGATAATTGAAGGTGTTCTTTATCCTCACGCCTGTCCTCGCTTGACGGGGAAAGGTGAGGCATAAAGGAAAATAATAGATTCCCGCGTTCGCAGGAATGACGAATTATGTTCGCGGCATCTTGCTTTTAAGTTTTCTAGTAACTAGTAGCTAGTAACTGCGACGAAGTCGCGAAATTATTCAGCGCCGGTGCCGAGTCCTTTAAACGGAACATATCTAATCTGGTTCTTGTCGTCGATGATGACGGCAACGCCAGTGAGGAAGTACGGCCAGTGTCTTGATGCCGGATCGTGGAATCTATAGTTTACCGTACCGTTTGATGCGTAAACGGAGAGCGGGAGGATAAAGTCGTCGTGGGAGCAAATGACGCGGAACTTGCTCATGGAAGCGTAGTCCGGTGCGATATGCGTCTTGACAATCTCTTCGGTCTTTTCCTTGAAATCGTAGAATGCGTCGGAGAAAAGGTTGTCGTAGGCCCAACCGGCAATGACGATGCGCACGTTTTTGGTTGAGTCTTCGTAGAATTTATAACGATCTTTGTCCTTTTTGTACCAGCTGATGGAGTAAATTTCCGAAGAATCGTGCGGGAATGTTTGTTGTCCGCGGCCTTGCGCGATGTAGAAACATGTTTGTTCCGTGCGAAGGTATTTGGTGTGGGTGTATACGAATTCGTCGGCGCTAATGAGTTTTTTTCCGACGGCAATTGCTTGACGAACGCCATCGGATGGTTCTCCATTGGTGGAGTCGGGTTCGTTTTCCCAATAGGTTAGCGGGGTTTCCTTGTCAAATTGGGATCTGTCGCGTTCGCCGTGGCGGATTACGAAAACAGCCTTTTCGTTGCAGCGGACGGTCTTGAACACGTCGGCGATGTCTGCAAGTCCGATGGAGTCAATGGCGATTGTAGCGACAGGCGTTTCAACGCAGGTCGGGTCGGTCGGTGTTGCCGAAGAACTAGATGGCGGTAACAGTGTTACGGAGGAGCTGGACTGGTTGACTGCAGTTTCTGAGCTGGAACTTGCAGCGTCAGCGGAACTTGCTGGGAGTTGTTCAGTCGAAGAACTGGAAATCTGAGCCGGTTGTTGGTCGCTGGAACTCTGTGCAGCTGGGTTGTAGATGGTGGGCGATGCATCGTCACCGCAGGCGCCCAAAAGGGCTGCCGATAGGAGGGCTCCGCTAAAAGCTAAAGAAATACGTGAAAATTTATGCATTTCGAAAAAATCCTTGTTTTATCTCTTTAAATTTATTTTCGCAGACCCATTTCTTCAAGTAAATTTTTTCAAAAACCCTCTAAAATTACTCACCAACCCCTTAACCACTAACCACCAACCACTTCCTACTTCCTACCGTTTACTGAATTATAGTTAATCTCATTTCTACGCTTTAATTCTTTGTTCAGCGGCCAATAAATGGTGGCAAAGACAACATAGCCAATCAAAAGTACAATCCAGTGGTTAAGTCTAAAGCCGATTTCCACATAGCGCATCGTTATGAACATGAACGGTCCCGCAATTAGAAACAGCGGAAGCTGCCTGCATTGGTCTCCGAGCGAAAAACGGCTCTCGTAGCTCACGATGGAGTTCATCATCGGGAAACTGGTGCAAAAGCCACCCATCAAACGCTTGATAAGCATAAGTCCCGAAACAACACCTGCAATAGCGGGCGCCTTGATGTAAATCGGGAGCGGGGTCTTGTAGCGCACGCCGGACTTGTACTTTTGCTTTTGAAAAAAGATAACGCCAATAATAAAGTCAAAAATGCAGGCTCCAATAAAGTAAGCTTCGCCTTGGGGAATGCGTGAGTGCAGGAATGTTCCGAGTGCCACAAAAAAGGCAAGCCCGGCGATGATGGAGGCGACGATTGGCACTTTGACTTTGTAGTGCAAAATGCGTACAATATGTACATATAACATGCACATAAATCCAGAAACGGCGTTTTCGGTCCCCATCGGGAGTCCAACAGCAATGTAGGCGAAACCGCAAGGGATGGGGATGGTGGCGGTAACGGCCTTGAGCTGCGGGTCCTTGAGGTAGGCGCTCAAAGTTCCAAGGGCGGTGACCATGAAAATCAGCAGCCAATCGTAGCCTGAAAAATGAAAATTTAACGATTCTAACATCGAACGTAAAAAATAGAAAAGTAAGCGCCTTTTCAAATTTTCCATTATAGATTTATTTTTGATACTACCCATGCCGATAGATATCTGAAAAGCGAGGTCTTTATGCTTTCGATTCCGTCTTATTGGTATTTTGTCCCAGTGGCTGCGCTTATTGCTCTGGGAATGGCTCTTTTCTTTTATCGTTTTATGAAACGCGCCCCCGAGGGCAACGCGAAAATGAAGGAAATCGCTCATTATGTGCGTGTAGGAGCTTACGCTTACCTCAAAAAGCAATACCGGACGATATCGGTGGTCTTTGTAGTGCTATTCGTTGTTTTTGTTGTTTTGGCGGCGCTTGGAATCCAGAACCCGTTTGTGCCGATTGCGTTTTTGACCGGAGGCTTTTTCAGTGGCCTTTGCGGTTTCTTGGGGATGAAGACTGCAACGTATGCGAGTTCCCGAACGGCGAATGGAGCTATGTCGAGCTTGAACCGCGGGCTTGTCATTGCTTTTAGAAGCGGCGCCGTGATGGGGCTTATCGTTGTGGGGTTTGGGCTTTTAGATATTTCGGCCTGGTTCTTCTTGCTCAATTACATTTACGACAACAATGTTTGGGGCTTTGGTGCCGATATTGCATCTAAACTTTCGCTTGGCGCTTGGAATGCGGACTTGGTCGCTAACGCCGAATGGGCCCATGCGAAAATGGTAGAAATTACCACGACGATGTTAACGTTTGGCATGGGTGCTTCGTTGCAGGCGCTGTTTGCCCGCGTGGGTGGCGGAATTTACACGAAGGCGGCGGATGTCGGTGCTGACCTCGTGGGTAAAGTCGAGGCGGGTATCCCGGAAGATGATCCGCGTAATCCGGCGACAATTGCAGATAATGTGGGCGACAATGTGGGCGATGTGGCTGGCATGGGTGCCGACCTTTACGAATCCTATTGCGGTTCCATTCTTTCGACCGCAGCGCTCGGGGCGGCTCTCCCGATGGGCGGCTTGAAACTTGTGATTGCGCCGATGCTGGTGGCCGCCATCGGGATTGTCCTTTCTATCGTTGGAATTTTTGCGGTACGTACACGCGAAGACGCTACGACCAAGTCGTTGTTGCATTCGCTCTTGACGGGAACGCTTGGCTCCTCGGTGCTTATTCTTATAGCGCTTTTGGTGCTTGTCAAAATGGATTTTATTTCGATGGGAATATTTGGTTCTGTGCTCTCGGGGCTTGCGGCGGGGATTCTCATTGGGCAGTTTACGGAATATTTTACTTCGGACGCTTATGCGCCTACGCGCGGGATTGCAAATCAGGCGAGGCTTGGTGCTGCAACTACGATTATTGATGGAATTTCGGTAGGCATGTTTTCGACGGGACTTCCGGTGGTGACTATCGTGATTGGAATTGTTAGCGCGTTTGGTTGTGCTGGCGGTTTCAGCGATATGGCTATGGGACTTTACGGTGTCGGCTTTGCTGCGGTGGGCATGCTGAGCACGCTTGGCATAACGCTTGCGACAGATGCCTTTGGACCGATTGCCGATAATGCGGGAGGAAACGCCGAGATGGCGGGGCTCGCGCCCGAAGTGCGAGAACGTACCGATGAATTGGATATGCTCGGGAATACGACTGCTGCAACGGGCAAGGGGTTTGCGATTGGTTCTGCGGCTCTGACGGCTATGGCGCTTTTGGCATCGTATGTCGAAGAAGTGAAGTTCTGGCTTGGGCATTTGGCTTCTTCTGCGGAAGGAATTTGGAAAGTCGGATCCGTTATTTTTGCGAACAGTGTAAACGATTTGGCAAGTGCGCTTTCGAGTGTTGCTGGAGTGAAGTTCCTCGATGGAGGGACTCGTGCGATTGCTGAAAACGGCGATTTAGTTGGCATGGTTGCAAGTAAAGTAAGCTATGCTGACTTTATGCAAATTTACAATCTCAATTTGATGAACCCGATGCTATTGGGCGGGCTGTTTATTGGTGCGATGATGACGTTCGTGTTTTGCGCTTTGACCATCAAGGCGGTGGGCCGTGCGGCAAGTGCGATGGTCGAAGAAGTGCGTCGCCAGTTCCGCGAAATTCCGGGAATCATGTTTGGAACCGGGAAGCCGGATTATGCCCGTTGTGTTGAAATCTCGACGATGGGGGCGCAGCATGAAATGGTGCTTCCTTCGGTTTTAGCGGTGGTCGTGCCTGTGGTTGTTGGGCTTACGATGGGCGTTGCAGGCGTGTTTGGGCTATTGGCCGGAGGCCTTGCCTGTGGTTTTGCGCTCGCGACGATGCTCAACAATGCCGGTGGCGCCTGGGATAACGCAAAGAAGTTTGTCGAAAAAGGCAATTATGGTGGAAAGGGTTCTGATACGCACAAGTCTGCCGTTGTTGGCGATACTGTTGGCGATCCGTTCAAGGATACCGCAGGCCCTTCGCTCAATATTCTCATTAAGCTCATGACGATGGTGAGTGTCGTATTTGCTGGCGTTATCGTCGGCTTTGGAAATATGTTTTAAGCGGCTTCGCCGCTGTTTTGAGTTCGAAGTTACTAGTTACTAGATTGCTTAAATCATGAAGCATTTTCACTTAAGTCCACTAGTAACTAATAACTAGTAACTGCCCCGTAGGTGCTTAGTAACTATTTACTATCTTTCTCGTAAGAGGTATTTCCATGAAAGTTTTAGTGACGGGTGTTGGTGGCCAGCTGGGTCACGATGTGATGAATGAACTTGCAAAGCGTGGTTACGAAGGTGTTGGCAGTGATATTGCTCCAGCGTATTCTGGAGTTGCCGATGGAAGCGCTGTTACGACTATGCCGTATGTGCCCATGGATATTACGAATGCCACTGCCGTTGCTGAAATAATCAAGAACGTTAAACCGGATGTGATTGTGCATTGCGCTGCTTGGACTGCTGTGGACCTTGCCGAAGATGAAGACAAAAAAGCTAAGGTCTTTGCGATTAATGCCGAAGGTACAGAAAACATCGCTCGCGTTGCAAAAGAAATCGATGCGAAGATGGTTTACATCAGTACGGACTATGTGTTTAATGGTCGTGGCACAGCGCCGTGGAAACCGGATTGCAAGGATTACAAGCCGCTCAACGTTTATGGCGAATCCAAGCTCAAGGGCGAACTCGCTGTTAGCGGAACTCTTGAAAAGTATTTCATTGTGCGTATCGCTTGGGTGTTCGGCCTCAATGGCAAGAACTTCATCAAGACGATGCTTAAGGTGGGCGAGTCTCACGATACTGTCCGCGTTGTTTACGACCAGATCGGAACGCCGACTTATACGCTCGACTTGAGTCGCCTCCTTGTCGATATGATTGAAACGGACAAGTACGGCTACTATCACGCTACGAATGAAGGCGGATTCATCAGCTGGTACGAATTCACCAAGGAAATCTACAAGCAGGCGGGCCTTCCAACGAAGGTGTTGCCGGTAACGACCGCTGAATATGGACTTTCAAAAGCCGCGCGTCCGTTCAACAGCCGCCTCGACAAGAGCAAGCTTGTGGAAGCCGGTTTCAAGCCGCTCCCGACATGGCAAGATGCCCTTGGCCGCTACCTCAAGGAAATCGGCGTGATTGCTTAGAGCTATGAGGTGTGAGCTCGGCTCGCTGAGCCTTTGGGCTCGCCTTGCGAAGCAAGGTTTTGAGTGAATTATAGGTGCCTATGGCACGATTATAAGAACTCAAAGCACTGTCGTAAGACTAGTGCGACCTCATATCTCAAAGCACCAAAGGTGCGACCTCAAACCTCTACGAGAATCTTTCATACAAGGCGTCTCGTTCCACAGGAACGAGGCCTTCTTGTGTTATGAGGCTCTTCATGTGTTCCGGGCTCATGCCCACGGGAACCGTGGCGCCTGCGGCATGAGTGATCTTCTCTTCGATAATCGTGCCGTCTAAATCCGATGCGCCTGCGTGGAGCGCTTTCATGGCGGTCTCGATGCCCATCTGGATCCAATAAGCCTTGATGTGCGAGAAGTTGTCTAAGAACAAACGCGAAACCGCAACCGTGCGCAAAATGTCTTCTTCGCTTGTGATGTTCGGAACGATTTGATGGAGCGCGTTGTGTTCCGGATGGTACACGAGCGGAATGAACGCAAAAAATCCGGGAGCTTCGTCTTGCAGGTTGCGGAGCATCTTCATGTGCGCGATGCGGTCTTCAATCTTTTCGATATGACCGAAAAGCATTGTGGCGTTCGTCGGAATGCCGAGTTTGTGGGCGGCGCGGTGAACGTCAAGCCATTCTTCGCCGGTTTCCTTGCCGGGGCAAATCTTGTCGCGTACACTTTGTACTAAAATCTCGGCGCCGCCGCCGGGGAGTGCGTCAAGCCCTGCGTCCTTGAGCGTTGCCATGATTTGCTCGGGCGTTTGGCCAGAAATCTTGGCGAAGTGGCAAATTTCTACAGCGGTAAAAGCCTTCAAGTTTGCTGACGGAAATTCCTTGCGGAGTTTGCGCAACATCTCGATGTAGTAATCGAACGGATGGTCGGGATGTAGCCC
>JAEEGJ010029225.1_pt1 | contig 10893 bp, 9 predicted proteins | sample 8958761 | NCBI WGS metagenome assembly JAEEGJ01 (sample SAMN16246546, study PRJNA631951) | gut metagenome | biome: gut microbiome; feature: rumen; material: RS-attached | host: Bos | place: Iran: Karaj | collected 2018-10
CCGTGAACCTGAGCCACGACGTCTATTACGGACGCAACGTCGCCGCAGCCGCCGTCGCTGCGCACGAATGCGGCCACGTCGTCCAGCACGCGGTGGGCTACGGCCCCCTGAAGCTGCGCACGGCGATGGTGCCCGTCTTGACGTTCACCAACAGCTGGATCTCCTGGATCCTGCTGGCCGGCCTCATCTTCTACCAGGCTTTCCCGTCCCTGCTGTGGATCGCCATCGGGATGTTCGCCCTCACGACCTTGTTCAGTTTCGTCACCCTCCCCGTGGAGGTCAACGCCAGCGCGCGGGCCGTCCAGTGGCTGGACGGTGCCGGCGTGGTGAACTACGAGACCAAGCCCATGGCGCAGGACGCCCTCAAATGGGCCGCCTACACCTACGTGATCGCGGCCATCGGCTCCCTGGCCACCCTTTTGTATTACATCTCCATTGCCAGAAGAAGATAAGAAGATAAACCCATGGAAGGCGTTTACATTTTCCTCGCCGACGGCTTCGAAGACATGGAAGCCATCGCCACCCGCGACGTTCTCCTCCGCGGAGGAGTCGACGTCCAGACCGTATCCATCAACGAGGACCCGTTCGTGACCAGCTCCCACGGCATCACCGTGAGCGTGGACCTCACCCGCGACGACTTCAACGACGACTGCCCCGCGGTGATGATCTTCCCGGGCGGCATGCCCGGCTCCAAGAACCTTGCGGCCGACAAGGCCCTGATGGCGCTCATGCGCAAGTGCTACGCCGCCGGCGGCGTCGTGGCCGCCATCTGCGCCGCCCCCGGCCTCGTCGCCGCCCAGCTGGACGATGTCGCCGGCAAGCGCTTCACCTGCTTCGACGGCTTCCAGGACCCGATGATCGCGAAAGGCGCCGTCTTCACGCCCGAGAGCGCTGTCGTGGACGGCCGCCTCGTCACCGGCCGCGGTGCCGGCCACGCCGTGAACTTCGGCCTTGCCCTCGTGGAACTTCTGAAAGGAAAAGAAACGGCCGACCGCGTGCGCGCCGGCCTGATGTTGTAAGAAGGTTGTAACCTATTGATATTGATTATGAAAAAGACGGTAGCCATCCTCGCCGCCTTGACGGTTTCATTCCTGGCGGCGGCCCAGACCATTCCCGTCAATCCCAAGTTCGGCAAGGTCTCGGACGCCGAGATCGACCTGACGGTCTATGAGCCCGACACGGCGGCGGTGGCCGTGATGCTGTACCGGGAGTATACGATGGAGCTGATCATCAGCAACGTCACCGGGGACATCAGCAAGGAAATCACCGTCCACGAGCGCATCAAGGTGCTCAAGGAGGAGGGGAAGAAGTTCGGCGACTACAGTTTCCTGTATGTCAGCGACAATAGGATGAAGGAGGCCTACTCAGGCATCAAGGTGGAGACATACAACCGCGAAAACGGGAAGGTCGTCCGGACGGTGATGTCCAAGAAGTTCGACTTCGACGAAGTCTACGCCGAGGACGTCCGCCGCCGCTCCTTCTCCGCCGAGAACGTGAAGGTCGGCTCGGTCATCGAGGTGTCCTACAAGTTCAGCTCCCCCCGCTACTTCGCCATCGACGACATCGACATCCAGCTGTCGATCCCCGTCAACCAGACGCACATCGAGGTGGGGCACGCGGAGTATTTCACGATCAACCGCACCCAGCGCGGTTCCATCCCGACCACTTATCAGAAGAAGGAGCGCATGGCCAATCTGTCGGGCGCGGTATCCTATCAGGTGGACACGGATGTCTTCGACGCCGTGGACGTGCCCGCCCTGCCTGACGAGTCCCATTCCTTCTGCCCCGACCAGTATCGCGCCGCGGTTTCCTATGACATGTCCGGCCTGATCATTCCGGGGTCGGTCTATGAGAGCATCAGCATGAAATGGCCCGATGTGGACAAGGCCATCAAGGAGTCGGACATCTTCAACGTATGCAAGGGCCGATTCCGGGACGCCAAGGAACTGGAAGCCGCGCTTGCGGGTGTGGAAGGGGACGAGGCACGCATCGTCGCCGTCCGGAATTATGTCGTCGGGAAGGTGAAATGGGACAAGGAAAGCAACCTCGTTCCCGACGAGGCGCGGGAGATCCTCCGGCGGGGCTCCGGATCCGACGTGGATATCAATGCCTTGACGGCCAGCGCGCTGAACAGCATGGGATACACCGCCGAGCCGGTCATGGTCCGGCGCCGCACGAGCGGCATGCTGATCGACTACCACATCTCGCTCCGCTCCTTCGACACCTTTATCCTGCGCGTGACCGCCCCGGACGGCCAGTCCTGGTTCCTGGATGCAGCGCGTGACGAAGGTTACCTGAATGTCCTGAATCCGCTCTTCCTGGTAGAGAAGGCGCGCGTGATCCCGTTCGACGGCTCCGGCGAATGGGTGGACCTGCGGAACCTGACGCGCTCCCGCGTCTCCGAGATCGTGACGATGCGGATGGAGGCGGACGGAACCCTGGTGGGAACCGCCCAGATCGTCGCCAAGGACGAGGACTCCTATGCCGTCAAGTCGCATTACAACGATTTCGACTCGGAGGATGCCTACCTGGAAGACATCGAGTCGGACGAGAACATCCAGATCACGGAATTCGACATCCAGAAGGACTACGGTCCCTCCGTGGAGATCAAATATTCGTTCGAGCGGGAGAATGAAGCGGGTGGGCTGGAGTATATCCGGCCCGTCCTGAGCGGGTTCCATTCCACCTCGGCCTTCCGGAAGGAGGAACGGGAACTGCCCGTGGACTTCCCGTATCCCGAGTCCCTCTCCTATTCGTTCCGTCTGGACATTCCGGACGGCTATGCCGTGGAAGAGCTCCCCGAGCGGACGGTCAAGAATTTCCCGACCATCGGCGGACGCATCCAGTTCATCGCCCAGCAGGTGGGGAACACCGTCTCGGTCGTCTACCGGGTCAATCTGGACCAGATGCTGGTCCTCCCGGACCATTACGCCGACCTCCGCCTCTTCTGGGAGACGGCCGTCGGGCTGGAGAAGAGCACCATCGTCCTGAAGAAGCAATGAAATACCGCCTGACCGTCCTTCTGCTCCTGTGGGCCGGTCTCCTGGCCGCCCAGGAGAAGTACAACGCCATCGTCTTGGAAGACGTGGAGACATTCACGATGTCATCTCCCACTTCCGGCAGCCTGGAAGTGCGCCGGAGCGTCCGTGTCTTCAACGATGCCGGCCTGGAGGATGCCGTCTTCCAGGAATACACGGACCAGTTCCGCAGCATCACTTCCTTCAAGGGAACGGTGGTGAAAGAGGGCGGCAGTCCCGTGAAAATCAAGAAGGACGACCTGGTGCGGGTGTCCATCGCCTCCGGCCTGGCCGAGGACGGATTCTTCAACGGCTATCAGCCCTCCGCCTCCTACCCCTTCACCGTCACTTACGAGTACACGATGTCCTTCCGGAAGGGATTCGCCTCCTTCCCTTCCTTCATCCCGGTTTCCGGCGAAAAGGTCAAGTTGGAAAAGGCCTCCTACACCCTGCAAGTCCCGTCCGGGACGCGCATCAACACCCTGTCGGAGAAAGCCGGAGAGGTGCGGAAGGAAACGGGAAAAGTCGATACTTACCAGTGGAACATCCCCGTATTCGAGGGCTATGCGGAGGAATCCCTGATGCCTTCCTGGCGGGAGATCGTCCCCTTCGTGATGGCTTCTCCCGTCGATTTTGTCTTTGCCGGCGTCCCTGGAAACCAGAGTACGTGGAAAGACGTAGGCGCCTGGTGTTACGGGCTCAACGAGGGGACGGACGACCTGCCGGAAGACTTCGTCGCCCGGTTGAAGGAGATGACCGCGTCCGCCGGTTCCGACCTGGAAAAAGTGCGGATCCTGTATGACTATCTCCGGGAGCAGACGCGTTACGTGAGCATCCAGCTGGGAATTGGCGGCTACAAGCCCTTTCAGGCCAGCCAGGTGCAGCAGTCCGGTTTCGGGGACTGCAAGGGCCTTTCCAACTATATGAAGGCGATGCTCGGCGCCGTGGGGGTCGCTTCCGATTACACGCTCGTGAACACGGACCGCGACCGTTTCCTGCCCGGCTATTCCGGCATCGGGCAGATGAACCACGCGATGCTGTGCGTCCCGCTTCCGGAAAAGAAGGATACCCTCTGGCTGGAGTGCACCAATCCTTCCGTCCCACTGGGGTACCGCCACGAGGACGTGGCCGGTCACGATGTCGTCCTGGTCACCGCGGAAGGCGGTATCCCGGTCCGGGTGCCGTCCTATGCCGACACGCTGAGCCGCGATGAATGCGAGATGGACATCGACCTTTCCGCCGACGGCTCCGCGAAAGCGACCGTCCGCCGGAGCTTCTGGCTGGACGAGACGGAAGACTGGCTGCTCATCCGCGACTGGAAGCCCGAAACCCGGCGCACCCGGCTGACCGCCGGCCTGACCGTCCAGCCGCAGTCCGTCACCCTGACCGGGGTGAAGGACAATTTCCGGGACTATGACGGTCCGGGCTACTGCCCCTGGATGCAGGTCGATTATACCTTCGACACGCGCCAGTATGCCACTACCGGAAACGCCCGCCTCTTCGTCCCCGCCAATCCCTATCCGATGGGGGCCACCCTCCAGCGCACCAAGCGCCAGAACGACCTCGTCCACAAGCGCGGCGCTGTCTCCCGCAGCCTGATCCGGATCCATATCCCGGAAGGATATAAGGTGGAAAGCCTTCCCGCTCCAGTTTCCCTGGACGCGGAATGGGGCTCCTTCACGGCGGCGGTCCGGGTCGAAGGCGACGAGGTCACCGTCCTCCACGAATTCCATTCCAAGTCCTTCCGGGAGCCTCCCGAGGGATACGACAGTTTCCGCACCTTCGTCCGGGCTCTCAACAAGGCCTACGGCGGCCGCATCGTGCTGATCAGTCAGTAGACGTGCGCTTGCGCCGTATTTTCAACGAAATAGGCAGCTGCAGGAAGCAACTGCCTATTTCGTTGAGATGTAGAGATTCGAACTCTAACTGAGGGAACCAAAATCCCTAGTGCTACCATTACACCACATCTCAATTCCGGGGTGCAAAGTTAGTATAATTTTCCAAATGTGACAAGCGGCTACAGCACCGCCCGCAGCACGCGCGTGAGCTGGTCGGAGCAGGAGGTGCCGCGTCCCTTGCAGTTGATGCCGGAGAGGCGGTCCAGGGCGAATTCCACGGGCTGGCCCTCCAGCAGGGCGCCCAGCGCCTGGAGGTTGCCGTGGCAGCCGGCGGTGTAGCGGAGATTGCGGATGGTTCCGTCCACGAGGTCGAAGTCGATCTGGCGGGAACAGACGAGGGCCGAGGGAACGGCCGTGATGTGGCGGACGCCGTCGACCGTGACGTCGCGCAGGATCTGGATGTCTTCAGGCATGTTAGAAAAGGGTAGGATGGTTCTCGTCCAGCTCCGAAAGGACTTTGGACATGATGGCCTCGCGGAACAGGGCCGCTTTCGCATGGACCTTGAAACGGCTGCAGTATTCGTCCACGGCCTCCATTTCCTTGTCGTTGAAATAGAGGACGTAGCGGTTCTTGCGGAGGAGCGACGCTTTCTGTTTCTCGAGATAGGCGGGGTCCACGCCCGGGATCTTGCGTTTTCTGGCCATCGGTTGCAAAGATAGCAAAAACCTTTCAAATCAGCGTTTCGAGCGGAAGAAATCCTGCATCAGGGCCGTGCATTCCTCGCCCAGGACGCCGGCCGTGACCTGCGTGCGCGGGTGGAGGAGGGAAGGGGAGAAGAGCGTGTAGCCGCGGCGCGGGTCGATGGCCCCGTACACGATGCGGCCCACCTGGGCCCAGTTCAGGGCGCCGGCACACATCGGGCAGGGCTCGACCGTCACATACAAAGTGCAGTCGGTCAAGTACTTGCCGCCGATGGCCTCGGTGGCGGCCGTGATGGCCACCATCTCCGCGTGGGCGGTGGTGTCGATGAGCCGCTCGGTCATGTTGTGCCCCCGGCCGATCACCCGGCCCCGGGACACGATGACGGCGCCGATGGGAATCTCCCCGGCGGCCAGGGCGGCCTGCGCCTCCCGCAGCGCCTCCCGCATGAATCTTTCGTCTTGGTTTTCCACTTTGCAAAGATAGCGAAAAAAAACACTATCTTTGTACGAATATGATATCGACCACTAACGGCACACGAAGCATCATGAAATACAGACTCTTAGCCCTTTCTTTCGCCCTCCTGGCCGCCGCTTGCGGAGGCTCTGAAGAGCAGAAGCCGGAGGAGGTCGCCGGCCCGGCGCTCGTCTCCACGTCTCCGGCCGACGGGACTGGCGGAATCACCGACGCCAAGCTGACTGTCGCCTTTACTTTCGACCAGAACATCATCTGTTCCCCCGAGGGCCAGCAAGGCATCCAGGCGGACGGCGGAGCGTTCATATCGTCCGTCGCCGTTTCCGGCCCCACCCTCTCGGTCACCGTATCCGGCCTGAGCCGCGGCAAGAGCTATGTGGTCACCCTCCCGGCCGGGACGGTCAAAGGGTATAAGCAGAACCAGAAGAGTTCGGCGGCCGTCACCTACCGCTTCTCGACGAAGGAGCCGGATCCTCCGGTCCCGGGCGGCTTCGAAACCGCCGCCGCCTGCGTCAAGAACATGGGCGTGGGCTGGAACCTGGGCAACACGCTGGAAGCCAACAGCGGCGACGTCAGCAACATGTGGATCGAAGCCTCCACCCAGCGACGTCCGACCGACTACGAGAATGCCTGGGGCCAGACCGACGCCACCCGGGAACTCATCCATATGTTCAAGGAGGCCGGATTCGGCGCCATCCGCGTCCCTGTGACCTGGTATCCGCACATGGGCGTTCCCCTGAATGTGGTCGGCAACACTTGGGACAAGTCTTCCTGGACCGGCTTCGATGTGGACCGCGTCTGGATGGCCCGTGTCAAGGAAGTCGTGAGTTACGTCATCGACGAGGGCTTGTACTGCATCCTCAATGTCCATCACGACACGGGAACGGCCTCGACGGCCTGGCTCCGGGCGGACAAGCAGGTCTATGCCGGGGTTCGGGACCGCTATGTGTCCCTGTGGACCCAGATCGCCACCGAATTCGAATCGTTCGGCGAAAAGCTCGTGTTCGAGTCCTTCAACGAGATGCTGGACGTGAACAATACCTGGAACTATGCGAGCAAGGAGGCCGATGAGGTCATCAACACGATCAATGCCGATTTCGTCGCCACGGTCCGCGCCACGGGGGGCAACAACGTAAACCGGAACCTCATCCTGAACACCTACGCCGCCAGCCCGGACCGGCGGACCCTCCAGGACTTCCAACTGCCGGAGGATGTGGTCCAGGGCCATCTGATGGCGCAGGTCCACAGCTACGCTCCCTATCATTTCGCCTTCAAGACGGACAATCCCAAATATGTGTTCGACGATTCCTGCGACAAGGAAGTCCGCGCCATCATCGACGGGGTGGGACAGGAACTCGTCGCCCGGGGAATCCCTTGCATCCTGGGCGAATACGGGACGGATACGGGGGACCAGCCGCGGGAAGAGGCCGAACTGGCCAAGCAGGCCGCATGCTATATCTCCCAGGCGGCCAAATACAACATCCCCTGCTTCTACTGGATGGCCTTGAGTGACGGCAAGGTGGACCGCGCCGCTCCCAAATGGACCAAGCCTGCGCTGAAGGATGCCATCCTGAAAGCTTATAAGGATAGCAAGACGAATTGACGGGCGCGCGCATGAAGAAGTCCGTGATCCTCGCCGCTGTCCTGGCCGTTTTCTCCTGTGGGAGCCCCGCAGAACCGGAACCGGTGGAGACGCCCGGCCCTGCGCTGGTCTCCACCTCCCCGGCCGACGGCATCGGCGGGATTGAAGGCCCTTCCCTGTCCATCGTCTTCACGTTCGACCAGAACATCCTCTGCACGTCCGCCAGCCTGGAAGGCGTCTCGGTGGACGGGGGTGCATTCATCGACAAGGCCAGTCCTGCGGGCGCGACGCTGACGGTCGTCGTGTCGGGTCTGGCGCGGGGCAGGCAGTATACGGTTTCCCTGCCGGCAGGTACGGTCCGGGGATACAAACAGAACCAGAAAGCGTCCGCGGCCATCACCTTCCGTTTCTCGACGAAGGAGCCGGACCCGGCGCCGGACCCGGGCAGCTGGGAATCCGCCGCCTCCGCCGTGAAGAACATGGGCGCGGGCTGGAACCTGGGCAATACGCTGGATTCCCACAGCGGAGACGTCACCCATATGTGGATCGAATCCAAGGCCGACCGCACGACCGCCGACTATGAGACGGCCTGGGGCCAGCCCGTCACCACCCGGGCGCTGATCCACATGTTCAAGGAGGCCGGTTTCAACGCTATCCGCATCCCTGTGACCTGGTATCCGCACATGGGCACGCTGGAAGTGAATGGCGGCTGCTGGGACAGGAACAAGTGGCTGGAATCCACGGACTACCGCGTGGACCCCGCCTGGATGGCCCGCGTCCGGGAAGTCGTGGACTACGTCATCGACGAAGGGATGTACTGCATCCTCAATGTCCATCACGACACGGGGGACCATGGCGAAAACAAGAACGGCACCGCCTGGCTGGTGGCGGACCGGTATGACGCGGTGAAAGACCGTTTCGCCGCTCTCTGGCAGCAGATTGCCGAGACCTTCAAGGACTACGGAGACCGTCTGCTCTTCGAGTCCTACAACGAGATGCTGGACTCCTACGATTCCTGGTGCTTTGCGACCTTCGCTTCGCCCGACCGCTATGACGCGACGGTGGCGGCCGCCGCCTATGCGGGCATCAACAACTACGCGAAGACCTTCGTGGAGGCGGTGCGCGCCACCGGCGGCAACAACGCGGTGCGGAACCTCGTCGTGAACACCTACGGCGCCTGCAGCGGTGCCGGTACCTGGAATCCCCATTTGCAGGAACCCCTCTCCCGTTTCGATCTTCCGGAAGCCCCCGGCCATATCGCCGTGCAGGTACACAGCTACTGGGAAGCCGAAAAGTTCGACGCGCAGAAGGCGGACATCGACCGTCAGTTCGCGGACCTTGACAGCCAGGTCGTCCGGCGCCTGGGTGTGCCGGTAATCATCGGCGAGTGGGGGGGCGGGGTCAATGAAGACTCCGCGGACATGGTCCGCTTCGCCGGCTATTTCTCGCAGAAGGCGAAGGACGCCGGCATGGCGGCCCTGTATTGGATGTGCCTGTCGGACGGGGCGGACCGCGCCGTCCCCGCCTGGACGACGCCCGGCGTCAAGGACGCTATCTTGAAAGCCTATCGCTGAATCCATTGGTTTTCAGACCGTTGTAATCCCACTTTGTGAGCTTGGCAAAATAGTATCGGTATTTAGTTTGATTGCATTTGTCTGCGGGGAGCGCTTCGTGTAAATTTGTATCATTCAAATTGACGCGCGCCAACATGATTAAGCAGACACTGAAAACGGTCCTCTTCGCGGGAATCACCTTCCTGGCCGCTGCTTGCGGCCCTCACTCCGAGCCTTCGGCCTTCGTCCGGGTCAAGGAGGGTCATTTTGTCCGTAATGGCCGTTCATATTCGTATATTGGGACTAACTTCTGGTATGGTCCTATTCTGGCCTCAGAGGGCCGGGGAGGAGATTATGACCGCCTCGTCAGGGAACTGGACACCCTCAAGGAACTGGGTATCGACAACCTCCGGGTTTTGGTAGGCGGGGATGGACCCGACGGCGTGTTCTCCCATATCGAACCTACTCTGCAGAAAGAGCCCGGGGTATATAATGATACTATTTTGACCGGATTAGACCATTTCCTTGCGGAACTCGGAAAGCGGGACATGCAGGCTGTGCTGTACCTGAACAATTCCTGGGAATGGTCTGGCGGCTATGGGCAGTATCTGGAATGGGCCGGGGCTGGAAAGGCCCTGATCCCCGTCCTGGACGGTTATGTTCCCTTTATGGAGCAGATGGCGCAGTTTTCGGTCAACAGGAAAGCGCAGGAGCTCTTTTTCAACCACCTGAAAACCATCGTCGGCCGTACCAATACAGTGACTGGAAAGCCTTACAGCGAGGATCCCGCCATTTTCTCCTGGCAGATCGGCAACGAGCCGCGCTGCTTCTCTTCGGACCCGGCCATACAGGACGGTTTCATCGGCTGGCTTACGGAAGCGGCCCGCCTGATCAAGGAAATCGACCCGAACCACATGGTCTCCGTAGGCAGCGAAGGGCTCTGGGGATGCGAGAACAGCCCGGAACTCCTGGAGCGCGTCACGGCCATTCCCGGCGTGGACTATATGACCATCCATATCTGGCCCTACAACTGGAGTTGGGCGCGGGCGGATAGCCTCGTGGAGGACCTCCCGAGCGCGTGCGCGAAAACCGATGAATATATCGCCGCCCATCTGGGGCTGGCGCGCAAATACGGACAGCCCGTCGTCGTGGAGGAGTTCGGCTTCCCCCGGGACGGATTCTCACCCGAGCGCACGGCCACGACCGAGGGCCGTGACGCATACTACCGCCACCTTTTCTCCAAGGTGGGAAAAGAGATCGACGGGGCGAATTTCTGGGGCTGGAGCGGCTTTGCCCGCCCGCGGCACACCCAGTGGGAGCGGGGCGACGACTATGCCGGCGACCCGGCCCAGGAGGCCCAGGGCCTGAACGGCGTCTATGTGGACGACACCACTGTCGGAATCATCAAACAATCCATAACCAACATCAACCAACAACCAAACAACCAGTAGCATGAAAAACAAGCTGTTAGCCTTCATGCTTGCGCTCCTTGCGACCGCGGGGACCCTGTTCGCCCAGAACAGGGTCACGGGTACCGTCACTGACGATATCGGCCCGGTCATCGGCGCCAGCGTGATGGAAAAAGGCACCCAGAACGGTGCTGTCACAGACCTGGATGGAAACTACGTGATCACGGTGAAGCCCGGCGCGACGCTCGTGTTCTCTTCCATCGGCTATGCCACGCAGGAGATCGAGGTGGGCAATCAGTCCCGCATCAATGTCCTCCTGA
>JAEEGJ010029229.1_pt1 | contig 10893 bp, 5 predicted proteins | sample 8958761 | NCBI WGS metagenome assembly JAEEGJ01 (sample SAMN16246546, study PRJNA631951) | gut metagenome | biome: gut microbiome; feature: rumen; material: RS-attached | host: Bos | place: Iran: Karaj | collected 2018-10
ATCTACCAGACAGAGTACGAGAATGATGCCAATAGCGTATTCCTTCTTCAGTTTGCCCCACAGGAAAGCCAAGAGGATACCCGTACCTGCCAGGATGATATAGAACGAACGCAGACAATCAGCCGTAAAGACAGCTTCACGCATCTCTGTCAGGTTTGCGATCAGCGGTTGGATATGCTCAGGGGGAAGCGTCTGCAAGGCGTGCATCTCGCTGGAAGAGATGAAACTGCCGAAGAAGAACGACGGCATCAGCGAGAACAACATGGCGATACCTCCCGTCAGGACAAAGCTCACAATCAGGGGCACTTTCAATTTCTCTTTCTTCACTTCGCTACTCAGCACTTCTTTCAGTGCCAGCATCGCCAGCAATGGGATGGTGAATTCCGCAATCACCAGGATCGACGCCACTGTACGGAACTTCGCATACATCGGCACGTAGTCGAGGAAGAAATCGGTAAAGCCCATGAAATTCTTACCCCACGAGAGGAGAATCGACAGGATAGTTGCAGCCAGGAGAGCCCATTTCACAGGACCTTTCACGATGAAGAGACCAAGGATGAAGAGCATCATCACAAAAGCACCTACATACACAGGACCTGACGTACCAGGCTGTTCGCCCCAGTACTGTCCGATCTGATGATAGATACTCTCATAGTTGGGATCGGCTTTCTCCATCGCCGTCTTACTCTCGCTGAGTGGCATCGACGCGCCGCCTTTAGTGTTAGGAATCAACAGCGTCCAGGTCTCATCGATACCATAGCTCCACTGCGTGATATAATCGCGCTCCAGACCGCTGCTGGTCTGGTTCTGACTGTTCTGTTTCACCAACTCGCTCTTGCCACGCATCGACTCCTTGCTGTACTGCCAGGTGTGATACAGATTCGACAGATTGATACACACACCGATGGCTGCACCAACGATACATACGGCTGTGGCCTTGACAAAGCGCACCAGCTGTTTCTGTTGGATGGCCTCTACAAACCATGCGATAACCAAGAACAGGATGATGAACAGATAATAATAGGTCATCTGCACATGGTTGGCATTGATCTCAAAGGCCGTGAAGATAGCCGTAAGCAACAAGCCCCACAGATAACGTCCCTTATAGGCGAGCACCACACCTGCTATCATCGGTGGCAGATAGGCCAGTGCCCATACCTTCCAGATATGTCCAGCTGCGATGATAATGAGGAAATAGGTGGAGAAGGCCCAGATGATGGAACCTAATGCTGCCAGATGCTGACGGAAGTCGAAAGCACGCAACAGGATATAAAAGCCGAGCAGATAGGCAAAGACGAACCAGACGTTCTCTGGCAACCACAGATGATAGGCATCGACTGCCTTTGTCAATAGATTGGTGGAGCCATATGATGGAGCCATCTGATAAGTAGGCATACCACCGAAGAGTGAATTCGTCCAACGGCTACGCTCACCCGTCTTCTGCAGATATTCGATACCCTCCTGACCAGCGCCGCGACCTGCAGAGGCATCGTGGCGATAGAGAATGCGCCCTTCGATGTCGGCAGGGAAGAAGTAAGCGAAGGCCAAGACGGCAAACAACAGCACTGCCAAAATATCAGGCAGGCATTTCTTTAATAATGTCATAACTTGCAAGTTTTCTAAATCTGTGTGCAAAGTTACAAATTTTTGGGCTTTCTCAAGGCATCTTCGCAGATTTTTTATAATTTTGCAGCAAATTATGGAAGAATCAATGATTACAAGCACGCAGAATGCGAAGGTGAAACACGTGGTGGCACTGCAGCAGAAGTCAGCCTTGCGGCGCAAGGAAGGTCTCTTTGTGGTAGAGGGTCGCCGCGAACTGATGCATTGCTTAGAAGCTGGCTACGAGGTGGTGGAGACTTTTATGTTAGCAGATCAAACCGATTTAGGCGAACAAGATCGGCTCGGAAACATCCTCACCGTCTCTCCTCAAGTCTATGAGAAGATGGCTTATCGTGGTAGCACAGAGGGTGTGATGGCTGTCGTGCGAGAGAAATCTCTATCGCTTGAAGAGCTGCAACTGGGCGCTGCGCCGCTCATCATGGTTTTGGAGCGTGTTGAGAAACCAGGTAACCTCGGTGCCGTACTCCGTAGTGCCGATGCGGCAAAGGCCGACGCCGTGATCATCTGCGATCCGTTGACAGACCTCTATAATCCGAACCTCATCCGATCCAGTATCGGAGCCATCTTCAGTGTACCGTGTGTGGCCTGTTCCTCTGAGGCGTGTATTGCCTTCCTGAAGGATCATGGTATCCAGATCCTCACGGCTCAGTTGCAGGATTCCAGTCTCTATTATGATACGGACATGCTGGGTGGTACGGCTATCGTCATGGGTACGGAGTCGACAGGACTGACCGATGTCTGGCGTCAGGCTGCCGATGCCCATATCCGCATTCCGATGTTAGGACAGCTTGATTCTCTGAATGTGAGTGTCAGTGCGGCTATTCTCTTGTTTGAGGCTGTTCGCCAACGTCAATCCGTCAAATCTTAGAAAACAGTTATTGATATGGATTTCCGTACGGTTGTTGATGTCCCGTCACCTGATTTTAGGATCGGTCCTTGAGAATCCTTACTTTTCGTAGGTTCCTGCTTTGCTGATGCCATCGGTCAGCGTTTCTTGGAAGAGAAGTTCAAGGCCATTGTCAATCCTTATGGTGTGATGTATAATCCTGCCAGTATCCTCCACACCGTGCAGAAGCTTGTGGCAGAATCGGCTGATTTGAAATCCGTCAAAACAACCTTTTTGACATTAGGTACCAATCACGTGTATCGACTGAAGGAGACGGGCGAGATCGTCGATAACTGTCAGAAGCGTCCGCAGTCACTCTTTCAGGAGGAAGAACTCTCCGTAGATGAATGTGCCGACTATCTGCAACAGGCTGTAGATTTGCTTCATACTCAGAATCCTGAGATGCATATCGTCCTGACCGTCAGTCCGATCCGTTACCGTAAATACGGTTATCATGGCTCCCAGCTCTCAAAAGCCACCTTGCTGCTAGCCATAGATAAACTTCTCACTTCTCACTTCTCACTCCTCACTTCTTACTTCCCTGCCTATGAGATCGTGAACGATGAACTGCGCGACTACCGATTTTATCAGGCAGATATGCTGCACCCCTCTGATCAGGCTGTGACGTATATCTGGGAGCGCCTGTCAGATACTTACTTGAGTGACGAGGCCAAATTGTTCCTGAAGGAGTGGGCACCCTTGAAAGCCGTCTTGAATCACAAGCCCTTCAACCCTGAATCTGAAGAATATCAGATGTTGATAGATAAAACTATGTTAAAAGTCGGTGAATTGCAGAAAAAATACCCTAACTTTGCAGTCTAAAACAAAACAATTGTAGAGATGAAATATTCGATTGAAAAGATCACTACGCTCATTGGAGCGCGTCGCATCGGTGAAGTGGATGCCCAAATCGGTTGGCTGTTGACAGACAGTCGTTCGCTGTGCTTCCCTGAAGAAACCTTGTTCTTTGCCTTGAAATCTGCCCGTAATGACGGCCATAAATATATTGAAGACCTCTATCGTCGTGGTGTCAGGAACTTTGTGGTGGAGGCCAAGGGCGTCCTGGAGTTCTGTACATCAGGTACGGAGCACATGCCAGATGCCAACTTCCTGATTGTTCCCTCGCCATTGGCAGCCTTGCAGCGACTCGCCGAGCGCCATCGTGATGAGTTCAATGTACCCATCGTAGGTATCACGGGCTCCAATGGTAAGACGATGGTCAAGGAGTGGCTCTATCAGTTGTTGCTCCCTTCGCAGAAGATTGTGCGCTCACCGCGTAGCTATAATTCCCAGATTGGTGTACCTCTGTCTGTGTGGTTACTCAACGAACGCACGGAGATTGGTATCTTCGAGGCAGGTATCAGTCAGCCTGGTGAGATGATGGCCCTGCGTGATATCATCCAGCCTACTATCGGCGTGCTCACCTCGTTAGGTGCTGCCCATCAGGAGAACTTCCGCTCGATGGAGGAGAAATGTTTGGAGAAACTCGAACTGATGCACGACACCGAGGCGATGGTGTATTGTTCTGATAACGATGTCGTGAGCCGTTGCATCCGTCGTATGCAGTACCATGGTGAGAAGATTGCCTGGTCGCAGTGCGATGAGCAGGCTTCGTTCTTCGTGAAGAATATTGAGAACAAGGGCCAGACCACTCGCATCACTTATATCTGGCAACAGGAGGAGAATACCTATACGATTCCGTTTATCGATGAGGCTTCTATCGAGGATACCATTACCTGTGCGGTGGTGGCTTTGCGCCTCGGACTGACACCTGGGCAGTTGGCTGACCGTATGCCGAAACTCGAACCTGTCGCCATGCGCTTGGAGGTGAAGGAAGGTCAGCGTGGCTGCTTGCTGATCAACGACTCTTATAATAGTGACATCAATTCACTTGATATCGCCCTTGACTTCATGAACCGTCGTGAGTCGAAGCGGATGCTGAAGAAGACCTTGATCCTCTCGGATATGTTCCAGACGGGTACTACCCCTGAAGCCCTCTATGCTCAGGTGAGCGACTTGGCCGTGAAGCGTGGTATCGAAAAGTTCATCGGTATCGGACCAGAGCTGATGGCGCAGGCAGATAAGATTCAGGTCAGCGATAAGCAGTTCTTTGCCGATGTGCCTCATTTCCTGTCGAGCGATGCCTTTACCGCTTTGCACAACGAACTGATTCTGTTGAAGGGCGCCCGTCCGTTTGGTTTTGATCAGATCACTGAGCAGTTGGAGCAGAAGGTGCATGAGACCATCCTGGAAGTAAATCTCAATGCGGTGGTGGACAACTTGAACTACTTTAAATCGTTCCTGAAGCCTGAAACGAAGATGGTATGCATGATCAAGGCCGATGCCTATGGTGCTGGTGCGGTGGAGATCGCCAAGACGCTGCAGGATCAACGTGTCGATTATCTTGCTGTGGCTGTGGCCGATGAGGGTGTCACGCTCCGTAAGGCTGGTATCACGGCCAACATTATGATTATGAATCCTGAGGTGACGGCCTTCAAGACTATGTTCGACTACGATCTGGAGCCTGAGGTGTATTCCTTCCGTCTGATGGACGCGCTCATCAAGGCGGCTCGTAAGGAAGGTATCACGGGATGGCCTGTGCACATCAAATTTGATACGGGCATGCATCGTCTGGGTTTCGATCCTGTGGATGATATCTTTAAGCTGATCGATCGCCTGAAGCACCAGACGGCCATTATACCTCGCTCGGTATTCAGCCATTTCGTGGGCTCCGACAGCGACGGCTTCGATGAGTTCTCAGCTCGTCAGTTTGCGCTCTTCGAGGAGGGTAGTCAGCAGTTGCAGGCAGCTTTCTCTCACAAGATCCTCCGTCACATGGACAACTCGGCGGGCATCGAGCACTTCCCTGAGCGCCAGATGGACATGTGCCGTCTCGGCATCGGTCTCTATGGCGTTGATCCGCGTAACAATCGTATGCTCTCTACTGTCTCTACGTTGAAGACCACCATTCTTCAGATGCGCCATGTGCCTGCTGGTGAAACGGTAGGCTATAGCCGTAAGGGTAAGATCGAGCGCGACTCCGTGATTGCCGCTATTCCTATCGGTTATGCCGACGGACTGAATCGTGGACTTGGCAACCGCCGTTGCTATTGTTTGGTGAACGGTCAGAAGGCAGAGTACGTGGGAAACATCTGCATGGATGTGGCGATGATCGATGTGACTGACATTCCTTGCCTGGAGGGCGATCAGGTGGAGATCTTCGGTGAGCATCTGCCCGTCACAGAACTCAGTGATGTTCTCGGCACCATCCCCTACGAGGTACTGACGGGTGTCTCGAATCGTGTGAAGCGCGTCTATTTCCAGGATTGATATGATATGGCCCAAGGGCCACCTATTATTATTGAAAATAAAAAACGCAGGGAATTAACTTTTCTTTGCGCTTTTTTCTTTTTAGTTTCAGATAATTTTCATATTTTTGCAACCAGAACAATTATAATTGACTTTATTAACTAAAAACTTAATTAATTATGGTGAAATTCAAGAATTTCTTGTGGGGAACGTTAGCGATGCTAACAGCCCTGTTGATGGTGGGGTGTGACGAAAAAGACAACCCCGTTAGCACTTCGCTGAGAATGGACACTTCGACACTTGTATTGTCGGTAGGTCAGTCGGCCAGACGTACGGCCAGATCTGCAGCAGAAGATGCAAAGTTCACTTACACTTCAAGTGTTCCTTCTGTGGCAACGGTCGATCAGAGAGGTAAAGTGACAGCCCTTACTGTCGGAAATGCAGAGATCAAGGTTGAGATGGGGGCAGCTGGCGGATATGCTGCTTCAACCCTTCAATACACTGTGCAGGTGAATCCCGTCTCTGCTCCAGCTCTGAAGAATGTGGATAAGACGACGCCGCTGACGCTCGTGGCTGCTGAGGATGGCAAGATTACCGTCTATTTCAATGGCGGTATCACGCTAGAGAACGACATTAAATACACCGTTAACGGTGGTGAAGAGCAGACTATTGCCAAGAACACTGAAGGCTCCTACGATATTATCGTAAAGAAGGGCGATACGGTGCAGCTTTATAGTGAGAACACTTCTTTGGGCGGTGGCTCTGTCGCTGGTGCCCGTGGTCTCACGAGAGCTGTTGAAGAGGGCGCAAAGTTTATCAACATCCGTCCTTCGATGAAGACAGAGATCTTTGGTAACGTGATGAGTCTGCTGAAGGGTAAGGACAATCTGGATTCTGAGGATGCAGAAACTATCGAGGCCGATAATGCTTTCTATGGCCTGTTCTCAGGAGCTGATAAGCTTGTGAACAGTGAAGAGCGCGAACTGGTGCTGCCAGCCACCACCTTGAAGGATGGCTGCTATCAGGATATGTTCAGTGGCTGTAAAGGCATAGAGAAGGCACCCGAGCTGCCTGCTCCCACGCTGGTAAAGGACTGCTATAGCGGAATGTTCGCAGACTGCTCAAAGCTGAGTGAAGTGAAGTGTCTGGCTACGGACGTTTCGGCTGACGGCTGCGTTAAGGACTGGTTGGCTGATGCTGGTAAGGAGGCTGAGACACCTCCTGTGGTCGAGATCGTTGAAGACTCAAACTGGAGTACTGCTGCTGCTGATGCTATTCCTGCTAACTTTACGAAGGTGATTGCCATATCAGCGATTACCGTAGAGCCTGAAATACTGTTAATGAAAATAGGAGATACTGCCACACTGAGAGCAACAGTGGAGCCTGCAGAAGCTATAGACAACCCCATAAATTGGTTCTCTGACGATCCCTTTGTGGCTACTGTTACTGATAAGGGAGAAGTGACCGCTGTTGGCGCAGGTTCTACAAAGATTACCGTATCTACCCCCGATGGTGGCGTATTTGCAGTTTGTAAAGTGACGGTAGAAGCATTGCCAGAGCCCGATGACAACACACCTTATAAGGTCTGGGTCTATGGCGAGGATCCGCGGCAAGAGCCTTCATTCAGCCCTAGTGCATTGGATGGTGCTGCCATGCGTTTCAGCAGTACAGAAGGTAAGTACTTCCGTACGCTTACTGACGATGAATACTTCGGTCTCAAGACCCTTATTGTTGATGTCTCAGATGCTACAGATGATTGTACGATGAAGGTGATGAACGGCTGGTGGTCTGCTACTTATGCTGATTATGTTCCAGTTTTAAATGGTCAGATGAAGATTCAGATCACCGAGGAGATGGCAAAAGACTGTGCAAAGGGTGGCGGAGGTAGAGACCTTGACCTCATGCTCTATGGAGGTAGTTGTACCATCAACTCTGTTTATTATATAGAAGGTGAATCTCAAGGTGATGACGGTGAAAAAGTTCTTATAACGGATGTGTCGTTACCAGAATCTCACTCGATGGTGAGTGGTACTAATTCAAATACTCTGGCTGCACAGATTCGTATCACGCCTGAGAATGCTACAGACAAATCGATGACTTGGACTTCTGACAATACAAGTGTTGTGAAAGTAAATGAATACGGAGTAGTCTTTGCTCAAAAAGATGCGAGTGGAGTTGCCCATATTACAGCAAAAGCAAACGATGGTAGCGGAAAGTCCGCCACATGTACCGTAAGCGTAAAAGGTTTAGGGTCTATTAAATATGAGACGACAGAAGTTACCAAGACTCCTGGTAGTACATTTACCAACAACTCATTAGTACTTGTTGGAGATGGTACTGTGACCTATACTTCTTCTGATACGAATATTGCTAAGGTAAATGCTTCGACAGGCGAAGTGACCATTGCTGCTGATGTTTCTGGAATCCAGACGGTTACTATTACAGCTACTGCTTCAGATTCAGATAAATACATCTATCCAGCCGATGAAAAGTCTGCTTCTTACACTGTGAAGGTATCTCCTGCTACTACTCAGGCAGAGATGGACGACTTTAATCCTGGTTCATGGTAATTCATAATGTATAACAGAACTAAAATGAATAAAGATATGAATAACAATATCATAAAAAGCCTGCGCCGCACGTTGCTTTGCACCGTCGCCGCAGCAGCCGTGACAATCGGGTTTACGGCGTGTGCCGATGAGATGTTTGAGACGCAAAACGTCACTGCGCCTGCTAATGGCAATGGTTATAAAATCAATATCGCTGCAAACATTGGTAGTGGAGATACGCGTGCCGTTGCCTATAATAGTGAGACCGGTGGCTATGATGGCACATTTGAGACTTCCGATTTTATCTATGTGTATGATATCACTAAAAATGCGGAAGGTCGGAAAAAGTATGAGGGGAGTGATTGGTGGGGACCCACTTATCTCACCCCAGATGCAAATGGTAAGAAAGTCAATCTGGTTGGAGAGTTGAGTTTCTGCGCCTGGGATTCTGAAGCTAAAGCAACGGTTGAAATAACACCTGGAGTTGGTGATGAACTCATGCTTTACTATAAAAATACTGGACCATCTATTTATTATAATAATTGGTCTGGGGAGACTATTCAAGACTATGCTATAGCCAAAGTGACGATTTTATCTATCGACGACAATGGTGTTATTAAGACCTCTGCGGCTACTTTTACGCATCCACAGTCGCTTTATAAGATCAACTTCACAGGTATAGCTTCTGGTGTAAAGATCGAGACGATAAGTATAAAGTCTGAACAACAGAAACTGGTATCTGAGTATAATCCAACTAATATACAATGGCCGAATTATTTTGGCAATGTGAAGTATTACTATAATGATAATAAAAAAGAAGGTACAGGTCAGCGCGAGTTGTTCTTTATGTTGCGTTTTGCCGATAACCCCTATAACAAAGACAAGGTTAGCAGTTCTGGCGATGCGATTACTTTCAAAGCTCTGGGTTCCGACGGTCACTATTATACAGGTAGCAAGATCGTTCAAGGCAATTTGACAGATGGTAAGTATTATCAGGCAGAAGTGGCAATGGACGACGCAGGTTTGGCCATGACGTTGACTAATAATTCCACAGGAGAAGTTGTTGTCCTTGATTCATATACTCAAATCCATTCTAATCAAGCCCCATACACGTTGGAACATAATGGATATGATCTTGATCTTGAATGGGACGGAGGAGAAAATCCCTTAACGTTCAAGAATATCTCCTTAAGTACGCCTTATGAAGGCTTTAGATTGTTTCCTGATAAAAGCGATCCTGAAAATACAAAGAATCATTATCTTGTGTTGGAAGGTGAGAATACACTGTATTGTGATTATGAAGGTCAAGGTATAAAAGTTTTGGATGGCAGCTCTCTTTACGTTTCTGCAAAATCAGCTAAGGATAAGTTGAATATTACACAGGGCGTGATTCGTTTGAATAATGCCACAATGACACTTGAGAGTGGAGAGATTACTGTTAATGGTTATATTGAAATGTACGATAATTCAACCATCAAGGTTGAAGGTGGTGTTCTGACCGCTAATACCCTTTACGGCTGGAATAGCAGCTGTATCATCTCGAAAGGCGGCAAACTGCGCATAGCAAAGAATAGCTATATTTCAGAAGGACTCATCAAGGCTGCAGAAGGCTATACCCTCGTTGTTAATGATGACGGTGAGTATTGGGCCTATACGGCCATTGAGGACGATGGCTCAGGTCTCGCTAAGAGTATCGTGGTGATGCCAGGTGCAGTCACTTTAACTTATGGTCTATCCGACTGGGGTGGTGAAGAATTGAGGGCTTATGTCTATCCTGAGACGACGAAAGATCAGTCGGTGACATGGAAGACAAGCAATCCTGATGTAGTAGAAGTATATGGGGAAGGAAAGATCCGTGCAACAGGTGTCGGCGTAGCCACAGTGACCGCAACAACAAAAGACGGCACAAATCTGTCAGCTGAATGTATCGTGACCGTTAAGCCTGTTGGTGGAATTATGTATGAGAATGATGAAGTGAGTGTGACACCTGAGAGCAAGCCCTTCATTAATCCGATTACGAAAGCTGGTAAGATTACTAGCATCACCTATACTTCTTCAGACACAAGTGTAGCCACTGTGAATGCTTCGACAGGTGAGGTTACCATTGCATCTGGAGCTACCGCAGGTCAGACGGTTACCATAACAGCTTCTGCAACCGTAGAAGAAGATGATGAATATTTCTACCCGGAATATCGTATGACTGATAAATACACTGTGAAGTTGGTGCCTGTCACCAGTCAGGGTGAACGTAATGACTATACACCTGGTTCATGGTAATAATAATGTATAATTTAAACGAATAAAGATATGAATAACAATATCATAAAAAGTTTGCGCCGCACGTTGCTCTGCACCGTAGCCGCAGCAGTCGTGACAATCGGGTTTACGGCGTGTGCCGATGATGCTTTAGTGACTCAAAATACCCCTGCGCCTGCCAATGTCAACGGTTATAAGTTCAGTATTCCTGCCAATATGGGTGGTGGAACACGTGCCATTGCCTATAATAGCGAGACGGGTGGTTATGAT
>JAEEGJ010029231.1_pt1 | contig 10893 bp, 10 predicted proteins | sample 8958761 | NCBI WGS metagenome assembly JAEEGJ01 (sample SAMN16246546, study PRJNA631951) | gut metagenome | biome: gut microbiome; feature: rumen; material: RS-attached | host: Bos | place: Iran: Karaj | collected 2018-10
TAAGCTCGATCAAATGTTTGTGGACTTTGAAACACACATCGAAAGTGCGGAATATGACGAAGCCCAAGCTTTGCTTCCAACAATCAGTAAAGTAGTTTCCGCTCTTGAAAGTGCCTTGTCTCAACTTCCAAATCTTTGCATTTTAGTGAACACTGTGATCCCTGAAAAGATTGAAGCGCTTAGAAAGAACTATGAAGAAGTGGAAGCATGTGGTCTTCCTTTGTATAACCTTTCATTCCCAACTCGTTTAAATGAATGGAACACTGATTTACAAATCATCCGTACCAAGTTAACAAAGCTTGAAATCACTAATATTATGGAATCTCTTGATGCTCTCCAATCGGAGATTGAAGAAGTCCAATATCAACTTAATGGTGAACAATCAGCGAAGAAATACTTCGAAGATAATAACCAAGAAATTTATAACAAAGTTATCGAACTCGAAAAGATTTTCTTAAAGATTTGTTCCCTTCTTCCAGAAGTTTATAACACCTATGTTGTGACTGATGATCACAAAGAAAAAGTGGAAGAATTAAAACAAACCATGAACGCTTTAGGTACAGTCAAGCAGTCGCTTGATAAATATGTCCATAGTTCTCTCAAACAACCATTTTCTTCTTTGAAGAATAAGCTTGATGAATTATCTGAACAATATGAAAAAGCCAAAGTGGGCATTGATGAATTCAAAGCCTATGTTGACTTCTTAAAGAACTCTAGTGAAGAAGCCTACACTTTAGTGTTTGTTTATTATTACCGTTTAAAACAAGTCGAATCTCTTTTAAGAGAAATCGATCTTCCTTTATTCTCTCAACAATACAAAGTCCGCATTGAAGATTGCTATGAATTATTAAACGAAATCGATAAAGCAGTGAAGATTCAACCAATCGCTGTCGATGACATTAACGAAAAAGTTAATGTGCTTAAGATGACCGCGAATGCTCTATTCGACGAAGTCGAGAATAAGTTCCGTGAAATGCAACTTGCGGAATCCGCCATTGTTTATGCTAATAGAGACAGAAATCATCAAGATGATGTCCATCAACAATTATGCATCTTGGAAGAAGCTTTCTACCGTGGTGATTTCGTGAAAGTCTATCACGACGCAAACGCGATATTCAAGCGTATGCACGTTGAAGATTCTGGTGCCGCTAATGGATAGAGTTATCTATTTAGATAATGCCAGCACTAGTAAAGTTAATCCTGAAGTTTTAGAATCATTCAATCAAATCACCTTAAAGTACTTTGCTAATGCCAGTAGCATTCACCGTTTAGGCCAAGAAAGTAATCGCTTACTAGAGAAATCTCGTGAGCAAATTTTAAGTTTACTTAATTTAACGCATCACGAAGTAATCTTTACTAGTGGTGCTACTGAGGCTAATAACCTCGCTATCAAAGGCTATGCTTTAGCGAATCGTAATAGAGGCGATCATATCATCACCAGTGCCACTGAACATCCATCTGTTTTAAACACATTCAAACAACTAGAAAAATATGGTTTCAGAATTACCGTTTTACCCGTTAACAAAAAAGGCGTAATAGAGGTTAATTCATTGAGGGATGCGATCTCAGATAAAACCATCCTAGTTTCCATCATGTCCGTTAATAATGAAATAGGGGCTATCAATCCAATTAAAGAAATTGGTGAATGTTTAAAGAAATATCCTAAAATTGCCTTCCATGTCGATATGACCCAAGCCATCGGTAAAGTCGATATTCCATTAGATAACGTCGATATGTTCTCTTTTGCTGGCCATAAGATTCATGGCTTGCTCGGTAGTGGCGCGCTTATCAAGGAAAAGAAGATTGTCTTAGAATCGCAAAATACTGGTGGTGGTCAAGAAAGCGGCTTAAGAAGCGGCACAAACACTGTCGCACTTTCTGCTTCTTTAGCGAAGGCTCTTCGTCTAGCTATCGTTAACAAAGAAACAAACTATCAAAAAGTCTCTGAACTTAGAAATTATTTAGTCTCTTATCTAAAAGATAATGAAGATAAATATGTCTTAAATTCTTTAGATAAAGATAATCCATACATCGTTAACTTCTCACTCAAAAACCGTAAGGCTAGTGTTGTTGTGGAAGCCTTATCAAATAAAGGCATTATGGTTTCTTCTTTATCAGCTTGTCATAGCAAGAATGAAGACTATAGTTATGTCGTTTACGCACTTAACCATGATATGTGCTTATCGCACAACACAATAAGAGTGTCTTTCTCTTATGAGAACACATTAGAAGAAGTTAAAGAATTCATCAAAGCATTAGAAGCTATTATTAAGGAGATCAAACAATGATTAACTATGATCACATCATGGTGAGATTTGGCGAATTATCCACCAAAGGCAAAAACAAAAAGGATTTCATTAATACATTAGCGACCAATATCACTAATGCTTTAAAGGATTTCAAAGAACTCACATTTGAGACAAGATACGATCACATTTATGTTGGTCTTAATAAAACACCTTATGAGCCAGTCTTAGAACGATTACAAGATGTCTCAGGTATTCACGCTTTGTCACTTGTTTATCGCTGCGAAAAAGATGTCGATATCGTTAAAGAATCCGCTTTAGCGTTAATTAAGGAAGAAGAAGGTAAAACCTTCAAAGTCAAAGTCAAAAGAGGCGATAAGACATTCCCTCTCATCTCAGATGAGATTACTCGTATTGTCGCTGGTCATATTTTAAGAAACTCACCAAACTTAAAAGTTGATGTTCATAATCCAGACATCCTTCTTTCCATCGAGGTGAGACAAGAAGCAACATACATTTTCACCAAAACTGTTTTAGGCGCTGGTGGATATCCATTAGGAGTAGGCGGTAAAACCATGCACATGCTCTCTGGTGGTATCGATTCACCAGTTGCGGCCTATCTCATGATGAAAAGAGGCGTCAGCATTGAATGCATTCACTTTGCCTCCCCTCCATATACACAAATGGGTGTGATTTATAAACTTGAAGATTTGTTGAAAACACTGAACCATTATCAACCAAGAATTAGACTTCATATTGTCCCATTCACTAAAATTCAAGAAGCTATCTATGATAACGCTCCTGAATGCTACTGCATTACGCTCATGCGTAGAATGATGTTTAGGCTTGCGGATGCGCTTGCTAAACGCAGAAGATGTCCAGTCATCAGTAGTGGTGAATCAATTGGTCAAGTCGCTAGTCAAACACTTCAATCAATGCACGTCATCAACGCAGTGACTAATACTCCAGTTATCCGTCCGTTAGCGACGACTGATAAAGTGGAAATCATTAAGATTAGTAAAAAGATTGGCACATACGACATTTCCATTAGACCATATGAAGACTGCTGCACAATCTTTACTCCTAAAGCTCCTAAGACCATGCCTCACTTAGATGAAGTGGAAGCTTTAGAAAAGAAATGGGATTATGAATCTTTAATTAGAGATGCACTTAACAATATCGAAGTAAGGATTATCTCCGCTGAAGAAGAAAAAACTGAAGACTTGTTATAAAAAAAGAGCTTATAGCTCTTTTTCTTTATTCTTTTCGTACTTATGAGCGTGATACTTATAAGTGACTGTATTGAACATTTCTTTCTTAAAATCTTCACTTGCTTCCTTGGAAGCCTCAAGTGCTTCTTTGGTTTCTTTTTTTAATAATGGAAGTGATGTTTGAATTAACTTAAATAAGAAGGAATAATAGCAGAATACTAAGTAGACGACCGCCGCTGGTAAAGCGACGAATAGCATATACGCTACCGGGATAACGTCATTAGTTTGTTTAGCGCCCTCATTATCAATATAAGGAATACCGGTGAATGACATTAAGGAGGCTAATAATATGCCAAGTAGTGGAATACCAGCAACTAAGAATAAGAAGCCTTTACTTTTGAATAATTTGCTCTTAATTGATAGGACTAGGAATACTGCTGCAAAGATAAAATATAAGACAATAAATCCTAATGAGATAAAGTAAATGGTGTTATGTGGGAAGTTGAAATATTCTTCTTTAAAACCCGCTCCACAAAGGATGGTAGCAGGGATAAAAGTAGCAGCAAAAAAGAGTGTCCAATAGAACTTGATTCTTCTAAATGTTTTTGATTTTGAAGTGTGCAACAAAACGTCTTCATTAAGAAAACGTTTGTGTAATTCTTTGAGATTATTCATATGCTAGGATTTTAACAAATTTGGAATTTGAGTGGTATAATTTATTATATGATTAAGAAAAATCTAGCGAACTTTATCACTCTTATTCGTATTATCGGTGCAATTAGTCTCATCTTTTTAGAGCCATTTTCCGTACCGTTTTTTATCGTGTATGGTGTCTGTGGATTAAGTGATGCATTAGATGGTATGGTGGCCAGAAAACTAGGCACATCCTCACCATTTGGTTCTGCGCTTGATAGTTTTAGTGATCTTCTTTTCTATGGTGTCATGGCGGCGAAAATCTTCCCAAGACTCACACAAATACTTGAGCCATTCCACTGGGTCATTATTGCTGTGCCAACCGCCTTACATTTAATTGCCTATATTGTTTGTATGGTCAAATTCAGTAAATTTAGTTCTATACACACATACGCGAATAAATTACTAGGTGTTTTAGTGTATGCCTTCCCATTCTTCTTAATTAATAGCATCTGGTTACTATACACCTTATATATGTGCATTGGTGGTGTCTTTGCCTTATATAGTTCCGTAGAAACAAATCTCATCCATATCGTCGCTAAACGCTATGATGAAAGAAATAAATCAATCTTCCTAGTAAGACGCAATGAATTAAAAGCGTTAGAAGAAGAAAAAAATGAAAAAGAAGTTGCTTAATCAAGCAGCTTTTTATTTATATAAAAGATTTATATAGTCCGTTAGCGGTTTTTTAGCACTTACTATGCAAAAATATAAGCAAGACGTACAGCTTTAGGATTGATCATGATGCGATAAGCGTGAGAAGGAAGCTTATAACATTTGTCCCCAACACAGAAATAATCCTAAGAAAACTTGAGTAAAAAGCGCTCATAACTGTACGCTTTTTTATTTTTCTATTCGCCTTTAGCGGTTTTCTAGCGGTGCTTATGAAACAATAAAGGCCCAACTAAGTTTTTTAATATTCTCATATACTATGGTTTTTAAGGAGGAAAAAGCAGTGGAAAGATCAAAAAAGAAATTAACTAGAGGCTTAAGAAGACTCTTAACTATTACAGGCGTTGTCGCAGCTCTTTATCTTTTGGCTTTAATCTTCTACGCCTTATACGCTAAAAAGGCTGGCGATGCTGAACTATATAGTTTCGGTGGTGTTATTAGATACCATCTTAAAGGTTTGCCACAATTATTTGCCTTTAGCTATGGCGGCAATGCTGGTTATATCGCTTTAAGCGTGCTCCTTTATCTCTTAATAGTTTGCTGGTTAGTTGGTCTTATCATGGGCATCATTATCAATAAACGCAAAAACCGCAAGGTGATGTGGTGGCCTATCTTATTAACTTTAGTGAGTTTAGGCGCTTATCTAGCGTTTGCTAGTGGTGCGCAAAAGCTTTGGGAAATCCTTAATCAACACGGTGCTTTCGCCAACAATAGCACTATCGTATTAGTGGTTGTAGTATTCTTACTTTTAGGCGCTGCATTATTCTTCCTTTCCATCATTGGTTATATTTGGTGTGCTTATGACGCAAATCTATATCCAGGTGGAACTCTTGAAGAACCAGAAGAATTACCTATCGAAGAAGATGTTATTAGACAGATCTTTAGAGAAGAACTTATTAATGCTCAACCTTTCAAGGTTGTCGTGGTTGGTAGAAACACACAAAAAGAAGAACCAGCCCCTGCTCCAGCTCCAGAGCCAGAGCCTGAACCAGAGCCTGAACCAGAACCAATTCCTGAACCAATTCCTGAACCAATTCCTGAACCTGTTCCAGAGCCAGAAGAAGTTGTTGAAGAACTTCCTGATGAAGAACCAGAAGAAGAAATTATGCCGATGGAAGAACTTCCAGAAGGTTTCTCTCTTGATGCGATGAATAGAAAGAGGCGTGAAACATTCATGGAACGTATCTTAAAGGCTGAACTTGAGACAAAAGCTAACTATAACGAAATTAAAAACGAAGCTTTAGCGTATGGTATTAAAGCCAGAGTCTCAAGAACCGGTGAAGTCTTCAGACTTCATAAAAAGAAATATATGAAGATCTTCCTAGTGGGTAAAACTCTTAAAGTATATTTAGCCTTACCTCCAGAAGATTATAAAGATAGTACCTTCCCAATCGAAGATGTTGGCCATCGACCAGCGTATGCGGAAATTCCGTTACTCTTCAAAGTTAGATCTGGTTTATCAGTGAGAAGATGTAAGGAACTCATTAGAACCGCTGCGGAAAAAGATGGTTTGCAAAAGAAAGATTTTGAAGGCGTGAACTGGGTCAATGAATTAAGAACCCTGAACGCTGAAAAAGCTAAAGAAGATAAAAAGAAGTAGTGCTTTTGGTCAGGCACTTCCTCCCATAAGATAGAGTGGATAAAACCTCTCTATCTTTTTGTTTATTATCTTTTCTTGTCTTTTACCGGTTTCTTATTCTACAATAAATCCATATTAAATAGATTTATCAATGAAAAGATCCTTAAAACGTATTTTTTCTAATATCGCATGTCTAATCATGTTGTCCGCTGGTAGTTTATTTACCATTTTCTTTTTTGGTAAAGTCAACGTCGAAGAGAGTGCAGGCTTCATGGTTGGTTCACGTTATGTGACAATGTTTGCGACCATTTTAATGGGTTTCATCGTTGTCATTGAGGTGGCTTCTTTTATTTTTAATAAAAGTGCGACAAGAAATACGCTGCATGTCGCAATATTCTGTCTCGGCTATATCGTTTCTAGTCACGATACGATTAACATGCTGAGCTTTTTTCCATACTTTGAAAATATTTTGAATAACGATCCGACGGGCACGGTGGCGACTTATTTATTCCACTTACCGCATTCAATCCTTTATTTTGCCGCCATCTTTTACATTTTGAAGTTCTATATCAATAACTATCAAATTGATACTTCTTTCTTCACTAAAATTGGTTATGTTTTATTCGCCTTTGTCGCTATTACCGATAACGTTTTAACTATCTTTAATTTGCAGTTCATCAGTGCACTAATCATTATGCACTTTGCGATATTCATCTATTTCAGTTTCTTCTTTATGTCTTATCGTAAAAAGAAAGTGGATAACGTCTTCGTTTTAAGTGGCTTAATCTTCTTCTGCTTAACAGGTACATATATCGCTACTGGCACAGGTATTATGTTTAATAACTATCCAGTCGGTCTAGATTCCTGGGGCATGATTGTTACCTTCGCCTTGTTCTTAATGATTTATGCTGACTTCATCGTCAAGATGTTTAAAAAGTCATACGCTACTCAAGAATATGAAAACAAAGTGAAAGAATTACAATCAACCATCTTGATGGAACAAATCAATCCACACTTTATCTTTAACTCATTAGTGCTTATTAAAAGTATCTATCTTGAAGATAGAATAAAAGGCGATAGGGCAATTGACTTATTAAGCAAACATATCCGCGCTAATGTGGATGTTAAGGGTGGTAAATTACTTATTCCGATTGAAGAAGAATTACAAAACATTCAATGCTTCGTCGAACTAGCGAATATGCAAAATAACGAACCACTCAATGTTATTTTTAACATTGATGCTTATGACTTTATGGTGCCAGCCCTTTCCATTGAACCATTCATTGAAAATGCGATTAAATATTCCCGTATCCAAAATAAAGAAGATGGTTATATCGAAGTCTCAACCGTTGAAACTAAAGATGCTTTTATTATCAAAGTAAGTGATAACGGCATCGGTATGACCAAAGCTAATCAAAGCAAAAAGACCTCACAAGGCATTAGAAATGCTTTATCAAGATTTGAATTCCTTTTAAGAGCGACCACGAAAGTGAACAGTCTTCCAGGCTATGGCACAACCATAACCATCAGTATTCCAAAGGCAGGTAAATAGTATGCGTGTAATTATTGTTGATGATGAGATTAAGGCTTTGCAGTTATTCTTAAGCCAAATCGTGGATATCAATCTTGAATACCGTTTCTTCAAAGATGATAGTGACGCTATTTTGTCCTTCGTGAAGAAAAATGAAACCTCTGGTGCCTTCCTTGATATTAATATGCCAAACATCAACGGTATCCAACTAGCGAGAGAATTAATCGCTATTGATCACGATATCAAAATCGTCTTTGTAACTGGTACAAATATCAAATTAGAAGATATTCCTAAGGAAATCGCTGATAACGTTATCGATATCGTTTATAAACCATTTACTACTGATATCATTGAAAAAGACTTAAGAATCATCTCCAAAAAGAAACCAACTTTAAAAGTTAAAATGTTTGGAACATTTGATTGCTTTATTAATAATCACATCGTTTCCTTTACTTCCACTAAGTCAAAAGAACTATTCGCCCTTCTAATCGCCCTTAACGGCCGTAGTTTAACAATGAACCAAGCAATTACATGCCTTTGGCCAGATAAGGACTTAGAAAAGGCTAAAATCTTATATCGTGATGCGGTATGGAGATTAAGAAGTACATTAGAAGAGATTCAATTCCCATGTGTTGACTTCCAAAGAGCGTTATTAGTCTTAGATAAGAGCAATATCAAATGCGACTATTACGATTTCTTAGAAAGCAAAAAGATAATTGCGCCTGAGACATTCTTAATCAGTTACGATTGGTCAATTGATTTTGAAACAGAAATCTACCGTGTTAACGAATCAAGAAGATAAAGAAAAAACCAAGACCTTACGATCTTGGTTGTTTTTCTAATTAATAACTTAATTAAGCCTTTTTAGCGGTCTTCACTAAATCAGCGAAGGCTTTTGGATCATTGATGGCTAATTCAGATAACATCTTACGGTTGATGTTGATGTTAGCTTGTTTTAAACCAAACATGAACTTGCTATAGGAGATATCGTTTAATCTGCAAGCAGCGTTGATACGTCTGATCCATAATTTACGATAATCTCTTTTGATGTCTCTACGAGAGATGTACGCATAGCGTAAGCTGTGCATGACTTGTTCTTTCGCAGTTTTGAATAATAAGTGTTTGCTACCGAAATAACCAGAGGCTCTTTTTAAAACTCTTTTACGACGTGCGTGTGTGACTGTGCCACCTTTAACTCTTGCCATATTCTAGTGTCCTCCTTATTTAACGATGAGAAACTTAATTCTCTTGTAGTCTGTCTTATGTAAGACAGCAGACTTCATTAAGTGTCTCTTTTGTTTTGTGGTTTTGTGTGGGGCTAAATGTGAAACATAGGCGTGATGTCTAACGACCTTGCCTGTGCCTGTGACTTTAATTCTTTTCATTAAAGCTCTTTTGCTTTTCATTTTTGGCATAATATTTTCCTCCTACTTCTTCTTTGGGGCGAGTATTGCATACATCCATCTGCCTTCCATAGCGGATGGTTTTTCAATATTCGCATAATCACTTAAGAGAGCGATAAACTTATCCATGACTTCTTGACCAACTTCAATGTGGGTCATTTGTCTGCCGCGGAATCTAACACCAACTTTAACTTTGTTACCGGCTTCTAAAAACTTAGTAGCCGCTCTTGCTTTGGTTTCCATATCATGGCCACCAATTTGTGGGGTTAGTTGAACTTCTTTAACTTCAACAACATGTTGATTTTTCTTGGCTTCTTTAGCCTTTTTTTGCTGTTCAAAACGATACTTGCTGTAATTAATAATTTTACAGACTGGAGGTTTCGCTCCTGGTGCAACGCATAATAAGTCTAAATCGTATTCATTAGCCTTAAATTGTGCTTCGCGAGAAGACATTACACCGAATTGTTCACCTGTCGGTCCGATTAATAATACTTCTGGGAAACGAACGTTTTCGTTCACGAGATCCTTGTTTTGATTGCCTTTGTTCTTGTTATTTGCGGCAAAGCGATTGTCTACGATAAGTATCAACTCCTTTTCGATTCGAATAAAAACGGATGCATATTGCACCCGTTAACATTCTTAGCCCATAAGAAGTAGCGTTAGCCAACCAACATTTGTCAGTCTGGCGAGAAGCGGGTGCCTCTGCTTTCTACGTTTTTGCGTTAAGATATTATCATTATTAATATAATGTGTCAATTATTTATTTTCCGGAACAAACATAGTTTTGTTTTTGATTTCATCCTCGATGAGTTTTAAGAATTCATCAATGGTAACAGTGATTTGTTCTTGAACGCCAAATCGACGATAAGTGACGGTTCTATCATCTCTTTCATGATCACCAAGAACGAGAGTAAATGGGATTTTCTTCATTTGTGAAGTTCTCATTCTGTAACCAAGCTTGTCATTAGAATCATCTAATTCCACTCTGAGGCCACGTTCTTTGAACATTTTTAATAGTTCATTCGCGTACACTAAGTGGTAATCATTGTTAACTGGTAATAGGTTAACTTGAATTGGTGATAACCATGTTGGGAAAGCACCTTTAGTTTCTTCAATTAAGAAGGCGATGAAACGGTCTAAGGAACCTAAGATCGCACGGTGGACGACAACTGGACGAGCCTTTTCGCCTTTTTCATCGATATAGGTGAGTTCAAATCTTTCAGGTAATTGATAGTCGAGCTGAATAGTGGAGAGTGTGACATCGTGACCAATCGCGCTCTTTACTTGGACGTCTAATTTTGGTCCATAGAATGCAGCCTCACCAATTGCTTCATAATAATCAACACCGAGTTCTTTTAAAACTTCACGTAATTGGTTTTCACTCTTTTCCCAAAGGTCATCGTTACCGAAATACTTTTCAGTATCGTTAGGATCTCTTAAGGATAAACGGAATTCATAGTTTTGGAATCCGAAGTCGTGGTAGACATCAAGGATGAGTTGTGTAACTTCCTTGAAGACATCACCGATTTGAGTTGGCATACAGAAGATATGGGAGTCG
>JAEEGJ010029233.1_pt1 | contig 10891 bp, 9 predicted proteins | sample 8958761 | NCBI WGS metagenome assembly JAEEGJ01 (sample SAMN16246546, study PRJNA631951) | gut metagenome | biome: gut microbiome; feature: rumen; material: RS-attached | host: Bos | place: Iran: Karaj | collected 2018-10
TACCGACAGTTCACAATCGACGGTAAGGTGTTCCGAGGACATGAGTTCCATTACACCCAATTCACGACACAGCCACCATCATCAGTTCAGGTCTATAATGCCAAAGGAGAGCCTGTGACGACCCCTGTATTCAGATATAAGAATGTGTTGGCAAGCTATACCCACCTTTATTGGATATGAGATACTACGTCATAGGCATCACAGACAGTCCGACGCCTTACTTCCTCCCAGAAGTCCAGGCTTTGATCAGACAAGGCAAAGTCTTCTCTGGCGGCAAGCGCCATCATGACATCGTCGGCCCACTGCTCCCTGCCGATGCCCCATGGATAGACATCACAGTACCGCTAAGTCATGTCTTCGAACAATACAGCATTCACTTTGCCACTCACAATTCGCAACCCATCATCGTCTTCGCCAGTGGCGATCCACTGTTCTTCGGTTTTGCCACCACCCTACAGCGCAGGTTTCCTGAGGCAGAGATCACGGTCTATCCAACTTTCAACTCCCTGCAGATGCTGGCACATCGTTTGGTGACACCTTACCACGATATGCGTATCGTCTCACTGACAGGCCGCCCATGGCCTGAGTTCGATAAAGCACTGATAGAGAGAGTTGGCAAGATTGGTGTGCTGACAGATAAGGAGCATACTCCAGCCGCCATCGCCCAGCGTATGATAGAATACGGCTACACCAACTATCAGATGAATGTAGGTGAACATCTGGGCAATCCAGAACTCGAAACAGTCACTACCCTGACACTCGAAGAGGCTGTTAACCGCGAGTTTGAACATCCCAATTGTTTAATTTTGGCACGGATTGCACATATCCATCAGCACCAGACGAGACCTTTCGGCATTCCAGATTCCGACTTCACCCTACTCGACGGACGAGAGAAGATGATCACCAAGATGCCCATCCGTCTGCTGACGCTACAGGCACTCGAATTACGCCAGAAGACGGTCTTCTGGGACATCGGATTCTGCACAGGCAGCGTCTCTATCGAAGCCCGTCTGCAGTTCCCTCATCTCCAAATCTGCGCTTTTGAGATCCGTCCTGAGTGCGAGGCCATCATCCAAGAGAACGCTCGTCGTTTTGGTGCTCCTGGCATCGACATCCATATCGGCGATTTCTTGGAGACAGACCTCTCTGCCCTCCCCCGTCCTGACGCCGTCTTCATCGGCGGTCATGGAGGCCATCTGAAGGAAATCATGGCGAAGGTGCTAACCGTACTGTCAGATCAAGGTTGTATCGTGATGAATAGCGTCAAGGCCCCTCTTGTCAAGACCGACAGCCATCAGTTGTGGGACGAAGCCTGTGAAGAACTCGCTCTGAAGCAAGCCCCACCCACCAGAATAGTCTTAGATGAATATCACCCCATAAAAATTCTCAAATGCAAAAAATAGCAATTATACAAATCAGCGAGGCTGGCAGTGAGATTGCCGCGACACTCAAAAGGGAGCTGAAAGCCAAAGTAATCCAGCGCTCAGATGTGAGCAAGGAATGGAAGAAGCATGATGCCTTTATCTTCATCGGAGCGATGGGGATCTGTGTGAGGACGATTGCACCCTTTGTGAACGACAAGCACGAAGACCCTGCTGTGGTGTGTGTAGATAGTTTGGGAACGAATGCCATTTCCGTGCTCTCAGGACATATCGGAGGCGCGAATGATCTGACAAGGGAGATTTCAGCCATTCTGGGTGCACGAGAAGTGATCACCACCCAGAGCGACAATGCAGGCCTCTGGGCGCTCGATACGTTTGCAGAACGCTTTAACTGGGCCATCGCCAGCGACGACGATATGAATAAGTGTATCTACGCTTTCGTCAATCGCGAACCAACAGCCCTGCTGATGGAAATCTGCGACGAAGGAACGGACTATCTGGAGAAGACACTGCCTGAGCATGTGACTGTCGTGAAAAGTCTCGAAGAGGTAGATCCCAAAAAGTTTAAGTTGGTCATCCTGGTGACACCTTATAACCTCTGTGTACCATACGGTGTGCTCGAGCTGCATTTCGTGCCTATGATTGCTTCTTTGGGCTTTGGACTCGCCAGCCATCCTAATGACTATGAGGATATCTACGACGAGATCGACGAGGCCATGAGCCAGATTGGTGTATTACCCTGCTACAAACGCTATTGCACCATCGATGTGAAACAGGATGAAGAGTTTTGCGCGATGCTCGTCGATGATTTGGGCGAAGAACTGGTTTTCTACACGGCTGAGCAACTCGCCAAGGTCGAGGTACCTAATCCCAGCAAGACCGTTCAGAAACATGTGGGTACGCCCTCAGTCTGTGAGGCGGCAGCCATCCTGGGTGCAAACAATGGAAAACTGATTGTACCTAAAGTGAAGGGCAGAAACTGGACGGCAGCCCTCGCCATCGACTACAAGTACTTGCGAGAGCAGAAAGGGCATATAGAGATTGTGGGCGCTGGTCCTGGCGACCCTGATCTGGTGAGTGTTCGAGGTCGCAAGATGCTCGAAAGGGCCGACCTTATATTATATGCAGGCTCACTGGTGCCTAAAGCTTTGACTGAATGCCACAAGCCTGGAGCAGTCGTACGTTCATCAGCTGATATGGCACTCGAAGAACAGTGTGAGCTGATGAAGAAGTTCTATGACGAAGGCAAATACATCGTGCGCCTCCATACAGGCGATCCCTGTATCTTTGGCGCCATTCAGGAGCAGATGGCCTTCTTCGATGCCAACCACATGGAATACCATATCACCCCAGGCATTTCATCCTTCCTCGCTGCAGCAGCCGAGTTACAGAGCCAGTTCACGATTCCTGAGCGCTGTCAGACGATTATCCTGACGCGAGGCGAAGGGCGCACCCCGATGCCTGAGAAAGAACAGCTGCACCTGTTGGCGAAAAGTCAGAGTACGATGTGCATCTTCCTCTCTGCAGCCATCGTGGATGACGTACAGCACGAACTGCTTCAGGAGTATCCAGAGGACACCCCCGTGGCTGCCTGCTATCACCTCACATGGCCAGATCAGAAAATCTATCGCGGTAAACTCAAAGACCTGGCGAAGATTGTCCACGACAACAAGCTAACCCTCACCACTATGCTTGTCGTGGGCGAAGCCATCGACAACCGCCAAGGGCTCTCCGAACTCTATTCGAAGCACTTCACCCACCTGTTCCGCCAGGGTGAGGATATGACCTCTTAAAGTGACTTTTGTATAGGATTAAACAGGACAACCTAATAGCAATGACATACATTTACGAAAACAAACATCTGGTCAATGCACTGCTCGATGCTGCAGTTTATCTTGCAGCAATGACTCTGAGTATCATTGTTATAGCGATTGCTATAAGTCCATCGTTCTTTCACACCACGATATTGGCTGAAGATTGGTTGTGGTATTTATTGGTAACGCTGGCCATCATCACGCTTCCTATGCCATTGAATGCCCTCTATTTCTTTTTCATGAGATATTATCACCTTTGCCTATGCCACCGCCCTGCTGTCATCATCACAGATAGTGAGCTTAAGGTCTTTACGCCATACGGTGGCTACACCACGTTAGACTGGAACGAGATTACAGGTTTTAAAGATGGTTACATCACTAAGGGCCGTCAGTTCATCTATCCTGTCTATAAAGACGACAAGCAGAACAAACGACGTTTCTTTAAGAACTATATCGATGGTATCCTTACCAACTATCTCACTATGAAGCATGATGACCTGTTGGCAGAGCTCAAGAGTCATCTCGGATCTTAATCATAATTTTCATCACAATGATACTGGTATTCGGAGGAACGACTGAAGGGCGCAAGGCTGTGGAAGTGCTGGAAGAGGGGGGCTCGCCTTACTTCTATAGTACGAAGACAGGAGAACAGGACATCGCCCTGCATCATGGGCAACGGATAGACGGGGCTCTCGATGCTGAGGCGATGCAGACGTTCTGTGGGGAACACGACATCCGGCTCATCGTAGATGCAGCCCACCCGTTTGCCTCGCAACTACACCAGACCATCGCTCTGGTTTCGCAATCACTGAATATCCCCACCATCCGTTATGAACGTATCTATCCTAAGCGCGATCCTGAGATAACATGGATTGATGACTACAGACAGATACCTCGTGACATTCACTCTCTGCTGGCAACAACTGGCGTGCAGAGCATCAGCAAACTGAAGCCTTTAGAGGTAGCAGGGGTTAAGGTCTTTTATCGCATTCTCAATAGGGAATCATCGATCGCATTAGCACAAAAGCAAGGGGCCAGCCCAGAACAGCTCTGCTATTATGAAAATCCGCAGGATATCCCTGTCGAAGCAGAGGTCATTCTGTTGAAGGAGAGTGGGCTGTCTGGTGGTTTTCAGGAGAAGGTAGAGGCAGCCAAAGCAAGAGGCATGAGGATTATCGCCCTGAAACGGCCACAGACTCCAGCGATTTTTACCATCGTCAACGGCCCTTACGGACTGCGACGGATGGTGGAGAAACTGTTGCCAGAGTTTTATCCCCTGCATAGCGGACTGACAACTGGCACTTGTGCGACAGCAGCGACTGTGGCTGCAACTATAAATCTACTTAAAAACGAGACACCAGAGGAGGTGCCTGTTTTATTGCCTAATGGAGAGACCATTCATGTTGCTGTTGGCTATGGTGATGGTTATGCCTACTGCATCAAGGATGCTGGCGATGACCCTGATGTGACGGATGGTTTGGAGATACGGGTGAGTGTCAAGCCAATTGCCGCAGACACGCCTACCCGTAGCCGTTCAGGTTCTTTCGAAATCTTAGGTGGCGAGGGAGTAGGCGTCTTCACGCTTCCTGGTTTCGACTATCCCCCAGGTTCACCAGCTATCAACAAAGCACCTCGTGAGATGATTCGTCAGAATCTTGCAGAAATAACAAGCGATTCACTTAGTATCACCATCTCCGTCCCTGAAGGTGAGACTATTGCGAAAAGAACCTTCAATCCCCGTCTGGGTATCGAGGGCGGCATCTCGATCATCGGCGTCTCTGGCATCGTAAAGCCATTCAGCGAAGAAGCTTTCATCGACAGCATCCGCAAATGTATGACGATTGCCAAAGCCAGCGGTAGCAGTCGTGTGGTGATCAACAGCGGAGGCAAGAGTGAACGCTTCGTGAAAGCCCTCTACCCCAACCTACCCCAACAGGCGTTCGTGGAATACGGCAACTATATCGGCGAGACCTTGAAGATAGCCCACGAACTGGGTATCAGGGAAGTGACTCTTGGCGTGATGTTAGGCAAAGCCGTGAAACTCGCAGCTGGCCATCTTGACACCCATAGCCGTAAGGCCACGATGGACAAGGCTTTTATCAGTGAGATGCTTCATGAAGCAGGATGTCAGGCAGATTTAGAGAAGATAACATTGGCCCGAGAGTTATGGCAGGCGATTCCACCAGATAAGACAGAGGATTTTTGCCGCGTCGTCTTACAACATTGCATGAATCATTGTCGTCCTCTGGTGCCTCAAGCCCGTCTTACGCTTCTGCTGATTGACGACGACGGAATAATACACTCACAATGACGGGAGCACCCACGAGGGCCGTCACGCTGTTCACAGGTAACGCGCCCTCGAAGCCCGGCATACGGGCGATGAGGTTACAGACAAGTGCAAGGGCTGCCCCACAAAGCATCGTAGCAGGCATCAGAATCCGATGATCGCTTGTGCGGAAGACGGCTCGTGCCAGATGAGGTACGGCCAAACCAATAAACATGATAGGACCGCAATAAGCCGTCACAATAGCTACCAGCACACCAGAAGAGATAATCACCAGCATACGGCTGCGACGGATATTCAGACCCAAGTTTGCTGCATAACGTTCACCCAGCAACAGCAGGTTCATGGTCTTCACCAAGAGACAGGCCAATGGTAACAGTACACACATCAGCACGACGAAGAGCACCATCTCATCACCTGACACACGCGAGAACGAGCCCAATCCCCACACCACGAAAGCTTTCACATCTTCCTCTGGTGACAAGAACTTCAGTACGCCAATGATGGCATTGGCCAGGTAACCTATCATCACACCGATAATCAGCAAGGTGACATTGTCTCTGACCTTCTGCGACGCCCAAAGAATCAGTGACATCACAGCCAGAGCACCCACGATGGCCGCAACACTCATAGCCGCATCACCCAGATACCCCAGACGACTGAGTGCCACCCCTCCTATCCTGCCAGACAACAATACCACAAAGGCTACGCCCAAGGCTGAACCATTGGAGATACCCAGCACGGAAGGACCAGCCAGCGGATTGCGGAAGACAGTCTGCATCTGAAGTCCACTGACGGCAAGTCCTGCCCCTGCGACAATAGCAGTAAGGGCTTGAGGCAGACGCGACTGAAAGATGATGTTCTGCCAGATCTCATTCTCCCCATGACTCAGCAGAATTCTGCACACATCGCCAATAGGAATAGACACTGAACCGATAAGCAGATTGACAATTGCCAGAACGACAATCATCAACAGCAGTATTAGAAATATAGGATACTTAGGATGCATTTATTTCAGGAGTTGATAGAACGTAGGTTGATAGTCGGATTCCACAAGTTCAGGATGAAATATGGCCACAAGGTCCTTCAGCAGCACATCAGGCTCCACAGGCGATATTTCATAGTAGGGTGTCTGCTTCATGTTGCAGTAAATCACCTTTCGCTGCTTGAATGCATCGAATAGTTCATTACGAGGTTCTGAGGCCTTTAGCGCTTCATAAGAGAAATCACCAGGATAACTATTCAGGATACGCCAGTAATCAGCCTTGGCTGCCAGCGAGTACATCTTCTCGAACTCGAGGTTCTCGCCTGCTGTCTCCTCATCGGAAATAACGTAGTCTGCTCCTGCATCACGGAATATCTGCGCCAAATAGTTCTTACCACCTACGGCATGCCACGTGCCACTATGCATCTCACCACTGAACACAGTAGGCCGATGCTCTGCCTTTGCGGCTTGTGCCTTCAGGTCATTATAGCGCTGTTCGATGCCTGCAAAGATATCACCAGCCTCCTTCTCCTTGCCGATAAACATCCCCACAAACTTGATCCACTCTGCCTGTCCTAAAGGATCGAGCTCTTTATACCCCAAATGGGGCACGAGGGTGATGCCCGTCTCCTTTATAGGCTCATAGCCACCACGCTTGAAGGGTGAGATGAAGATGACATCAGGATGAGCCGCCAATACCATTTCCGTATCGAAATTGCCCTCCATACCTATCTTCACGATGCGTCCGTCCTCGACACGTGCCTGAATATCCTTATTATAGAGGTTTTTCGTTCCTGTCAGTCCTGTCACAACATCATGGGCATCCAGGATCGTGAAATTGGAGAGCTGAAGCATCGTCATACAAATCGTACGTTCGATAGGCACACGAATCTTTGTATAGCCCTCAGGCACCTGCACCTCATCTGTCCTCACCAGCGCAAAACGGTCATGAGCCCCAACCGTCACCAGTCTGACATCTGCAGAATCTCTCACCTGCCACCCTGTAGCGTATTTAGGGGTAACCATCGTGAGTGCAGCTGCGATGGTATCTGTCTCAACTTCATGTCCACCTGTCGTTTTCTGTCCTTTGCAACTGATGAAACCTATGAACACAATAGAAAGGAAAAATACTTTGAACAGTCTCATATATAAAATAGGAATGGAGTTTATTTCTTTTTCTTTACATCCTCACCCTCATTGGGAAAGTCAGGAACGAAACGCATTTCTCGGAGGATACGTGCCTGACGCTTCAGGATATACGGAGAGGGACGCTTGCTCGAGAACTTGCGTGGATTTGGAAGAGTGGCGGCTATCAAAGCGCACTGAGCCTTCGTCAGATGGAGCGCATCGGTGTCGAAATGTTCCTCTGCTACGGCATCGGCACCATAGATGCCATCACCCATCTCAATGGAGTTCAGATAGACTTCCATGATACGCTGCTTCGGCCACATGAACTCAATCAACGTGGTGAAATAGACCTCAAAACCTTTTCTGACCCATGAACGGCCAGGCCACAAAAACACATTCTTGGCTGTCTGCTGGGAAATCGTGGAGGCCCCCAACTTACGCTTCTCCGGATGCTGCATATTACGTTTGGCTGCATGCTCGATGGCCTCATAGTCGAAACCGTGATGAGCCAAAAACTTTGCGTCCTCACTACCCATTACTGCTTTGGGCAGATTGGGGGAAATTTTATCTATCGATACCCAATGATGCGAAAGCTTGAGTTCCCTACCCTCCTTCATCTGCTCATAACAACGGATGAACATCAGAGGTGTGAAATAGACAGGAAAAAAACGGAGCGCCACCACCGCGAGAATAGTGGAGCCGAAGAAGGCTACCAATATCCAGCGTATGATGGCGCGTAGTTTCTTAAATAGAAAATGCATAATTAGTTACCAGCCTGGGCTTTAGCATCCTGAATCATCTTCTGTGAAGCATACATGTACACTTCCACACGACGATTCTGTGCCTGACCAGCCTTGGTAGAGTTATCAGCAACGGGGTTGCTCTGTCCGAAGCCCTCTACGCTCTTAATCTGAGAGACGGGAACGCTGAGTGCCTGCAGATAAGAAGAAACGGCTGTTGCACGATCCAGAGAAAGAGCCTGGTTCTTCTGGGCACTCTGCTCTGCGGTAGAGTTCTTCCAACCCTGATTGTCGGTATAGCCCTGAATGGCTACGTCGCAGTCGCTATTGTTCTTCAGCACACTAGCCAACTCCTGCAGTGAAGCCTTTGAGGATGATGTCAGTGTTGACTTACCAGTACCAAACAAGATACCTGAGTCGAAGGTCACCTTCACGGCGTCCAAACCATTAGCGTCCTTCACCTCCTCTACCTGAGCATTCTGGATAGCCTCGGCCTCCTTCTTGGCCTTGTCCATCTTCTTACCAATAATGGCACCTGCACCTGCACCGACAGCACCGCCGATGGCAGTACCAATAGCAGCATTACCTGCCAGAGCACCAATGATAGCACCGAGGGCGGCACCACCACCACCACCAATAAGAGCACCCTGACCAGTCTTACTCATTCCACATCCTGCGAGCACTAATGCTGCGCAAAGAGCTACGCAAATTGACTTTAAACTTTTCATAATTCTTACTGTATTTATCCGTTAAAAGTTGAATTTGGGTACAAAGGTAACAATTAATTTAAAATAATGTACGTCTGTTTCGTATTTTTTATGTAATTTTGCACGCAAAATTGATTAATCGATAAAAACAATGGCAAAAGAATTAAAAGAATTAACGAAACGGGCAGATAATTACAGCCAGTGGTTCAACGATCTTGTTGTCAAAGCTGACATGGCCGAACAGTCTGCCGTTCGCGGATGTATGGTGATCAAGCCCTATGGCTATGCCATCTGGGAAAAGATGCAGCAGCAGCTCGACAAGATGTTCAAGGAGACCGGTGCTCAGAATGCCTATTTCCCCTTGCTCATCCCGAAGTCGTTCCTGAGTCGTGAAGCAGAACACGTTGAGGGTTTCGCCAAGGAGTGTGCTGTGGTGACCCACTACCGTCTGAAGGCTAAGGAAGACAAGAGCGGTGTGGAAGTGGATCCTGCAGCCAAGCTGGAAGAAGAACTAATCATCCGTCCTACATCGGAAACGATTATTTGGAATACTTATAAGAACTGGATTCACTCATGGCGCGACCTGCCCCTGATGTGCAACCAGTGGTGTAACGTCATGCGCTGGGAGATGCGCACACGCCCATTCCTCCGCACGTCGGAGTTCCTGTGGCAGGAAGGCCACACCGCCCATGCCACCCGTGAGGAGGCTGAGGAGGAAGCCAAGAAGATGCTGCACGTCTATGCCTCGTTTGCCGAGGACTGGCTGGCACTGCCCGTGCTACAGGGTGTGAAGAGTGAGACCGAGCGTTTCGCCGGCGCTCTCGATACCTATACCATCGAGGCCATGATGCAGGACGGCAAGGCCCTGCAGAGCGGTACATCACACTTCTTAGGACAGAACTTCGCCAAGGCCTTCGAGGTCACCTATTTAAATAAGGAGAACAAGCCCGAATACGTCTGGGCCACCTCGTGGGGCGTTTCTACACGACTCATCGGTGCCATGATTATGGCTCACTCCGACGACAACGGACTGGTGCTGCCTCCGCGCATCGCTCCCATCCAGGTCGTCATCATCCCCATTGCCACCAAGCCTGAGCAGATGGAGCTCGTCAACAAGGAGGTGCAGCCCATCATCGACGGTTTGCGCCAGAAGGGCATCACCGTCAAGTTCGACGACGCCGACAACAAGCGTCCCGGCTTCAAGTTCGCTGACTACGAGCTCAAGGGTGTCCCCGTGCGTCTTGTCCTTGGTGCCCGCGACTTGGAGAACGGTACCATCGAGGTGATGCGCCGCGACACCTTGGAGAAGGAGACCGTCAGCATCGAAGGTATCGTAGAGCGCGTCGATCAGTTGTTGGAAGACATTCAGAAGAACATCTTCGAGAAGGCCCGCCAGTACCGCGACGAGCACGTCTACGTCTGCGAGGATTACGCAGAGTTCAAGGAGAAGGTGAAGGACGGCGGTTTCTTCCTCTGCCACTGGGACGGCACAGCCGAGACTGAGGTGCAAATTAAGGAGGAGACACAGGCCACCATTCGCTGCGTGCCTTTCGCCTACGAGCAGACACCCGGCACCGACATGGTCAGCGGCAAACCCGCCAAGTACCGCGTCATCATTGCCCGCAGCTATTAGTAGAAATAAATGGCAAAAAATTTTGCAGATACAAAAATTTGTATTACCTTTGCACTCGCTTTTGGGAAAACGGGCCGCTAAAACCCCTTCCCGAAAGGCAAAGGAGATCTTTGAAAGGCTGCCGATATGGCTCAGTTGGTAGAGCAACGCATTCGTAATGCGTGGGTCGCCGGTTCGAGTCCGGCTATCGGATCACTTTTATCCCAGGAGTCAGGACA
>JAEEGJ010029234.1_pt1 | contig 10891 bp, 7 predicted proteins | sample 8958761 | NCBI WGS metagenome assembly JAEEGJ01 (sample SAMN16246546, study PRJNA631951) | gut metagenome | biome: gut microbiome; feature: rumen; material: RS-attached | host: Bos | place: Iran: Karaj | collected 2018-10
GCTGGAGCTGCCTCGCCACCTTTCTCTGCGATCTGATTGATAACGCGAGCGAAGTTTGCGATAGGTGACTGCATAGAACCAAGCAATCTTGAAAGAAGAACTTCCTTTGAAGGGATTGTAGCGATGTCTGTCATTGCTGTTGCGTCATAGAATTTACCTTCTATAACACCACCCTTAATCTCAAGAGCCTTAGCCTTCTTAGCAAACTCGTAAAGTACACGAGCTGGAGCTGCTGGATCTGTCTCAGATACAGCCATTGCGCTAGGACCATTTAAGAGGTCTGAAAGCTGCTCGAAGTCTGTTCCCTTGAATGCGAAGTTCATCATCGTATTCTTGTAAACCTTGTATGAAACGCCTTCTTCACGAAGTTTCTTACGAAGCTCAGTATCCTGTGCTACTGTAAGTCCGCGGTGATCTACAAGTACGACTGCCTGAGCGTCTTTGATCTTCTCTGAAATCTCAGCTACTACAGGCTGTTTAAGTTCAACCTTTGCCATTTTTTTACCTCCTTATAGAATGTACCGCCGAAAAAAAACCTCTCGAAGACATCGAGAGGTAAAAAAGTCTAATCAAACTTTTCCTCGGCAGGCGATTTCTCATTATGTTCCTCATAAAGGAACACCTGCTGTCTTCGGCCGGTTGTCTCTTAGTTTTATCTGACAACCTTGTATAAATTAGCATATTATTTTTTTATTGTCAACAGTTTTTTATTTTCTCCAAATCAATACACCGTTTTCATCAAAGATGTATTTGTGGAACCATCTGGTGAGTTCGCCGACATACATATTGCCATCCTTGTCAAAGTAGTAGGTGTTCTCTCCGATTGTTATCATCTTATCCTTAGCCTGCTTACCGCTGTCAAGGAAGTAGTACATCTTGTCATCAATGAACTTCTGTCCGTAAACCATGACACCATTTTCATCATAGTAATATGTAGAACCATATCTTTCAAGCCAGCCATATACCATATCGCCATTATTATTGAAGAAATATTTGTTATCACCAACTGTTACATTGCCATTCTTGAACAATACACCATCTTCTTTAAAGAAATGATATGCTCCGTCAACATTGACAAAACCTTTTTCCATATCACCATTTTCATCGAAGTGATATGTTCTGTAATACTTGGTGAGCCAGCCTGTGATCATCTTACCGTCTGCACCAAAATAATGTCTCTTATCGCCGTCATCAGCAAACACATTTGTCTTTCTGACACCATTTGCATCGAAGTAGTATTTTGCGCCATCTATAGTGCAGATTCCAGTTGCATTGGTTCCATCAGCAAGAACATAGTATGTTCTTCCATATTTCGTAAACCATGTTCCTTCTTCTGCAACAGGTTCCTCTGGCTCTACTGGTTCTGGATCTGCTGGTTCAGGCTCAACAATTTCCTCTGAGCTTGCCTCTGATGCTGCCTCACTTGATGCCTCGCCAGCTGCTTCTGAACTTGCCTCTGATGCAGCTTCGCTTGATGCTTCAGTTGCAGGGTCATCGTTACCAGGCTCTTCCTCAGCAGGCTTTTCATTTGATACATATTCGATATAGAAAAGATTCTCTACATCCTTCTTGGTCAGCTCATGGCTTCCTGCTGTAATATCAAGAGTCATGACATTAGTTGCCTCTTTTACTGCTTCTCCATCAAGCTTGATTGACGAATCCTTGTCTCCAAATACGAGAATAAGCTTACCATCTGAAGGAGCTGTGAACTTAACTTTGGTCTTGCTCTCAATTTTGAGACACTGTGTGAGGAGCTTGCCCTCGTATGTCACAGTTCCCTTGGCAGTAGAAAGAGTACCTTCTATTGTGTAGAAATCGCTATCCTTACCAGATGCAGTAAAGTTATGTACGTAGCTGGTCACATTAACAGGATTTTCCTCGTGTCCTTCTCCTGAGTTCTCGGATGAAGCTTCGCTAGAAGCCTCTGATGATGACTCGCTTGCGCCAGAATTCTCTGATGAAGCATCTGAAGAAGCCTCTCCTGCTCCTGAATTCTCTGATCCACTTCCATTACCAGCAACAGAACCGCCACCAACTGCGATCATGCTTGTCTGATATGAGTTAAGCGCTGCTTTGAGCGCCTTATTTACGCTGTAATCTGTATCATCAACTTCATTGTTGAACTGCCAGCTAAAATCACCGCCATTTTCTCTACCTGCGAAGGCTGTTACTTTCTCTTTTGCCTCCTCTGGTGAATCAGCTGAATATGCATACATGATTCCTGATGTGTCAAAATTGTTGTAAGAACCCTTGCCCTTATAAGCAACTACTTCAGCCGGAACCTGCTCATCAGCAGATGCTACTTCATAAGCATCAAACTCTGTGCTGTTCTCCTGATATGTTACGTAAGACTGAGCACCTTCGATGTAGTTGTTAAAAGACTTGATGATACCGCCATCCTCGCTTGAGAATGTGCCGTAATCTTCATTTCTTGTAAGAGTCTCCCAATCAGCCATAACGTCTGAGCCCTGCTCAGAAATAAGCATTGGGAATTTGCAGTTTCTATAATAGTTGCCCTCTACAAAAGCAGAAGCCCCCATTGTTACGCCAACACCATACTTGGAATTGCCGTCGTAATAGTTATTGTAGATATGAACGCTGCAGGTTCTGATACGAGGATGTCTGGAGTCAGAATGGTCATACCAGTTGTGGTGGTATGTGATGTAATTCTCAGTAGACTCTGACTTCATACCCTGAAGGTTACTCTTACCAGTATCATAGAAATGGTTATAGGAATGAGTAACAAATGTTGACTTCTTGGTATCAAGAGCTCCATCGCCCTTTGCCTGGTCAGCATCGCCACCTGCAAGTCCATAGAAGAAATCGCAGTTATGAACCCAGATGTGATCATTACTCTGCTGAAGTCCAAGATCATCACCCTCTGAGCTATCGCAGTTCATGAAGCCAAGGTTTCTTACTTCGATGTTAGAAGCATTCTTGATTCTAAGTCCCCATCCATCAGCTGTAGCGTCTTCGCCTACGCCTTCAAATGTGATTCCGCAAGATACTCTTTTGTTATCGCCGCTTCCGCTGATAACAATATCGCCACCTTCCATTGTGGCAAAGTCTGTAATTTGGCCAACAAATCTCACATCAAGAGGGCGTGAGTCGTAGCCTTTCTTATAAAGGTTCAGGATATTCTGAAGTCCTGTACCTGCAGTTGTAGCACCCTTAGCATTAGTAACCACATCCATGGTTACTGTATCCTTGGTGTCCTTGGTAATATAAAGAACTACCGCATCACTTCTAAGTGTTCCGTCGCTGTTATAAGCGCCGTTTGAACTTCCGTTAACAAACGCGAAACCTGATCTGTCATGGCTCTGAACATATACAGAATCAGTAGATACCGCCTGATCAGCCTGCTCCTGGCCATCTTCTACAGGAACTACGGTAAAAGAATAATTACCTGCAGCAAGTCCCATGGCATCAGCTCTGTAATACTGACCAGCATCACCTGAGTAAAGACGAATCAGCTCATCATCAAGCTGTACCTCGCCATTATCTCCTCTGACATAAACGTTGTAGCCTGTTGCATCCCCTGATGCGTTCCATGTAACAAAAGCGGATTCAAGCCATCCGCCAGCCTCTGTTACCACAGGTGCGGAAACTGCAGCTGATGCAGTAACCTTTGTGCCAGCAAGTGCAGCAGTAGTCAAAAGAACTCCTGCCATAGCCAGTCCAAGTCTGGATCTAAACTTTTTCCCCAACATTATGACCTCCCTTTTTTCATTGAAATGATAATTAATAGCAAAGACCACCTGCAATCCCCATTACAGATGGTCTGCTTTGTTATTTAATCATAATGTTTAGTCAAAAGAGATTCAATGTTTTTATGTAAGCGTTTACAGAGAAAATATAAGGCTAAATTTGTTGATTATATACAATTGATTTTTGGAAGGGATTACATACGGATATAAAAAGAAGGAAATGGCTATATACAGCCATTTCCTTCAATAACTCATCTCACATGAATTGTTTCAAAACTAGCTTCGAACGCTTCCATGCAATCATCGTCCTCAGCTCTCTGATAAGCTATAGTAAATACGCGATATTTGGACAGCACAATGTATACTGTCTGATGAACCACCTCTTCTTCTGTTGCCTGATAGGATGTTTCTATCTTATAGCCTGGATAACCGTCAACCTTTATGTTGGTAAAGGTATTAACAGTAAAGCCAACATCTTGGCCATACTCCTCGGCATACGCAGCAGACATCTGAGATTCATATATCTCTTTTGTAAGATTCATAGACTCATCTTCTATGAGTTTTACACCAGCCTCCTGCAATTCCTGGCGTTCACGATTGGTAAGAACCCTATCCTGTCCGTTGTCATAAACGCTGTATTTGATAGTAGAAGATTCCATAGGACTATTTACGTTAACAAACAGTCCCTTTTCCTCTCCGGGAACAAATTCAGGCGGTATAACAAAGGAACACTGAATAGCCACATCAAGGTCATTTGCAGCTTCTGCATTCACTGTGCCAATACTAAACATAGATAACAGCAGTATAAGACACAATATCCCCGTAAACATAGTTATCAAGCCTCGTAGCTGTCAATAAGCTCAAGAGAATGCTCTTCATTCATCTTCTTGCACATTGCTACAAGAGCATCAAGAGGAACGTTCTGAATCTGCTTGTTAGAACCGCGTACGTTGATTGATACTGTTCCTTCAGCAGCTTCCTTATCTCCAATTACAAGAATGTATGGATCCTTGTAGTTCTTGTACTTCTTGATTTTCTCCTTCATGTTGTTGTCAGAGTAATCTGCCTCAACACGAACTCCTGCATCCATAAGAGCCTTCTCTACCTTCTTGGCATACTCGTTATGCTCAAGACGGATAGGAACGATGCCTACCTGATATGGGCTGAGCCAGAATGGGAATACACCCTTAAAGTTCTCGATGATGATACCAATAAATCTCTCAAGTGATCCGTAGATAGCTCTGTGAATAACTACAGGCATCTGCATTGAACCATCCTGAGCCTGGTATGTAAGGCCAAAGTTGTGAGGAAGCTGGAAGTCAAGCTGTACTGTACCGCACTGCCACTCTCTTCCAAGAGCGTCCTTGATCTGAAGGTCAATCTTAGGGCCATAGAAAGCGCCATCACCCTCATTGATCTCGTAGCCACCTTCGCCGTACTTCTCATCAAGGATTTCCTTAAGAGCAGCCTCAGCTCTGTTCCAAACCTCGATGTCACCCATGAAGTCCTCAGGTCTTGTTGAGAACTCTGCTCTGTAAGTAACACCGAATGTTGAGTAGATCTCATCAGCGATTGCGATTACGTCTGCAATCTCCTCCTTGATCTGTGACTCCATTACGAATGTATGGTCATCATCCTGTCTGAACTCCTGAACACGAAAAAGTCCGTTCATCTGTCCTGACTTCTCCTTACGGTGAAGTACATCGTACTCACTGTATCTGATAGGGAGCTCTTTGTAGGAGTGATTGGTTCTTCTGTATGTCATCATGGCGTTAGGACAGTTCATAGGCTTAGCTGCCATTGTGTCCTCAAGCTCACGGTTGTAGATCATGGAACCTGCCTGGATCTTAACAGGCTTGGGTGTCTCATCTGCATCTCTGTAGTTCTCGTATACCTCAGGGATATCTGCATCAGCCTTAACCATTCCCTCAAGTCCGGGAACCATGAACATGTTGTTTACATAGTGAGCCCAGTGTCCGCTGATAAGCCAGAGTTTCTTGTTGTTGATAAGAGGAGCTGCGATCTCAGTGTAACCATGTCTCTCCTGTACCTCTCTTGAGTACTTGAGGAGTGCCTGGTACATCTTCCATCCTCTTGGAAGCCAGTAAGGCATTCCGGGAGCTGTCTCATCAAACATGAACAGATCAAGCTGAGCACCGATCTTCTTGTGATCTCTCTCCATAGCTTCCTGGATCATCTTGATGTGCTGCTTGAGCTCATCCTTGGTCTGGAATGCATATACATAGATTCTTGAGAGCTGGTCTCTCTTCTCGTCTCCTCTCCAGTAAGCTCCTGAAATGGACTTGATCTGGTAAGAAACGTTCATAAGTTCCTGAGAATTCTCTACGTGAGGTCCGCGGCAAAGATCCACGAAATCCTCTCCTGTATAGTAAACAGTGATGGTCTCGCCCTCAGGGAGATCATTGATTAGTTCTGTCTTGAACTTCTGATCCTTGAAAAGCTCCAGAGCCTCTGCTCTTGTAACTTCCTTACGGGTCCAATCCTCTCTTCTCTTGATGATCTCGCGCATCTTGTCCTCGATCATCTTGAAATCATCCTGTGTTACGGCCTTGGGAAGTACGAAATCGTAGTAACATCCGTCGTCGATCTGGGGTCCGATGGCATACTGTACTTCCTTGCCATAGATCTCGATCACGGCCTTGGCCAGGATATGGGCCAGCGAGTGACGATAAACCTCTTTGAATTCTTCTTTTGTCATTGTTTTTCCTTTCCTGCAATACCTACCGGGTAAAGCCACATGTTTATTTATATCTTTAAATGATCAGCCTCTTCCGTGGCACTTCTTGTACTTCTTGCCACTTCCGCAAGGGCAGGGATCATTGGGATATACTTTTGTTTCTTTTCTGATGGTGTGAGAATTCTTCTCCTCTTTGTAGAGCTCTTTTCTCTTGTCCTCATCAAAAATTGCCTCCCACTCGGGAAGGTTGTAAAGCCAGTCTGCTCCGGCATTTACCATGTTCTTGTAAAGGAGCTCCTTGTCGAAACCAAGGTTAACCTCGGTATCCTCCTCCATCTCCTCGATGGGGTTCTGCTCCTTAAGGCTGTCGTTGATTCCGTCAAGGAAACCAACCATAGTCATAACATCGATGTTGAACTTCTCAGCCAGTTCCTTAACTGTTCCCTTTACTACTTCATCAGGGTTCTTTAAAAGCTCAGCGTAGATGTCCTTTTCCTTCTGAAAATAATCTGTCCAGAGTCTCTGAAGGTCTCCCTTATTTGCAGTCTCTGAGTACGCCACATCGCGCCATTTTTTTAATAATGCCATAGTCTTTACTCTCTTTCTAACATATTACCTGTTAAACAAAAAATATTGAATGTACGCAGAAAATTGCATACATTCAATATTTTAATATATTCGCTACGATATGTAAACTAAGTTTAATCGTCCCTTATTTTCGGGCCAGACACCCGTCAATGTAATCTCTTATCTCTTTCTGTGTATCCTCGCCAAAATCCGCTATATTCACCACATGGGGAAGGGTGGGATGAACATAGGTCTTGATATTTTCATTGCCCGGATCCGGAATCCTTACTGAAATCCAAGGATCGGTAGCTCCGAATATCATCACCATCTTAGCTTCTGTCCCCTTGAGTGCAGCAACAAGCTCATCATGTGCCTTGCTGTCATAGGTAAAGGCTGACTTCTGCTCCTCCGTAAAGACAGTGTCCCAAAGCAGGTTCTCTTCCATGTCCTCTGTGACAGTAAGCGCACCCAGCGCTCCCTCTCTCTTAAGGGCATTTCTCAGGTAAGAAAAATCATAGTAGTAATTGCCCACTTCCTGAGCCGCTGCCACATAGTAGGGCCACGCATACATATCAGGGGACCAATCCATGGGGCTCTGAAGGCTGATCAGCAGTTCAAATTCCGCATCAAGCTTGCTCTTACCGGCTTCCTCAGTGTCATCCGGCATAGCCAGGATCCTTTCAATCTCATCAAAAGGCTGGTTATACTGCCAGACCATGGTGGCAAATTCCAGAACATTCAGATCGTACAGCACCTCGGGCCTTGCGCTGAACCTGAACCTCATTCCGGTCTTGTCAATGGCCTCTATGTAGGAAGGAAGCAGCTCTTCCTTGTGCTTCATAAGCTCCACCTGAAACTGCGTCACAAGGTTTCTGAGTCTCTCACCCTCTTTGGCTCCAAAGGCGGCATCTCCCACCTTGGTATATACAAATTCATAAAACCGCTTGTCTGAGAGGCTGTCGGCACATGGCGCCACAAAGGGCACGTACACATTCATGTCCTCAGGGAAATACTGCGCATAAGCATTGGTCATAAGTCCGCCAAAGCTATAGCCATAGCCTACCCACTTATCTCCAAGAAGCGGAGCCAGCTTGGTATAGATGTTGTGGTAGTCCCTGGCTGCGTTCTCCAGGGTCAGATATTCCCAGAACCCTGTCTCGTCATAGGACAGATTGTCAGGGCTTGAAGCTCCAAAGAATCGGTGCTCTACGTGAATGTAATTGCCCCGGTACATGTTGACCAGTTCGCTTACATAATTAGTCTCAATCAGATCAGCCTTCAGCGAGTATCCTTCGGTCTCCAGGAAGTTCACATCGGCCCTGTCGGTGATGCCGATCTCAACCCTCTGGGAAAAAGTCCCGGCCTCCGGGTTGTCCCAGTCCACCGGCTGCGTGAAGGTCACAAGGTATTTATCCTTGAGGCAGCTCTCATACCTCTTGTCCATTTCAACCTTCTCAACCTTGGTGACACCTTCTATAGCCTGAAGTCGTCTATATATCTCATCGGACCTGGACGCTCCGAAATACCAGGCGATGGCACCGATGATAAGAATAAGTATTCCAAATCCAACAACTTTATCTCTCTGTTCCCTCATAATGTCTCCCTCATAATTCAGATTATAGTATACACGATGTTATCAGCGCAATGAGGTAAATAATATGCTATTATAGTTACAAAAATTCGGGACAAGCGGGAGGACAACGCTATGAACATCAATTTCACCAAGATGCACGGTTGCGGCAACGATTACGTTTATATAGACGGGGCAAAAGAAAAAGTGGCTCAGGCAGATAAGCCGGCTCTTTCAAGGTTTGTCTCAGACAGACACTTCGGCATAGGCTCTGACGGACTCATTTTCATAAATCCCGTTGATGATCCTGCCATCGATTTTGAAATGGAAATGTATAACGCCGACGGCTCCAGATCAGAGATGTGCGGAAACGGAATCAGATGCGTGGCCAAGTACGTATATGATCACAGGCTCACAGACAAAAAGAGCCTCACCATCGTAAGTGCAGGCAAGAACAAATACATCGATCTCACAGTCAACTCCGATGATCTTGTTGAAAGCGTCAGGGTTGATATGGGTGCTCCCATTCTTACTCCCGGGGATATCCCCGTTGTTGCGGATACCAATCTGAATATTCCGGTAACTATTGCAGGAAGAGATTGGAAGATGACCTGCGTATCCATGGGTAATCCTCACGCGGTGGTATTCCTCCCCGAGGATATGGATCTTGAGACCTTTGACATTGAAAAGATTGGACCTCAGTTTGAAAACCATCCGTTATTTTCAAACAGAGTAAACACAGAATTCGTCAAGATTGATGACAGGAACAATGTCCACATGCGTGTATGGGAGCGCGGAACAGGAGAAACACTGGCCTGCGGCACAGGCTGCTGCGCCACAACAGTAGCGTGCGTTATGAATGGACATACAGACAGCCGCGTAAACGTACATGTCCTTGGCGGAATCGTGACCTGCACCTGGGACGGCGATGAAAAATCATCTGTTATCATGGAAGGTCCCGCCACCACAGTGTTTGACGGAACAATAGATGTAAATCTTTAAATCAAAAGGGAGCCTTAAAAAGGCTCCCTTATTTTATGATCTCTAAAATACTGTCTGCTATCATATCCGCCATATACAGTTTGTAATCAAGACGGGTATCCCTTGAAGGAATGCTGCCGTGGTAGCTCAGGATCCTGTCCTTAAGGGCGATGGCATAATAAACCTCCCCCGGAACGCTGTCTGAGTTGTTAGGGTCAACGTTTCCAAAGCTTCCCGTGACTCCGATGCCTATGTCTGCGCCGTATTTCTTTTGGCAGGCAGTTGCCATGGCACGGGCGGTCTCCTCGGAATATACTCCGTACTTGTCTATTGTTTCTCCCGGAACACCCTCCATCACCTTGGCATCGTTGCTGTAGGTGACACAGGCTCCCTTTATGATGGCGGAAGATCCCTCCGTGTCTGTGATAAGAGACGCCAGAAGGCCGGCGGTACAGCTCTCCATGGTTGTTATTGTAGTTCCGGTTTCTATGAGTCTCTTTGTGATGGTCTCGTACTTGGCACTAACAGCTTTCATGCTTATTTCCCCTGCTCTCTTGCCACAATGTATATCCTCTCGCTGTCTTCTGTAGGCTCCTTGTGGGTATCCGCATCTATGGCAGTCACAAACAAAAGTCCCGCCTTCTCAACAAAGCCCTTCATCTCATCCAGTGTATATCCCCTCTGAAAATGGGTCTCCACAGATCTTCTAAAGACTTCGTCCTCCTCATCGCATCTTGCGAAAATTGTGAGGTCGTACTCATTAATGTGGCTGTCATCGTGATAGTAATTGTCCCAGATAAAGCTGCAATCCTCTCTGTTCTCGGCAATTGTGGCATCTCCGATGATGTCCCTGTACTTGTGAAGGGTATTGAAATCGAATATGAAGACTCCCTTGGGGAACAGGAAATTGTTTACCAGCCTGAAGGTGGTGACAACATCCTCATCATCCAGAAGGTAGTTGACGCTGTCGCAGACACTGACTATGGTTCCTGCCGTGCAGTACAGATCCAGCTCTCTCATGTCCTGCTCCAGGTACATGATATCAAGTCCTGCTTCTGAGCTCTTCTTTCTGGCAAGATCAAGCATCTCAGGGGATAAGTCGATCCCCATGATGTCATAGCCCTTTTTCTTTAACTCCTGGGTAAAAGAGCCGGTGCCGCAACCAAGCTCCACCACAAGGTTTCTCTCCTGATAAAGGGCAACCTCCGGGTCAAGCTTTCCGTTTCCGTCGGCATCCTCCACAACCTCTTCATGATCAAATACAGGCTTACTTACTCCATATTCCTGAATAAATCCTGCAACAAAATCACCCCATACATCGTATGGGGTTTCATCCATGAAGGTATCATATACTGCTGCAAAATCTGT
>JAEEGJ010029235.1_pt1 | contig 10891 bp, 7 predicted proteins | sample 8958761 | NCBI WGS metagenome assembly JAEEGJ01 (sample SAMN16246546, study PRJNA631951) | gut metagenome | biome: gut microbiome; feature: rumen; material: RS-attached | host: Bos | place: Iran: Karaj | collected 2018-10
CGATGAAGGGCACCTTGCCGCAGAGGCTCAGTCCTGCGGCGATGCCGACCATGTTGGCCTCGGCGATGCCGCACTGGATGAAGCGCTCGGGGAATTCCTTGGCGAAGCCGTCCATCTTGACGCTGCCTTTCACGTCGGCACTCAGGGCGACGACATTCTCGTTCTTGCGGCCAGCCTCTACCAGGCCTTCGCCCATGCCGGCGCGCAACTCTTTGCTTGATTGTTTTTCGTAGTGGGTCATTGTTATTTTGTTTTTTTGTTTGTTTTCTTTTTTTATGGGGTTTATGGGGTTAATGGGCGGCTGACGCCTAATATTTATTTTGCCCATTAGACCCATTCTGCCCATTAAACCCATTATTATCTCTGTAGGCTTTCCTCGCCCTGTACATTTCCTCTTTTATTCCTCCGTTCTCGAGGAAGTTTCTCTTCTGCCATTCTATCAGACCCTTTATCAGCACATCGCACTGGTGTATCAGCGTGATGGCAATATTGGCGATGGTCTCGTCGGAGCGGTCCTTTATCTTCTCGCGGTACACCGCCGAGTCGAGGTGCCGCTTGCAGAACTCGCGCGTCTGCACACAGCGCGGGTCATTGTATGGCCACTGCTCCAAGCCGCGCACCCGCAGGTAGTCCTCATAGTCTAGCAGCAGCTCGTGCAGCGAAGCGCGGTTGACGTTGGTGAGCCGCATCTCCATCTCCTTGGAAGTCACACCGTCGATATTCCCCTCTGCCAGGTTCTGTTTGCCGCTCCGAGCCGCCTGCATCATCTGGTCGATAGTACGGTCGCCCTTCTGCAGGAACTTATTGGCAAAATTATAGGTTACGTCGTAGACGCACTCCGCTTTCTGGAACGCCTTCAACGTCCTGTAGTTGTTATCCTGCCGTATAAAGTTCCTGTCGGCCATATTACATTATATTTATCTCATCCAACCTTCCATTCGGTAGACCTTTTCCATAAGTTTGTGGGCTTTCCCTTTCGTGGGTTTATGCCAAACTTCGACACGCACGGCGTAGTAATCCTCCCAATCTCCCTCATAAATAGTGAAGTCCATATGGTTTGGTTCGACAATCTGTCCAAAACCATTGTGGTTTGACACCTGTGTGGTAGTACGTGGTTTCATTCGGTCTTTGGAGAGCTCAATATTCTCCGTCACCTCAAAGCAGCGTAGATAAACTTCTCCGTCCTCAAGGGCAGGCCAATAGAAAGCAAAGTTGTATATGCCTCCTTGACTGCCGTTCCAAATCTGCAGCCATGATGCAGTGTCTGTACTATCAATGTCGATAGGAGTGAACATGTCTCCGTCGGTAGCGTTCCACTTGTGGTCAGGGTCAGTTATGGGAATGTTGTATTCCAATCCTTCAGGGATAGGGTGCTCCTTACCGAAGTTGTCTGGTTCCATATCAAAGAGCATACTGATGAACAGTAAAGGAGCAACGACAAAAGGCGTAAGGCTAATGATACCTGCAAAGAATGCACCTACAGCCCTCCACCATTTCTTTTCCAACAGGAGGATGATAAAAACTGGCAATTGCAGAAACAGCGGAATGGCAGAAAAACCACAAACGATGAGTCCAAATACGATGGAAACATCAAATGCAAATATTGTAGCCACGGCAAATAATACCGTCGCCAGCGGGAATATCCACCAGAAACGAACTATTCTATTGATGAAGGTCTTTGCCATGATTTAGAACTGTATCTTTGTAGTCTGCGAGCTTTCTATCACAAAGCGTTTGGTCTGGACTTTGTTGTATTTGGTGGCGTTCTGGGGGTGGAGGACGAGCTCGTATTGGCCGGGCTGCAATAATAACCGCTCGCCGGCGGTGCTGGGGTTGAGGTCGGTGGCAAATTCCACCTGGCCGTCTCTTAATCTAAATATGGCGCCGGTGGTGATGCCCTTGGGCTTCGAGAGCACCAACATGCCGGGCATGGGTACCGAGAGCTCGGTGGCGGCATTGCCGCGCACCTCGACGCCGCGCAGGGTGGTGACGGGCAGCGTCTGCACCTCCACGTCATAGCGACCGGCAAGGTACTGGCCTGTCTCGCCGACCTCCTGTGCCGCCACGCGCTCGCCGCTGCCGGCACGGCGTACTATCACGTCTACAGGCTGGCCGCTGACTGCCAACCGCTGACCGCTAAACATCACCTTGAGGGTGCCCTCGCTGACGGTGATGTCGACGTTGTTCGGGCGGTCGATGCTGAACTGCATGGCCTCGCGCCGCAGGGGCGGATGGGTGAAGACGGCCATGTCGTAGGTCACCAAGGGATCCATTAGCAGCGTGTCGGGTTTCAGCTTGCTGTCCACGCTGTAGATCGTGCTGTGGCGTATGACGCCCGTGCGGTGGTCGTAGAAGGCCACAGGGTGCTCGGTCTCGTAGAGTTCGCCTGTGGCGTCGACCATATTCAGCACCACCTTGGCCTTCTTTCCACTGAGGCGGAAAATGTCGTAGAGCGTCTTAGAAAACTCCTCCTCGTTGACCACGGGGAAGACGCTGCCGGCGCACGAGGCGTGGGCCGACAGGTTGCCGCCGATGCAGAGCACGAAGGTCTGCACCACCACGCCGCTGAGCTGCACCTGGCGCGCCACGTCGCATATCTCGGCGTCGCAGTCGTCCATGCCGTCGGTGATGATGAGTATCAGGTTGCGGCTGGAGCCCGTGGCGGGGAAATCGGAGAGGGCGTCGGTCAGCGCCGCCGCCGCCGTGCAGCCGCCCTGCGGCACGAGGGTCTTGATCTTGCTCTGCAGCTGGTAGATGTTGTCGCTGCCGAAGGGCACCTCGAGGCGTGTGCCGAACTGCTCCTTGTTGAGGTGGCCGAAGACGCGGAGGGCCACGTCGACGTCGTGCTGGCGCGAGATGCTGTCGAGGAACGACAGCAGCACCTGCTGCGTCACCTTGATCTTGGAGCCCGACTGCCAGTGGTCCCACATGGAGTTGGAACAGTCCATGATGAGCAGCAGGCGTGTCTTTTCCTGTACATGCTGGCCGATAGCCCCCGACCACAGGCCGCCGCTCACCAATAACAACAATAATATGAACAGTCTGCGCATTTTAAATAATATTATTTCAAAATGCAAAGATACGAAAAAAAGTGGAAAGAGAAAAGTGAAAAATGAAATAATATTTTTTAATGACAATTCAAAAAAAGTTCGTATCTTTGCATCGCATTTTATGCGTAAAACAATAATAAAATAACAATAAATCAAAATGAAAAAAGCAATCCTTACCCTTGGCGCCATCGCCATTTGCGCCACCGCTGTGTTTGCACAGGAAGAGAAAAAAGAGGACGAGGGCTACAAGTTTGACACCGTCAAAGTGATTCCCGTCACCTCCGTCAAGAACCAGAACAACGCCGGCACCTGCTGGAGCTATAGCGGTCTCGCATTCCTCGAGGCCGAGCTGCTCCGCATGGGCAAGGGCGAATACGACCTCAGCGAGATGTATGTGGTCGAGAAGACCTACAACGACCGTGCCGCCGCCGCCGTGCGTACCCATGGCGACGTTTCCTTCTCGCAGGGCGGTGCCTTCAACGACGTCATCTACTGCCTCCGCCACTACGGCATGGTGCCCGACGAGGTGATGCCTGCCGGCAAGATGTACGGTGACACCCTCTCCAACCACACCGAACTCAGCGCCCTCACCGACGTCATGGTCGAAGCCATCGCCAAAGGCAAGCTCAAGAAACTCCAGATGAGTCCCGACGGACAGCCCCTGTGGCAGAAAGCCATCGCCGCCGTCCATGCCACCTACCTGGGCGAGATTCCCGAAAGCTTCACCTACAAAGGCGTGAAATACACCCCGAAGAGCTTCGGCGAGAGCCTGGGCCTGAACCCCGACGACTACGTCAGTCTGACCTCCTTCAACCACCACCCCTTCTACGAGCCGTTCGTCATCGAAATCCAGGACAACTGGCGCTGGGGACAGAGCTACAACCTCCCCATCGACGAGTTCATGGAGGTCTTCGACTATGCCATCGAGAATGGATACACCTTCGCCTGGGGTTCCGATGTCAGCGAGCCTGGCTTCCGTTACAGCCGTAAGGGCTTCGCCGTCCTGCCCGCCACCGAGGCACCCAAAGCCGGTGTTGGCAGCGACCAGGCCAAATGGAGCGGCATGAAGGCCGGCGAAATCGCCGACGAGGCCGCCAAGCACCCCACTCCCCAGCGCTGGGTCAGCCAGGAAGAGCGCCAGCAGGCCTACGACAACTGGGAGACCACCGACGACCACGGCATGCTGATCTACGGCACCGCCAAGGACCAGATGGGCAACGAATACTACATGGTCAAGAACAGCTGGGGCAAAGTGTACAAATACGATGGCATGTTCTATGCGAGCAAAGCCTATGTCCGCTACAAGACCATGAACATTGTTGTCCACAAGGACGCGCTTCCTAAAGACATTAAAAAGAAATTGGGAATCAAATAGTTCTCCAAACAAAAAGGAGCGGCAGATTTGAAGCCGCTCTTTTTTTTATTTTTTTTTCCACAAAACGCTTTTCGTATCTAAAAAAGCAGTACTTTTGCAGACTTGGAATTCAGCCGCAATGCGGATACCAAATAATTGTAAAATAGAGGATTAACGATTTAATAATTGGTTATACGATGAAAAGAACATACCAACCGTCCGTAAGAAGAAGGAAAAACAAACACGGATTCAGAGAGAGAATGTCCACCGCTAACGGCAGACGTGTATTGGCCGCACGCAGGGCTAAAGGAAGAAGGAAACTGACGGTTTCTGACGAAAAGTTAGGAAGGAAATTTTAGTTTTTATTGTTGTTTGATATGAAGCGCGGTCTGACTCCCGTCGGATCGCGCTTGCATTTTGATGAATACCAAAGAGGGAGCCTGTGGCTCCCTCTTTGTATACTATAGTCAAGGCTATTTGCCGGAATGCTGCTGTTCCACCCAGCGCCGTGCGTTCACGAAAGCCTCAATCCATGGCGAGACCTCATCCTGTGGACGGGAGGGCTCATAATATCCCCACTGCCACGGGAAAATGGCACGCTCCAGATGTGGCATCATGGCCAGATGGCGTCCGTCCGCACTGCAGAGCGCAGCCGTATTGAAGGCGGAGCCGTTCGGATTGCCCGGATAACCGGAATAGCTGTACTTCATCGGAATGTGGTAACGCTCCTCAGAATAGGGCAGCACGAACTTGCCTTCGCCGTGCGCCACCCAAATGCCCAAGCGGCTGCCGGCCAGCGAACGCAGCATCACGCTGTTGTTTTCAGGAATGCTTACATTGACAAAACCGGACTCGAACTTGTGGGAATCGTTATGCGCCATCTTCGGCTGCTGCTCATGCTCAGGATAGAGCAGACCGAGTTCCACCATCAGCTGGCATCCGTTGCAGACACCAAGGCTCAGCGTGTCGGGACGGGCGAAGAACTTCTGCAGAGCCGTGTGCGCCTTTTCGTTATAGATGAACGATCCGGCCCAACCCTTGGCGGAGCCGAGCACATCGGAATAGGAGAATCCGCCCGGAAAGACCAGCATGGAGATATCCTCCAAAGTCTCACGTCCCGCAATCAGGTCGCTGATGTGGACATCCTTCACCTCAAAACCGGCAAGATAGAGCGAATAGGCCATCTCACGGTCGCCGTTGGTCCCCTGTTCGCGGACAATCGCCGCTTTTTCCTTACGGACAACAGAATCAGTCACGCCTTTGAACCCTTCCGGGAAACGGTAGTACAGCTGCTGGCTCTTGAAATTGTCGTAACGCTCCTGCGCCTTTTCCGCACCGCTCTGCCTGCAATCAAGCAGATAGGATGTCTCATACCAGATGTCACGGCAGCTGTCGACATTCAGGCGGCAGACAGTACCGTTCAGTTTCAAGGAGATTTGCGGATGGTGGTGGCTGTTGTTCGGACTACCCACCACATAGGCTTTCAAACCTTGTGAAGCAAGCCATCCGGTCACATTGTCCGCCTTGCGGACCTGCAGGAGCACCGCAGGATTCTCGGCAAAGAGCCAATTGTATGCCTTATCTGACGGAAGGTTTTCCAACGTGGCGTCCAGACTGACGGTGTCGTCGGCAAAACACATTTCAAGCATTGCGGTCATCATGCCTCCTGCGGAGATGTCGTGCCCTGCCAGCACCTTACCCTCACGGACAAGCTGCTGCACCGCATCAAAGGCCTTTCTGAAATGGCCGGCATCCCTGACCGTCGGCGCCTCCGCGCCCAATCTCCCATACACCTGGGCATAGACGCTGCCGCCCAACTTGCGGCTGTCCGACGAGAAATCAAGGTAAAGCAGCTCCGTATCCTTTTCTGTGGAAAGGACGGGCGAAACAGTCTTCCTGACATCCTCCACCTCACCAACCGCAGTGATGATAACCGTACCGGGTGCGTAGACCACGCCATCCTTGTATTTCTGGGTCATGGAGAGGGAATCCTTGCCGGTCGGGATGTTGATGCCCAACGCGCGGGCGAAACCGGAAGCGGCCTCCACCGCCGCATACAGGCGGGCATCCTCACCTCTGTTCTTGCTCGGCCACATCCAGTTTGCGCTCAGCGAAACGGCATCCAGGCCGCCCGCCAACGGAGCCCAGACCAGATTGGTCAACGCTTCGGCTATGGAGAGCACCGAGCCGCAGGCGGGATCGATCAGCCCCGCCATGGGAGCATGTCCCAATGCTGTGGCGATACCATGCGTGCCACGATAATCCAACGCCATTACACCCACATCGTTCAACGGGAGCTGCAGAGGGCCGCAGCACTGCTGTTTGGCAACCTTGCCGGTCACGGAGCGGTCCACCTTGTTGGTGAGCCAGTCCTTGCAGGCGACGCTCTCCATACGCAGCACCTTGTCCAGAACAATCTCCAACGGCTCTGTTTCCGCCGGAACATCGGCATAGGAAACCGGAACCGTCTCGTCCCGGATGATAGTTTTGGGCGGATTGCCGAGCATGTCGGCTATATCCAGATCGATTGGGGCGGACCCCTTGTAGGTGAAACTCATGTGATGGTCGTCCGTCGCCTCCCCGACCTCAAACAGCGGGGCGCGTTCACGCAGGGCCGCACGACGCAGCGTCTCCGCATCCTTTTCACGGATAAGCAGACCCATCCTCTCCTGGGATTCGTTACCGATAATCTCCTTTGCGGAAAGGGTCGGGTCACCCACCGGAAGCTTTTCGATATCCACATGGCCGCCGCAATCCTCAATCAGTTCGGAAAGGCAGTTCAGATGGCCTCCGGCACCATGGTCATGCAGGGAGACAATGGGGTTGTCCTCACGCTCCGCCATTGCACGCAGCGCGTTGAAGACCCTCTTCTGCATTTCGGGATTGGAACGCTGTACGGCATTCAGTTCAATTGAAGAGGCATATTCGCCGGTCGCCACGGAAGAGACGGCGCCGCCGCCCATGCCGATACGGTAGTTGTCACCTCCAAGCACAACCATCTTCTCCCCCTTTTCAGGATCATGTTTCATGGCATGTACCCTGTTGGCATATCCGACCCCACCTGCCAGCATGATCACCTTGTCGTAACCGTAAGTGCGTCCGTTCTCCTCATGCTCGAATGTGAGCAGGGAGCCGCTGATCAGCGGCTGTCCGAACTTGTTGCCGAAATCGCTGGCACCGTTGGAGGCCTTGATCAGAATCTGCTCCGGGGTCTGGTAGAGCCATTTGCGGGGTGCCGGGGTATGCTCCCAGGGTTTTTCCCCGTCCAGACGGGGATATGAGGTCATGTAGACAGCCGTACCGGCCATAGGTATGCTGCCTGTTCCGCCGCCCATCCTGTCGCGGATTTCTCCTCCGGAACCTGTTGCGGCCCCGTTGAACGGTTCGACAGTCGTCGGGAAATTATGGGTTTCGGCCTTTAACGAAAGAACCGTATCTATCTCCTTCTCCTCAAAATAATCGGGTTTGTCCGCACTCTTTGGGGCGAACTGCACCGCTTTCGGCCCCTGCACAAAGGCCACATTGTCCTTGTAGGCCGACACTATCCTGTTAGGATGCTCCTTGGAGGTCTGTTTGATCATCTGGAAAAGCGAATTCGGCTTTGTATCCCCGTCAATGACATAGGTTCCGCCGAAAATCTTGTGGCGGCAATGCTCCGAATTGACCTGAGAGAAGCCGAACACCTCCGAATCGGTCAGCTTGCGTCCGATCTTTTCAGAGAGCTGTTCCAGATAGCGGATTTCCTCCTCGCTCAAAGCCAGCCCCTCCTCCACCGTGTAGGCGCGAAGGTCGTCAATATGGCGCACCGGCTCCGGCTCGGCATCAATACTGAAAATTTGGTCGGAGGGATTAAGGTATACCTGCTGCAGCATCGGGTCATACTGCCTGCGAGCCTTCTCTTCCGCCTCCTTTTCCGTAGCCGCCTCCACACGTTGCAGCATTTCAATCCGGGTGATGCCGGAAACACCCATCTGGGTGGCGATATCCACCGCATTGGTGCTCCAAGGGGTTATCATCTCCTTGCGAGGTCCGATGTGGACGCCGGCCAGCGTGTTGCAGGAGAGCCGCTGCGCACCGGAAAAGAGCCACGTCAGACGTGCTATCTCCTCGTTTGAAAAATCCCTTTGGGAATCAACTACATAAACTAAATCTTCCTTTTGGAACCAGGTAATCATAAAAAAATGTTTTATGGCATTTACAAAAATGCAAAGATACAAAAAAAGAAGGTATGCCACAATGTTGCTGCACAAAATATCGACGGTTTTATCCGCGCACCCACCTTTCCAGTTCCTCCCTTACCGACGGATGCGCGATGGAAACGAGCAGCCGCCTGCGCTCTTCAAGGCTTTTGCCGAACAGGTTGACAGCACCGAATTCAGTAACGACCCAGTGCACCTGCGAACGCGGCGTCACCACACCGGCACCCTGCGTGAGCACCGGCACAATCTTGCTGACCCCTTTCCCCGTGACGGAGGGCATGGCGACAATCGGAACACCGCCCTCCGACCAGGCCGCACCGAGCATGAAATCGAGCTGTCCGCCCGTTCCGGAATAGATTCTTGCCCCGATGCTGTCCGCGCAGACTTGCCCGGACAAATCGATCTGCAGGGCGGAGTTGATGGCAACCACCTTCGGATTCTGTGCAATCACACGCGGATTGTTGGTGTAGCCGACATCCATCATCCTGACATCCGGATTATGATCCACAAAATCATACAGCTGGCGGCTGCCCTTCAAAAAGGTGGCCACCAGTTTTCCAGGGTCGGTCTTCTTCATCCTGCCGTTGATCACCCCCTTTTCGATTAAAGGGATGGCTCCGTCCGAAAACATTTCGGAATGGATGCCCAGATCCTTGTGGCCGCCCAGCTGCGCCAGCACCGCGTTGGGGATGTTCCCTATACCGATCTGGAGCGTTGCACCGTCCTCCACCAGAGCCGCCACGTGCCGTCCTATGGCGACATCCGTCTCCGACAGCGGCTGGAAACCGGCTGAGGCAAGCTCCTGGTCACACTCCACCATGCAGGTGAGGCGGCTGGCCGGAATCCGCGCATCCCCGTAGCAATATGGGACATGCCGGTTAACCTGCGCAATCACGTAGTCAGCCTTTTCCATTGCCGCCAGCGTGCAATCGACCGAGGTTCCCAAAGAGACATAACCCTCCTCGTCAGGCGGGGTGACCATCACAAAAACGCCGTTGGCCCGCAGCACCCCCTGACGGAAAAATCGGGAGGTGTCGCTCAGCGAACAGGGAATGTAGTCAGCATCCCCGGACTGGGTCTCATTCCGGACGTTCGCACCCACAAAAAAGGAGTTCAGCCGGAAAATCCCGCGGTATTCGGGACGGGCGTATTCCGCAAAGCCCTCAGTATATAGATGTGTAACTGTAACATTTTGCAAACCTCCGCCCCTGCCGCGCTCCACAAGGGCGCGGATGAGCGCTTCCGGCGCGGCGGCCACACAGGGCCAATGGATCAGGTCGCCGGATCTGACATGCATTACGGCCTCCGAGGCCGTCACAATCGGTGGCAGTTTCATGATGATGCGGTTTTTGTTGTCAATGGAGCCATGAATCAATGTCGCGGATGCGCTGCAGGTATTTTGTCACCTGCCCCTGCACGAAATCGGGGCTGTACTGCGTGGCGCAGAAGCCGTTGCCCCGCGCCACATAGGCGTCGTCGTCCAGGCATCCGGACAATTCCTGATAATTGTCAAGATATTCGGTGTATTGTGCGCGGAGGCTGACAAGTCCGGCCTCGTCCGCCATGATGGACTCGCCATCGGTAAAGGTATGGAACTGCTTCATTCCGTTATGGGTTTTCTATTTTTGAATTATTTGCAAAGATAGCATTTTTTAGGATACGGTGCGCCGCCCCGTGCAATAAAAATGCGCCGTCGCATTTACCGTAGATACGCACAGCTGTGCGTATCTACATCATTGGTATTTCTGTGCCAATACATTATAATGTCTCATATTTTTCGTAGGAATATTTTCTTATGCTTTCGTGTTTTTCTAGATGCAGTGCATGATCCGAATCTTTATACTCCAGTAATTTATGGTAGATATCATCCAATTGAAATGATTTCCAACCTCCAAAATCTGAAAATATTATTGTTTTGGAAGATTTGTTTGGGTAAAAACGAAACACCCTATTCCATTTAGGCACAGGTAGCATATAGGAAAACAATGACCTGTTTTTTTGTTCAAATACAAAGATAAAATTGTCTAAAGGTACTATCTTTGTTTTTTTACGAAGAAACAAATAGTAAATCGGATGGCATTCGAATACTATATGTTTTTTTTCATCATCTATAATTATAGATGTAATACCTTCATAATAAGACGATATGTATTCAAGCACAAAGAAGAATAAAGTCATCAAATAATTTTTAACAAAATAACCATATTCAATAACTATTCCATTGGTTATGAAAATAACAAAAACTATCACAATATTTAATAATAAATTACTCCATATTACTGATATAA
>JAEEGJ010029238.1_pt1 | contig 10890 bp, 6 predicted proteins | sample 8958761 | NCBI WGS metagenome assembly JAEEGJ01 (sample SAMN16246546, study PRJNA631951) | gut metagenome | biome: gut microbiome; feature: rumen; material: RS-attached | host: Bos | place: Iran: Karaj | collected 2018-10
TGATAATTTTTCTGCATCTGCTTCAGAACAGTATTTCGACGCGCAGTTGCCCTTTCGCTGTTAGTTCGAGGATTATACGATGACGGAGCTTTGAGCATTCCGACAAGAAGCGCCGATTCCTCAACATTCAAGTCAATCGGTTCCTTATCGAAATAGATATTGGAAGCAGCCTTGATTCCGTATGCATTGTTACCGAAAAACATAGTATTGAAATACATGGCAATGATTTCATCTTTACTGTAATTGTGCTCAAGTTTCACGGCAACAACCCATTCCTTGAATTTCACAAGAACAAGCTGAAGTTTGTTGTTATTTTCACGCGGAAACAAGTTCTTTGCAAGCTGCTGGGTAATTGTACTGCCGCCACCTTTGCTGTTGCCCGTAACTATACCAAAGATAACACGCCCCAACGACTTGAAATCAATGCCGCAATGCTCGCGGTAACGTACATCTTCGGTGGAAATCAGTGCATTGACAAGATTAGGCGAAATCTCCGAATAAGTCACATTGGACCTGTTCTCATAATAAAACTTCCCTATGACGACATTATCCGCTGAAATAATTTCAGTTGCAAGGCTCGATTTCTTGTTTTCCAATTCATCGAACGAAGGCATAAAACCGAGCTTGCCTTTTGAAATCAACATAAATAGCAGGGATACCAATAGTATCCCTACTAATATTATTCCCCAGAACCAGATTGTAAAAGTTCTTAACGGGCTTCTTCCTGATTTACTCATTTATCCCTTTTAAATTGCTTGACAAGTAGTTAACGAGATATTATTCAAATTATTTTACAATAAATTTCCTTACTACGACAGTATTATCATAACTTATAACTGTAAGATAAACACCGCGGCTTAAATCGTCAACCGAAATCCTTACCAGACTCAAATCACTGCTATTCAATGATTTGACTATTCTTCCCGACATATCAACTATTTTTATTGCTCCACCAGTTGTAATATCGGAAGAAACGGTAATGTCGGTACTTGCAGGGTTTGGATAAACAGTAAAACAGCTTGTGATTTCATTAATACCATCGGTATTGAATGTCAAAGTTTCGGAATGTTCCGATTCCTGACCCGAAGCATCCACTGTGGTAACGTAAATACTGTAGTCATTATACTGTTCAATATCAAGGATTATTTCAGTTCCCTCAACCTGGGCAGTAGGCTCATCGGAATTTACATATACGTTGAAATGACCGAAATCGTGTATCGCCGGCATATCCCATGAAACTGGAGCATATACGAGTCTTCTGAGGACTTCCCTGTCAACGGTAAGATTTGTCGGTGGAGCAGGGACTGTATTATCAACGTCATAATTGATTACACCGTAATCGACAGGAGAGAATGTGTTGTCATTTTCTGCAGGCCATTTCCCGAACATTGTTGAAGTTGCAGCATCACGGACGAAAAGATACATTCCGCTATTGTTGTTTTCACCAGGATTTATCATCCATGTTTCAGAATCACCGAAAGGCAGGGCGAATTCGATAATCTCATATCCGGTTGACAACGACGTGGCAATGATTTCTTCTGGAAGATTGATAGTAGTTCCGACACCTCCGTTGGAATGGATTGGACGATAGCGCACTGTACAAGGAGTGCCGTAATACATCCAATAGTTGCCTTCACTGTCATCATCAGCAAAAACACCATCATTGTTATCATCTATGTAGAATGCAACCCCATCATTGTTATTGAGTTCGATATCGCAATGGTTTTCACTGCAAACGTAGAGATAATCGGAATCCATCTTGAAATGAAGTATAACGTTGCCCAAAGTGGTTATGCCAACATAATTTGACACATCAACCGTATAGGCATCATCCCATTCACCATCAGACATGATACCGTCGATTGTAGGAGCTGTGCCACGATAAACATCTATCTCGGCAGTTATTTTTGTAGTGGCAACATATCCTTCACAAACGTTTGAAAAAGCTGTTTCAGAGCCATCGGACAGAACTGCCGTAACCGCATAATAATAAATCTTTTTAGGCTCTGCAGTGTCATCAATGTATTCATAAGCATTTTCAACGGTTGCAATCAGTTCAGTAAACGGAGCAAAATCCACGCTCTTACGATAGACATTATAGGCAACTGCATTGGATTGCCCACTCCATAGGAGATTGACATAAGAGTATGCGCCCTTTGATGCCAGCAGGTCTTCTATAGGCTGACCGGCAGGCTCGAGCTCAACATTGCAGGATGTTGTCTCACCACTTGCAATCTGGACATTGGTGAGAGTCTGTGAAAAGAAACCAGGCTTGCTGAATGTAACGGTATATGTGCCAGCAGGAATGAAACGGATGCTGAAACTGCCGTCTGCTAATGTGCTTGTATAATATGAATCATCATCTGCTATCATGACTTTGACATCACTGTACTCTTCTTCACCTTCAAGGGTTACTGTACCGGCAAGTGTTCCGGTATTTTGAGGGACACAGTTCAGATAATAAATCATGCCGCCGTAGCCCATTTCACGAATGTGAACGGCCTTGCCTGTGGCAACACAAAAATTGCCGTCACCGGAAATTGCTACATACTCAAATGAACCCGGAGTGTTGATGGCAGCAAGAGGCACATTCGATTGTTTACGGAAAACGAACAAATCGGCAGATGAATGATTCAAAGGACCCGCAGAAGCACAAGCGATGACATCACCGTTGTCACTTATGGCTATCTGTTCCACCTCATCGCCCACATTGGTATAAACCCATACCGGTTCAGGAGAATAATTGTTGAATACATAGATGCAGCCATTGTAGCCAGATGGCACAAAGTCGAGAGTCCCTATTGCAATAGTGCTGCCATCATCAGAAATAGCGTTTGCACAACCCCATGTTGAGCTTGCACTTTCACCTGCTATGTTTGCCTTCCATACCATATAATATTGTTCCCCGTTCCATCTGTACAGATATGCTTTACCTGTAAAATCGCCAAATGTCAGAAATTCACCGTCGGCACTCATCGCAGGATACTGTGTGGGAGAATTGTCATAATAGCCGATGTTGTCCTGGATTACATCACCAGTTTCAGGATCGACAATCCAGATGGTCCTATAACCCTGTGCAAAGCTGATTGCAAGACGGCATCCGTCAGCAGGTATCGACAATCCCACAACGTTGCAGGTGGTCTCTATCGTCCATGTTGGCTGACTGGCATTCAGTTCATATCTCGTAATAAAATATGATGACCCACTGGTATATGCAACGAACAAACAGGTTCCGGCCTCGTCAACAAGACATCTGTTGATGCTTCCAGGAAAAGCGATTTCATTGGTTGACATTCCAGTCGAAGGGTCAACCACATAAAGTGTTGAACCATCAGGAACAATCATAGCAGTACCTGCCTTGTTGGTACTGCAGATACCATTCATAGTATTGGCTTCGGAAGTCATTTCCCAAAAGATAGTGCCAGATATGCCATGATAATATGACAACCTTGACGAATTGGTAGCCCAACAAGTAAGTACGTTGTGGTTATTTGGCATAAACACTTGTCCACCAATTGAATATTGTTGATTGTTGACCCACATGACACTTGGATCATCAGCTATAAACTTGGAAGGGGAAACGGTCGTCTGACCATATTCCATAAACTGGCCCTTATCAGGGTCACTGACTGTCCTGACTCCCTGTGCATTGACAGTTAATGTTGCCATGGCAATCAAAACTGCGAGTAAATAATTTTTCATAATTAAATGTATTTTAATATTAATTCTGTGTAATCACAAATCCGAGACTGTTTACACCCTCAAGCGGATTATCACGCATCCCCTGAAGTACTTCTAAAGAGTAATGGCCATGCTGGACAAACTGAGCAGCCTCATCTATGACAAATTCCAGTTCCTTATTCGCCGACATACCTTTCCCATAAGAATTGCCCTCCTCATCACTTAAAATAAATTGCAGAGTATCAATCTTTTGTACATTATCAGGAAATATCGTCTTAGTAAAAAGGAACATGTTTCTGTATTTATATTCATCACTGACCCGCAGGTTGAATTTGACCTTATAGCGAGCATCCGTGTCATCAATATTAAAATTGTACCACAAAGTGTCTTCAATAGGCCAGCCTTCCTCAAAATAGTAATACTTGTCACATACATAATGTTTGCAGGAAGTAAACAGCATAACGGTCATCATGACCACGGATGAAAGTATCAGCTTCTTTATTTTCATAAGTCCAACTATCAGAATATCAGTCATCAAAACGAGTAAGGTCATCAGCGGTGACAACTCCATCATCTTCAACTCTCTCCTCTTTTTCCTCAGCATAATCCTCAATGTTAGGAGGAAGTTTGCCTTTTTTGTTCATTTCAATGATTTCCCTTACCTTATCAATAGGAATTGACATGATGGAATTGTCGTTTGAGTTGGTGTATGAATACCACATCAATTTTTTGAAGACATCGCTTTTTACGAAAGCGGCATCTCCGACTTGAGTTTTCAGGACTATATTGCTGTCAGGGAATTCCTTCAGGGCATCGACATACATGTCATATTCGAAATTCATGCAACATTTCAGTTTGCCACACTGACCAGCGAGCTTCGTAGGATTTAACGACAATTGCTGAACCTTTGCGCATACCGTTGTTACTGACGTGAATTTTGTTATCCACGTTGCACAGCAAAGTTCTCTTCCACAGGAACCTATACCACCAATTCGGCTTGCCTCCTGACGGATACCTATCTGTTTCATCTCAACCCTGATTCTGAAACGATCAGCAAGAATCTTTATCAACTCACGGAAATCCACACGATCATCAGCTGAATAATAGAAAATAGCTTTATTGCCATCTCCCTGATACTCAACATCATTGAGTTTCATTTCAAGCCCGAGTTCGGCAATAATCTTTTTTGTTTCTTCAAGGGTTGACTGTTCTTTATGAACGGCATTGACCCATTTCTCTATATCATTATTCCTGATTTTACGATAAACTTTCCTGACTTGTTCTGAATCAACGTTTAAACCCCTCTTTTTAAGGAGCATCATAGCTATGTTTCCGACTGCCGAAACCACTCCGATGTCATGTCCTGGATTGGACTCTACAGCCACAATATCACCTTTTTTCAAATGAAGGTCATCAGGGACATGATAATAATTCTTAGTGGAATTTTTAAATCTCACCTCGCAAATCGGATACTGTTTAACCCCTATAGGGTCTGAAATATCATAGTTAAGGTCAAAGACATCAAGTTTGGAACAACTGCTTCTGTAACACAGCGAATTGTTCTGCATCTCCTCAGGTTCTCTTATAAACCCGCGGCTTAGAAATGCGTTTCCTTGTCTGTCAACTTTATTTTCATCCATTTGTTTTGTATTTATTTTTTCTTAAAAGCCCTGCAAAGATTTATGGTTAAATTAGTCATCAGCAGAGGTATCAAGCCATTGCGTTCTATTCTGTAGATTGTCTGGTTAATAGCAGTATTAAAGATTGTTATGTTTGAGGGCGATACAAACTGCGCGAACTTTGTAAAAGTCGCCATCTGACTTTCAGGTATAGGAATTGACATCTTACCTGTTGTGTTCAGATAAAGAGCTTGTCTCAGCAGTGAAAGTGAACTTCTCAGAAACATCAACACTTTTTCACGATTATTTTTAGAAAAATCATCCACGAACGGAAGAATCTTCAGCATGTCGGCCTGAAGACATATTATCATCCATTGGATAAATTCATCGAAGAAATTGCTGTTGGACTCAGGTGACAGCACCATGTTGACTGCCATAGCAGCATTTCCGTCTGAAAACTCTGCAAACTTGGCGGCTTCTTCAGCAGGAATGTTAAATCTTGCCTGCAGATAACTGCTGACATCATTCGCAGTAAATGCAGGAATGCTAAGAGTCTGCGTTCTCGACAGAATCGTGTCGAGTATTGCACTTCTATCTTCAGAGATCAATATAAACAAAGTATCCTCAGGCGGTTCTTCCAGTATCTTCAGCAATTTTGGTGCCGCAGCATGGAACAAGCGCTCTATCATCCACATAATCACCACTTTATATTTCGACTGATAAGATGTATAACTCAAAGTTCTGATAATGTTATTGCAATCATTGGCATTGATTATACCCTGACCTGTAGTAACCCCAATGGAGTCATACCAGTCGCTGAGGGTCCCGAGACCATCAGTTTTGGTGATGAAATCCCGCCATTCCTCAATATAGTCACTGCTGGACGGTTCCGATGATTTCTTTACGGAACCCGCAATAGGAAAGATAAAATGCAGTTCGGGATGAGATAGTTTTTCCATTTGAATACAGGACGGACATTTGCCACAGGCATCACCGTCATGAGGGTTTTCACAGTTAAGGTAAGCCGCAAATGCAATCGCAAGCTGCAGTTTGGCATCTCCTTCCTGACCGGAAAACAAAATGGCATGACTTAACCTGTTGTCTTCCACCATCCTGACCAAATGATGCTTAACAGCCGTATTTCCATATATATCCTTGAAGAACATCACTTTACTCCTTCCCCTGAATCGTTGTTAATGCTGTTATAGGCCTTTACTTTGAATGAAACCTTGTCGAAATGCTGTCCTTCCGATGGTATGAAAACTATTTTTTTCTTTGCATCCGGCTCCATATCAAAGTAGTTATCTGAAAATCTTCCTTTTACGTATGGGTCAGTATAGATATACAAATCTTTTACGAATGTCCTTGCAGTTATGTCGATATTGCAGATTTCCCCGTCAGGCATTATTTCAATATTGACATGTGGCTGAGGCAGAGAAAGATTTTTCGGGTAGTCAAGATATAATATTTTGTCTGTAATAGTCTTATTGTCATTAAGATACGATATATGCACATAAATATCGTCCTTATGTGCCATCAAGTCAGTTCTTATTGGATAAATCACAACCAAAGAAGAGGTGTTTGCTTGAGCCACACGATTTCCAACCATGTCATGGCGAAGAACTTCACCACTGAAATTGCAGATGTTTATGTCAACCGTACCGATTGTATCCTCAAGCAAATCGGAAACGAGATAGATATATACGCTATCGTGGTGCATTTCAGTGGCAATAATCAGAGGTTCGAAAACTTTCTTTGCCTTGTATTGTAAAGCCTTCCAGTTGCCATAATAATCCACACTGCTCCACGAGACCACAGGCCAACAGTCGTTTAACTGCCAAAAAAGAGTACCCATGCAATAAGGCATCTTCATTCTATGGATTTCAAGAGCATTCCCGATACCGTATGCCTGAGTCAACTGACTGACATATAAGTAGTTGTCAAAACCATCAGGAATACCGAAATACATGTCCATCATGTCGTTGATAATTTTTGTACCGCGAACATGTTTCTGATGTTTGTTCATCGTTGCCGAACCTACATATCTGTCTTCCACATTGGTGAACGACTGGATTGTTGACAACTGTGGATAGGACTGGAAGCCATATTCCGACATAAATCTGCCGGTTTTCTCACTCCAAACTTCAAAAGGCTGTTCACCCCACCATACGCCCCAGTAATGCGAGTCGCCGTCCGTGACACACTCAGGATGCCCCCAACCCCATTCGGGAGATGTGTGAACGTAAGGACGCCCTTTGTCAAACAAATTCACCATATTTGGCAGAATCTGTTTGAAAATAATATCATAACCTGCTGAAAGACTGTCACATTGAGTATCAGTATAAGAATTTTTCCAACCCCAGTCTTCCCAACCGTTTTTCACCTCATTGTTACCACACCACAAGGCAATACATGGATGATTTCTCAACCTGCATATTTGATATACAGCCTCTTCCTTGACAGATTTAAGCATCGCAGAGTCAGTAGGATACAAAGAACCGCAAAACATAAAATCCTGCCATACAAGTATTCCCGCCTCATCGCAGCAACGATAAAAGAAATCATTTTCATACTGTCCGCCACCCCACATCCTCAGCATATTCATATTGGCATCCTTGCAGTCTTGTATCAATTCGCGATATCTTTCGTCAGTCATCCTCGTAATGAAACTCTCAGGTGGAATGTAATTGGCGCCTTTCATAAAGACCGGAACACCATTGACGATGAACTTGAATTCCGAACCTACAGAATCCTTTTCCCTGCTGAGCTCAATCGTTCTCAATCCGAAACGGGAAACACCTTTGTCCTTATGTTTTTTGTCACTGACCACAACTTCCGCATCATACATTGTCTGTTTGCCAAGTCCATTAGGCCACCAGCGGATAGGATTTTCGATATCGCATTTCACAATGAAATTGTTTATGCCGGATGAGAGATTAATCTTACCGGTATTAACCTTCTTTCCGTTGATTTTGCATACGACATCAGCTGTAGTGTTACAATCGGAAAGTATTCTGACCTGAAATGTCACATTTGCGAGACTATCGGACAAACTGTTTTGGAAAATTTGCAAATCACTTATTTTGAAGTCATTCCACAATTCAAAGCAAACAGGCTGCCAGATTCCACAAGTGGTGAGTTTAGGTCCCCAGTCCCAGCCATACTGGTATGGTGCCTTACGGGAAAAAGCATAAAGTTCCGGAAGAGGATAACCGTTTTCAGCTGCTTTAAGCTGTTCTATTTTCCTCGACGGGAAAAACTTCACAATAAGTTCATTTTCACCATCTTTCAATGACTCCGTCTCGATTGGGAATTCCCATCTTATGTACATATTGTCGGTTTCACCAAGCAGACTGCCGTTCAGAAACACCTGTGAATATGTGTCAAGGCCGTAGAACATGAGGGAAACATTGTCATAACCTTTCAGTTGCGACTTGTTAAAGTTAGTTCTGTAAGTCCATTCCTTTTCAGCGACCCAAGCCACTGAATCCTCATTAGTTCCCCAGAATGGGTTAGGAATGAGTTTGTTGTCAAGCAAATCCAAGTGGATACAGCCAGGGACATGGGCATCAAGCCACCTGTCATCGAATGAAAATGACCAGTTGCCATTGAGTTCCACTGTTTTGGCAGTCTGTTTCATGCAGTTGATGAAACCGCCGCAGTACAATGCAGCAGCAACAGCAACCAGCAGGCAAATCGCCAACACTATGAATTTACCAACACGTTTCATCAGGCATTCTTAAACTGACTCAGGAACCTGACGTCATTATCGAAGTAAAGGCGTATATCGTTGGTGTTGTATTTAAGCATGGAGATTCTTTCGATACCCATGCCGAATGCGTATCCGGAATAGACAGAAGGGTCTATATTGCAGTTTTTCAGCACATTAGGGTCAACCATACCGCAGCCGAGGATTTCAACCCAACCGCTGTTTTTGCAGATATTACAGCCTTTGCCACCGCAGATAGAGCATGTCACGTCCATTTCGGCTGAAGGTTCGGTAAACGGAAAATATGACGGTCTCAGTCTGATTTTTGTGTCAGGGCCGAACATTTCTTCTGCAAAATACAGAAGTACCTGTTTCAAATCCTTGAATGACACATTTTTATCCACGTAAAGGCCTTCCACCTGATGGAACATGCAATGGGCACGGGCTGATATTGCTTCATTACGGAAGACGCGTCCGGGGAAAATCTTTCTCACAGGGACAGTTTCCTTTTCGAGGCAACGTATCTGAACAGAAGACGTATGTGTACGCAAAGCCACGTCCTTTTCCACAAAGAAAGTGTCCTGCATATCGCGGGCGGGATGGTCGTCAGCGAAGTTCATGGAAGAGAACACATGCCAGTCGTCCTCTATTTCCGGACCTTCGGCCAGTGAGAACCCCAAACGTGAGAAGATGTCGATAATCTCATTCTTCACCAAGGTCAGAGGGTGGCGGGTACCTAGTCTTATGGGGTATGCCGTGCGGGGGATGTCAAGATCACTGTCGCTATCACTGCTGCTGCCCAATGCATCGCGAAGCGAGTTAATCTTGTCGAATGCCTTCTGCTTCAACTCGTTGATGCGAATGCCCACTTCTTTCTTCTGCTCTGCAGGCACATTGCGAAACTCATTCATCAAGGCATTCAACTCACCTTTCTTGCTCAAGTACTGAATACGAAGGTTCTCAATCTCTTCAGCTGTGGTTGCCTGCAGGGCATCTACACGCTGCAGCAACTCCTGGATTTTCTCTAATATCATTGTCGTTCTGATTTTTATGCTCGTTTTGTGGACTTTGAGTTAAAGGGACATTTACAATCCCTGCAAATTAACTGCAAAATTAGCAATAATCTCTGAACTTGCCAAAAATGCACCGTTCTTTTCGCTTTTTCTCAGCAAATAGAATGACATCTGAAAATAAAATGATAACTTTGTATTCTGAATGCCGAAATGGACGGTAATGATTGATGGGCATTATGATAACCCCTAAAGGCCCCAAAGGTCTCCAAGGTCCTTAAGGACGCTAAAACTCTAATGCCCCATCAACCCCGCAAAAAAACGCACAAAAAACTATAAAGATTATGAGAAAGAAAGCATTATTGATGATTCTCGATGGCTGGGGAATCGGCAAGAAGGACAAGGGTGACGTGATTTACTGCACTCCGACGCCTTATCTCGACTATTTGAACGCAACTTATCCTCACTCACAGCTTCAGGCCAGCGGTGAGAACGTGGGACTGCCCGATGGCCAGATGGGCAACTCCGAGGTAGGACACCTCAATATAGGTGCCGGACGCGTGGTCTATCAGGACTTGGTGAAAATCAACCGCGCCTGCGCTGACGGCAGCATACTCAAGAACCCCGAAGTCGTATCTGCATACGAGTATGCCAAACGGACGGGCAAGAGCATACACCTCATGGGACTGACCTCCGATGGGGGCGTGCACTCATCACTCGACCATCTCTTCAAACTCATCGACATCGCCAAGGAGTACGGCATCGACAACACATTCGTGCACTGCTTCATGGACGGACGCGACACCGACCCCAAGAGCGGAAAAGGTTTCATCGCAGCACTGCAACAGCACTGTGATAAGACAACTGGCCA
>JAEEGJ010029240.1_pt1 | contig 10889 bp, 6 predicted proteins | sample 8958761 | NCBI WGS metagenome assembly JAEEGJ01 (sample SAMN16246546, study PRJNA631951) | gut metagenome | biome: gut microbiome; feature: rumen; material: RS-attached | host: Bos | place: Iran: Karaj | collected 2018-10
TTTTCTACTTCAAGAGCATAAGCTTTTATTCCTTTATTTAGATTACCATTACCTAATGATTTTAGAGTTTCCTCTACTTTCTTATGAATTTCAGGAGAATCGAAATTTCCACCTTTTATATAATTTTTATATTCTTTTTCGAAATCGGATTTTTCTCCATTACGTTCTGCAATTCTTAAATTTTCCATTATCCAAGCTTCCATTTTTTTCATTGGGTAAATTTTCTTTACACCATCTTTGCCATAATAAAAAAATCCTTCATTATCTGTATAAAAATTCATGTTTATATGTCTCCTGATTATGTTTATATGAAAAACATCACTTCCTAGTTCATAGAAAAAATAAACTAGAAAGTGATGATGTACTTTTGTGTTGAAGTGATTAAAGTGTCATTTCTATGTTCTGCTCGGGTCGTTCCTGAACGATAGTTCGGTCGTTTGTGATACCTCTCTGCTGCTCGTGAGACTGTTTGCGAAAATCAGCGATAACAGCTTTCGCTTTTTCCTCACATTCAGCTCCGAAAGTAAAGGCAGAATCATAGTTGTTTTCATCAAAGTTTTTCTGAAGGTTCTGAGAAATGCGGCTCTGTACTTCTCTCTGTGATTCCTTGTCTGTAACAAACTCAGCTTCGAGCTTGCAGGCAGCCATATACTTGCCGACATAATCAACAGGATCACGGGTATTTGTTGCGTCAATTACAGGTGTTTCTGAAGCATGTTCTTTTTTATATTCTGCAAGGCGCTTTTCACTTGCAAGCGCTCTGCCCTTCTGCTGGTCGAGAGTTGGAGTATCAGGATTACGAACTTCGATTGCATCAAGAAAAACTTTTTCTGCTTCCTGTACATTCTTTGCTCTGTATTCTTCAACATTACCACCAGTAACAGAAAGATAATCAATAGCTCTCTTATGCTCATAAGCATTATTTTCAAGAAGTTTGTTTTTCTGTTCTGGTGAAGTTTTTTCGTTATGAGCAATAGCTCTGTTTTTGTTTACTTTTGCAAAACGTTCAGAATTCTCTTTTGCAAGTGCAAAAGTTCCTGCAGGTGACATTGGCTTTCCGTCTTTATCAAGAACAAAGCAGCTCGATTTCGGAAACTCTCTAATAAGGTCAGGATTCCAGGAATTAGTTTCCTTGTTGAAAGAAGGTCGAAGTGTGATGTTTACATTAGGGCTGTTCTTTCTGATAAGGATTCCATTCTTTTGAGCCTGTTCAAAAGTTAGAACTTCACGGTCTTTGAGTTTTGCAGCTTTGAACGCATTCTGAAGAATGAGCTGGTTAGTTCCCTTAATCTCATTTCCGTTAATGGCATTTGTAATCGGCTTTTGAGTTTTGATTACAAGTTTACCATCTCTTTCTTCTCCGCCAAGATAGCAGGCAGTACCATTTTCGTTTGCATCACGAAGTGCAGTACAGTTGTTGAGAACAGCTTCTTTGTACGGATTTTTGTTTGAAGGCGCAGTAGTGCCAGGGTTTGTTGATGTATCTACATCAGCCATATAATCTCCTTACAGCACTCTGTTATAATCAATTATATGTTAATATTGACTAATTGTAAACTGTAATTTAATATTTTATTATGATTTCTGTTACCATTCCATCAGATGATAATTACTATCACATTTATGCAGAAGGTGTTTTTATTTCACAACACACCGAAAATAATCAGACAGAAATAACATTGGATGATAACTACCCTTTTATCCTTTATTACTACTTTCCATACCATGCAAGAATATACATTTGCTGCAGTAAAGAAAAATGTAGCAAGAATCTGTTTAGCCTGTATAATATTAATAAAGAGTTTTCAATAATTTCGATTTTAGAAGGAAGAAGAAGCTTTGACAGATTCAAGAGAGTTATGGACTATCTGAATCAGAAAACAGAAGGTGAAGTATACAAGCTTCCAGCTTCTTATTTCTGGCAGCTTGCATACCTTTGCAAAAAAGGCAAAAACAATTCATACAATATTGAAACTCTAACAAAAAGATATAACTATAAAATCAAATACAAGCAGGATGTACAATGGTATCAAAAGAATTCTACGAAAGATTAAATATTCAAAATATTTATTTCCGCTCGTTCGGTGGCATAACAACAATACTCCGGCCAGAAACTTTTACTCCGGAACAGGCAACTGTTGTATGCGGCAGCGAACTTCCAGAAAAAGGAATTTTGACAATTGATACGGAAAATAAAAATACTCTGAAAAAGCGAAGAATTGAAATATTTGTTTCTGTCATAAAAGATTTTTCGATGAATAACAGTTTTACATTATTCTTTGAAGATCCATTGCCGCAGGACTTCGAAGAAGAACTTGTATCAATAAACGAGATTCTCAAAAAATCAGATAGCCGCAGGGAATTTCGCTACGATATAGGAATAAACAACTGGAACAAATTTGGACTTACAAGACCAGACTTAAATCTATCATTCGCAAACGGAAACATTAAATGTATCATTTCAAATGCATCCATTCATGGTGCGCTTCTTACAGGAAACCGTTCGATGATTAAGATTGGCGATAAAGCAGCTTTACTTTGCGATTTTGAAGAAAAGAAACTAAAATTGCCTGGTATTGTTATAAATGCAGATTCCGCTGCAGGTGGATATTTCAGGTATTCCCTGCGTTTTTTAGAACCTTTAAGCCTTACCTGGTGCAATCACATTGTTGAATATGGCGATTATTTAGAAAATCAGATATACTGAAAATAGGTGCTGTATGTATAAATTGTACTGTGATAAGTCTGAATTGTCAGTCGGACAGTTGTATTTACTTGATATTTGTGTTAAAAGAAAATTAACAGAGTTCTGGAACGAAAAGCTAGAAAAAAAGTTTTCTGTTGCGTATCTTTACAGGGTTGCAACTGGAAAGCACAAAACACCTTCATTGAACTTAATATATTCAATGCTTAATTACGTGGACCCTACGGACTGGTTTATCCGGGAACCCGAAGGCGAAAAAGGCGAGCCGTTTCCAAAGGATGGATATGTAACAGATATTACACAAAGTATTAATTTCAAAAAGCTCGTAGAGCTTCACGACAAAAAACTTATCAATAAATTTTGTATTGATAGTTTTGGAGAAAAGAGCAAACACTATCTGATAAAATTTCAACACCTTTTCAGCGGAAGAAATTCAGTATCAACTGCACTAATAGAAGAATTAAAAGACGTTTTACCAGTTAGTGATTGGTTCATCGCAAAAAAGTAAATTATAAAGCAAGCGCAGATCTGCGCTTAAAAAAATTAAGGAGTGCTATAATTATGAAAAAAATTATTTCTTATCTTTTGATAATTTCTACAATTTTGTTTTTAGCTGGCTGTTCGAATGACAGTGGAAATGAAAATACAAAAACAGAAAAAGAAAAAGAACTTGAAGAACTATCTGATTATTTTAATCCTGATGGAACTTTTGACGATATTAAATTTGCAAATACAAAAATTATTGGTACGTGGGTTTTAAGCAATGAAAGTATTGACGAATTGAATAAACTTAAAAATGGTGAAATAGAATGGGAAAACTTCCGTTATTATGAAGGTTTCAGCGTACCTGATATTATACATTTTTCAGCTGATGGTACAGGATATTTTTATGAAGAGAAATTAAAAGAAGTATACGCAAAATATGGACTAGAAAATGCACCAATAAAATGGGAAATAAAGTCATATAAACACTATCCGCAGTTCGCCATAGATTCACAAGGACAAGAAATCGTTAAAACTGGAATGGAAAATAGTATCATTCAAATACGTTCATGCCCAGAGCCAGAGCAAACATCTAATGGATATGTAATAGATTGGTCAAAAGAGCCAAATGAACATGATATTAGAGATGCTAATTTCTATCTTACTCAAAAAGAAATGAAACTTTCCGTTTCACATATATTTGACATGGGAAGTAATAAAGTAACATACAATAAAAAGTAAAATTTTTTGTGGATACCAATAAAGGGCTGTCATTCTACGTGACAGCCCTTTATTATTTTATTTACATGGTGTATTTCTTATTGAAAGATAAACAGGATAACTGAAATACTCTTTTTGGTCTCCACCACAATGGGAAATTGAAACAACTATATCACCAATTGGCATACAACTTAGTTCAGTATCATCGGTTGATTGAATTTCTACCAATTCACAATCACAATGATTCTTCCATACTTGTGGTGAAATCGTTAGTTTTCCACCTTCACCAAAAGCTCCATTGGTATATGTTCCTAAAACTATGTCTTTCCAAGTAAAATATATAGTACCATCCGATCTACGACTTGTAATTGTACCAGGACACCATAACCAAGGATTATTTTGAAGTTCATCTTTACTCATATATGTTTCTTGAAAACTTTCAATTTCTATTAAGCCTGAAACAGAATTTTCTTTCGTAATAGAATTAGAACCTATTCTGCCTTTATTAAAATCACTACCCCAATCCTCATACCATTGAGCATATATAGTACCATCGGGTAAATAACAATAAAGGTAATCGTAATTCTCATCTCTAACCCAATAATAATCATCATAAACACCCCAATAAAAAAGCTGCATTTGTGATTTTAATTTATAATCAGGATGTGCATACAAATGATGAATTAGATACATTTCCTCTGTATCAATATGGTCATTTGTATGCTTTAATTGGAATAGAATTCTATCATCACCATTTCTTATACTTGTAGATTCAAATTCGCTTTTTAGCTCTTGAGCATAAGAAGAATTTAGATATGGCACAAATTTCGCTTCCTTTACAAAACCAGTATAATTTTTGTTCTTAATTCCAAATTCTAGCGAAATAGTTTCGCCGTCACCAATCGTAATAACACCGTCTTCACATTTAGACCATTTACCGATGTTCTTTGCAAACTTCTTCAGTTCAACATCAAGGTATTTATATCCGATTGTTCCTGAAATATTCTGCTCTCCAACAATGGCATTATTAAGCTTATTTTTTGCGACAAATCTAATATTAACATTGCGGTTTATTTCAGTTTCTTTGAGAGGAATAATTTCAATTATACCATAACTTGAAGATGTTCCAGAATTTCCGTCAGCTTCTATAGTTCCCTGTTTTACAACATTTGCAGAAAATATTTCATCAAGATCAGAAGATTCTACATACACTTTAGCTTCTGCAGGTGTGACAGAATATTTATATGTACGTTTTCCAGAAGGAGAAATATCACTTATATTAAAGAGCATATCACCATCAATCTTAAAATCATAAGTCCAGCCACATTTTATAGTGATTCTTGCAGTAGCTCCTCCGTCTGTACTTCCCAAGAGCATTCCCTGCCCTTCCGAGATTCCACTAATCTGAAGCTTTCCGTTTCCATCTGCATCAAATCCCATATCCTTATACGTAAAGTAATCATCATCACAAACACGCTGCCAGGTAAGAATTGCATTTGCAGGACTTACTTTGTAAGTAATTTCCTTTGTTTCGTGAGGAGCAACTTTAAGGCCGCTGTCTCCGACAACAAGGCTTTTTCCAGCTTCTACGATTACAGTACATTTTCCAACAGAATCAGAATCCGGAAGCTGAGCATATATTTCAACTTCTCCAACTGAAACAGGATATATCTGAACATTTTTTCCAGACCCCATTATTCTAGCAATTGTATTACCATCTGTACCATTCGGCCCAACTGAAGTCCATTTGAGATTATTGTAATCGTCATTGCTTTCTGCATTTTCAATATTTGCATTTAAAGCAACACCAGAACTACCTTTTACAATAGTTACTGCAGTTTTATTAAGAGTTACAATTTTCTTATCTGTTCCAGGAACTACAACATAGAATTCAAGGTCAGAAGAAGCTTTATCATGAGAACAGGTAATAATTGCATAACCAGATTTTTTAGCAGTTATGTAAATTGACTGTCCTCTTACATAACCGTCTGTACCATCTCCAAGTCCTGCAATGCTTATAACATCACTTGCAGAAGTTGTCCACTTCAAATCTGCCTGGTCTGATACAACAATATCCGTTCCAATAATTGAAGCTTTAAGCGTCTGTGATTTACCTTTGTTTACAGTATATGTTGTAGATGTTGAAGTAATATAAGCGTCTGTTGTAGCCCGTTCTTTTACATATACCATAAGCTCACAGGAAGCCTGCACGGTCTGAGTATTTACGGCAATAAGCTCTGCGGTAACTGTTGTTGTACCAGGAGTTATACCTTTAATCTGCGCAACCTGCTTTGTTCCTTCTACAGAACATATCTTTTCGTTTTTGACTTTATATTCGATATATGTTTTGACAGAAGTATTAGGTACGTGCATATCAAGGAATTTTGCATCTCCCTGGGTAATTGTAATGTTTGTACTTGGGAAAGCAAACTCTGTATATTCCTGAACATTCACGATAATCTGCTGATCATAATCAGCTTTAGGATGTGATATTGTAATCGTTGCACTTCCTGCCTGCTTTGGCTTTATCGTACAAACATTTGCTGAATACTGGAAATCAATAATATCATATACGTCTAACGACCAGGTAAAGTTATATTTATCATTTGCAGTACCATTTATAAGCGAAGCAGTAATTGAAGTTGATTCATCCGTTGGCTTCATATTTATAATGCTTGAAGGAACAGAAATATAACATTCAGATTTTGTCTTTCTTTCACAGATCACAAGAAGCTGTGCATTATAATCTGCCTTTGGATGCGAAACTGTAACAGTTGCAGTTCCTTCATCAATAGCCTTTATCTTTCCAACTTCATTCTGTCCATAAACCATACAGATAGACGGGTCGCTGCACATCCAGTTAAACATTGCCTTATCATCATCTGTACCACCGACTAAATCTGCAGATATAGACTGGTATGAATCACCGACAGTAAGTACTACTACACTTGAATTGAGCTGAATGTACGGATGAGCAGAAGCCGCAATTGGATCAACCACATGAACGATTATCTGCAAAGGATATTTACAGACTTTATTACTTACGGTAATAACTGCAGTTCCTACTCCATTTGCAATAATAGAAGCGGTAGCTCCATTAGAAACAACATCTGCAATACTTCTGTTGCTGCTTTCCCAGGAATATCCTGCGACAACAACTTCATCACTATTTTTTACAGATACGCTTACGGTTCTTGTTTTTCCTTCTCCAATAGATACTACATTGTTCGAAGTAGTCAGATAAGAAAAACCTGCAAGTTCTTCAGTACTGTTTCCGACAACTACAAGAACTTTTTTGTTTATATTTGTAAGCGGATTGGTAATTGTAACTTCTGCCTGTCCACTTCCGACAGGTTTTATAAATGCAGTTCCGTTAGGAGACTGTGCAGAAATCTTTGCAACATTTTCATTGTCTATGCTGAAATTAAATTGTTCACCATCAGCACCGTCATAATTAACAAGTATAGCCTGAAGTTTTTGCGACTGCTCATCTTTCAACATTGTAATTAAATCCAAAGAAGCTATGTATATTATATTATTTGTAGGAATTAAAATATCTTCGGTATCTACAAAAACGTAGAAAGTAATTGTATTAATACTATCCGGATGGGCTACAGTAATTGTTGTATTTCCTTTTGTTTTTGCTACAACAGTTGCAGAATTACCATTAGGCTGCACCTCCACAATTGATTCGTCAGAAACTTTCCAGGTTATTTCTGAATATTTTGAATTATCAAGATTTTTTACATTAACAGTTACTTTTGTAGATTTTCCAATGTCCCCCAATGCAACTGTATTATTATCTGTAATAAAATATACAGATTTCTGCAAAATTTCATCAATTTCATGATGTGTCTGACCGACAACAACGATTACAGATTTTGAAACCTTTGTTGCTTTATGAGTAATTACAATTTCAGTATAACCTTTCTGAATACCACGAATAAATGCAGTTCCATCTGTAGACTGGCTTATTATTTTTGCAATTGATGTATCTTTACTTGTGAAACTGAAACCAGAAATGTCTGGTAAAGTATAATTTATAAGTGAAGCAGAAAGTTTTTTATCGTCCTGCCCAATGACAACAGAAATTACATCTTCTGATTTTACATAAACAACAGATTCAGTTACTTCTTCAGATACATATTCAGACCCTATTCTGACATATATTTTCAATATGTTCTGACTTTGAGGATGTTCGACAGAGATTACTGCTTCACCTTCTTTAAGTGCGGTAATTGTTGCAAAAACTCCATTTGAAATTACAGAACATACATCATTATTACAAGTCCACTCGATTTGTGAATAATAACTCACAGGCATATTGATTGCAGAAATGTTTACTTTTTTTGCAGTGTTCAGTTCTTTAAAAATCAATACATTCTGAGTTGTTGTAAAATACATTTCCGGCTCAGTCTGAACTGCTCCTACAGGGTAAACAGTAATTGTAAATGTACATTCATAACCTTCAAGAGAAGCTTTTAATTTAACTGTTCCAGATTTCAATGCAGTTATATTTACAAATCTCTTATCAGATGAATCGCAAGTGTAGTCAATAATGCCTGGATTATTTACAGACCAGGAAAGCAGACTGTAATCATAAGGAATAACAGTTTGACTTATTTCATCGTAAGTGTCATTAAAACCAACTGTTTCGACGTTGAGATTAAGGCTCTTTCCTACTTCAATATTGTAATAATCTTTATGAGTATAAAGAGCTTTCATATTCATCAATGTTTCTTCATCATCAGCAGTCATTACCAGTACTGATTTTGAAACATCAACTTTCGGATGGGAAACTGTAAGATGTGAAATTGTACAACCTGTACCATAAACTGGTGCACGTATTTCAGCTTTATCCTCATTACCATTTACAGAAAGTCTATCATCATCAATTGCCCAGGAAATGTCAGAATAATCTTTCTTTTTCTTTGAATTACCTAAAGATATTGTGTAATCATAAGTTTCTCCGTTCAGAATTCTGACAAAACCTTCTCCCTTGAAAAATAACTGCTCTTCGAGAATTGATTCTTTAGAAAGAACTTTTACAAGTATTTCTGTCGGATATAAAACCTTCGGATGTGTAACTTTGATTATAGCTGTACCTTCTTTAAGAGGTGTAACATACGAATTACCGAAAGCAAGAGTTTGAGAAGCCATTCTGTTATAGAAAACACTTCCTGTAGGAGTTTCCAGAGAAATAACATTATCTGCAGAACCATCAGAAGCATAGTTTTCTACTGTCCAAGAAAAATCTTTTTCGTCTCCTTCCTCTCCACCTTTTAAGCTTACATTTATTTCAGAAGCAGCATTTCCGACTTTAGTTCTGATATAGTTGTTGGAAGTTGTAATGTAACAGGAAGCATCGACTGCATCTGCTAACTGATTTGTTGAAATAAGCAGAACTTCACGTGTATATGCTGATTTTGAATGACTGATTATAAGTTTTGTTGAACCGTTCTTTAATCCTTTCATATATACAGATTCACCAACAGTTGCAACAATTTCAGCAACTTCAGTATCTTCAATTTTATACTGATAATCGTTTAATGAATAATCACCTGTATCTATATTTACAAGTTTTGAAGATACAATTTCTTCTTTATCTCCGTTTAATATAACTACAGTTTTATTAGGTTCGATATAAACATTCTTTACAATCGTTATTACACGACAGATAATATCAAGTGGATAAACTGCATCAGGATGTGATATTCTTAATGTACAGAATCCGCTTATTTTCGGAGTTATAACTGCTTTATTACCATTGAAAACAAAACTTATAGGATTTTCTGAAGAATTTTCATTAATTAATTCCCAGCTGAAATCACTCTCACGAGAATTGTCAAGGCTATTTACGAGACTTACGGAAATTGTCTGTTCTCCATCATCCTGATTCATTGTTACAATGTTATTAGAAGTTGTAATATAGGTAGCTTTTGTGGGATCTTCAAAAACATATACCCCCATATAATAAGGATATAATGCTTTTGGGTGAGAAACTTTTATTCTTGTATAACCAGCATTTTTTGCTTTAATAAGACAGTACTGGCCTGTCTCCTCGATATTACAGACTTCTTTATCTTCAACTGACCAGGTATAACTGGTAATATCTGCAGCAGAACCACCGTACAATGAAACAAATACTTTTTCAGAAAGTCCAGGCGAAAGCTGTATAATATTCGTATTTGAATATATATACGGCTCTACAGTTTTCTCATAGCCTGCTTCGTATCCTGAAACAGTGATAATACAGGTTGCAGAAACATCGTCACAGGTAACTGTAAAAGGTGTCTGCCCTTCCTGCAAACCTGTAATGATGACACCATTTTTCTGAGATGTCACTTCAATTTTAGTTTTATCATAAGCAAAAAATGGCTCAAAATCTGCGTCAGTCGGTCTATATATAATACCTATATAGTCTATACTTCCGACTTTCAGATTAAGCTTGGTTTTATCAAGTTTTAAGCTTGATACCTTTGTAACACTCGGAGTTACAGGAGTGTCTTTTCTTTCTAAATCACCGTCTGCAAAAAAATCACATGAAACAAATGACAGTGATACAATCATCATAAGAATATTGAAAAATCTAAATAAAGTTTTTGGTCAAAACCTCCTTTTATATAAATAATATTTTATCTGGCAATATAGTCATTAGAAAAAAACAGTTATTGCATTTTTTTGCAACTCACTCAACATTTCTACTTGAGATTGTTTTTCGGCTTCTATTTTTTGTTCTAGAAGCGTATTATACCATACAACATAACTTGTTGCCTGCTCAAAACTTTTCTGCAAATCTTTTAGAGTAAAAATAGTCTGTTCTTGAAGTAGAGCTTGAACAGAAGCAATTTGGTCAGAAGTTGCTCCTTCCTGTTCTAACATTTGCATTATATTCTCAATAATTTGCATATCTTCTTCATCTATTTCATTTTTTTCAGGAGTACAATAAGCAATAAGTAGCCTTGCTGTTTCATTTAATTTA
>JAEEGJ010029241.1_pt1 | contig 10889 bp, 6 predicted proteins | sample 8958761 | NCBI WGS metagenome assembly JAEEGJ01 (sample SAMN16246546, study PRJNA631951) | gut metagenome | biome: gut microbiome; feature: rumen; material: RS-attached | host: Bos | place: Iran: Karaj | collected 2018-10
GGATCTTTAAGGGCTTTAGGATCCTTAGGGTCTTTAAGGACCTTAAGGTCTATGGCTCCAGCCTTGCAGTTGGCCAGGCAGGCCCAGCAGTCGACACAACGGGAGTGGTCGACGGTATGATTGTCGATATCGATGCACATGGCCTTGCAGCCCTTCTCACACTTGCGGCAGCCGCCACACTTGGAGGCGTCGATTTTGATGCCGAAGAGGCGGTATTTGCTGACAAGGCTCAGCAGGGAGCCCACGGGGCAGAGCGTGTTGCACCACAGGCGGCCGTACATGAAGCTCATCACACCCACGCAGCAGAGTGTGGCAATGGCCACCCAATGCACCAAGCCAGTGCCGTGGATATTGGCCACCATCCGGGCATAGGCACTATAGGGAGCCACAAGGGTGGCGATGCCGTTGAGCCCGAAGACCATCAGCAGGACGAAGAGCGCCAGCACCGTATAGCGCAGCCAATTCTGCGGTTTGCGGTAGCGGAAGGGACGCTTCTTGCCGAAGATGAGCTTGTGGAACCAGGTGAAGATGTCCTGGAAGATGCCCATGGGGCAGACGATGGAGCAGTAGAGGCGGCCAACGAGGAATGTCACCAGCAGGATGGCCACGACAACCACCACATTGAGTGCCAGAATGGCGGGCAGCAGCTGCACCTTGGGCATCCAGCCCAACCAATGGCGAAGGACGGCACCTTCGGTAGTGTCGAGAATCAGCGCAGAAATGCAGAAAAGCACTACGGCTGCCAATACAATTCGGATGTATTTCAATGACTTCATGGGGTTAGTTTTTCTTTAACATAGCGTAGACCGCCAAGCCGGCGACACTCTTGATGCCGGTCTTGCGGGTGATACTCTTGCGGTGGGTGTTGACGGTATTGACGGCGATGTTGAGGCGCGAGGAAATCTCCTTGCTGCTGAGGCCCTGTGCCACCAGTTCGAGGACCTCCATCTCACGGTCGCTGAGGTTGTAGTCCTCGGGCGGCACCAGCAGCAGCTCCTCTATCATGGCGTGCTTCTCGAGGTCGCGACTCAACTGCAGGATGTCGAACACGAGTTCCATCATCTCCTCGTTGAGGCGCTCGCCGGGGAGGTACTTGTAGATGATCTGAGTGAGGTCGTTGAGGCGGTCGCGGATATTGTCGTGACTCTGCATATAGTGGCTCAGCGAATGTGTGGAGGCGTTGCTCAGTATCTGATCGAGATTCTTCTCCTCCTTGCGCACATGCTCGCGCACCTCACGGCAGTAGTCGGCATAGTATTTGCGGAGGATCTCGCCGCTCTGGCCGGCTTTCTCGGTGATATGGTCGAGGTGGTGCTGCAGGTGGGGCAGGCGCTCCTCAAGGTAGTAGCGGTGGGAGGCACGAAGATGCTCGGCGACCAGACGGTTGTCGATGCGGGACACCTCCTCGTCGTCGGGGCGATAGTCGTCGAAAGTGTAGATATTGCAAACCGTGAGGAAAAAATGGTCGTCGACGCCACAGTCTCGACACACCTCCTTGACGGTCTTCTCGCCAAAACCCAGAGGTATTCCAAATCGTGGCAGCATAAGGATCAGGTCGTAGTTGGACGCAATCATTTCCGCCATCTTCAGTCGGCCGTTAAAAAGGGTACGATTCATGCGGCAAAAGTACGAAAAAAAAATGATATAATATATTTTTTGTATCTTTGCACTATGAAAAATAGATTTCATACCTTTGTTATTTGCATATTAGCAATGTGTGGCTCAACCGTTTGGGCGCAGCAATACCCGTGGCAGGACACCACCAAGAGCCTCAACGGGCGCGTGGAGTGGCTCATCAACAACCTTACCCTCGACGAGAAACTCTCGCTCATGGTGCATCAGAATCCTGCCATCCCGCGTGTGGGACTGCCGGCCTACAGCTGGTGGAACGAGGCGCTGCACGGCGTGGGACGCGCCGGCGAGGCCACCGTCTACCCCATGCCTATTGCGTTGGCTGCCACCTTCGACCCCGCGAGGGTGGAGTTCATGTTCACCCTCGTCGCCAACGAAGCCCGCAACAAATACCACATGGCGCAGGACACCGGTGGCACCGGCGACTACACGGGCCTCACCTTCTTCACCCCCAACATCAACATCTTCCGCGACCCGCGCTGGGGACGCGGCATGGAGACCTACGGCGAGGATCCCTGCCTCACCGCCCTGATGGGGCGCGCCTGCGTGAAAGGGCTGCAGCATGCATGGGCCGAGAACTACGTGGGCAACCCGCTCATCACCGCCGCCTGCCTCAAGCACTTCGCTGTCCATAGCGGTCCCGAAGGCACGCGCCACGAATTCGACAGCCGCGTCTCCGAGCGCGACCTCCGTAGCACCTACCTCCCCGCTTTCGAATACATCATCAAAAACAGCGACGTCCAGCAGGTGATGTGCGGCTACAACCGCCTCAACGGCGAGCCCTGCTGCACCAACCGCCGCCTCTTCGATATCCTGAGGAACGAATGGCAGTACGACGGCATACTCGTCACCGACTGCTGGGCTTTGAACGATGCCTACGAGACCGACACCGTCATCCCTCGCCACCGCACCCACGCCACCGCCGCCGCGGCCTACGGCGACGCCTTCGGCCGCGAGGTGGACCTCGAGTGCGGCAGCGGGCTCCCTGCCCTGCGCGAGGCCGTGCAGCAAGGGCTGGTGCCCGAGAGCAAGGTCGACGAGCATGTGCGCCGCATCCTGCGCACCCGCCTGGCGGTGACCGACGAGCCCAAAGAATCGGAAGAGCAGACCGAGTACGATATCGACTTCCTAGGCTACTACACCCGAAGCATGGTTCTGCTGAAGAACGAAGGCATCCTGCCCCTCAGGATAGATGACAGCCTGCGCCTCGAAGGGCCCAACATGTGGGACAGCCTGATGCCTCTGGGCAATTACAACGGCACACCTCGGCACACCGTCACCATCGGCGAAGGCCTGCAAAGAAAACCCTATTGCCACCGCAAGCTCGAGACGCTGGAGCACGAAGCGGGAAGAGGCCGCATACTGATTTACGCCGGCGGCCTCAATCCCCAGCTGGAGGGCGAGGAGCTGCCCGTGGAGAAAGAAGGTTTCTTCCGCGGCGACCGCACCCTCATTGAGCTTCCGAAAGAGCAGGTGGAGGAGATCAAAGCCTTCAAAGCCCAAGGCTACCGCGTGGTGTTGGTGCTATGTACCGGCTCGGCGATAGCCCTCGAGAATGTCATCGACGACTGTGAAGCTGTGCTGGTGGGTTGGTACGGCGGTGAACAGATGGGCAATGCTGTACGCGAACTGCTCTACGGCTGCCGCGACGACTTCGGCCGCCTGCCCGTCACCTTCTACCGCTCCACCGACGACCTGCCGCCCTTTGACGACTACGACATGCAGGGACGCACCTACCGCTATGCCGACCGCTCGCGCGTAGAATTCCCCTTCGGCTACGGCCTCAGCTACAGCTACCACCAGCTCTGGGGCGCCCCGACCGTCGACGAGGCCAACTTCACCGTAGAAGGCCTCGTCAGCCAATGCGCCACCGACTGCAAAGCCTTCATACATCGCACCGTCGTCCAGGTCTACCTCAAAAATGAGAACGACCCCGACGCGCCCGTCAAGCAACTGATTGCCGTGAAACCTATTTGGACTGTCACATTCGAAGACAAAGAGCCTTTCAAGATAGCGCTCGACCCCTTCTGGTTCCGCCAGTTCAACCCCGAAACCGGCCTCCTCGAAGAGCCTAAGGACGGCACCGAGTTCACCCTGCAGATCGGTTTCTCCTCCGACGACCGCGACCTTATCGACTTACCATTCATATACCACAACAGGAAATGAAAAAAACTATTTTTATATGCCTCATGGGCTTAATGGGTTTAATGGGCAGTGTGAAAGCCCAGCACGACTCTATCCCCGAGAGCGACCCCGCCATTTTGGAGCGCATCTCCGAATGGCAGGACCTGAAGTTCGGCTTCATGATGCACTGGGGCATCTACGCCCAGTGGGGCATCGTGGAGAGCTGGAATATCTGCAATGAGCCTTGGATCAACCGAGGCGGCGCCAACTACGAGGACTACAAGCGCGCCTATTGGGCACTCAACAAGACATTCAATCCCAAGCACTTCACCCCCAAAAGCTGGGCCGCAGCCGCCAAGGGCGCGGGCATGAAGTACGTGGTCTTCACCACCAAGCACCACGACGGTTTCTGCATGTTCGACAGCAAGTACACCGACTACACCAGCCTCCACAGCCCGGCGAAGACCGACTTCACACGCGGTGTGGTCGACGCCTTCCGCGGCCAAGGGTTCTGGACGGGTCTCTATTTCAGCAAGCCCGACTGGCATTGCGACGACTACTGGGCCCACGAATGGGCCACCCCGGACCGCAACGTGAACTACTCCATCGCCGACCATCCTGACCGCTGGAAGAAGTATCAAGAGTTCACCTACAATCAGATACACGAACTCACCCACAACTACGGCCCCATCGACATCCTCTGGCTCGACGGCGGATGGGTGCGCCCCGCATGGAGCGTCAACGACGAGACACGTCCCTGGCTCGGCTGCAGCGGACAGGTGCAGGAACTCGACATGCGCCGCCTCGCCTCCATCGCCCGCGAACGAAACCCACAGACCCTCATCGTCGACCGCTCTGTTGGAGGCAAATATGAAAACTACCGCACCCCCGAGAAGCAGGTGCCCGACACCCTCCTCCCCTACCCCTGGGAGACCTGCATGACCATGGGCGACAGCTGGAGCTACGTGCCCAACGACCACTACAAGAGCGTCAAAACTCTGATACACATGCTCTGCGACGTAGTGGCCAAGGGCGGTAACCTGTTGCTCAACGTGGGCCCCGACGCCGACGGAAACCTGCCGCCACAGGCCCTGGAGCGCATGGAGGCCATTGGCAAGTGGCTGGAAAAGAACGGCTACGCCATCTACGGCACCCGCCCGCTCTACCCCTACTGTGAAGGAAATATAAGATATACCCAGAGCAAGGACGGCCGCCACCAATACGAGATAACCCTCACCGACCAAGCCCCTTACGCCACCGTCAAAGAATTAAAAGGAAAGGCCCGCAAATGACAAAAGAAGAAACATACAAAAGCCTGCTGCCGCAGGTGGAATCCCTCTGCGAGGGAGAATCCGACATGATTGCCAAGATGGCCAACGTAAGTGCTTTGTTGCACAGTGAGTTCGGCTTCTGGTGGACAGGCTTCTACCGGGTGGCTAACGGCGAGTTGCTGCTGGGACCATTCCAAGGACCGTTGGCATGCGTGCATATAGGCTATGGCAAAGGTGTTTGTGGTACTGCATGGAAGGAGCGCCGCACCGTTGTGGTGCCCGACGTGGAAGAATTTCCTGGACATATCGCCTGCAGCAGCGAGAGCCGTAGCGAGATAGTGGTGCCGGTGTTCAGTGGCGACGACATCATCGCCGTCCTCGACATCGACAGCCGCGAGCTGGCCACCTTCGACGATACTGATGCCCACTGGCTTGAACAGATTGTCAAGTCTATCTCCTGATTTTAATTCTCGAAATGGTATCCCACCAATAGCGACACTTTGTAAGGGTAGACAAATGTGCCCGGTGTCTCGAGGTTGAGTATGTCGGTAATTCCAAAGCGAGCGTCGAGCTGTAGTTGCCAGTGACTTTCAAACTCATAACCAACCGCCAGGTCAATGCCCGCATGAATGTCGCTCAAGGCGAAGCGGTCTTTGCCTGTGACAGGGTCGGTGTAAATCTGACGGCGGTAAAGGTTGATACCTTCGGTGACATCAGAGAAGAAGACGAAATGGCAATAGGGAGCCACCGAGAAGAAGATGCTGCCTGTAGAGAAAGGAGTGCGGTAGAGCACAGGAAGTGCGAAATCAGCCCCCAGGGTCAGCATGTTGCTGCGATGGTCGCTATAGCGAAGCGTGGCACGATCCATCCCCATCCTCGCGCTGAGCTGTACACGCCAATGGTCTGTAATGCGATATTCAAAGAAAGCACCTAGGTCGACACCCATCGCCGGTGTGGCGCTGAGGACGGAATCCATGATGAGAGTATCGCGCAGCAGTGGGTCCACACGCATGATAAACGACGAGGCGTTGACACCTCCTTGCAGCCCCCAACTGACGAACTGGAGATGGTAGTCATCGTCGTCCCAACTGTCGGACTGGGCTAGGGAAACTGAGCATTGCAAATCGAAAAATGATATTATCGCTACTATAAAAAGAATCTTTTTCATCTTCATTGGTCTTAACTGCTTTTGTCATTCATAAGAATTCGAACACCATGGCTTTACAACTGGAACTTGAGGTCTATCCGAATAAACCAACGGTCGCGTGGATCCAAGCCATCAAGGTAACTGAGACGACGCACATAGTCTACACGCAGGAACTTGAAAATATTCTCGATGCCTATGCTATACTCCATGTAAGGAGTGGTGCCGAAAGGTTTGGTCCCCGCAGGGAAACGGAAGAGCCCCACAGGATCGTTCATCGGATCGTTTTTCGTAGAGAGACCGCCATAAAGAATATTGAAGCCCACAACTTCACGAAATTTCAGTTTGTTGATGAGCGGTATCCGGTTGAGTATCCATCCCTTCAGGTGATAGGTGGCATAGAATGCCACCCACTGGTCCATGATAAACTCCATCGGTTGCATGGTGTTGAATGCGGACGACGAGAGGAAAAGCCCAGAGTTGCCGGTGGGAATATACAGGCGCGGATAGGGAGCCCTGTTCCACACCACGCCGGAGACAAGCCGGGCGTCGATGTGACCAAAAGAGGATAGCCAGAATCGCTTCTCTGCCGAGAAATCGGTACGATGGAACAGCGTGCTGCCGTCCAGAAGCGACACCGTGTGGCTGAGACTGATGGTCGGAGCGTCACGCCGCAGCGACGACTGCGTCTCGCGTCGACGAGTTCCCGATGTAAAATTGGGGGTGAAGCTAAGAGTCGTCTTCCATTCCGTCTCCGTGAAATGCTCCACGTTGCGCAGCGTGCCGTCAGCTTGGTATTGTAGGTACTGCAGCATGCCCGCCGGCTCATAGCGGCGCGCCGCCACCCACGAGTCGAAACGTATATGGCTACGCCACTCCTTGCGCAACCGCAGCAGCGCCTGGGCCACATATTGTACATTCATCTCCTTGTCCGACGACATCATGATATTGTCGCGGTCGAAGTTGTCGTAGGCCTGTCCTGGAGCCTCCAGCTCGTAACCCGCCATGAGACTGAGGCTGCTGTAAGGTCCTTCGTGCGAATGACGCACCTTATCGTCAAAGGTGTAGGTATAGGTAGCGTTGAACTTTGGCCGCTTGTCGCGGAAACCATAGGCCAAATATCCCTCGGCGAAATGACGCGGGTTCAGCTTCGCTCTCGTCATGCCGCCCACACGTACACGCCACCCTTCCTCATGGTTGTAGCTGAGGAAGTTGAATACCGTTCCGAAGTCGAACTTGCTATCCTTGCGCTCGGCACTCGTGGGTATATAGCCACTAGCTATCACCTCGGCTGTACGCTTCACGAAGCGAAACTCCGGCAGCCTTCCCAGCTCCACCCACATGCTGTCGAGCACCGTCTCCTTGGCGCTGAGCTTCACTGGACGCCCCTCGTTGAACTCGCGCTTCAGACGTTTCATCTTCTCCTTGGGAAGTACCACCTCGTGTTCGAAAGCCGAGAAAAGGCTATCGGGCAGCAGCGCTGCCGTATCACCGAGGTCATAACCGGTGTACACACGCATCTGGTGAACATACAACTCCTGTATATGCTTCGAGATATACATGCGTCCATAGGTATCGCATCTGTATGGTAGCCAGCGGCCAGACGTGTCACGATGGAAGTTCTGCACGATAGAGAGGTCGCGCACGAAATTCAGATTCACCTTCGGCGACACGGTAAGCACATACTTCGTAAGGGCAAACGTGCTGTCTGCATCCAGCGACACATACATCCTCCCCGTGAATCCATAGCTCTGCTCGTTCATCGGAACAAAACTCAGCTCCACGCACTTCTGTCCGGCCACCTCCGTCGTGTCCGTTATATAATATTTATAGTAGGTCACCGCCAGCAGTGGAGACAATGGACTTACAAAATGGTTCAGCATCAGCTCGATGTCGCCATCGTATATGTCCACCGGCATGAACATCGCTTCCAGATTGGCATCCATACCCTCGTCGCTGAGCACTTCATCGAGACCCTCCATGCGCTTCCCTGTCACCACCCGGCGGCGTTGCTTCGGACTTTTCCGCCAGCTCTCTTCCGCCAGCATCTCGCGCATCGATATCACCAGTATAGGCGTGGCGTCAAACTCGGTCTCGTCGATATACTTCTCCAGAAAATTCAACTTCCTCCACAGGCAACTACTGTCGAAGTCCGGATTGAAATTGTCCAGCGACATCGAAAGTCTCTCATAGACATCTCGTCTCCACCGCTCCGCTCCTTCCAGCCGGTTTTCATCCTTCTTCGCTATCACCTTTTTCACCAGTTCCACAGCGGGATTATGCTTGCGTGAATACTTCGACTTCACCTTCTCGGCCGTCACCTCAACCGTATGCAACGTCTGACCTTTGGGCACCAGCTTCACAGTCACCCTCTTCTTTGTCTTTCCTCTCTCCAACTTCAGCTTCTGCGGCTCATAGCCCATCATGCGGAAGCTCACCGTCGTGTACCCTTGTTCGTTGCTGAGGCTGAACTTGCCGTCCATGTCCGTCTCCGTGCCCACCATCGTCCCGTCAAAGACTATCTGGACAAAGGGTATCGCCTCGCCGGTCTCCCCATCAAGAACCTTCCCTTGTACACCCGTCGTCGGACTTTGCGCTTGACAGGGGGAAGGGTTAAAGATAAGAGCGAAAAGCGAAACTATTACTGTTAATAAAAACCTTTTCATTTATTTGAACGCATTCTCGCTGAGACCATGGCCACTCAGCGCGAGGTCCTTCATATAGCCGGGAACATCGCGGCCGAGGTATTTGTCAACATACAGCTTGGCGAGGTACTGACCCAGCATGAATCCGTGACCGCGGAGGCCGGTGAGGAGGCCCACCTCGGGGTCGACGATGTAGCGTGGCTCGGTATAGCGGCCGGCCCAGCAGGCCAGGAAGCTCACATCCTTGAGGCTCGGCAGCCATTCTGCAAAGACCTGGCTGACAATCTCGAGGAACTCCTTGCTGTTGTACTTGATGTTCTGGCGTGTCTCGTAGGCATCGGTGTCGGGGCTGGCGCAGCCAATGATCTGACCCGTGTGCTCGAACTGCTGTCCATAGACGGCGCTGAAGCCCTTGTAGTGGCGACGGTCGATAATCATGTCCAGCGGGCCGCCATTGGGTCCCATCATGGGGAGACGGCGCGTGATGAAGGCCTGGTGCTTCACGGGATAGAGACCCGTGTCGATGCCCAGCATGTCGGTGAACTTCTCGGCACCCCAACCCATGGCGTTGACAAAGTGACCGCAGGTATATTCTATATACTTGCCCTCGTGATTGCGCACCAAGGCAACCACCTTATCACCCTTGCGCCATACGCTGAGGAGCTCGCAATCCTCGTAGTAGCGGCCACCCAGCGAGACACCGATGCCGCGGATGTAGTCTATGACACGTCCCGGTGTAGCCTGCCAGCAGTCGCGCGTGATGAGAGCGTGGCTGTAGGTGTCGCGCGTGTCGTCCCACAGAGGCGATATCTCCTTCTTGAAGTCCTTGCGGTCGATCATGTAGGCGTCGCTCCAGGCGCGGCTGGCGTCGAGGGCCTTGTAGGTGGCTTCGTCGTGGACGAGATTCACATAGTGTGTCGGTTTATAGTTGATATTGTGAACCTGCTGGATGGTCTTGAATATCTCGTGGCTGTGCTGCGCGATGTCTGCGATATCGGGATTGGAGAATGCAGGACGTCCGCCACCGATGTTGCGCCAGGAGGCGCCGCGGCTCCAGTTCACCATCACGGGTTTCATCCCGGCCTCCGAGAAGTAGCGGAACAGGCCGCTGCCGGCGATGCCACCGCCGGCGATGAACACCTTCACCTCCTCATGCTGCACGTCGTTTCCCTTCGGGAAGACATAGACCTCTTTGCGGCCCTCGGTGTAGACGTCGCCTAGCGTCACCTGGTTGCTCAGCGGCGCACGTGGGGTGGCGTCGCCTGTCAGCTCGATGCCATGGGCTTTCAGTAAGCCGCGAGCGCGAGCAATGCAACGCTTGCCACGGCAAGGACCCATACCCATACGGGTGATGTGCTTCAACTCGTCGACCGAGATATACTTGCGGTCGCCCACCACGTTGAGCAGCTGCTCGTCGGTGATGTCCTCGCAATGGCATACATAGGTAGGTTCTTTCTGGGTAGCCTGAGTATTCTGAGTGTTCAGCGCACTCGGATATTTATCCTTCGCAATAAAGCCCTTGATATCGGTCATCTGGCCGTCAACACGGGCGACAAAGACGCGGGCCACATTGGTCTTGTTGTCCTTCTTGAGGATCTTCTCCATCTTGCCTTCGCCAATCTTCTTGCCATTGTTGTCCACCAAGTAGACCTCGGCACCCTCTGTCACCTCATACTCGATGGGCAGGAAGCACCAGTTCTTCGAGAGGTCATAGCCAAAGATGGCCAATCCTGGGCAATGGTTCACGCAAGCCATGCAGCCGATGCACTTGTTGTAGTCCACCGTGGGGGTGCTGCTGGTCGTCGGCTTGCTGATGGCGCCCTGCGGGCAGCTGAAGGTGCAGGGGTTGCAGGCAAAGCCATAGAGGCAGTCCAGCTGCACGAAAGGCTTCGCAGCCATACGTTCCGCCGTGGGCAGGTTGGGCTTCTCCAGCAGCCGTATCGGGTGCTGCTGCGAGTCGATATACTGACGCGAGATGTCGAGGTACTCGTCGTAGTTGAAACGGATGGCCAACTCTTGCGCGATCTCATAGGCCGACTGTCGGCCGCGCAGCACAGCGCGCGTACCCTCGCC
>JAEEGJ010029243.1_pt1 | contig 10888 bp, 8 predicted proteins | sample 8958761 | NCBI WGS metagenome assembly JAEEGJ01 (sample SAMN16246546, study PRJNA631951) | gut metagenome | biome: gut microbiome; feature: rumen; material: RS-attached | host: Bos | place: Iran: Karaj | collected 2018-10
GATATCGTCGAGGTCGACGGGGCCAAGGATCGCGTCACCGCCGTGGGCCGGAAGAGGGCCTGCCTCGCCGGCCGCCGCGGCAACGTCAAGATAGTCAACAATTCCGCCATGAAGAACATCCTCAACAGGTCGGACAGACCCTCGCGCAGCATCAGCGTCATATCCGTGCCCTACGGGACGGATTTCAAGGCGCTTGAAAGCAGGATACCCGGGCTCATGATGGAGATAAAGGAAGCGCATCCCGACGTCTTCAAGACCGATCCCGTGTATCTCGGCGTCGAGCAGCTCGCCGACAGCGGCGTTGTGCTCAAGTTCGTCGCCGAGGTCGACGAGGCGAACATCTTCTCCGGCGCCAGACTGCTCAACCACGACCTGCTGCTGGGCTTCAAGGAACTCGGCGTCGAATGCCCGTTCCCGCAGGTCGACGTACACAACGTCTGATTATGAAGGCATCTAACCCGCACGAGGGGGTGATACGCCTTGAGCGCTGATTATATTGACAGAAGCGGCCCTCCCGTCTACGAAGCGGACATGAGGATGCCCGCGGACGAAAGAATGCCTGCGGACGAAAGGATGCCCGCAGAGGAAAAAATGCCCCGGGAGGAGAGCGTGCCGTCAGAGGAGGCGTACTCCTTCGACGAATTCAACGGAAAGCGCGCTCCGAGGCAGGAGAGCGAGCCGGAAAGACACAGAGATCTGAAAAAGACGCTCCTCAGGCCCGTGGCCGCGCTGATACTGACCGGGGCTGTCGTCGTCGCGTCTCTGGGCATAGATCCGCTGAGCATGGCCGCGGACGGCCCCGAGCCTCCTGCGGAGACGGTGATCCCCGGCGGCACGGAGCCCGTTCCGACTGCGGAGCCCTCGCCCGGCGCCGAGCCGAGCTCCGTGCCCGAACCGACCGCCGAGCCGACCCCGACGGCCGGACCGGAGGAAACGGCCCCGCCCGAGGAGGACGAGGACGTCTTCCCGCAGCTTTCCAACCTCGATCCGGACTTCGCGGGCGACTACGCATGGAGCGAAGAGGGCTCGGAGGAGTATATCAGATTCGTCTCCGGCGATGGCCCGTATCTCTATCTGCAAAAGGGCAGCGCCTGGGATTACTACGACCCAGAGGGCATGTCCATCGCGGGCAACGCCGGCGCGACGTACTATAAGTCCTCGAACGTGCTGCGCCTCAACGGCTTCAGCGCCGACGTGCTGGACGTCAACCTCATGGGCAACGGCTTTACCATCGAGCTCACGGGCGACAGCCATATAGGGACGATATCCGTATGGGGCGCCATGTACGCCGGCAGCGTCACGTTTACGGGCAGCGGCTCGCTGACCGTCGACGGCGGTCTTTACCTCAACTGCGAGGCCAGCCCGAGCTGCATCATAGTCAAGAGAGGCGTAACGCTCGATATATCCGGTTCTCCCGCTATCGTCGTCGGCGATACGACGCTCGAGGGCGGCCTCTATCTGAGCAGGAGCCTGAAGATGACGGGCGGAGAGATAGCCAACTTCGCGGACGAAAACGATGAGTACGAGGGCAGCCGCCTTTACGTGTATACCGTCGTCGGAGAGGACGGCGAGCCCGCCGCTCACGTCCGCATAGAACCGGCCGGTTGAGAGAAGCAGCGATGAGCCTTTTTTCAAAGAAGAACAAAACCGAGCCGGGCTATGCTTACGATCCCGAAAGGGAGAAGCCCGTTATCCGCGCATCCGTTTGCACGGGAGAGCGTGCCGCGGGGTTCAAGGACCTGAAAACGGGGAAATTCCGCGAGGTCATCCTGATCCGGGAGAAAAAGGAACTCGAAGCATTCATGAGGGAATACGGATTAGAGCATATCGACACGGAGTACTGAGCCCCGCGTTCCCGGCTTCCCGGAAAACGACTCAAGTTCGAAAGGCCTGACGCAGCCCGTCAGGCCTTTTCGCGTATCCTGAGCGAACGCTTCTAAAGAGCTTTTCTCTGCCCGGAAAAGCTGGTATAATGAAAAAAACGAAACATGAGGAGAAAAGGTCATGTCCGTGCCTTACAAACCCCGTTATCCGCTGCTCTGCGCCCCGCTTAAGGTCGGGAAAGTGACGCTGCGAAACCGCATGTGCTCCGCCCCTATGGGCTTTCCGGACCTGACTGAGGACGGCTGCCTCACCGAGGGCGCGATAGCCTTCTATGAAAACCGCGCCCGCGGAGGCGCCGCGATCGTGACGGTCAGCGAGGCCTGCGTGGATTATATAAACGGAAAAAGCCACGGGCGGCTCATCAACCTGCAAAACCCCGGCGTGCTGGCAGGACTGACCAACTGCGCCCGCGCCATTCGCCGCCACGGCGCGCTGGCCTCGATAGAGCTCAACCACGCCGGAGCCCTCTCGGACTTCGACGTGCTTTCCGAGAAGCGCCGCGGAGGCCGCGAGCGCTTCGGCCCGAGCGGGATGACTCTGCCGGGCGGCGAGGAAGTAAGGGAGATGACCGCCGGACAGATAGCCGAGGCGATCGACCGCTTTGCATCCGGCGCGGCGCTCGTCAAGCGCGCCGGCTTCGATATGCTGATGATACACGCCGGACACGGCTGGCTCATTCATCAGTTTCTGTCCCCTCTGACCAACCGCCGGACGGACGAATACGGCGGCAGCAGGGAAAAACGCTTCCGCTTTGCTTTGGATGTGCTCAAAGCCGTGCGCGAGACCGTAGGCCCGGGCTTCCCGATCGAGATACGCTTCTCCGCCATGGAGGCGGCGCCGGGCGGCATAACCCTCCCGGACGCGGTCGCTTTTGCCGAGGCGGCGCAGACTTACGCGGATATCCTGCATGTCTCTGCGGGCGGCGAGCCGGATTTCCATATAACGCACCCGCCCATGTTCTCCGAGCCCGGCTGCAACGTGCGCTTCGCCGCCGAGATAAAAAAGCACGTTTCCGTCCCCGTCGCGGCGGTCGGCGCGCTGAACGAGCCGGAGCAGATGGAAAAGATACTTGCCGAAGGGCAGGCTGACATCGTCTGCATGGCCCGCGCGCTGCTTGCCGATTCGGAGCTCCCGAAGAAGGTCGAGCAAAACCGCACGGACGAGATCCTCCGCTGCATCCGCTGCTTTACCTGCCATGCCGAGCGCATGCTGACCCAGACCCGCATCTGCGCGCTCAATCCGCAGATAGGCAGGGAATACGAGGCCAAATTCGACGCGCCGCCCACGCGGCCCAAGCGTCTTCTCATAGCCGGAGGCGGCCCGGGCGGCATGCAGGCTGCCGTCACTGCCGCTCAGCGCGGCCACAGCGTTACCCTCTGCGAGGCGGGAGACGCGCTCGGAGGAGATCTCCGCTGCGAGACCAACGTGCCCTTCAAGTCTGCTTTCCCGAAGTATATCGCGACGATGAAGCGCCGCATGGAGCTTGCCGGGGTCGAGGTGCGCCTTAATACGCCGGTAACGCCCGAATTCGTCCGCTCCTTCGCTCCGGACGCGCTCTTTGTGGCCGTCGGCGCGGAGGCGATGCGCCCGCCCATACCCGGCCTGGACGGGGAAAACGTCGTTTTCGGCACGGAGCTTGAACGGCGCGAGAACGAAATAGGCTCGCGCGTCGCGGTCATCGGCGGCGGGCTCGTCGGCTGCGAGAGCGGGCTTTATCTCGCCCTAAGCGGCCGAAGCGTCACGATAATCGAGATGCGGGGCGAAGTCGCCGCCGACGCCAATCCGCGCCATAGGCCCGCTCTGCTGGCGGAGCTCGCCGCGCATACGAAGGTGCGCACGGGCCTGCGGGTCGCCGAGATAACGCCCGAGGGAGTCGTCTGTGAAAGCCCGGAGGGAGGACGCGAGCTTATCGGGGCAGACACAGTCCTCTGCGCGGCCGGCCTGCGCCCGAGGACGGAGACCGTCGACGCGCTGCGCGGCACGGCTCCGATAGTGGAGATAATAGGGGACTGCGTAAAGCCGGATATCATCCGCGGCGCCACCTGGCGCGCGTACCATGCCGCGCTGGACCTGTGAAAAACTGCGCCCGCCGATCCCGAGCAAATCATGTTGCAAGCGGGCGTGAAGGTGTTGTATAATACCAAAGGAATGAGAATAACGGTCTCCGCGCCGAGCGGAGAAGGAAAGGAAGGATAAAAATGACTAAGACTATCATGGTCGGCGGCATGGCCTGCGCCGAGTGCGCCGAGAAGGTCAGAAAGGCCCTTGAGGCCGTTGCCGGAGTGGAGAGCGTGTTCGCGGAGCAGTCCGCGGGCGTCGCCGTCGTGAACGCGAACGCCCCCGTGGATGACGCCGCCCTGCGCGCCGCCGTCGAAGGCGCCGGCTACACCGTTCTCAGCATCTGCTGAACCGCATCAGCCGAAAAAGAGCCCGCCGATCATGGCGGGTTCTTTTTTTGCGGAAAAGTCTTCCAAAACGGGATGATATGAGTTATTATAAATTTCAAGCGCCGAAAGGCCGCTGAAGCAAGACGATCCACGGACGGGAGAGATAGATATGGCCGGACCGGCCGCCGAAAACAAAAAACAGGCTACGCAGGAAAAGCTGGGGACGATGCCCGTCGGAAGGCTGCTCGTCACCATGAGCGTGCCGATGATGATATCCATGTTCATCCAGGCGCTTTACAACGCCGTGGACAGCATGTTCGTCGCCAGACTCAGCGAGGACGCGCTGACCGCCGTCTCGCTGGCTATGCCGATGCAGAACATTATGATCGCCGTCGCGGTAGGCACGGGCGTCGGCGTAAACGCGCTCGTTTCCCGCTCGCTGGGCGAGGGGAACCTCCGCCGCGCGGAGAAGGCCGCCAACGTGCAGGTCTTCCTCGACCTCGTCTACTCCCTTATCTGCGTCGTCGTCGGACTGCTCTTTTCCCGCCGCTTTTTCCAGAACCAGACCGACGTACAGACCATCGTGGACTACGGCACGGAGTATCTGTCCATAGTCATGATATTCTCGATAGGACTATTCCAGGCGCAGGGGCTTGAAAAGCTCCTCATCGGGACGGGCAACGCCACGCCGTCCATGATAAGCCAGGCCCTCGGCGCGATACTCAATATCATCCTCGACCCGATCTTCATCTTCGTCTTCGGACTCGGAGTGCGCGGCGCAGCCATAGCGACCGTCATCGGTCAGATCGCCGCGACGGTGTGCGCCCTGCTTTTCAACCTGAAGCTCAACACGGCCACGCGTTTCCATATAAAACAGATGCTGCCGGACTTCAAGATACTCAAATTCATCTATTCCGTCGGCTTCCCCTCGATGATAACCGTCGGCCTCACCGCCGTTACGGGCTACCTGCTCAACGCCATCTATCTCTCGTTTTCCACGACGGCGGCGGCGCTCTACGGCGTCTGGATAAAGCTCCAGAGCTTCGGCTTCATGCCCGTCTTCGGCATGAATAACGGCACCCTCGCCATCTATTCATATAACTACGGCGCGCGTAGGATAGACCGACTGTTCAAGACCTTCCGCATAAGCGTCATCGTCGGCGCGCTGATAACTCTGGCCGTGACTGTCCTCTATGAGCTCATCCCTGTGCAGCTGCTGAGCCTTTTCAACGCCTCGGAGCATATGCTCGAAATAGGCGTCCCGGCGCTGCGCATCTGCTCGCTTTCCATGGTGTTCGGCGCTCTGACCGTCGTCATGACGGCGTCCTTCCCGGCGCTCGGCCGCTCAAGATATTCGCTGCTCATAAACATCCTGCGCCAGGTCGTCATCCAGGTCGCCGCCGCGTGGGCTCTGAGCCGCTTCGGCAAGCTGGGCCCCGTCTGGTTCTCGCCGCTCATCTCCGAGGTGCTGACGCTCGGCGTGGCCGTGTTCTTCACGGTGAAGATTATGAGAAAGGTGCGCGAGGAGGGCGGCTCGGACCGCTCCGCCTGAAAACCGGATCATACGGCGCCTTCCGCGCGATGCGGAGGGCGCCTTTTCATACCCGGCCGCAGACGGAGTGATAAAGCGCCGCAATAAACGGCGATAGTGGCAATACCGCCGCCTAAAAAACCGGCCTCGGATAAACGCAAAAAAAAGAAAGACAAAAGCCGAGGTATCTGCTATACTGATTTTCATAAGGATAACCGCGGGAGGATATCTCTATGGATATTGAAAGCGTCATTTCCCTGATGATGGTCGAGGAAAAGGCCGCCCTCGTCTCCGGCACGAACTCCATGTATACCAACCCCATCCCGCGCCTCGGAGTGCCGGGCCTCTGCATGGCCGACGGCCCGCACGGCCTGCGGCATCAGAAGTCCTCCGGCGAGTTCGGAGCGACCCGGTCCGAGTCCGCGACGGCCTTCCCGACGGCGGCCTGCACGGCCTGCGGCTGGGACCCGGAAAATCTCCGGAAGATGGGCGAGGCCATAGGCGAGGAATGCCGCCATTACGGCGTCCATACGCTGCTCGGCCCCGGCGTCAACATCAAGCGCAACCCGCTCTGCGGCCGAAACTTCGAGTATTTCTCGGAGGATCCGCTCCTTGCGGGCAGCATGGCAGCGGCCATGGTCGAGGGCGTTCAGTCCCGCGGAGTCGGCGTCTCGGTAAAGCATTTTGCCATGAACAATACCGAGAACAACCGCATGATGGGCAATTCCGTCGCCTCCGAGAAGACGATGCGCATGATCTATCTCAAGCCCTTCGAGCAGGTCGTCCGTCAGGCTAAGCCCGCGACGATGATGTGCGCTTACAACCGGATAAACGGCGTCTACTGCTCGGATAATAAATGGCTGCTGACAGACGTACTGCGCGGCGAATGGGGCTTCGACGGCGTCGTCATGAGCGACTGGGGAGCGGTGCATGACCGCGTAGCCGGTCTCATGGCAGGCCTCGATCTGGAGATGCCGGGCGATACGGCCATCTGCCGCCGCCGCATCCTCGACGCCGTCGCCGACGGGAGCCTGCCCATGGAGGTCCTTGACGAGGCCTGCCGGAGAATACTGCGCTGGGTAGACAAATACGTCCTGCCCGAGAGCGGCGAGCCCGTTGACTGGGAGGCGCATCACGCGCTTGCGGGCGAGATAGCAGCCGACTGCGCCGTCCTCATGAAAAACGACGGGACGCTGCCCCTGTCGGGCTCGGGAAAGCTCCATATCACAGGCCCGCTTTTCGAGACCATGCGCTTTCAGGGCGCGGGCAGTTCGATGATAAATCCGACGAAGGTAACAACGCCGAAGGACGCCTTCGACGCGCGGGGGATAGCTTCCGTGCCGCTCGAAGAAAGCGACACAGTCCTCGTTTTCGCCGGCCTTACCGACGGGTATGAGACCGAGGGGCGCGACCGTGCGGACATGCGCCTTCCGGAGGACCAGCTCCGCCTCATAGACGATCTGAGCTATTCGGGCAAAAAGATAGTCGTCGTCCTGTTCGGCGGATCGCCCGTCGAGCTTCCGTTTACCGACAGCGTCAGCGCCATACTCAATATGTATCTTCCCGGACAGAATGGCGGCGAGGCTGTCTGTAAGCTGCTCTTCGGGGAGAAGAACCCCTCCGGCAGGCTCGCCGAGACGTGGCCCCTGCGCTATGAGGACGTGCCCGGGGCGTCGGCCTACGGCAAGCAGCCGCTCGAGGTATACGCCGAGGGCTGCGAGGTCGGCTATCGCTATTATGACAGAAACGGCGTGCCCGTCCGATTCCCGTTCGGCTTCGGCCTGAGCTATACGACCTTCGAAAGCAGCGAGTGGAGCAAAGACGGGGATACCTATACGAGGACCGTGACCAACACCGGCGAGCGCGCCGGGGCAGAGGTCGTCCAGCTCTATCTGAACGGCGAGCTGGCCGGCTTCAGGAAGGTATACCTCGAACCCGGCGAGACGAAGACCGTCTCCGTCACCGTCGATCCGACGCCTGAGCCCGACTGGTCAGACGAATATGAAGTTCCCGCCGAGGAAGCGCGCCTTCCGATAACACTGGAATCTCGCTTTACGGACCTCAAGCTGACCTTTTTCGGCCGAAAGATCTATAAAGCCGTGTCCAAAAGAGCGGACAAGCAGGCAAGACAGGCCGAGAAGCTCCCGGACGGGCCTGAAAAGGAAAATAAACGCAAGGCGGCGCGCTTCATGCGCTGCGTCATCGAGAGCAGCTCGCTGCGCTCGATGGCCATGTCGGCGGGCAAGACGCTGCCGTATAACTATGCCGAAGCGTTCGTCGAGATAGCCAACGGGCGTCTTCTGAAGGGTCTCGGCCGCTTCCTGAAGAAGGTCGACGTGCCGACCCTTCCCAAGGATAAATAACAGGAGGAGAACATCATGCCGCTCAATGCGAAAAGAATAGGCGAGATGGAAGATATCATGAATGAGTGCTCGCGGGCGATGGGCGAGCTCGGCGAGCAGCTGGACAGGCTCGAAGCTCTGCGGGACAAGATGTCCGAGCTCTTTGCCTACTACGGCAGCGAGGCCTGGTATGAGGACAGGGAGGCATGGGACGCCGTGGGCGAAAAGCCCGAGGGACTGACCGCGGGCGTCCTCTCCGAGGACCTCGTATATGACGGGATAACCGAGGTAAGGGACCTCGCTTTCCGCATGATAGAATCGGGGACGGACATCCTCAAAAACAGACTTTGAGCGCAGGGAGGAACGGAGCATGGATCAGAACATCGTCAGCGTCGGCGTGCAGGATCTTGACATACGCCTTTTCGAGGGCCAGTTTTTCACGCCGAAGGGCATGGCTTATAACTCATATCTGATAAAGGACGAAAAGACAGCCGTCATGGATTCCGTGGAGCGCAGCTTTGCCGGGGCGTGGCTGGAGAACATCGACCGGGCTCTCGGCGGGGCGAAGCCGGACTATCTGATAGTCCAGCACATGGAGCCCGATCACAGCGGCAGTATAGCCGACTTCATGGCGCGATATCCGCAAGCCGTCATAGTTTCCTCGGCGAAGGCTTTTTCGATGATGCAGGCGTTTTACGGCAGCGAGTGGCCCGAGCGCCGCGTTCTCGTCAAGGAGGGCGACGCGCTCTCTCTCGGAAAACATTCCCTGCGCTTCATAGCCGCGCCCATGGTGCACTGGCCGGAGGTCCTCATGACGCTTGACGAGACGACGGGGACGCTCTTTTCCGCCGACGCCTTCGGCCGCTTCGGCGCCGGGGAAGGAGAGAGCGATGCCTGCGTCATGTCCGAGGCGAGGCGGTATTATTTCGGCATCGTCGGCAAGTTCGGCGCGCAGGTCAGAAACGTCCTGAAAAAGCTCTCCGGCTCGAAGATAAACGTCATCTGCCCGCTGCACGGGACCGTCCTCGAGGGCGACCTGTCGCCGTGGCTTAACGCCTACTCGACATGGGCGGACTACGCCCCGGAATCGGAGGGCGTCGCCATAGCGTTCACTTCCGTATACGGCAATACCCGCAAGGCTGTCGAGCTGCTCGCGTCCATGCTGGCCGAGCGCGGATGCCCGAAGACGGTCGTCACGGACCTGACGGACGCAGATCAGTCCCGCGCCGTCGCGGAGGCCTTCCGCTTCGGAAAGCTCGTGCTCGCCTCGACGACGTACAACGGCGAGGTCTTTCCCGCCATGCGCAGCTTTATTGAGAAGCTTGCCGAACGGAATTATCAAAAGCGCACCGTCGCGCTCATCGAAAACGGCTCCTGGGCGCCGATGGCGGCAAAGACGATGCACAAGATGCTCGACGGCTGCAAGAACCTGACCTTCACCGATACGACTGTCAAGATCACCTCCGCGCTGAACGACGAAAGCAAGCAGCAGATTGAAGATCTCGCGAACGAGCTTTGCAAGGACTATCTCGCGCAGCGCGACGAGACTGCAAACAAGAACGACCTCGCCGCCCTGTTCAAGATCGGCTACGGCCTCTATGTCGTCACGACCAACGACGGCAAAAAAGACAACGGGCTGATTGTCAACACCGTTTCTCAGGTAACAAGCACGCCGAACCGTGTTGCCGTCACGATCAACAAAGACAACTATTCCCACCATGTGATCAAGCAGACCGGGATTCTGAACGTCAACTGTCTTTCGGTCGAAGCGCCGTTCGGCATCTTCGAGACCTTCGGGTTCCAAAGCGGCCGCAACAAGGACAAGTTTGAGGGCTGGCCGCCGCTGCGCTCCGACAACGGACTCGCCTTTTTGCCGATGTTCATCAACGCGTTCATGTCACTGAAGGTCGAGCAGTACGTCGATCTCGGCACGCACGGGATGTTCATCTGCGCCGTCACCGAGGCGCGCGTCATCAACGACAAAGAGACGATGACCTACACCTATTACCAGAACAACGTGAAACCGAAGCCGAAGACCGAAGGCAAGAAAGGCTTCGTGTGCAAGATCTGCGGCTATGTCTATGAGGGCGACGAACTGCCAGACGACTTCATCTGCCCGCTCTGCAAGCACGGCGCTGCCGATTTTGAACCGATCTCGTAAAAGAATTTTGGAAAAAGTCTTGACTTTAGGAATTTAAAGTGATACAATGTGCAAAACAATTCACAGGAGACAACACAATGAAACGCAACGGCAGCGCCTGGGCTTACTATTACTTTAGCTTTATTAACAAAAGTTAATAGGGCCGGTAAGTTGCGCTGTCAAACAGGAAATCGAGACACAAACCCCTGCAGTGAACTTCCGCTGCAGGGGCTTTTTTTATAAACATATTGGAGGTTTTGAATTATGGTAGTCGTCGTCAAAAAAGGAACAAACGAACAGCAGCTGTCGCATCTCGTTGACTGGCTGCGGTCGATGAATATCGACGTGCAGACGTCGGAAGGACAGTATGAAACGGTGCTTGGCCTGATCGGCGACACGTCGCGGATCGACATGGACCTGATCAGCGGACTCGACATCGTCGATTCGGTGACGCGTATCACGGAGCCTTATAAAAGCGCGAACCGGAAATTCCACCCGGACGACACGGTGATCGACGTCTGCGGCCACAAGATCGGCGACGGCAACCTCGCGTATATCGCGGGTCCCTGCTCGGTGGAATCGCCGGCGCAGATCACGTCGATCG
>JAEEGJ010029248.1_pt1 | contig 10887 bp, 10 predicted proteins | sample 8958761 | NCBI WGS metagenome assembly JAEEGJ01 (sample SAMN16246546, study PRJNA631951) | gut metagenome | biome: gut microbiome; feature: rumen; material: RS-attached | host: Bos | place: Iran: Karaj | collected 2018-10
CAGGCTGCCTGGACCAGATTTGCACAGGCCATCGGGTATGACGGCCTTAAGGATCTGAAAAACGCCTACTATGCTGAGGCTAACACCAATCTGGAAAAGGTTGGAGAAAATGCGCCGAAGATTTCTTTTAAGGATGTAAACGAATATACATCACTTCAATCAATTGCGGATAACATCTGCGCGACAAGTGTACAGGCTATACAGACGACATACAGACTGTTTGCCGCTGAGGCGTTTGGTGAGGCTGTTGAGGCAATTGTGGCTGCAAAGCAGATCCAGGTATTCGGTGTAGGTACTGCAGGAATAGCTGCTTATGATCTGTATTGTAAGCTGCTTAGAATACACTACAATGTTGTCTATAATCAGGATCATCATATGAGTCTTATGACGGCTTCTCAGATCGGTCCTGACGATGTGGCTGTCTTTTTCTCTGATAACGCCAAAAATACTGAGATCATGCAGCTCTTTAATATTGCAAAAGAGAAAAAAGCTGTTACAATAGCAGTGACAAAGCTTGGTAATAATGCACTTACTACCGGTTGTGATCACGTTCTTTTTGCAACATCACCTGAGATTGATAAAAAGAGCGGATTAAACAGTTCCAGATTTGCGCAGCTTCTTATTGTAGATACACTCTACACGGCTATAGCAAACAAGGACTACGAGAACATCAAAGAATACCTTAAGGATTCCTACGATGTTTTTCACAAGACAGCGAGAGAATAATTAAAGGAATGGTTTAAAAATGGAAAAAATTGCTAGCTTTACTGTCAATCATTTAGATCTTGAGCCCGGCATCTATGTTTCAAGAAAAGACAAGGTAGGGCAGGAGACCTTAACAACCTTTGATCTCAGAATGACTGCTCCCAATAAAGAGCCCGTCATGAATACAGCTGAGATCCATACTCTTGAGCACCTGGGTGCAACCTTCTTAAGAAACGATCCCGAGTACAAGGACAAAACTATCTATTTCGGACCTATGGGCTGCAGGACCGGATTTTATGTTGTTCTTGCAGGAGATCTTGATTCAAAGGATATTGTTCCTCTTATCACAAGAATGTTCGAGTTCGCAAGAGATTTTGAGGGTGAGGTTCCCGGAGCCAGTCCCAGAGACTGCGGTAATTATCTTGATATGAATCTTGGAATGGCTAAGTATATATCCAGGAGATATCTGGACAATACATTGTACGGAATTGATGAGAAACATCTTGTTTATCCGGAATAAAAGGAGAAGCTGAATTGAAAATCGGAATTATTGGCGCCATGGAGGTTGAGGTAGAATCTTTAAAGACCGCCATGACAATTAAAAACACAGTAAAAAAGGCATCCATGGAGTTCTTTGAAGGAACGATCGGATCTACAGAGGTTGTAGTAGTACGAAGCGGAATCTGTAAGGTTAATGCAGGTATCTGTGTCCAGATCCTGACAGACACCTTCGGAGTAACCCATGTGCTCAATACAGGAGTTGCAGGTTCGCTTGATGCCAGGATAAATATCGGCGATATCGTACTTTCAACTGATGCAGCATATCATGACGTTGATGCAACTGTCTTTGGTTACAAGAAGGGCGAGATCCCTCAGATGGGAGTGTTATCTTTTCCTGCGGACAAAGAGCTTATTGAAAAGGCAAAGGCAGCAATAAAAACCGCAGCACCTGATCTTGGAGTTTTCGAAGGCAGAGTTTGCAGCGGCGATCAGTTTATTTCTGACAAGGAAGTTAAGGATGCTATTATAAAAGACCTTGGCGGAATGTGCTGTGAGATGGAAGGTGCAGGAATTGCCCAGGCATGCTTCCTCAACAAGATACCGTTCGTAATAATCAGGGCGATATCGGATAAGGCAGACGGATCTGATGTAATGGACTATCCTGAGTTTGAGAAAAAGGCTGCTCATGACTGTGCAGCACTTGTAATGGAAATGATGAAGTCCAAGTAATATACAAATACATATAAAAGGGAGCTGAAACCAGCTCCCTTTTATTATGCCTTAATTCAACCTGTCTTATCAGATATTTAAAAGCTTGCTGTATTCTGCAAGAGCTCCGTCTGTGTCGTGAGCAAGTACCTTCTTGGCAAGAACCTTACCGAGCTGTACACCTTCCTGATCAAAGCTGTTGATGTTCCATACAAAGCCCTGGAACATAACCTTGTTCTCAAAGTGTGAAAGGAGAGCTCCAAGTGACTTAGGATCAAGCTCATCACCGATGATGATGCTGGAAGGACGTCCGCCCTTAAAGTTCTTGTTGAGGTTCTCATCCTTCTTGCCGCATGCAAAGGCAACAATCTGAGCTGCAACGTTAGCGCAGAGCTTCTGCTGGCTTGTGCTGCCCTGAATGTCTACATCGTTCCTGAGCTGGCTGTTCTTAAAGCCGATGAACTGAAGAGGAATGATGTCTGTTCCCTGGTGAAGGAGCTGGTAGAATGAGTGCTGTCCGTTTGTACCGGGCTCACCGAAGATAACAGGTCCTGTCACATAGTCTATAGGATCGCCGAAACGGTTAACGCTCTTACCGTTTGACTCCATATCAAGCTGCTGGAGATGAGCAGGGAAACGGCTGAGTCCCTGTGAGTAAGGAAGAACAGCTGTGCTCTCATATCCGAGAACATTTCTCTCATACACACCGATAAGGGCATCAAGCATTGCAGGGTTTTTAAGAGGATCTTTGCCTGCTGCAAGCTTATCTTCCTCTGCTGCACCATCAAGGAACTGGGCAAATACTTCAGGACCAAAGGCAAGAGAAAGAACTGCTCCGCCAACACCTGATGTTGATGAGTAACGTCCTCCGATGAAGTCATCCATGAAGAAAGCTTCAAGGTAGTTGTCACTCTTTGCAAGAGGTGATGTCTCTGATGTAACTGCGATCATGTGCTTTGAAGCATCAAGACCGGCATTCTTAAGTGCATTTATTACAAATGACTCGTTTGTAAGTGTCTCAAGTGTTGTACCTGACTTAGATACAAGAATAAAGATTGAATGAGCTGCATCTATCTGGTTCAGAACTGCTGATGCATCGTCGGGATCTACATTGCTGATGAACTTGGCTTCCATCTTGAAGTTGCCTGTTCTGTGTGCCCAGTTCTCAAGAGCAAGATACATAGCTCTTGGACCAAGGTCTGATCCGCCGATTCCGATCTGAACAACTGTTGTGAACTTCTCACCCTTTTCGTTTACGATCTCGCCTGAGTGAACCTTCTTTGCAAATTCAGCGATCCTGTTCTGTTCCTTAACATAGAATTCTCTCTTGTCGACGCCGTCAGCAACTACCTTGTCACCGAGCTGGCCTCTTGTGAGCTGATGAAGAACAAGACGCTTTTCGCCGGTATTTATGACCTCGCCGTTGTAAAGAGCTTCGAACTTCTCAGAAAGCTGAGCCTCATTGGCAAGCTTTTTTAAAGCATCAAGAATTGCATCGTCGATCTCTTTTGCTGCGTAGTTAAAGGAAAGGCCGGCAGCCATGGGCACTGAGTATTTCTTTACCCTTTCCGCGCCGCTCTCCCCTGACATAACCTCGGGAAGATTAACCTTAGTTACCTTAGATAGTTCCTTAAAAGAATTAAGAGTATCAAGATTGTTCCAATTGATCATTTTATGGCCTCCATTTACATAAGTATAAAAACCTTAAATCAAATTGAAGTGTAGCAGATGCAACTTAGCTTATCAAGCAATATCGGGCAAAAGAAGAATAAAAAATGTCTTAAGTTTACGAAAATATGTTATACTTAATTATGGTTTAGGGGGGACACAATGAGATTTCGTACTAAACTCTTAATTACGTCCTTGGCGATTGTTGTCATTCCTCTGATTCTTGCACTAGGTTCGTATCTGGCTTTTGGCCAGTATCTGGCATATAAACAGCAGGTTCCATCCTTCAGATCAACGGTGGACTATGGTATGATGTCAGACCCAAGTGGCACTTTTTCTGAGATGACTGATGAACTGGTGAAAGAAATCGCCATTAATATGTTATCAAATCCCTTTATTCTGGAGAATGAGACCTTTTTGGAGGAGCTGGATTCCAAGATTGCATCCAGGTACTCTTTTATTATAGTCAAGAAGGGCAGGGATGTTTACTATGCTGCAAACCGGGACAGGGCGAAAGCAGTTATTGGAGAGCTTCCGGGTTACGGCAATGGTATCGAGGGTGTATATTACACCTCGTCCAAGCACCTTGTTAGACAGATAGATTTTTTGTTTTCAGATGGTTCAAGGGGTAGCCTTTATTTTATTTCGGGCATCCGGGCTGCACTTACCACTTCCCTTATTATTTATATGAGTATTGCCATTATCCTTATACTGCTGCTAACGAGTCTGCTTCTCACAATGTGGCTGGGAAGAAGCTTTTTTAGACCTATCAATCAGCTTAATATAGCGATGCAGCACATCAAGGACGGCAATTTTGATTTTGTTCTTCCCACAGATGTGAAGGAAAAGGGCGAGATTGGAGCCATGTACCGCAACTATGAGGACATGAGACTAAGGCTCAAGGAATCCGCCGATGAGAAGATCGAGAGGGAGAAGCAGAACAAAGAGCTGATAAGCAATATCTCCCACGACTTAAAGACACCTATTACTGCGATAAAGGGATATTCCCAGGGCCTTCTGGAAGGCGTTGCGGACAATCCTGAGAAGCAGATGAAATACATTAAGATCATTAATAGCAAGGCTAATGACATGAACAACCTTATTAATGAGCTTACATTGTATTCCAGTATTGATAACAACAGAATTCCCTATAACTTCACCAAGATCAATGTGGCTGATTATTTCGGGGATTGTATAGATGAGATCGGTGCTGATCTCGAGAGCAAGAACATCAAGCTCAACTACTCCAATCTGATAACGCCGGATACACTGATAGTAGCCGACGCAGAGCAGATCAAGAGAGTAGTAAACAACATTGTTAACAACAGTGTTAAGTACCTGGGAAGAGACGACGGAACCGGACAGATCGATATCAGGATCCTGGATGAGATCGATTCGGTGAGAGTCGAGATTGAGGACAACGGTAAGGGCATTGCCCAGAAGGATATCCCCAATATCTTTGACAGGTTCTACAGAACGGATTCCTCCCGTAACTCCAAGCAGGGCGGAAGCGGAATCGGTCTTTCAATCGTCAAGAAGATCATTGAGGACCATGGCGGATATATTTGGGCTACCAGCCACGAGAACGAAGGTACCTGCATGCATTTCGTACTGAGGAAGTACGTAGAGTATGCGGATAACTCTGATACAGTAACTGTAGCTAATGAAACACAATAATCCATAGAAAGGCAGAGAGAGTGTATGAGTAGAATACTTATTGTTGAGGATGAAGAGGCGATTGCTGACCTTGAGAAGGATTATCTTGAGCTTAGCGATTTTGAGGTTGCAATTGAGAACACTGGGGATGCTGGACTTGCAACTGCACTTGCGGAGGACTTTGATCTTATAATACTTGATCTTATGCTTCCCGGAATGGATGGCTTTGAAGTATGTAAGCGCATCAGAGAAAAGAAAGACGTGCCGATCCTTATGGTTTCAGCCAAGAAGGATGACATTGATAAGATAAGAGGACTGGGACTTGGTGCAGATGACTACATAACTAAGCCCTTCAGCCCTTCAGAGCTTGTTGCCCGTGTTAAGGCACACATGGCAAGATACTCAAGACTTGTAGGCTCAGGCCATGAGAACAACGACTTTGTTGAGATCAGAGGCCTTAAGATCGACAAGACTGCAAGACGTGTATATGTCGATGATCAGGAAAAGAGCTTTACCACCAAGGAGTTTGATCTTCTTACCTTCCTTGCTGAGAACCCTAACCACGTGTTCACAAAAGAAGAGCTCTTCCGCAAGATCTGGAACATGGATTCCATCGGAGATATCGCTACTGTAACAGTACATATCAAGAAGATCCGTGAGAAGATCGAATATGATACCTCCAATCCTCAGTACATTGAGACTATCTGGGGCGTAGGTTACAGATTCAAGGTATGATGAATGACTAACAGCATAGATTATCTTTATGAGGACGAGGACATCCTGGTCTGCCACAAGATGGCAGGTATGGCAACAGAAGGCGCGAGAGCCGGAAGGATGGACCTTGTGAGCGCAGCAAGAAATTATCTTGCCCGCAAAGATAAGATGAATACCAAAGGGCGGCAAAGAAATTTGCCGCCCTATGTTGCTACTGTGAACAGACTGGATCAGCCTGTTGAGGGTGTGATCGTGCTGGCCAAAAATAAAAAGGCCGCATCAGATCTGGCACAGCAGATTAAGCTTCACAAGACAGAGAAATACTACTATGCTCTGTGTCTTGGAATCCCTGCGGAATCAAAGGGGCATCTGACAGACTTTCTCATAAGGCGCGCGGACAACGGACTTGCAGATATTTATAAGGAAGATGAGAATGTAGAGACCATCGGGGGAGAAGCCAAGAAGGCAGAACTTGAATACGAGGTCATAGCTACAAAGGGTGAAACAGCTCTTTTGAAAATCCATCTTCTTACAGGGCGCTTCCATCAGATCAGGATCCAGCTGGCCAGCAGAGGCTATCCAATCCTTGGTGATGATAAGTACGGAAACGAGATAAGCCGGGAATATGCAGAAAAAGCCGGAATAAAGAATGTCTGCCTGGTTGCTTATAAGTATGTCTTTAAGCACCCGGGCACCAAAAAGAAAGTGGAGTTTGAGATAACGCCAAAGAATGCTGCCATAGGAGAATTACTAAATTGCGAAAATACATAACCTGGGGTTATCTGATAATAATATGCACCATCCTTCCTTTATATATGAAGGACGGTTACTATATGCTGGGAGAGAGTAAGGGGCTTTTGTACCTGGGAGTGAGCGCGGCTTTTGCCCTTGAACTTGTGATGGTTGAGAGAAAGAAGCTTTTGTCAGGAATAGATAAAGATAGCTTTGCTTTTTTCGGACTCACGGCCTTTTTGTTCTCCAACATCATAAGCTTTGTCTTTTCCATAAATAAGTCTGTTTCCTTCTTTGGCCTTGAGGGCTGGAGAGGAGGCTTTCTTACTGTGATCCTTATGCTGTTTTTTACACTTGTCTTTTCCGGGCAGGAACTCTTTTCAAAATATATCACAGCTGCCCTGCTACTGACTCCCGCCTTTGAGTTTGTTCTTGGGATTCTCGGGAGATTCGGAATATACCCAATTGCCATCGCTCATCAGAATAATTCATTTGTGGCCACCATCGGAAACATCAACTGGTACGTGGGCTTTCTTTCAGTGTTTGTTTCGCTGGGAGTAGGCCTTTGCTATACTGAAAAGCTCTTTTCCAAAGAGTTCTTCCTTCTTGCCCTCTACGAGATTCTGGGGCTAGTTGCTCTTCTAACTCAGGGGAGTGAGAGCGGAGGACTGGTGATAATAGGCGCATTTTTGCTGCTGCTCTTCAGGAGCCTTGGCAGTAGAAAGAGCTTTTTGAAGATGTCGGCTCAGCTCTTCATCCTGGGACTTTCCATGGAAATTGTGGATATCCTTATGCTGGCCTATGGAAACCTCTATAATTACCAGGACAATCTCCTTGTTCAGGCCTGCAGCGGCTTTAAGGGACTTATCCTCATGGCATCGGCCTTTTTCCTGTACAGATTATCAAGGCTGTTTGAGGAAATCAGCGGAAAGTGGAGGGGCAAGCTCTTTACGGAAGTTCTGCTGTTTGCGTTGGGACTGGGCGCAGCATATACGGTTTATAAACTGCGCAGCAGCTTCGGATATGACTTTGGAAACGGAAGAGGGCTTATCTGGAGCATCAGCGCAGATATGTTTCATACGCTATCGCCCTGGAGAAAGCTTGTGGGCGTAGGCCAGGACGGCTTTTATTCTTATGCCTACTCCGTGCCTGAGATCGCAGATTCCCTGCTTAACACGTTCCCCGGCAATAAGCTTACCAATGCTCACTGCGAGCTTCTGACAATGCTGATAGAAAGAGGACTCCTTGGAGTTGTCACATATCTTTTCTTTATGGGAACGATCCTCTGCGCATTTATTAAGAACAAAAAGGAGCGCGCAGCAACTATCTGCGCACTCCCTGTCATTGCATATTTTCTTAATTCTCTTGTCTCTTTCTCGACTGTAACTTCAACGCCCTACCTGATGCTGGCCATAGGAATCGGGCTCTCAAGCTGCAGGAGCGAGATCAGTTAAAGGTTGGAACCGGAATGCTCTCATCCAGATCATGGAAGAAGGTTCTGGTCCTGATGATTCCTGCCAGTGCGTCCTTATATTCATATAAGAAGCGCTCGCTTATATTTTCCTCGCCGTACATCTGGCATCTGCCGGCATAAGCATTCAGGACTGACACATAGTGCTTGTCCTGGTTAAATACATTGAAGATCTCATCTTTCCTTCTTCTTGGATGTTTGGAAGCGAACTTCCTGATATCCAGCTGAAGATCGACTGCAAGGGCTTTCTCCCTTTTTCTTACACTGTGAAGAATTTCTTCGTATTTCTCGTCATCTATTTTTTCAAAACGATCAACGAACTCCATACAGCATGCGTGGTCCGGCAGAAGGAGCCTTACTCTGTCATCTCCGTAGACTTCCTCGATCTCTGCTACCACAGCCGGATCAAGTGGCTTGCCACTGTAATCCAGGATTATAACCTTATCCCCTTTTTTGTACATTTACACCTCCTAGAAACTTTGTATTTTTAGCGGTGTTCCCCTACTTCTAGTATAACATAATTGCGCATTATTTTTTCTTTATATCTGTTTTAAGTTATTTTTAGGCAAGGCTTTTATGATGTGACTATAAGATAACAAAACCGCAGAGAACGGAGAGAGAAAAAATGGCAGGATTTAAGGATGTATTTCAGAGAATAGAAGTGAAATATCTGTTGGATGATATGCAGTACACGGAGCTGAGGAAACGGCTGGAAGGCATGGCAGCAGTTGACAGCTACGGAAAAACATCCATCTTAAATATATATTTTGACACACCGGATTATAAGCTGATCGAAAGGTCACTTGAAAAGCCCGTCTACAAGGAAAAGCTAAGGCTAAGGACTTACGGCGTTGCAGATGATGACACCAATGCTTTTATCGAGATCAAGAAAAAGTACAAGGGCGTTGTCTATAAGAGAAGAATCTCAATGCCATACAAAAAGGCCATGGAATACCTTGTAGATGGTAAAAGACCTGAACAAAGAAGCCAGATTTCAGATGAGATCGATTATTTCCTTAAGTACTACAAAGGAATAAGACCTGCAATGGCGATCTCCTATGACCGCATTGCAATGGCGGGAATAGAGGATCCGGACCTGCGCATCACCTTTGATACCAACATCAGATGGCGCACGGATAAGCTTAGCTTATCTGAAGGCAATGTGGGAAAAGACATCCTTCTTCCCGGCCAGCACCTGATGGAGCTTAAGATCGCAGGAGCAATGTCAATCGAACTTGCAAAGATACTCGATGAACTTAACATCAGAAAAACCTCTTTTTCCAAGTACGGAAAAGGATACGTTGATTATATGTACGGCGAAGACGCCGAAGAGAGAAACAAAAGCAACATCAAAAACTTTCGCAGAGCAGTTTAAAGAAAATATTATTTGAGAAAAAAGGAGAAAATAAAATGTCTACATCAGATTTGATTTTTGGAAGCATCATCACAAACGGTACTATCACAGGGGCATCATTTTTGATCGCCACTGTTTGCTCACTGGCCATTGGCCTCTTTATAGCCTTTATGTACACCATAAAGAGCAGTTACTCAAGAAGCTACATCATTACACTGGCACTTCTTCCTGCTATCGTCCAGATGGTCATCATGCTGGTAAACGGTAACATCGGAGCAGGTGTGGCTGTAGCCGGAGCCTTCTCACTGGTAAGATTCAGATCAGCACCCGGAACAGGAAAAGAGATCACAAGCATCTTCCTTGCTATGGCAGTAGGCCTTGCAACAGGAATGGGCTACATCGGTATCGCAGCAATCTTTGCGGTCATCATTACAGTAGCAAATCTTATTCTCATGGGAAGCGGTTTTGGTAGCGGAGCAGCTGAGGAAAAGACACTTAAGATCACTGTACCTGAAGGACTTGATTTTGAAGGAATCTTTGATGATATTTTTGCAAGATACACAACCAAGGCTGAGCTGTGCGAGGTTAAGACTTCCGGAATGGGAAGTCTCTACAAGCTCAATTACAGCGTAGTCATGAGAAACAGAGCATCAACAAAGGGAATGATCGATGAGATGAGACAGAGAAACGGAAATCTCGAGATAAGCTGCTCAAGACCTGTAGCAATAAAGGCAGAGGAGCTCTGATGTAAATAAGCTTTTAACTGATAGTTTGAATATAAAAGGCCGTTAGATCCGAATAAGTTGTCTAACGGCCTTAAGCTTTGCTATTTTGCTGCGGTTTTCTGAATGCTTTTGGGGAGATGGGCAGGGAGCGTAACAACAAATCTTATTATCCTGTCGCCGTCCTTAAGTGCCTGTATATCTCCTCCATGGGACTGTGCGATGGCTCTTGCCACTGAAAGTCCGATTCCATAGCCGCCTTTTTCGCGGCTTCTTGAGGTATCAGCTCTGTAGAACCTGTCAAAGAGTCTGTCCAGGTTTCCTGAAGGCATGTAATCTGTGGTATTTGATACTTCCAAAGTGATGTTTTTGTCTTTTGATAGGATCACATTGATGCTGCCCTTTTCATCTGAATACTTCATGGCGTTGTCAAGAAGCAGTGATGTGAGCTGGTTTATGGCGTTTTTATCGCCGGTTATGTGAATGCCGTCTTCTATATTCATCATGTAGTTCTTGGATGAGGATTCAGCAATTGCCTCAAAAGACGTTGCAGTCTCTTTTACAGTACTGCTCATATCAAAGTCGGTGTAGACAACGTGCATTCTCGCTTCATCCATCCTTGAGAGTGTAAGAAGATTCTTGACCAGGGAGTTCAT